>Ga0302324_100001864_pt1 | contig 50119 bp, 47 predicted proteins | sample Palsa_T0_1_FD_201949 | JGI IMG/M metagenome (GOLD analysis project Ga0302324, IMG submission 201949) | Peat permafrost microbial communities from Stordalen Mire near Abisko, Sweden - Palsa_T0_1 | ecosystem: Environmental > Terrestrial > Soil > Palsa > Peat permafrost | place: Sweden: Abisko...
ATTTAAGCCCGTTCGTGCAGCCGGCCGGCTTCGCACTCAATGGCGCGGCTGGAAGCACGGTGCAAACCGTGCAAGCTACGATTGTCAGTCTATCCCAACAACCGGTCACCTATAGTTCGGCGACGGTGACCGGCGATGGAGGCGGTTGGTGTACGGTAAGTCCGGACACCGGAGTCGCGGCCGACGGTGCGTCGATCGAGATAGCGGCTAACTACACGGCCCTGAGCGCCAAATCGGCGCCCTACACTTGCACGGTACAGTTGTCATTCTCCGATGGCAGCTTGCAGACGGTGAGTCTATTCGCGGTCGTGACCGGCTCCGTGGCGGCGCCGGCCAGTGCAGGCAGCGCCCAGCCGCGCACTTCGGTGCATCCGCGCACGCAAGGTTGCACGCCCAATCCGCCCGTGTTTTTGAACCCCAGCGCGGCTTCCGTGGCGACCGCATATCAGCCGACGGAGGTCGACCTCCAGATCCTGGACAGTTGCGGCAATGCCATCGATTCGCAAGATATCGGCGTGCTGGGATTGTTCGCCACATACAGCGGCGGCAATAACGATCCGGCCGGCGATTTCAAGGGACCATATGAGACTTCTCCCGGCGTTTATAAGTTCGAGTGGACGCCTACCAGCATGCCGCAAAATGTCAGTCAGTCCGCAGTAACGCTGACCGCCGCCTATACCAGCAGCGTGGCTAATATCACGCCTCAACCGAGTTATCTTCCCGTCACGGTTTCTTTGGCACCGAGCCCCACACGCATCGATCCTGACGGCGTCTCCAACGCCGCGAGTTACACCAGTCAAATGGCCGTGGGCGCAATCATTGCGGTCTTCGGGCAGAATCTAGCGGATACTGGCCCCGACGGTAGTTGCCCGGGGCAGCAAGCCGGAGGGTTTCCGCTACCCGTGGACTTGAATGGAGCCGCGGTCTTTGTCGACGGCCAGAAGGTCCCGTTATTCTATGCTTCGTGCAGCCAGATCAACGCGCAGATTCCGTATAATCTGGAAACGAATTCGCCGCACCAGTTGTACGTCGTGCGAGACGATTTGCAGCAGGCGAATCCGCAGGCGTTTACGCTGGTGGGCGCGGAACCCGCCATTTTTACGTTCAATGCGAGTGGATCCGGACAGGGCATCATTATTGGCCCGGGCCCGGACCAGTCGTACACCACCATCGCGAACGCCGCCAATCCGGCCGCCGTGGGCGATGTCGTGGTGATCTACTGCGCCGGCCTCGGCCCGGTGACCCCGGTGGTGGACGCCGGCGTGCAGACTCCTCCCACGCCCTACCACCCGGTGCCGCCCGGACTGACGGTGACCATAGGAAATGTGCCGGCCCCGGAAATTTCCTACGCCGGGCTGTCTCCCTATTTCGTAGGGCTGTATCAAGTGAATGTGAAGGTACCGGTTGGCGTCAAGGCGGCTAATGATGTGCCGGTGGTGATTACTTCGGGAAATCTGCAAAGTCAACCCGGAGTGACCATGGCGGTGCAGTCGCAATCGCAGTAGAAATACGTATGCAGAAAAGGAGAGGCAATTGCTGAAAAGGTGGACAAAGATGGTACGCACGGGGTGTGACTGTTTCGTTGTTTCGGTAATTTTTCTTGCGGCCTGGGCGTCTCCCAGGCCCGCCAACGGCCAGAGTGTTCCGGACGTGGGGAAAGGCAATATCGAAGCCGGGGTCTTCGCGGGGGAAAGCTACGGGCTGGACCGTTTTCGGCCCATGGCCGGCGGCAATGTCGCGTACGGCCTGTCCCCCAGGTTGTTTCCATTCCTGGAAGCAAGCTATTTGCCGGGCGTGTTGCGCGAGGCGGTCGCATCCAATGGCACGGTGGTCGCGTCCGAGCACGGGAAGTTCAACATGACCGATTTCCATGGCGGCTTGCACATTCGTTTGCTGAGGCCCGAATCGCGGATCGTTCCCTATCTGGTTGCGGGCTTGGGCTTGATCCATGAATCTCAAGGCACACTGCCGCAGTGTCTGACCGTCGGTACTACGACCGAATGTGGGCCTGGGTTTACCGTGCCGTCCAGCACGCTTTTCGCGGTCAATTTTGGCGGGGGCCTGCGTTTTTTCTTCAGTGAGCATTTTGCCCTGCGCCTGGAATTCAAAGCTTTCCAGCCAACCGGCGAGGTTGCGACGATTTCCGGGAACGGCGAAAAAGTAGGCGACCACATCTTCTACCGCTTTGCGATCGGACCTGTGTTTCAATTCCGCTGACCGTTCGCGCCACGCGTCCGGCTGGGATTGGTTATAATCGCAACGATAGGAGAACATATGGAATTGCGTCCTTTGCACGACCGCGTGGTCATCAAACGCCTGGATGAAGGCGAAACCCGGCGCGGGGGCATCATCATACCGGATACCGCCAAGGAGAAGCCCCAGCAGGGATCCGTCATCGCTGTCGGCAACGGCAAGCTGCTCGAAACCGGTGAGCGCATGGCGCCGGAGGTCAAAGCCGGCGACCGCATCCTTTTCGCGAAATATTCCGGGTCCGAAGTCAAGCTCGGCGGAGAAGAGTACCTGATCCTGAAGGAAGACGAGATTCTGGGAGTCGTGGAGTAGCCTCTCGTGCTTGGCGATCTTTGCGGTTCCTTTGCGTCTTGGCGAGAAATCCGGTATCTCCCCGGCAGTACTAATCACCCATACGGTTCTTGCGGCCCGCATCCCATTGCGACAAAATAGGGTTAGTGGCAGATGCGGCCGATCTCACGGACATCACCAGCCTGCTCCGGCAGTGGCAGGCGGGCGATTCGCACGCATACGACCTGGTCATGAGCTGGGCCTACCAGCGCATGCTGGCCATCGCCACCGGGTTCGTCGCCCATGAGCGTGTGGCCACCGAGCCAGCCGCTCTGGTCAACGAAGCCTACCTCCGCCTGCGCAAGCTGCAACACATGGATTGGCAGGACCGCCACCATTTCTTTTCCGTGGTGGCGGGCGAGTTGCGCCGTATCTTGATCGATCAGGCCCGCTTGCGCGTCGCCCAAAAGCGCGAGGGAAGCCAGCAGCGCGTGCCGCTTTCCGAAGACTTGAGCTGGATCGACGCGCGCGGCCAGGATATGCTGGATCTGGATCGCGCCTTGAACGATCTGGAGCAGTTCGACGCCGACAAGGTGCGCCTGGTGGAGCTCCGCTATGTGATGGGTTGCACGGTGCCCGAAATCCGCGAGCTGCGCGGGGTTTCCGACGCCACTATCGAAAGGCAATTGCGTTTCGCGCGCACCTGGCTTTACGATAGATTGCATTCCGCCCCCGTATGACCGAATCCTGGCAGGACCTGGAAGAAATCTTCGACGAAGCTTGCGCGCTGGATGAAGACAGCCGCCGCGCCGTGCTGGCTTCAAAGTGCGCCGGCAATCCGGCCCTGCGCAGCGAGGCCGAGCGTCTGTTGCGGGCGTACGACGAGGAGCGCGCCGCCAATGCCGAAGCCCACGCGGCCACCGCCGGCAGGCGTTTCGGAGCATGGCAAACCGTCCGGCTGCTGGGGCGCGGCGGCATGGGCGAAGTGTGGCTGGCGGAGCGCGCCGACGGCCAGCATGAACAGCAGGCCGCACTCAAGATTTTATCCCCCTATCTGGCCGCTCCGGATTCCTTGAAACGCTTCCGCCGCGAGCGCCAGTTGCTGGCCCGGCTGGAGCATCCCAACATCGCCAGGCTGCTGGATGGCGGATTGAGTTCCCAGGGCGGGCCTTATCTAGTGATGGAATACGTGGAGGGGACCCGCCTGGACCGCTATTGCGAGGAGCAAACACTGCCCGTCCGCGGCCGCCTGGAGTTGATGGTCAAAGTATGCGCGGCAGTGAATACCGCGCACCAACACCTGATCGTGCATCGCGACTTGAAGCCCGGCAACATCCTGGTAACCAAGGAAGGCGAGCCCAAGCTGCTCGATTTCGGCATTGCCAAGGTGGTCGACAGCGAAGCCACCCAGGAGCACACCGCCACCGCCAATGTGTTTCTGACTCCCATGTACGCCAGCCCGGAAATTCTGCGCGGACAGCCGGCCACGGTGGCGAGCGACGTCTACTCGCTGGGAGTGGTGCTCTACGAGTTGTTGGCGGGGCGCCGACCGTTCGATGGCTCGAAGCTGGGTCCCGCGGGGCTGGTGGAGGCGATCACTCGAACAGACCCGCCGCCGCCCGGCGCGGACCCCGACCTGGACAGCATCGCGCTCAAGGCGCTGGCCCGGAATCCGGAAGATCGCTACGGCTCCGCTGCGCAGTTCGCGGACGATATGCGCCGCTATTTGGATGGGTTGCCCGTGACGGCGGTGGCGCGCAGCCCTCTATATGTGGCGCGAAAATTCGTGCGCCGCAATCGTGTGGCGGTGGCCGCCGCGGCGGTGCTGATGCTGTCTCTGGCCGCGGGGCTGGCCGGCACTCTGTGGCAGGCCCGCGTGGCCCGGCAAGAACGCGCCAACGCGGAGCAGCGCTTCAACGATGCCCGCGCGCTGGCCAACTATCTGCTCTTCGATCTGTACGATTCGGTGGGCAAGGTTCCCGGTACGCTGCCGGTGCAGGCGGACATGGCGCGCCGCGCGCTCCAATACCTCGACCGTATGGCCGCCAACAAGAGCGGCGATCCGGGCCTGCGGCGAGAATTGGCGGAAGGCTACCTCAAGCTGGGCATGGTTTTCGGCCGCCGCCTGGGTCTGAGCGACCGGTTGGGCGATACATCGCAGGCGATCTCGATCAACCGCAAAGCTCTGGCTCTGATCGGGCCGCTGGTGAAGGAACAGCCCGGCGACCTCGCCGCACGCCGTACGCTGGCGTCGATCCAGGAGCAGCTTGGCGGCTCGCTGACGATCGCCGGCCAGTACACCGAAGGGTTCGCCTGGCTGCGCAAAGCGGCTGAGGCGTTCGAGCGGATTGCGGTTTCGAATCCCCAGGATGCGCGCAGCCTGCGGGACGCCGGATCGGGCTGGTATTTCTTCGGCAAACAACTGAGCGAGAAGAGCGGCTATATCAGCTTCAACGCGGATGCGTCGCTCGCCTATTTGCGGAAGGCGGTTGGTGAGTTCGAAGCGGCCCTGCGTATCGAACCCGCCAACCCGGCCGTCCTCAAGCTGCTGGTCGCCGCCTATGAATCCATTGGCCGTATCGACTCGACGTCCAATCCGAGCCAGGGGATCAAAGACTACACGGCGGCGCTGGACACGCTGGCGCGGCTGCCGGAGCCGGAACAGCAGACCGCGGACGTCCGGGAACTCCGGGCCATGATGCTGGTCCACGTCGGCTGGAATGAGGGCCAGTTGAACGATTTCAATGCTGCACTGGCCAGTGTCGAACAGGCCATCCCTGTGCTGGACGCGCTGGCGGCGGCCGATCCGGAGAACGTGGGTGCGGCCTTCCGGCGCTTCGATGCCTTCCGGTCGTTCGGCCTGATTCACGGCTACGCCGGGCACAAAGCGGAGTCGCTCGAAAACCTGCGCAAAACGGTGGAAATCCTGGATTGGATTGTCGAGCGCGATAAGGTCAACATCATGTATCCGCTGCTGCGCGCGGAGATGCAAGGGCGCGTGGCCAATCTGCTGGTGGAGGCTAAACGCGACGCCGAGGCGCGCCCTTACGCCGAGGCCAGCGTCGCATATTTCAAACGGATCGGCGACAGCCCGGACGCCACCCCGCAGCAGTTGATGGAAGCCGCGCGGAGCGCCGCCGAAACCGGCGTCAAATCTCTGCGCGATTATCCCGCCGCGCTACGCTTCGCCACGCGCGCCGACGAACTGGCCAAGGGCAAGAATCCTGGGGCACTGGGATATCTGGCGGAAGCCTACGCGCTGAACGACAACTTGCCCAAGGCCGTTGAGGCCGCACAGCGTGGACTGGCTCTCATACCAGACTCTCCTTCGCAGCTACGAAAATGGCTAGAGGACGAAGTGAAGCAGTATCGGCGGTAGGGCGGCGCCATGGCCGCCGCATTGCTTTTTACAATCCCGCGATGCGCAGCCACTGCGCCTGTCCGCCTTCATTGTCGTTCTGCGCAATGTCTACGTCAATCCCGATCCCGTTGACGGCGATGGCCGGAAAGAGTTGCACAAGCTGGTAGCCCCGCACCGGTATATCCGGTACCGTGCTTTGCGATTTCCAGTAGTGCTGAAAAGGCAGATCGTACAACTGCTGGCCGCTTAGGATAGCGCCGGCCCCCACATAGAGTCCGGGGATGTATCCCGCGGCGTCCACCGCGGCGAACCAGGCGTTGCAGTGATCGGTCGCATCCTGCGCGGGCGTGCCGGGCGCGACTCCTTCCAGGTCGCACCAGACATTCACGCCCGCCGGAAAGCCCACCGTTTGGGCGTTCTCGACAGCCTGTTCGCCGTCTTGTTGGCCGAGGTCCTGGCTTGGGAACCAACCCGCTGTCCGCACGTGTTGCACCGGCATCAGCGCCAACCCCGAGTCGAGGACGTCCGTCGCCTCTGCCGCGCTCAAATCCCCCGCGGACTGCGGACCCAGCAGCGTCAGATATCGGATACAGAATTTGTATCCCTGGCCGAAGAACTGCTGTGCCACCGCCGCCGTGACGACCGAATCGGAGTCGAATCCCGGGGCAAACGAAAGCGCGCCTTCTATCCCGCCTGGCAAAGCCATAATCTATTCCCTCCTAAGTCCGGCGTTCTGTCTTCTGGGCGAGCCTGTGGGGCGGGCCTCCAGGCCTGCGCGGGTTCTCTAGAACCCGCTCCTCGGCGGGCAAGCCACGCTGAAAGCCGGCTGCGTTTAGTTGGCCGCATACAAATCCAAGTCCTGCGCCGTGTCCGTAGCTTCGGCCAGCGTCAGCTCGCGCGCGCCGGCGGCGGCCATCGTATCCGCATCCGGCTTCTCGAACTCGAACGTGCCCAGGATGCGATACAATCCCGGCGCCAGACCGTTGAAACGATAATTGCCGCGCAGATCGGTGCGGATCGTGCGCAGTTCCCCCAGCCGCTTTTGCGTGCCTTTATCGAACGCTTCCAGATAAACAGGCGCGCCCGGCGCCGGGTCGTGCCCCGAACCGCTGACGAGGCCGTGAATCGAAGCGGGGCGCGAGGATAGCTTAATAATAATCGTGTCGGAGCCGTGCAACATGACCTCATTCCAACCGTCCGCGCGCCCGGATTGCGATTCCGGCATGCCGTAGCCGCCGGCGGCTTGGACGGCGTAATAGCCCGGCGGCGGGACGATGGACATCTCCCAGCGTCCCGGCCCGAGCGCCGCGCGTCCGTTCACCAGCTTGAGAACTTCCGCGTGCCCGCCGCCATCGAGGTCCTTGCGGCGCGCGGTGATCCTGGCGTCTCCCGGATCCACCGCCTTGCCGTTTTCATCCTGCATGTGAAATTCGGTTTCGCGCCAGGAAATAGCCTGGAGTGACAATTCGGTGTCCTTGTCGACGAAGATCTCCTGATAGCTTCCGATCTTGCCGCGGCCGTAGGGATCGTCGCCATCGAGGATGAGCTGATAATTTCCCGGCGCGACTTGCTCGAAAGCGAAAGCTCCGGCGGTCTTGGTCTGCACGCGCCCTACATCCGAGATCAAACTTATGGTTACCGGCGCGGTCGGCCTGACAACGTTGCCGAAAACGCGAAACAGCTTGCCGGGAAACGGGCGGATGTCGATGTCGTCGGCCTGCTGGTCGAGATCTACATCCACGATCATCGACTGATCCACGACCATGGTTTCCTTGTGAAAGGTGGGCAACAGGCCGGACGCGTCCTCCAGCAGCTTGGCCGCGGAGCGCACATAGTAAGTGCCGGGTTCCAGGCCGTGTATGCGATAGATGCCGCGGTCGTCGGTGATGGCGGAGGCCGCGATGCGCAGCGGCTGCGTAGCCGGATAGGCGACCACTTTCTGGTCGGGTATGCCGATTTCATTTTCGTCGAGCACCGTGCCGGAGATCGCCGCGTAACGGCGCAGGTGGATATCCAGGTACAGGGAGCCGTCCTGTTCCACGGACATGGGCCTGCCCGCCGATTTCCACTCCTTCTGCCCATATTGAAAGGGGGCGAAACCATCGCGCGAGGCGCGCAGCAGGTACATGCCGGCGCTCACTGAAAAGGTGAACTGTCCGCTACGCCCGGCGCGGTGGGACTGCGGTTTCCCGCCGGTGCCCTCGACCGGCCGCAGAGTCACCAGCGAACGGGCGAGGGCGCGGCCCGTGGCACGATCCAGTACCACGCCGTGAATGACGGCTGCCTGCGTGGCACAGCAGTAAAGTGCCGCCAAAAGTAGCCTGCGCATGGTCAATCGTGAATACCCATTCTCGAATATGACGCACGGTGAACCGGAAACGCGCATATGATAGATTAATCCGCAGGAAATCATGATCCGCAAACTCGCTATTCTCTTGCTGCCGGCCCTGGTCGCTTGGGCCGGTGGGCCGCTCCCTGACGGTCGCGGCTCCGAGTACGACGGCCGCTGGGACATTACCGTGCAACACGCCCCGCGCGGCAGGGCCTGGTGGCTGGAAGTTGCGGGCGCCGGCTCGGACCACATCAAAGGCAAGTTCGTCGGTTTTCCGGGCGGCGATCTGAACGATATCCAGCATATTTGGGTCGAGAACGGGGAACTGCGCTTCACTTACGACGGCCACGATGTGCATCAGGATTACCGTGCCCGTTTGGCCGATGGCAAGCTCGAAGGCACATTCGCATCGGGAGACACGAAGCTGGGGTGGACCGGCGCGCGCACCCCGGAAATCACCGACGCGGACGATGGCTCCTGGCACGAGTTCCGGCCCATCGATCTGTTCAATGGCCGCGATATCTCCAACTGGCACGGACTGACAGCCGATGCAGCCGCCGGCTGGAGCGTGCGGGACGGCATCCTGCGGGGCAACGGCGCGGCTCCCGATCTGGTGAGCAACGTCAGTTTCTGGAACTTCAAGCTGCACGTCGAATATCGCACTCCGGCGCATAGCAATAGCGGCATCGGCCTGCGCGGGCGCTACGAAGTGCAGATCCTGGAAGACTACGGCCGGCCGGTGGATCGCCACTCCAATGGGGCGCTATACAGCCGCATCGTGCCGAGCGAGAACGCGACCAAACCGGCTGGCGAATGGCAGACCTTCGACATCCGCCTGGTCGGCCGCCATGCGACGGTTACGCTGAACGGCAAGACCGTGACCCAGGGCATAGTCGATGGGCTGACGGCCATCGCCTGCGATCCGGACGAGGGCGATCCCGGACCGATCATGCTGCAGGGCGATCATGGTCCGGTGGAATTCCGCAGCATCGTGCTGACCCCGCTGGTGAAGGCGCCGCCACAGGCGCCGCCGGTGAAATGATGACCAAATGATGCAGCCTCTTTCCGGCGTGATCGCGGCCGCGGTAACGCCCCACAAACGGGGCACGGAGCCCGATATCGGCGCCACTCTCGAATTGATCGATTTTTTGTGCGCCGCGGGAGTGCAAGCGATTGCGTTGCTCGGCTCCACGGGCGAGTTCGTCAATCTGAATTTCGACGATCGCGTGCGCCTGGTTTACCTGGCGGTGAAGCGTAGCCGCATTCCCGTGCTGGCGGGCGTGTCGCATTCGACGCTGGATGGCGCGATGGCATTGGGATGCGAGGCCAGTGCGGCGGGCGCGGCGGGCCTGCTGCTTATGCCGCCTTTCTTCTTCCGTTACCGGCAGCCGGAGATCCATGAGTTTTATTTACGCTTCGCGGACGGGATGCGTCGCGGTGCGCCTGTGTATCTTTACAATATTCCGGCGTTCACCAGCGGGATTTCGAGCGACACAGCGGTGCTTTTGCTTGCGAGCGGTCGGTTTGCGGGCATCAAAGACTCGAGCGGCGATTGGGATAATTTCCAGGTCTTGAGCCGGTACCAGCAGGAACATCCGTACACGCTGCTGGTGGGGCACGACGCCATCTTCGCGCGGGCGCGCAGAGCCGGCGCAGACGGCGTGGTCTCGGGCGTGGCTTGCGCCGTGCCCGAGTTGCTGTTGGGGCTCGACCGGGCGATCACGCAGCAGGACGAGGCTGAGACAGCCCGGCTGGACGCCCGGCTGCACGAATTTTTGGAACGTATCGAGCGCTTCCCCACGCCGGTGGCCATCAAGGCGGCTCTGGAGGTGCGTGGCATCAAAACCGGTCCGCCGCCGGTGCCGTTGGCGCCCGAGACGCAAGCCGCGCTCGACGAGTTCCGGGAGTGGTTCCGCGCCTGGGTATAGTGGGGCAGCCAATATTGGCTGCAGGCAGCCTTTCAGGCGGCCTCAATGCTTACCGGGCCGCCAAGTCCCCCAGAAAAATCCCCCGCGCCTGCCTGAATTCGTCCGGCAGCATGGGACCCAATTGCGCGGACCGCGCAGCCGCCTGCCGCTCTTCCGCGAAGCTGGTCGCCAGCGATTGGAGCGCCAGCACGCACGCCTCCACGACATCGCTTGTGTACCGATCCGCCGCGTCCATCAGTTGGTTCGCGCTTTCCAAGATGGATTCGGCCGTACGCACGCGGGCGGGCGCGTTCGCGACGATGCCGGGATACCGGCTGAGCGACACATGCGGGCCGAACGCAGCCACAAGCGCGCCCCAGCGGTCCAACACCGTCAGCGCGCCATAACGGTGGCGGTCGAGCGACATCTCGTAGGCGAACGCCGCGCCCTTGGCTTGGCCCTCCAGCTTGCGCAGGTACATGGCGGCAGAGTTGAGCTCGCCGGTGAGCGCATCGGCGAAAGCGCTCACGCACCCTAAAAACTGCTGCTCGGAAAGGCTGGCGTAACGGGTGATCTGCACCGGATTCTCAGGCGCTGTGGTCGCCCAGGGCGCGCTCGATCTCCAGCGGTTCCACTTTTTCGCCGCCGTTGAGGCGCGCCAGGCAGTCTTCGATGATCTGCTTGGCCTCTTCCTTGCGGTAGTTCTTGATGAAACCGTCGTAGTAGTGCTCGCCGTTGAGCGCGTGGTTGATCTCGGATTCCTTGTTGTGATCCTGCAGTTCGGTAAAGTAGACCACCCGGTATTTGCCGGAATACTGGGTCTCCCGGTAGATCTCGAACATGACTTTATCGGACTCGAACGCCATAGATAGAAGTTAGCACGATGGCACGGCAGCGTATGGCGCCGCCCTACTGTCAGTGCATGGCCGCGGCGACGATCATGCAGATCCCGATGGCCACCGCGCCGGCAAAAATAGCCACGGCCACATTGCGCTCTTCGACCAGTTCCCGCCACAATTTCAGCGGCGTCGTTTTCAGCAGAATCGCGGCGGCCAGGGCGAACACGGCAATCCCCAGCGAGGCGAAGATGACGGCGTTCAGCAGGGGGTACTCGGTCATGCACCCGCCAGAATACCAGGATTTGCACCGCTGGATGGCAGTTACAATGAACGCATGGTTCTCCATCGTGGAAGCTTGATCGCCGCCCTCGCGCTGCTGGCGGGGGCTCCGGCCGTCGCGGCCCAGTCGGCGTACGTGCGCGTCAGCCAAGTTGGTTACGAAGCGGGCAACCCGCCGTTTCGCGCCTATCTGATGTCCACCGCCGCGGAAACAGGCGCGACGTTTAATGTTTTGAACTCCGGCGGCACTTCCGTATACTCCGCATCGGCCGGCGCATCGCTTGGCACTTGGAGCAACAGCGCCAAGCTGACCTACTCTGTGTATGCGCTGGATTTCACCGTTCCGGCCGGGGATGGCTACACCATCTCAGCGGCGGGCCCCGTGCCGGCAATCTCGCCTGCCTTCCCGGTCGCAGATCCTGTCGCGCTTTACTCCGGATTGCTGCTGAACACCCTGTTCTTCTATGAAACCGAGCGCGATGGCCCCAGCTACATTCCCAACGCGCTACGCGCCGCGCCTGGGCATCTGAACGACGAGAAGGCCGCCGTCTATCAAACTCCGCCCTTGAATAGCAACGATCAGATTACGACCACCGCAACGTCCCTGACGCCCACCGGCGCGGTGATCAATGCGTCCGGCGGCTGGTGGGACGCTGGCGACTACATGAAATACGTGGAAACCGTCAGCTACACGGTCGCGCTGCAGGAGATCGGCATTCGCGATTTTCCCAATCAGATGGGCGCGCACGCCCCGCTGAATCCGCCCGCGCCGCCGAATTCCATTTCATACGCCGGAACCGCAGCGGGCGCGCCGGCGTCGTCGAATTTCGAGCCCGAGGCGCGCTTCGGCATCGACTTCCTAACGAAGATGTGGGACGACACCACGAAAACGCTTTACTACCAGGTTGGCAACAGCCAGGACTGGCTGAACTTTCGCAACCTTCTGAGCGACTACGATATCTGGCGTCTGCCGCAGGCCGACGACAACTGGCAAGGTTGCAATAGCGCCGCGCAGTACATCTGTCACCGCCCGGTGTTTGTCGCGGGACCCGCGGGCTCGCCTATCAGCCCGAATTTGGCTGGGCGGCTGTCCGCGGCGTTTGCCGAGTGCTACCAACTGAATCGCACCTCGCAGCCGAGCCTCGCGAACCGGTGTCTCAAGAACGCAGAGGATATTTTCGCGCTGGCGGATACGTCTTATGCGGACCCGGCGTCGTCGGTGGGCAGCGGCACGTGCGGCTCCGGATGCCTGCTCACGATCATGCCGTTCGACGGCTATCCGGAGACCGTGTGGGACGACGACATGGAATTGGGCGCGACGGAACTTTACTTTGCGCTGCAATCCGCCGGCGGAAACCTGCCGCCGGGCTTGCCTGTTACAAATCCTATGACCTACCTGACACAGGCGGCGCAGTTTGCCAGTAACTACATTACCAAGATCTACAACGCGGGTTACTCCGATACGTTGAACCTCTACGACGTCAGCGGCCTGGCGCATTTCGAGTTGTTCCGCGCGCTCCGTGCGGCGGGCAATCCGAGCGGCCTGGCGGTCACCGCGGCGGGCATTCGCAAACAACTCCTGCAGCAGGCTGGCGACGCTGTCACGCAAGCGGGAAACGACGCATGGGGCTTTGGCGACGCCTGGAACGGCGACACGACTTCCCACGGTGCGGGCATCTCCGTAATGGCCAGCGAAGCTCATTACCTGACCGGCAACAGCTCGTTCGATACTTATTCGCGCCAGTGGCTGGCGAATATCCTGGGCGCGAATCCCTGGGGATCGTCATTCATCGTGGGCGACGGTTCCACGACATTCCCCGACTGCATCCAGCATCAGGTAGCCAACCTTGCCGGAGCGTTGAATGGCACTTCAGGGGGCGTGCCGGTTTTGTGGGGCGCGGCCTCCGAAGGCCCCGCCTATGCGGCCACCGGGGGCACTCTGGACGGCATGAATCTATGCCCCGCCAACGGTGTGGATACCTTCCGCCTGTTCAACGGGAATGACGGACCATATGGATCGTCGGGGAAAGCCGTCTATCGGGATTTTGTGCAGTCTTACAGCACCACCGAGCCGGCCATCGATCTCACTTCGACTTCTTTCCTGATGTGGTCGTGGAGAATGGCCGGTAAGCCAGAGCTTCCTTGAGATCGTCGTGCTCAAAGCTCGACGCCATGCGATCTATCTCCGCCGCGGTAAGGCCGAGCCTCTTCGCTTCGCGCCGCCAAGTGGCAGCGGCCTTCCCCACCTCGGCGGCGATCTTGCGCGCTTCATCCTGGGTCAGTTCGAAATACGCGGCGACTTCAAGCGCTAACTTAAGGGAAGCCGTGCCGTCGCTCTCATTGATAGCCGTGGTCAGAATGCGCGGTTTGATGTCGGTGGGCACCGGATTGAGGTCGTAGGCCGGCGACAGCCGCCACCCAGCCGGGCCGGCGTAGAGAAAGCCGTGATTGCGCAGATGGTCGTCGGTATTCGAGATCATGATGCTGAACACGATTCGCCGCCACAGCGCGCGCATGTCCGCTTTGGGCGATGCCCCGTGCTGGCGAAGAGCATCCACGAACTCCAGATAGCTGCGGGTCTCCTGGTCGGTGGCGCCAAGCATGCTCATGGCCGATAGGAACGGCACGCGCATTCCGCGCTCGCGATCAAAACGGCGCAACAGCAGCACGTGCTTGTTGGCCACGGTTTTCAGCCTCCACGCGGGCACGGCGATACCGGCTTTCGCCGCGAGTGTCAGGGCCGCCGCTTCCCACAGCACGGCGTTGATCTCATCTCCCTTGTTCGGAAATTTGGCGATGGCCAGTTGACCATCGCGGTCGCGGATGGAAGCCTTCGGGCGGGCGCCGCCCAGCGACGAGCCTGGCGCCAGGAGCAAGCGCAAGTCTTCGTCCGAATCGCGGTCGCCCGCGACGTGCTCGGCGGCCGATAGCAGGCGCGGCAGTTCGATCAGCGGCGGTATCTTCTTGGATCCGTATTCGGCGAGGAACGGTCCGCCTTCGCGCTCGGCAAAACGCAGGGCGCCCTGCCGCGCTTCGTCGTCCACCATCAGCAGATGGTCGATTTCCCTGACGGTGCGCGGCGTCTCACCCTGGCGCTCCGCGCGGCGGCGCTCGGCGCGGCGCATCAACACCCGCCCCCACCGGTCGGGGGCGGAGTCGCCTATGGCGCCAAACAGCGGCTTTTCAGATGGCGTGTGAAAAGGGCCTGGCCCGAGTTGCAAGGCCGGCTCCAGGGAAAAGCGGTCGGGATGCGCGAGCCATCTCGCATCGTATTCGAAGGTGGCGCTCTCCCTGCCCTTGCGCATGCGCCCCCACAACCGCCCGACGAGGAGCGGCGTGCCTTGGAGGTCCACGAAGACGAGAACGTCTTTATCCATGCGGTGACCTGCGCGCCAGCCGGATGCGCTCCGGCAGGTGCTCCTCTTCCAGCTCCATGCCCACGGCATCGTGTTTGGGGTCGGCCAAATCGGCGAGCCGGCCGGCCATCCCCAGCACGAAAAGCACGGTGGCGTAAATGCCCAGCGAGACGCCCGGATCTCCCTGCTCCACCTTGTGCAGGGTCGTCCGGCTGATGGAGGCGCGCTCCGCGAGGATGGAGGCGGGTATACGCCGCCGCCGGCGGGCATCGCGCATATCGTGGCCCAGCTTGCGCAAGGCGCGCGTCACCGGCATTGGCGCCTTCGCGGATATTGGGCCTTTCCTCATAACGTCCATAATATGGGTCCTTATCAGCTTTAATGTACAGCATCATGAACGTTAAGTCAAGAATCTCGGGATCGCGGCACTCTCCGTTTTATCTGCGTTCAGTCGCGGACCCGAATCTTGTGATACCTTAAAGGGACAGTGTCGAGAATACTAAAGGGCATCGCTGTCGGATTGCTGGCGAGTGGTCTGCTGGCCCCCGCGCCGCCTCACGTGGGCGTCCCCCCCAGCGCGCCCGGTCCCGAGTACCGGCTGAAGTTCTTCCATCTGCACACCGGCGAGCGGTTGGACATCGTCTATCGCAAAGGCGGCCAATACCTTTCCGAAGCGCTCGATCATCTCGATCGCTATCTGCGCGATCATCGCACGGGCAGCATCCGCCACTACGATCCCAGGATTTTCGACCTGCTGCACGATCTCACGGCCAAATTGGGCAAGCCCGGCGCCGAAATCGACGTCGTTTGCGGCTACCGGACGCCCTGGAGCAATGAGTTCTTGCGGACGCACGGCCATGGAGTAGCGCGCCAAAGCTTGCACATGCAGGCCATGGCGATCGATATCCGGCTACCGGGCGTGCGCACCGCCGACCTCCGGGATGCGGCGCTCGCGCTGCAACGCGGGGGCGTCGGATATTACGCGGAATCCGATTTCGTCCACGTGGATGTCGGGCGCGTTCGCCGCTGGTAGGTCTGGCGTTTTTCTAGCCGGGGTACGGATACCCCTTCGCCAGCGCCGTCTTCAGTTCGTCGTCGTAGCCGTAAATGTCGTCGAAGAACTGCACCCTGCCGTCCGGATCGACCGTCGCCGTGCCATAAAGGATCAGCACCGGGATCGGCTTTGTAAGATTCACCTGCACGTTGTCCTTGCCGCTGGTCATGGCCGCCCGCGCCTTCTCCACGTTCCACTCGGGCTTGTCGCGCAACACCCATGCCGCCAAGTCCGCCGGCTTCTCCACCCTTATGCATCCGTGGCTGAAGTCCCGGCGGGTCTGTGAAAACAATTGCTGCGACGGGGTACTGTGCAGATAAACGTTGTACTCGTTGGGGAACATCAATTTAACCAGGCCCAGCGCGTTCGTGGCGCCCGGTTTCTGGCGCACCTCGAGCTTGCCGGACCGCAACTGCGCCAGCAATTCATCCGAGATGGTGCCGGCCGTCACCAACTGCCCCGCCGGCGTGACTACTTCGAATCCTTTCTTGGCGATGTAATCGCGGTCCTTCTGCACCGCCGGCACGGTCTCCGAGCGCTGGATACTCGGCGGCACATTCCAGTACGGCCGGAAAATGACGTACCGCATGTCTTGTTCGAAGACAGGCGTCTTGTGGTGGAAAGCCTTCCCCACAATCACGTTCATCGTGAGCACGGGATTTTGGTTGCTGTCGTAAGCGCGCAGCCGGAACTCCGGGATGTTGACGATGATGGGTGGCTCGTTGAAGCGGTCCGGCAGCCAGTGCCAGCGCTCCAGCATCAGGCGAAGTTGGTCCACACGCTGGCTCAAGGGCGTGTTCAGGTTGGCCAACGTTTGCCGGTCCAGTTTGCCGTCGGGAGTCTGGCCATGGCGGCCCTGAAAGCTCTTCACCGCATCGACGAGCGCGCCCTGATACAAGTTGGAATCGGCGGGAACCGCGGCGTTGGCGGGCAGATCGCCTACCAGGCGCAACAGGCGCGTCAAGCGTGGAATGCCATCGTAGGGACTGCCCGGCACAATGGGTTTGGCGGGAACCGATAGCTTCTCGCCGTCGTCCTGCCGCGCCAATTGCAGGTATTGCTGCAACGCCGCCAAGGTGCGCCGGTAGCCGGCGAAGGGCGGCCCGATCTGCGCCAGCTCCGCCTGCATATCCCGGCCATCGATCAGGCGCTCGCGCAGGAAAGCGGGCAGGTCGTATTTCTTGGCTTCGACGCTCAGTCCGAATTTGAAGTGTTCGGGATTGATCTTTCCGATGTGGCAGTCCGAGATATAGCGCATCAGGCAAACCGTGAGCGCCGCGTCGAAAATGGCGGAATCGCGGGCGGCATGCGGCCTTTGCAGGCCAGCCAGACGCACGGGCCAGCGGGAGGCGTCATAATCGTCGGGGTACAAACCCTGGCTGTCGGCCTGCTTCAGGATGTCGATGATCGCCAGGGCCTGCGGAGTGGGCTGGTCCGCGCGAATCCACGCCGGCGCGTAGCCCGCGGGTCCATAGAAGTTATTCACGTGCCCGCGATAGTCGGAGAAATCCGGCCAGCGAAGCTCGGCCAATTGGCCGGCTGCGGCAATGGCACGCAATTGCGTGGGGACGTCGGAAACTCCGCTCTGCTGGGCAAAAGCCGCCAGCAGGCAAAAGTAAAGCGTTACACCTTTTTTCATTAAGCTGAGCTTACCGATTTTGGCCCTCTTGGAGCAAGCGCCGCCATCACCCCGGCGGAAGGCAAATGCGAACCACGCCGTAAACCGCAAACGCGGTCACGCCGCCTCTCCACAGCCACGCGCGCGCCGAGCCATTCCAAAACAGTGCGAACAGCATCGCAAAGGCCAGCGGGCTGAGGGCGTTGAAGTGTACCGCTTCCATCCAATGCCCTTTCGCCAGCGCGAATAGCGCGCGCGTCAGACCGCAGAGCGGGCAGGGCCGTCCGGTGAGCCAATGGAATCCGCAGAGCCGCAGGGCGGCGTCGGATGGCACGCTGCAGCACCACAGCGCGGCGAACAACGCGGCCGCCGCCACCGCGCGGCGCGCCAACGGCGCCGTCACAACGCGTCCACCGTACGCTGCTCGAATCCCACGATTTCCTTGTACGCGATCGTGATGGCCGCGAAGGTTACCGGTATGGCGATGAAGATACCCACGATGCAGCACAGCGCGCCCAGGATATCCACCAGCGCCAACAGCAGCAAAAACAGCGTGAAGCCCACGTAATCGCGCTTCACTATTTCATGGCTGGCCTGCATGGCCGGCCAGAAATCCATGCGTTTGTCCACGATGAACAGGTACGTGAACTTGTACATGGCGGCCACCACCAAACCGGGTATGATGCACAGTATCGTCCCGCAGAGGACGAAGACCGCGATGATCAGCGAAGCCACTAAAGCGGGCACAAAGTAGTCGAAGCCTTTGAAAAGGTCGGAGAATTCGGCGCGGCGGCCCATCAGCTTCTTCATCGTGAAGATGTGCAACCCGGCGATCAGCGCCCCTTGCAGAATCCCGAAACCCGCCCCGCTCAACAGCGAGAAAACGATGGCCAGCAGCAGATAGTTGCCCAGATCCGCCGTCACCAGCGCCCAGCCTTCGCTAATCCAGCGTCCGGCATGGACCTGAACGACCGCCGGCGGCGTCCACGGGACCGCCGGCACGACAGCCAGACTGGGCGCGCCTACCGCAAAGGACGCACCACAAGTAGTGCAGAACTGGGCATCCGGGCCGACTTCGGTACCGCATTGGTGGCAGAACATTTGACGGATGATAACACGCGACGGCGTAATGCAGAAGACCGCTGGACTTTGGTCTCTTGCAGTGGGCTATCCTTCCAGGACGCGGCGGAGTTCTTCGGGCCGGAAACAGTGCGCGAAGGCGGTCTCGCGCAGGATGCGGCCGGCACGCACCAATTCAGCCAGGGATTGTTCCATGGTCATCATGCCTTCGGCGCGGCCGATGGTGAGCTGGCTGCGAAGCTGGTGGTCGTCGCCTTTGCGGATGAGATTGCGCACCGCGTCGGTAGCCATCATGATTTCAAGCGCGGGATAGCGGTGGATGTCATCCGCCGCGGGCACCAGTTGCTGCGCGACGACGGCCAGCAGGGCGAGCGACATCTGCTGCCGCATTTGCCCCTGGTGCGCCGCGGGAAACGAATCCAGAATGCGGGAAACCGACTGCGCCGCATCGTTGGTATGCAGGGTGGAGAAGACCAAGTGGCCGGTCTCGGCGGCGGTGAGCACGGTGGCCATGGTCTCCGGGTCGCGCATTTCACCCACCAGGATGACGTCCGAAGTCTGCCGCAGGATGCTGCGCAGTGAGTTGACGAAGTCTGGCGCATCGTGTCCGACCTCGATTTGCTCGATGATGGAGTTGCGGTTCAAGTGCTGGTATTCGATGGGATCTTCGATGGTGACGATGTGGGTGCGGCGGCGCGTGTTGATGAGATCGATCATGGCTGCAAGCGTGGAGCTTTTGCCGGAGCCGGTGGCGCCGGTCACCAGCACCAGGCCCTGGCGGCGGTCGGCGATGCGCGCGAGGGCGGCCGGCAGGTGCAGCGATTCGATGGTGGGAATGCGCGCCGGCAGCAGGCGGATGCTGGCCGCCAGAGTGCCGCGCTGGTGGTGGATGTTGGCGCGGAAGCGGCCCACGGGATCGCGCACGAAGCAGAAATCCACCGATTTTTTCTTTTGCAGCTCGTCGTGCTGGCGGGAATCGAGCAGGGGCAGCACGAAGTCGCGCACCTCCTCGGGCGAAAGCGGCGGACCGGCGGCCGGCGCCAGCGTGCCGTTCACGCGCAGGGTGACCGGGGCGCCCGCGAGCAGCAGCATGTCGGACGCGTTCTGGCGGCTGGCGAAGGACAGCAATTGATCGAGCGATCCGGCGTTTTGGGGAGGGCGCGGAGGAAGCGGCTTGTCCGCGGCGCGCGGACCGGGGGCGGCGCGGTTCAACTCCTCGACGATGCGGCTGAGATCCTGGTCGTAGCTCGCCACTGTGCAGACCTCTTCAGATGCTGGTTTCGCCGGGAGGTGGCGGCGCGGGCGGCTCGGCCGCGGGCGGCGGATCGGCGCGCTCCACCACGATGGTGAAGTGCGCGACGTACGCGGCGATCGCGCCCACCGCCGCCAGTATGGGCGCCAGCACCACGCCGATCGCGGCGAGGGTCAACGGGATTTCCATGAACGTGTGGCCATGGTCGTCGCGGATGATGATGCGGCGGACGTTGCCCGCATGAATCAACTCCTGGACTTTGTCGACCAGCTCTTTGCCGAGGACCTTGAACTCTTCCATGTTGACGTGAAAGTTTTCCATAAGAACCTTCAGTGTAACAGTAGGACGGCGCCATGCGCCGCCGCGTAACACTGTTTACGAGCGTAATAGTACCGGCACATGGGAGCCACGCGCCAAATCCCGTGAAGTTAGATCTAAGATAAATCTACCAGAGCGGTAAAAGGAGAACCTGACATGTGTAACGTGGTGTTGGCGTGGCGCGGCAAGCTCCCCGGACTAGCTGCCGCCAGTTTCTGTCTTTTATTCGCCGTGGCAGCCCCCGCGCAGCCCACGCTCACCAAGTTCGATGCTCCGGGCGCCGGCGCCGGCCCCGCGCAGGGCACGACGGTTTCGACCATCAACGCGGCGGGAGCGGTTGCGGGCTATTACAAAGACTCGACCGGGCTGGCTCACGGCTTCGTCCGCGCTCCCGGTGGCGCGATAACCACATTCGACGCCACGGACGGAGGCGCTGGAAACGGCCAGGGCACTTTCGCCGAGTCGATCAATGCGGCGGGCGCTATCGCGGGATGGTACGCCGACGCCGGCGCTGTAACACATGCCTTCGTGCGCGATGCCGGCGGCGCCATCGCTATTTTCGACGCTCCGGGCGCGGGCGCGAACCCGGACGCCGGCCAAGGCACCAAAGCCTATGGCATGAATCGGGCCGCGACCATCGCGGGGTTTTACTGTGACGCCAAGAACGTGTATCACGGCTTCGTACGCGCCGCCGATGGCACGATAACGACGTTCGACGCTCCCGGCGCGGGCACAGGTATCAACCTGGGCACTCTGGCCTGGAGTATCAACACAGCCGGGGTCATCACCGGGTTCTACAGGACCGCGGACGCTGTCAGTCACGGCTTCGTGCGCGCTGCCGATGGCGCCGTTGTCAGCTTCGACGCTACCGGCGCGGGCACTGCCGCCGGACAGGGTACCAACCCCGTTTCGATCAACGCGGCCGGGGCGATAACGGGAAGCTATATTGACGCGAGCGGTGTGACACACGGCTTCCTACGCACTCCAAATGGGACCAACACCTCTTTCGACGCTCCCGGTGCCACTGCTACCCTCCCTAACAGCATCAACGCGGCGGGGCTGGTCGCGGGATACTGCACGACCGTGGACGAAGGCTTCGTGCGCGGCGCGCAACTGGTCACATTCCATGTGGGCGGCAAGTTCGGAACCTGGGCCACTAGCGTCGGCGACTCTGGCGCGGTTACGGGATATTACATCGACGACAGCGACGTGCCGCACGGCTTCCTGCTGACGCCATAATAAGCCCGACGGGCGCGGGAGCCAGCCGGTTCGTTACACTGGAACTCTGCGCGTGCCTGAATTCCAAGCCATTCTCTTCGATTTCGACGGCGTCCTGGTGGACAGCGAGCCAGTCCATTGCGACTGCTGGCGCGAAGTGCTGGCGCCGTTGGGAGTGGACGTCACCTGGGAAGTCTACGCGGCGCACTGCGTGGGCGCGGTCGATAGCAAAATGGTCGACATCTTCGCCGCCCTCGCCGATCCGCCAGCCGATCCGGCGAAACTGTGGGAACAGTATCCGCTGAAGAAGCAGCGGTTCCGCGAGCGCATGGCCGCGCACGCGCCGTTTGCCGAAGGCGTGTCGGAGTTTTTCCGCGAGCTTTCCGGGCAGTATAAGCTGGGCGTGGTGTCGTCCAGTTCGCACGCGGAGATCGAGCCATTTCTGGAGGCTGCGGGAATTCGTCAGTATCTGGGAACGGTGGTCGGCGGCGACGATGTGAAGCGGCATAAGCCTGCGCCCGATCCTTACATACTGGCGGGTGAGCGGCTCGGAATCCGGAGCGCGCTGGCGGTAGAAGATTCGACGCCCGGCATCGAGAGCGCCGTGGCGGCTGGGTTTGCGGCGGTACGAGTTACAGATCCGGCGCGCATGATGGAGGTGGTGCGGGCGCGGCTGGATCGGAACGGGTAGCGCGTTTCATGGAACAGTCAGTCCACCAGGACGTGACGATCGTGGTAGTGGGCATCTGCGGGAGCCTGCGTCTGGGCAGCTATACCCGCATGGCGGTGAACGCGGCGTTGCGGGGCGCGGCCGAAGCCGGAGCGCGAACGCAATTGCTGGACTTGGTGGAATACGATCTCGGGTTTGCGGGACGAGGCGATCAAAACGACCCTGAAAGCGTGGTGAGATTGCGCCGGCAGGTGCGGGAGTCGGACGGCATCATCCTGGGGACGCCTGAATATCACGGCAGCTTCAGCGGCGTGTTGAAGAACGCGTTGGACCACATGGGTTTTACGGAATTCGAGGGCAAGATGGTGGGGCTGGTGGGCGTGTCCGGCGGACAGATGGGCGCATTCGACGCGCTCAACAGCTTGCGCAATGTGGGGCGCGCGCTGCATGCCTGGGTGGTTCCGGAACAAGCTTCGGTGCCGGAAGCGTGGAAGGTTTTCGACGATAGCGGCCAAGTGAAGGACGCGGAGACCGCAGAGCGCCTGCTTACGGTGGGCCGGCAGGTGGCGCGTTTCGCGCGATTGCATAAATGCGCGGCCGCCGCGGACTTCTTGAAGGGTTGGGAGGCGGCGCCGGTGAATCCGGGCGGGGAGTGAGGGGGAAGTACACTAACGTCTATGAGAACCTTGATTCTGGCGTTGATTCTAGCGTTCGCGATTTCGCTCTTTGCCCAGGCGCAAGCCCCGGGCCGCCTGGAGAACCTGCGCGGCAAGGCCGTGATGCTATTCACGCCGCATCCGGACGACGATACCTTCTGCTGCGCCGGCACGCTCTACAAGCTGGCTAAGAACGGCAACCGCATCCACATTGTGATTTACACCAACGACGATAAGGGGTCGTACGATCCCGACATGACCAGCGAGCGGCTGGCGCGCATCCGCATGCACGAGGAGGAAGAAGCGTGCCGCATTATCGGTATTCCCAAGGAAAGCATCCTGTGGCTGCAATATCACGACGGCATGCTGGAATACGCCAACCCGCGCGATCTGGTGGAGCAGGTGACGGGGCTGATCCGCAAACACCGGCCCGACGTGGTGCTAAGCGTGGACCCTGGCAGCGATTACGTGCGCTGGCACAAGACCGACCATCGCATGGCCGCCAATAATACGATGGACGCGATTCGCGCGGCCGAATGGCACCTGTACTTCCCCAATCAGCGGCTGCACGACGGGTTGGAACCTTGGCGTGTGCCGGAGGAATATTATTATTATGCGGGGAAGGACTCCAATTATTTCGTCAACATCGACGATGTGGCCGAGATCAAGCTGAACGCGGCGGTGGCGCACGTGAGCCAGTTTCCGCCGGCGGTCGAGAAGTACCGGCCGGATTGGGATGCGGCGGCGCTGGAGAAGTTGAAGGCCGAGTTGCGGCAGATGGACAAGAAGGACGGGCATTACGTCGAGTCGTTCCGGCGGGCAACGGGATTCAACGAAGAGTAGGGCGGCGCCATCCGCCGCCGCGGGGCGTCGAGCGCGGCCCGGGGGGATCGTTCTACATGGCTACTTCGATGTATTCAGCAGCACGGCGGCGCTGCCACTCAAGCCGGCCGACACAATGTCGGGTTTGCCATCGCCATTGAAATCCCCCGTGGCCACCGGTCCTCCAGGACTGTAGCCCACCCCAGGATTGAATGCGCCCGAGCCCTTACCCAGCAGCACTGAGACGGACCTGCCACTAGCGGCGATATCCGGTATCCCATCCCCGTTGAAGTCCGCAACTACGAGCGACGTAGGATCGACTCCCGCCGGGTAAGCCACCAGTTTTCCGAAAGTGCCGTCGCCATTATTCAGCAGGATCGCAACGCTACCCACGTTGGCAGTGGAGTTATTGGCCACCGCCAAATCCGTCCTTCCGTCGCCGTTGAAATCGCCCACCGCCAAAGCCAGAGGTCCCACACCCGCCGCATACCGCACCGGCGGCGCGAAGGTACCGTTTCCATTGCCCAACAGGATGGATACGACGGCCGTCTGGCCATTCGGCCGGACAATCACCGCCAGATCCGGTTTGCCATCGCCGTTGAAGTCGCCTGTGGCGAGATATTTGGGTGCGGCGCCGGCCAGCACGCGCTTCACCGCCTGAAAAGTTCCATCGCCGTTGCCCAGCGCGATTCCGATGTTGTCCCCAGACACAATACCCGCGAGGTCCAGTTTCCCATCGCCGTTGTAGTCGGCCAACGCCAAGGGGCCGGTCAAAAGGATTCCGCTCTGACCTGGACTAAATGTACCGTCGCCATTCCCGACAAGGATGGAGACGCCACCGTTCACGACCACCGCCAAGTCCGGCTTGCCGTCGCCGTTGAAATCTCCTGCCGCAATGTAGGTTGGCCTGGTTCCCGGTCCGTATGCTACAGGGGCCTGGAAAGTGCCGCTGCCTTTGCCCAGTAAAATAGACACCGTGTCGACGGAGTCGGCGACGGCCAGATCGAGAATGCCGTCGCCGTTGAAATCGGCTACCGCCACCGAAAGCGGGCCGTTTCCCGCCGCAAACGTATTGAGGTGCTGGAATTCCCCGTGGCCATTTCCCAGCAATATGGTTTCCGTATCGATGAGCGCCAGATCCAGGTTTCCGTCGCCATTGAAATCGCCAGCCAAGATCGCTTCGCCAGGGGCGTAGCTTACGGCCGCGGCGAACCCCTTGGATGTCGCGAGCAGAATTGAAATCGTAGTTTGGTTGCCAATCGCCAGATCCGGCCTGCCATCGCCGTTGAAATCTCCGATGGCGATAGAGAGCGGACCCAGCCCTACGGCAATATCGGCGGAGCCTTCGACCCCATGGCCTGTGCCCATCAGGATCGAGAGGGTGTTGTCGCCGTAATTGGTTACCACCACATCCGGCTTTCCATCGCCGTTCAGATCGCCGACTGCGATGGCCGATGGTTCCGCGCCCACAAACAGCTCGAAGCCCTCTTGCTCTTGAAACGTGCCATTTCCGTTGCCATACAGGATCCACAACGCGCCTTGCGTTCCCGTCTCGCCGCCCGTGGCGGCGGTTGCCACGGCCAAGTCGGGCTTTCCATCCCCATTGAAGTCGCCGGCCGCCAGCACCAGTGCGTCTGCCGCCAGCGGAGCCGAGATGCCGGGCTGGAAAGTGCCGTCGCCGTTGCCCAACATGGCCCAGACCACCCCGCCGGCGTCGACAAACGCCAAATCCAGCTTCCCATCCCCATTGAAGTCCGCCAAGGTGATGGATACCGGGTAACCCCCAGGCATGGGCGTGGTCTTGGCGGGCTGGAACGTTCCGTCTCCATTGCCCAGAAGTACGGCCGCGCCGTCGGGGTACGCCACCAGATAATCCAACTTTCCATCGCCGTTGAAATCGCCCGCTACGGCTGCGTCCCCGGTGTTCGGCAGAGCCCCGATATTCCTGGACGGCTTGAATGTGCCGTCGCCATTTCCCACAAGGATGAAAGCGGTGGACGAAGTGCCTGTGCCTTGGACGCCTACCAGGTCCAGCTTTCCGTCATTATTGAAATCTCCCTCCGCGCTGACGGTGCCGTAGGGAACCGGAAAAGACCTGGGTGCGTTGAAAGACACGGGCGGGACTGCGGCGTGAACTGCCAGGGTGAATACCATTGCCGCGGAGAATTGACGCAGCTTGGAAACAAGGCGCTTGGGGCGCATGGGAACCTCCTGTTGAGGAGTGTTGCAGGTTTGCGGCGCAAGGTCAAAGGGTTTCGGAGTGTTTTGCCGGATACCGGTACTAGATCGGGGCCCTTGTGGCGCACGGCACCGCCGACACCAGATCCACACTACCGGAGGCCGGCCCCGCCATCAACTTGCTACAATACTCGCTTCAATCGGAGGTCTGCCGGTGGGTGCGCTGAGAACTCTTGTGCGCGTGTTCAGCTATCTCTTTCACGGTCTGTTGACGCTGTTCCTGCTGGCTATTTCAGTCGTCGCGCTGTCCAGCGGACAGCCGTTGCAGCTTGAAATGCTGCCCTGGCAGGGCCGCACGCTCACCTGGTGGCTGCTCTGCGGCGCTCTGGCGGGTCTGGTTTCCGTGATCCTGGCGATCTGCCGGAAATGGCGGGCGCTGTTCTTCCTCTGGAGCCTCGCCGTGTTAGCCATCATGGCTCGGGGATTCTTTTTCAGCCATTACTATTTCGCGGGACCGCCGGAATTTCACGGCGCACTCTACCTCACTGGCGGCGCGCTGATCGCCGTTTTCGGCGCCTGGTTTCCGTTGCGCCGCGAACCGTTGCGCTAAATTTAATGCGCCAGTGCGGCAAAAAAGAGGGATAATGAACCCGATGCACACTTCCACCCGCTTTCGGACCACAGCCCTGCTTTTGGGCTTATGCCTGGCGCCTGCGATCCGCGCCGAGCAGGGTATCCTCACGTTTGTGTTCGGCCCCAGTTCCCAGGAAGCCGCGCGCCAATCCGCGCACGCCGCGGCCGCCGCAGCGCGCCACTGGCTGCAAACCGCCGGCGCCACGGTCGAACTCCGGCGCGCCGGCAGTCCCGATGCACAGCATATCGGTGCGGCCATGGGCGCGAAGGAAATGGATCAGGCGTTCAACGACACGGCGCTGGCGGCGCGCGAGGCCGATCCCCCATCGTTCCTCATCAGTCTCGAGTCCGCCGCCCAGACCGCCGCGCTCAATCCCGGCGTGCGCATCGTAGTCGCCGCGCTGAACAGCCCGCCCTTTTCGAGCGATGGAGAACGCGCGTTGGAACATCTGGCGGAAATCTGCCAGGATCGCGCGGTCCGCGTGCTGGTGCTGGATGCCGCTGAAGGCGCCAAGAGCGTACCGAACGCCGCACTCAATGCGCTGACCGTCAAGACGGGCGGCGCCTGGATACGGCAGGCTAGAGCGCTGGAACCGAACTTGGCCATGATGGCGCCCGCGGATGAATCGACCGCACCCCCCGCTCCGGCCGCGCTCGCACAACCCGCCAGTGCGGCCGCCGAAGCAGCGGCACCAGGCGCTATTCCCAAGTTCGAGATTCCGGTGCACATCCGTTTCATGCGTACCTCGGGAACCGGATCGACCAGCGAGAGCATCATGGATCGCGAGGCGGATTTCGGTGTCACAGTCACGGGCCAAGCCATCGGCGCTTACCCAGTGGCTTTCGGCTCCGCGGAGGTGTCCTATGAAGCCAACGACTCCCACCAACCTCTGCAAGGCCTGGTGACCGTCGAATCGCCGCTCAACGCGTTGAAGTTCGATATCGACGACAATACGAACACTTATCAAGCGCATGCGCGCATCACTGCGATCGTGCGGAATGCCAAGGGGGCAGCCATCTGGACCGGCCGGAGAGACGTTAACGCGCGCGGGCCGAAGAGCAAACTGGAAACACGGCGCCAAGGCAGCATGTTCTTCATGCGCGCGGTGAGCCTGCCGGGCCAGGGACCCTTCACCCTGGAAGCCAAAGTGGAGGACCTGCTGGGCGGCACCACCGGCGTGATTCAGACCCCCTTGCGCGTCGGCCGAAACGCACCGGGCTTGGTGGCCACCGACGCGCTGGTGGTCCGCCCGTTCAAGGGATCCGCGGACAAGTTCGAAGCCGACCAGGTGTTGAGCTACGATGGAGAGGTCCTTTGTCCGGTGCTCAACCCGGTATTCCGCGCGGAAGAGCCCATCGACCTGCAGGTCTACCTGAGGCTCTATCCGGATATCCACGGCGCGCCCCTCGATATGAGCATGGAAGTCCTGAACGCCGGACGCGTGGTGGCCCGCATACCGCTGCCATTCAAGGGCGCGTTCGCGAGCGAGGCGCGCGATGGCGCCTCCAGCGAAGTCGGCGGCAGGGTTGAAAATATCACCGGTGCGGAGGCCAAGGAGTTCCCGTATCTGGCGAACTTGAAGGGCGCCAAACTCCCCCCCGGCGACTACCAGGGAGTCATTTCGATTCGGCAGGCTAAGAGTGTGATCAAGCGGCTGGTTCCGTTTAAAGTGGTTGGAAATGCGCCCGCGCAGCCGGTGGAAGTTGCGGGATTGCCTAAGACTTCATCGGGTCCGCACGAAGACGTGGAAACCGCCGAAGTCGTGCTGCCGGAAATCGAGCCCGCCACGGTCGATTCCAGTGGACTGAAGATGCGGCTCGAAGAACAGAAGACGCTGTGGGACGAAGCCGCCAAGAACGCCATGGGATATCTCGATCGTCTTCCGAATTTCCGCTGCACGCAGGAAACGCACCGGTTTACCGCTCCCCTGAAGAGTCCGGATCAACTCAAGGAGGCCGACTCGTTCAAGGATGCTCTGATGTACGAAGGCGGCAAAGTGCAGTATCAAAGGATCGAGATCAACGGCGTCAAACCCGAAAACGCCGACCTCACCAAGACCGGCGTGGCTGCCCGCAACGAATTCGGCTCGATGCTCCGCGGCTTGTTCGACACGGATACAGCCGCGGCCTACAAATGGGCGGGCCGCTCCATGGCCATGGGCGTGCTCTGCCAGGTATTCGAGGTCGAAGTGTCCAAACCCAAATCGAATTTCGTGATGAATATCGGCGGAACGCGCGAGCATGTCGCCTATAGCGGACGCGTCTTCATCGACGAAGAGACTGGCATGGTGCGAAGGCTCACGATTCAGGGAGTCGGGTTACCCAAGGAAAACAGCCTGCAATCGCCCGCACTGTCGCTCGACTACGGCATGGTGAAAATCGGCCAAAACGACTACCTGCTCCCGTTGCGCTCGGTGCTGCAACTGCGGCACGCCAAGGCGTTTGTGCGCAACGAAACGGTTTTCGGCGGATACCGCAAGTTCGACGCGGAAACACAGATCAAGTTCCAAAACTAAGAGCGCGTTCTGGAGAACCCGCGCAGGCCTGGAGGCCCGCCCCACTCAAAATTAAGAAATCGAAATGTTTCGCCAAGCCGGATTTGTTAACATGATCTTGTACTGGCGCTATGCTAGCCACCCTGCTCCCCATTGCATTTCTGGCCGCGAACTCAGCCACTTCCCGCATGGTGCGCAGCCTGTTCGACGACACCTTTAGCGGCATCCATCAACTGAGTTGGTTCGATTGGGCGATTCTGATTCCGTACTTCGGCATCCTGGCCGTGCTTTCGGTCTACGGCGTGCATCGCTACGAGATCATCCGCACCTACTTCAAGCACCGCAAGAAGGCCCTAGGCGAGCCGCCCATGCGTTTCGCGCAGTTGCCGCCGGTCACCATCCAACTGCCCATCTTCAACGAACGATACGTCATCGAGCGGCTCATCGATGAGATCACCCGCATCGAGTATCCCCGCGAGTTGCTGCAGATCCAGGTGCTCGATGATTCCACCGACGACACGGCCCCGTTCGCCGCGGCGCTGGTCGAGCGCTACAACGCCCTGGGCTTCCCCATCGAATACCATCACCGCGACAATCGCGAAGGTTTCAAGGCCGGCGCGCTGCAGGAAGGGCTGAAAACCGCCACCGGCGAATTCGTGGCCATCTTCGACGCCGATTTCGTTCCGCCGCCGGATTTCCTCACGCGTACCATCCAGCATTTCGCCGACCCCTCTATTGGTGTCGTGCAGACGCGCTGGAGCTATTTGAACCGCGATTACAGCTTCCTCACCGAAGTGGAAGCCATGCTGCTGGACGGGCATTTTATTCTGGAGCACGGGGCCCGCTCACGCGCCGGCTATTTTTTCAATTTCAACGGCACGGCCGGCATCCTGCGCCGCAAGATGATCGACGATGCGGGCGGCTGGCAGCACGATACGCTCACCGAGGATTCCGATCTCAGCTACCGCGCGCAATTGAAAGGTTGGAAATTCGTTTACATGCCCGGCCTCGAATGCCCGTCGGAGCTGCCGGTCGAAATGCACGGTTTCCAGGTGCAGCAATCCCGCTGGGCGAAGGGCCTCACACAATGCGCGCGTAAGCTGCTGCCCATGATCTTCCGCGCGGACGTTCCGCGCCGCGTGAAAGTCGAAGCGTTCATGCACCTGACACCCAACATCTCTTACCCGTTGATGGTGGTGGTGTCGGCCCTGATGCTTCCGGTTATGATCGTGCGGTTCTATATGGGCGTATGGCAGATGGTCTTTATCGATCTACCGCTGATTATGGCGGCGTTCTGGTCCATTTCGGCATTCTACGTGGTGGCCCAGCGCGAGCTGTACCCCAAGCACTGGAAGCGCTCGATTCTTCTGCTGCCCGTCCTGATGGCCGTCGGCGTGGCGCTCACAGTGATCAACACGCGCGCCGTTCTGGAAGCTTTGTTTGGCGTTACGACCGGATTCGTGCGCACGCCTAAGTTCGCCATCGGCGACCGGCCCATGAATCTGGAGAACAAACGATATCGCGCTAAGAGCGGTCTGTTGCCGTATATCGAAATCGCGGTGGGCACTTACTTCGTGGCGATGATCGTATTCGCCATCGACACGTATAACTTCTTTTCGATTCCGTTCCTCCTGTTATTTGTCGCGGGCTACTACTGGGCCGGCTGGGGGACGCTTTATCAAGAGCAACAAAACCGCCTCCGCTGGCTCAAGCAGCGCCGCCTGGAACTGAAAACCGCGCGCTAAGTAGGATAGGACTCCTGGCCCGTCCTTACCCCGGTTCAGCTAGCGGCTGGGCCAATTGACCGAATAGATCTCCTGGGTACCGGTATCTCGCAGCAGCGTGGGATAGCCATCCGGAGCCAGCGCGAACTGCAAACCCGCCAGGCGTCCGCCCTGCCGAATGCCGCTCAGGTCGGCGACTTCTTCCACATTTCGATCTCTGAGATGGATGCGCAAAATAGCTGGTCTGTCACCGTACCGCATGTAGTAGAGATACTGGCTATCCCGCGACCATTTTGTGAAGCCCCAACCGTCCGTTAGCTCCGACCACGTCTGCGTATGCGAATCGAACAGCACGGTTCTCAGGCCCTTGAGAGGCCTGGCGGCAATGTAGCGACCGTCGGGCGACCCAGCGGGCGAAAACAGTCCCGCCGACCCGGGAACTGTCTCCAGTTTCCGGGACTTCCAATCCAGAATGTGAATCGCCACCTTCCCGGGATTCGATTCGAAAAACGGCGCATCGCTGAACATCAATGAGTTACCGTCGGGCCACCAGGTTGGACCGAGCGCGCTTCCTTCTCTCGAAAACGACTCCGGCGTCCCACCACTGGTTGGGACAACATAGATCTTACTGTTCCGTCCCGCTCCGATCCCGACAAATGCAATCCGCCGGCCATCCGGCGACCATTGCGGAACCAATACCTCCATGGGCGCGAACGTTAACTGGAGACGCGCGGTCCCATCAATGCGGCTTCGCCACAGCGTTCCTTGCGGAAAGGCAACGTAGGTAATCCACTGGCCATCCCGCGAGAAGTCGATGAAGTCGGCGGAGAACCCGCCCAAGTAGGGCAGAAATTGGCGGGTCGCCGGGTCGTATTTCGCGAGTTCGCCGCGCAGGCGGCGGCCGATGAAATATAGCTTCCTTCCATCCGGGCTGACCACCGGCGCTAAGGAATCGATTTGACCATTGGTAACCTGTAAAGGCCCCGCGGAGGGAAAGAACCAATTCGCAATCCCGCGGCTCGGGAGCTTCCAGATTTCCGTCTTGCCCTCGCGCGTGGCCTGGAAGACGAACTGTTTGCCATCCGGCGTCCAGCTTCCGCAGCATTCGGCGGGTGGATGGTTCCAACCCGGAAGCAGGGGATGCAGATTCGCGCCATCGCTCGAAATCTCCCATAGAGACTGGTTGGCGGTCTTCGCATCCACCACCGTCAGCCGCAGTGTCTTGCCGTCTGGCGACCACCTCGGTCTCCAACCCAGGCCGGGAAGCACCGCTACCTTCTTGACCTCCGTTCCATCGTCGTTGGATCGGAATAATTCCGTGCCTCGAACGCAGGCAATCTCGCGCCCATCGGGGGACCACGAGGCGTCGCGAGCCACCAGATTGCCCAATCGATGGGGAACTCCGGCCGGAACCGGTATAGCCCAGAGGGGCGTGGCCGAGGCCGGATCCTCAAAACTTGCGGCGAGCAGTTCGGACCGCGCCGGGGAAAAATCCAAAAGCTGGGGCCAGCCGAACGGCACAGGGATCGCGGCCGTCTCGCCACCGGCCGCGCAAACCTGCGCCAGCGCGGAGGTTTGGGACGAACCTTCTGTGAAATAGATCCGGCTGCCATCGGTCGCCAAGGCCGCATCAGGACCTCCGAGGGCTCCCGTTTTGCCGCGCTTGTCCACTCCATCGTGCGAGAGCTCCAGATATGCGGAGACGGCCGGCGCACCCCTCGGAACGCGCCACAAAGGCGCTGTCAATACGACTGCGATGAGAAGCGCTGCCGCCCATAAGGCCCGGCCGCGATGCAGTCCTGGTTTCTTATCGATGGCCGCCTGCCGGGGTTCTTCCGGAGGGTACTCTTCCGCCAGTTCTTCCACGGGCACGCCGATGCGGTAACCTCTGCGCGGCACCGTCTGTATGTATTCCTCGTTTTCCGGAGTTTGGCCCAGTTTGCGCCGTAGCGTGAACACGTTCTGCGTAAGATTGCTTTCTTCCACATGCGCGTCCGGCCACACCGCCTGCATGAGTTGTTCCTTGGTGACCATCTCGCCGCGGCGCCGCACCAGTACAACCAGCGTATCGAATGCCTTCGGCGGGAGCTGGATCAACTGCCCTTCCCTGTACGAACTCATCCCGTCCACGTTCAAGGTGAAAGGACCGAATTTGAAGAAATGGTTTCGGATCATAGATATGCCGAAGCTAACGGAAAATTGAGAAATTCCTAACGCGTTCCTTGTGGACCCATCTGAGATTTTAGCTCTAGTCTGGCTTGGGGCGGTTCTCACGCCCCGGAGGGAAACAATATGAACTATGCAGCCACGGCAGCCGGGATGGAAGCCCGTGTGCGCCGGCGGTCAACCGCGAGTACCCGCGACCGCCGTTTTTACCTGAGCATGGCGATTGCGTCCGCAGCCGGAATTTTTCTGGGCTTCGCGCGCACCTTTTATCTGAAGACCTACTTCGCGACGCCGGCACTGCCCTGGGTGTTCCATCTGCATGGGGCGGTTTTCACGGCCTGGATTCTCTTTTTCGTGGCGCAAGCCGCGCTGATCGCGGACGGCCGCGTTCAGGTTCACCGGCGCTTGGGCTATGCCGGCGCGTTTCTCGCCGGCGCCGTGCTGGTTTTGGGTGTCACCGCCGCCTTCTGGATGGCAAAGGCCGGCCATTTTCACTCCATTCCCTTCGCCCACGACCCGGAGAGCGCCTGCATGTTTGCGCTGGTCGATATGCTCCAGTTCGCCGTGTTCATCGGCGCCGGATTCTATTTCCGGCGCAACCGCGAAGTGCATCAGCGCACCATGTTGATGGCAACCGTATACGCGCTGCTTCCCTCGGGGTTGGGGCGGTTTGCTTTCGCCATCCATCCAGCGCTGCCCGTGATCCTGATCTATGCGTTTGTCTTAGCCGGACCGGTGTACGACTTGGTTACGCGGCGGCGCGTGCATCGCGCCTATGTGCTGGGTTTGCTCTTCTTCTTTCTTCTGTCGCCGCCCGTCCGCATCTTCTTTGGGATGACGCCAGGCTGGCACAAGTTCGTCCACTGGGTTATCGGATAGACGACGTGGAGAGTGGAAATCGAGAGCCCGGGATTCCCACTCCCCCGCCGTTGCAGGTCTGCCTCAGTTAATCGTGATGCGATTGGCTTTGACGGTGCCCGTATACGTGCCGACCGGGTTGCCCGAAGTGTCGAAGAAGCTGATGGCGTAAGGACCCGCGTATTCGTTTCCACCCTGACCCACGGTAACCGCCTCATAGACGATCGCCGTGCCGGTCAGATTCCCGTTGGTATCGAAGGTCCAAGACGGGTGCTTCAGCTTAAAGGTTTGCGCGCCGGTTTGCACCCACACGCCCAGGCATACGTTGCCTTCGATCGGGTCGGTGTAATCGTTCAGGATCTCCGTGCCGTCGCTGTGCCATGCGTCGAAAGCCTGGTCCACGACTTCCCCGCCGGAAATGAAGGTGACATTCCACAGGCCCACAATGGGAACTGCGGCTTGGCCCGGCGGGGGTGCCGCGAGTGACTGATCCGGCGTCGGAAACAGAGCCTGTGGCAGGACCACAGGTCCCCTTAGGGCCGCGAAACCCGGCAGGCTGCAGGCTGTTGCGTTGGGCGCGAAGCTGGCGGAAACCGCCAGAAGCGCGCCGGTGATCACGATCGTCATTATTCGTCTTTGCATGGTGGTAAGTCCTTTTTCGTTTGTTTTTTGGAAACCGGGCCTCCCGGAAGCGTCTCGGAAAGCGGCCCCGCGGCGGGGGCGGTCTTATCGCCGGACTGGCGGGTGCGAACCAGCAGCCTCTCTTCGATACATAAGGCGATTCTGGTCTTGCGTTTGATCTTCACGATCCCTCCGATCTGCCGGTTCGCCAATGTGCTAGACTGTCTTCCACTTGGGCGCTCGGGAGGCCGGCTCTCAGTTTCGCATTGTGCCCGCCAGCCCGCTAAGAAGTCTTTAGGGCGCTATGAAACTTTCTAAAATCTTCTAAAGTCCCTTGGGTGAGGGGCGTATGGCGTTGGAAATAAACCAGTTGTATGAATTCGGGCCGTTCCGGGCGGATGGCGTGCGACGACTCCTGTTTCGCGACAGCCAAACTGTACCGCTGACTTCCAAGGCCTTTGACACGCTCCTGGTGCTGATCCTGAATCGCGACCGCGTGCTGGAAAAGGATGAACTGCTAAAGACCATCTGGCCCAACAGCTTTGTGGAAGAAGCCAATCTGGCCCAGAACGTCTCGGCGTTGCGGAAAGCTCTGGGCGAGAGCCCGGGCGAACATCGATATATAGCGACCGTTCCCGGGCGGGGCTATCGCTTCGTGGCGGACGTCACGCAGGTTGGCGCGGCGGAAACCGAGGTGACTCTGGAAAGGCGCACCACCGCCGAGATGGTTGTCGAAGAAGAGATAGAGGAAGGCGCCCGGGTCCCCGCCCGCTGGAACCTGCCCCTGCCCAAAGCCATCGTGGCGGTGGGAGTGTTGCTGGCGCTGGGCCTGGGCGCGGCCGGTTGGCGCATGTGGAAGGACAAAGCCGGTCAGGCGCCGAATGTAACGTCCACGCGCTCCATCGCGGTGCTGCCGTTTCACCCACTGGACCCGCAAGGCGAGCAAGCTTTGGGCCTTGGCCTGGCGGACGCTGTCATCACCAAGCTGAGCAACATCCGGCAGTTGGTCGTGCGGCCCACCAGTTCGATTCAGCAATACGCGGGACCCTCGGCCGACCCGTGGGCCGCCGCGCGCGCGCTGGATGTGGAAGTTCTTCTGGAGGGCAAGGTGCAAACCGCCGGGGAGCGCATCCGCGTCACCGTGCAACTGCTGCGAGTGAGCGACCGCAGGCCACTGTGGGCGGAAACCTTCGACGAGAGCTTCACCAACATATTCTCCATCGAGGACGCCATCTCGGAAAGGGTCGCCCAGGCGCTGGCCGTCAAGTTGGCGCAAGGGGAGAAGGAGAGAGTCGACCGGCGTTATACCGCGAATCTGGACGCGTACCGCAACTACCTGGAGGGGCGCTATGCGGAATTCAAATTCACTCCGGACGGATTGAATCAGGCGATCGTATATTTTGACCGGGCCATCGGGATCGATCCAAGCTATGCCTTGGCTTACGCCGGACTGGCGGATGCGTATACTACCGCTTCCGACTGGGTGCTTTCCCCGCGGGAGGCGCTACCCAAGGCGGAGGCGGCGGCGCGCCGCGCACTGGAGTTCGACGATGGTCTGGCCGAGGCGCATGGCGCGCTGGCGCACGCCGAGTTGCACGAGTGGAAGCTGGCGGAGGCCGGCAAAGAATTCGCCCGCGCGCTGGCTTTGAATCCGAATATCACGTCGGTTTACTTTGCGTATTCGGAATATTTGTCCGCGTTGGGAAAGCAGGACCAGGCGTCCGCGGAGATCCGCAAGGGCCTCAAAATCGATCCGCTCTCCCCGGAGCTGTTGTTCATGCTGGAATTCCCGCCTTGCCTGGCGCACGATTTTGAGGGCGCGCTGGCGGCCGACCGCGCGGCCATGAAAGCGCACCCGGATTTCTGGCCGCCGCACATGGCGGCCGGATACGCCTGGCTGGCCGAGCGGCGATTTCCGGAAGCGGTCGCGGAATTCGAGAAGGCCCGCGCGCCGGCTCCCGATGCCACGCTCACTCTGTCGGGCCTGGCCGCCACCCAGGCGCGATCGGGGAATCGCCCGGAAGCCGTGAAGCTGCTGGCGCAGTTACAGAAGATGAAGGCCGAACGGTATGTGGCGCCATTCGATATAGTCGTGGTCTGCGTCACTCTGGGCGAGCGGGGCCAAGCGCTCGATTGGTTGGAGAAGGCTTTCGAGGACCAATCCGAGATGATGCTGTTCCTGGAAATGTATGAACCGGTCGACGACTTGCATGGCGAACCGCGTTTTCAGGAACTCGTGCGCCGCGTCGGGGTCTCGCCGAATCGGTGAGGGCTTGTGGGGCAGCCAATCTTGGCTGCAGGCCGGCTTTCAGGTGCCGCTTAGCGGTCTAAAACGCCGCTTCCATGCCATGCTCTTCGCCAAACGCCACCGGCCGTAAACTGCCGGCTGGCGCGGGCTTTTTCAGAAACTGTTGGATGTGCTCGGTCAGCAGCTCCGGCTGTTCCAGCGGACCGAAATGTTCGCCGCCCGGCAACAGCACCGGTTTGCAGTTGGGCAGCGCCTGGTGCAGGAAGTCATAAGAGCTGATGAAGTGCGAATTGCGTCCGTAGACCAGCAATGTGGGCGTGTGAATGGTGCGCACCGCGTCCAAGGTCATGTCGCCCACCACTTCGTAGTCCTTCAGCAGCGTGGTATTGCGGATCAGGTGCAGCAACGGCTCGCGATTGCGCGGCAATCCGCGTGCCGGACCGTAAAACTTGGGAGTCTCCAGGCTGAGCTGCAACAGGAATTCGGCATCCGTACGTTTATCTTCGGGAACGTGGATGCCCACTTCCTCCAGCTTGGCCACCCAGGCCGCCCAACCGATCCAGTCTTTGTCGTTGCGCTGGTGTACCAAGGCTGCCAAGCCGGGTTCGAGCGCGACCAATTTGGCCACGCGCTCGGGATAACGCAAACTGAAGTACATGGCGATGTCCGCGCCGAAACTGTGGCCCACCAGGATAGGCCGCTCAATACCCATCTCATCCAGAAAGCAGCGCAGATCCTCGACCATGTCGGCTGCGGTGTAGCCGGTCGGTGTCACGTCGCTGTAACCGTGGCCGCGCAAATCGTAGGTGGTGACGCGGTGCTCCCGCCGCAGGATCGGCGCCATGTAGAGGTGCCAGACAGCCAGATTGCCAAGAAAGCCGTGCAGCATGACGACATCGGGACCCATGCCGACCGTGATGTAATGCAGGTTCACTCCGTTAGCTATGATCTTTGGCATACCGTTTAAAAACGCTCCGTATCATGACAGTACCCAATGGTACACCACAAATAGTGGCACTAACAACAGTACGGAACCGCACGATGGCCGTACCTTCCCGGCATTAATTCGGTAAGTCCCCGAAGAGTCGCTTGTTTTAAGGCGCGTAGCCGGTTGAGTAGGTCCAGTACTTTTGGCAAAAGAAAACTCGGCTTGGAAAATGTTCCAGGCGCCGCTCACGATCTCACGGGCCGGGTTATACTCGAAACGGAGCGGAAACCCGCATGGCGCGCAAAAAGCAGACCTTCGACATGAAAAAGGAAGTACGAAAACTGGCCCGGGAACGGGTCGGGACGGTGCCTTCGTCCAAGGCGATCATGCCCAAGTCCGAGCGCCGCAAACCGAAGCACAAGAAGCCGCTGCCGGGCGGGCCGGACGATCCTACATGAAATAGTCTTTGACCTTGCCCAGCAGGCTCTTTTCGGCGGGCTGATTCTCCACGGGAAGCATGTCGCGCAACTGCTCGAACAGTTTGCGCTGTTCCCGCGTCAGCTTCGACGGCACGATCACCTCGATATGTACATAAATGTCGCCGCGCCCGCCCCCGTTCACCGACGGTACCCCCTGATGACGCAAGCGGAACTGCGCGCCGTTCTGGGTGCCCTCCGGGATCTTCAGGCGATACGGAGCTTCGAGCGTGGGGACCTCTATATCCGCGCCCAGCGCGGCTTGTCCCACGTTGACTGGAATCGTGCAATGCAGATCGTTCCCCTGGCGCTCGTAGAAGGCGTGCTCCTTGACCTTCAGCACCACGTACAGATCGCCGGAAGGTCCGCCGTTCGCGCCCGGCTGGCCCTCCTGGGCGAGCCGCAGACGGTTGCCGTCGTCCACGCCCGCCGGGATATTCACTTTCAGCTTCCGCACCACCTGGCGATAACCCTGCCCATGGCATTGCCGGCAAGGATTGCGCACGATTTGCCCGCTGCCGTTGCAGGTATGGCACGTGCGCCGCACCGATAGAAAGCTCTGCTGATACAGGATCTGGCCGCGGCCGTTGCAGGTGCCGCAAGTGGTGGACCCGCTGCCCGGTTCGGCGCCCGTGGCGCGGCAGCGGTCGCAAGCTTCCATGCGCGGCGCCTGGATCTCGGCGGTCATGCCGAAAATCGCGTCTTCGAAACCGATCTCCAGGTCGTAGCGCAGATCCTCGCCGCGCTGCGCCCGGTTGCGGCGGCTGCGGCCCCCGCCGAACAGATCGCCGAAGCCGAAGAGATCGCCCACGATATCGCTAAAATCCGAAAATGCGCTGGGGTCGAAGCCTTGCGACGCGGCGCTCTGCAGACCGGCGTGGCCGTAGCGATCATAGGCGGCGCGCTTTTGCGGGTCGCTCAACACGCTGTAGGCCTCGGCCGCCTCTTTAAACCTTTCTTCGGCGTCCGGATTGTCCGGGTTGCGGTCCGGATGGTGTTGCAGCGCCAGCCTCCGGTACGCGGATTTCACCTGGCCGTCGTCCGCATCCCGGCCCACGCTGAGGATTTCGTAATAGTCTCTTTTCGCCACGGGGAGTTACGGGGTCCGTTAGGGCTTTACGGCGACCTTCACCATGGCTGGCCGCAAAAGCTTTCCTTTGAAATTATATCCGCTTTGATACTCTTCGAGAATGGTCTGGTCCGGGAGGTCTTCGGACTGCACGCGGTCGACCGCCTGGTGCAGATTCGGGTCGAACTGCTTTCCGGCGGCCTCGATCGGCTCGAGCCCGGCCTTCTTGAGGGTCTCGAAGAGCCGCTGATCGATCAACTCGATGCCTTTGGCGTACTTCTTGTCGGCGGTTTCCACCTTCACGGCGCGCCGGAAATCGTCCAGGATGGGGACTAGGTCGCGAACCATTTCCATGGCCGCAAACTGCACGTACTCGGAGCGGTCGCGCTCCGCCCGCCGGCGGAAATTGTCAAAATCCGCTAGCGCGCGCAGCAGCCGGTCCTTTAAATCGGCCTTCTCCGCCGCAAGCTGGTCGCGCTCGGCGGTCAGGGCCGCAATCTGGGCCTCCCGATCGCCGGCTGCAGGATTCTCCTCCACGCCGGACGCATTCTGTTCTTGATTATTCTCTGCCACTATTTATAGATTAACAGAACGAGGTGGGGCAGGCGCTTTCGCCTGCCGTCCTGCCCCCGGATAGCAGCTAGAACTGCGTGCTCTCCAGCGCCCGCCGCGTCTGCAGCACCGCGCCCATCACTTTCTCGTACCGCATGCGCATAGGCCCCAGCACGGCGATCTTGGCCCAGATCCCGCTGGGCATCTGGAACGAGATGCCGATGAGCGCCAGCTCTTTCATGGCGGGGTGCGCCTCCTCCAGGCCGACGTGTACCGCCAACGATCCGGTGGGCTGTTCCAGCACGCGGTTCAGCAGTTCCACCAGGCGTTCCTTCTCTTCCAGCGCGCGCAACAGGTCGCGCAGTTTTTCGCGCGTCAGATGCAGGTCCAGACCCAGCAGGTTGGAGGCGCCTTCCATATGCACCACGGGCGCCACATCCACGTCCAACAGGCCTTTCCGGTAAAGCAGCGTCAGCTTGCGCAGTACCGCATCGTAGATCGCGCGCTCTTCGGCGATGCGCTGCAGCAGCTCGCGGCGGGCATCTTCCAAACGCCAGCCGCTGAAATTCCGGTTCACGTAATTGCGGATATTGACCAGTTCCTCGGAGGAGACGAATTCGTCCAGCGCGACCACCCGGTTGTGTACGGTGCGGTCGCGCGTCACCAGGATCACCAGGACGCGCCGGTCACCCAGCGGAACCAGCTCGATCTGGTCCAATTCATGCACGGTCGGCGGCAAAGAGGCCGTGATCCCCACGTTATTCGTCAGTTCGGTCAGGATGTGGCAGCAACGTTCCACCCGCGCCGCGGCCGTGGGAGCTTCCATCAGCTCGATGCGCAAGCGGGCCGCATCGGCGGACGGCATCCGCCCCGCATTGAGCGTCTGCACATAATCGCGAAATGCTTTTTCGGTAGGCACCCGGCCGGCGGAGGTGTGCGGCTGCGAAAGGTAGCCGGCATCCGCCAGGCTGGCCATCGTGTTGCGGATGGAAGCCGCGCTCAGCCTATTGGCGCGCCGCTCCGCAATCGTGTGCGAACCGACCGGCTCGCCGGTCTCGATGTAGGTGCGCACGATGGCATGCAGGATGTCCTGCACTCTGGCATTCAGCGGCGCGTCGGGTTCCATAAAGCCTGGATGTGCTGCCCCCTATTACTATTGTATGCATGCCGAAGCAAAAAACGAAAGTATGTTTTGGGGAAACGCGGGAGCACCGGCCCGGTGCAGGAGGCGACGTCGCTACTGTGCCGGACCGATGGGAAGCGTGGCGGTGGGGCTGTTGAACGGTGGCGAAACGGCGCTATTGACCGTCGCCACCACTTCCTGGTTCCCAGGAGGCGTGCTAAGAGGAACGCGCACGTCCAACTGGTACAAATTCACGAGGCCGGGGGCCAGGCCCGAGAAGAGCACTTCGGCCTGGGCACCGCCGATCGTCACCACCGGATTCACGATCGTCGTGGCGGGCGGCATAGACGGCGCCGGCGCACCCAGCGCCACGGCGGGTTGCACCGGCCCCAAGCCGTTGCCATAAAGAATGACGATTTCGCCGGGCTGGGCCGGACTCGCCGCCGTGATCAACGAATAGTCCGCACCGTGCTGCGCGATGGCGCCGGTTCCGTTCGCCGTATACAACGCGGGCTGGTACGGCGAAAATGCCGCCATGATCGGAAGGCTCGGCGCGCCGTTGACGTAGACAATCACCGGGACATAGGAGGGATCGATTCCCGGCTGCAGATCCCACGGCGCAACCAGGTTGATCTGCTGGCTGGAGACGGCCAGCAGGGGCACGGTTTCACCGTTGAAGCTGAAAAATACCTGCACGCCGCCCAGTTCCGTGGGCAGTGGGCAGCAAGTCGCGGTTTGCACGCCCGCCACAGTCGTGAAACCGGTCCCGAAGATGGTGGTGAGCGCGCCCGGGGACACGCCCGAGGCGAAGCTGGCGGCGTTTGTGACGCCCGGCGCGCTGAGGCCCGCCGCGTTCGCCGATTCGTTGAGATGCAAGAGGAATACCGAACCGGGAATCACGGGATACCCAACGCAGCCCGAGTAGTTCTCCGGGGAAATGCAGTAGGGAAAGCTGGCCTCGCCGGGGAAATCCCAAGAGGCGGTCACGCCCGTCACGTACACGTCGCCGCCGCTCGCTGCGATGCCGGCTCCGCTATCGTAGCTGCTGCCGCCGAGGTAAGTGGACCACTCCAGCGCGGAGCCATCCGGGGTCAGCTTGGAGACGAACGCATCGCCGCAGATCTCGCCGCCCGTGCCATTTTCCCCGAGGCATGTTTGCTCGCTGCCGATGGCCGTCTGGAGGGGGTCCAGCAGCGGGAAGTCCGACTGCTCGGTATGTCCGGTGACGTAAGCTCCTCCCGACTGGTCGAGTGCGATGGCGGCCGCTCCCGATCCCCCGCCATCGAAGACCGGGGCCTGCCCGGCGAGCAACGTGGAATAGACCAACGCCGTTCCTGTGGCGTTCAGTTTGCTGACAAACGCGGCAATGCCCGCCTGCGTAGTCTGCTGATAGGCGCCGGGAGTGGTGGGGAAATTCACGCCCCCGTAGACAGGGTTCGGGGTTAACGTGCCGCCTGTGACGTAGGCGTTCCCGGCGGAATCCAATGCAACTGCAGTGGCGTACGCGGCGCTGCCCCCGCCGAGGAACGTGGAATAAACCAAGCCAGTGCCGCTTGCATTCAACTTGGTGACGAAGGCTCCGCTACACCCGTTAAAAATATGGGCGGTGCATGCGGGTTGGATAACGCCTGTGGTGGTTGGAAAGTTGGCCGAGCCCGCGAAGCCCACGATGTAGGGGTTGGAGGAGGCGTCCACGGCGATGCCGTTGCCGTTATCCCCATTGCCATTGCCAGCTCCCAGAAGCGTGGCAAAGACCAATTTGCCGCTGGGGTCGAGCTTCAGGGCGAAGGCGGGCTGCGGGCCGGCGGCCATTGTCTGAAAGGCACCGGCGGTGGCGGTGAATAGCGAAGGACTGGTGGTCCCGGTGACATAGGCGCTTCCGCCCGCATCCGCCGCAACGGCTAGAGGAAAGGAACTTGGTTGCGGCCCCACCAAGGAGCCCACATAAGTGGAGTAAATCAACGCAGAAAAATCGGGGGTGAACTTAGCCACGAAGCCTCCGCCAGGCGCGGTCTGCATGGCATTGACCACGGGGAAATCGCTGGAGAGAGTATAACCGGCGAGGTAAACATTTCCCTGGGGGTCGAACGCCACGCCCGTGGCGCCGCCGTTCAGGCTGCCGCCCAGGAAGTACGCGTTGAGGGCTACGGCCGCGCCGGCATCGCCAATTCCGACCAAAGCCACAAACGCGTCCGAGCCCCCGTTACGCGCCTGGAAACCGGAGTCGCCGCGCGGAAAGTTCAGTGAGAGCGCGGTGCCGGCCACATAAACGGAATTCAGGGCCGGATTGTAAGCCACGGCGTTGCCGGAGTCTCCGACGCTCCCGGTCTGGCCGCCGAAGGTTATGGAGAAAACCGCCACCGGGTCGATGACCAACGTCCGCGCACGATCGTAACTGGACACATCGAAGCCCGCCACGCGGCCGGAGTAACTCCGGAACGATGCGCCCACGGGCGACGGGCTCCCATCGGCCTGCTGAAAGGCCGACGGCTTCCGATGCCTCCACACGAAGCCGTCTTTGCCCACCACCAGGTCGCCGGCTCCGTCGCGAGCCATGCGCACGCCGCTATCGAAGCTCACCCGGATGGCCGACGGGTCGCCGCCGGGCGCTACGACCCAGTCGTATTCGAGCTGTTTGCCGGCTTCCCAGCGAAAGACGAGATCTACGCCGGGGTAAACATCCCGATAACGCAGCTTCGCGTAATGAGTAGCGCCGCGCACCCATTGCGCGGTGTCGTTGCCAAGGAAGTAATTGGTGCGTATGGGAAGCGCGTCGAGACCCTCGACCTTGGCGCGGCGACTCCGGCGCGAAAGCTTCATCGTTATGCTGGAAGCCCTTCCATCCTTGGCGCGGAATCCGATGGTCACCCGATCGTCGAGGAAAAATGCGGTGCAATCCTGAACGCGGAGAGCGAATCGTACGCGCCGGTCGAATTGGCCGCGATTTTCCTCGAAGGCCAGCGAATCGAGAATGTGCGAGCCTCCAGTGGTCTTATGCCGTTCGGCGGCAAGGGGCTGGGCGGTCGCAGGGAGCGCACAGGCGATCAGCACGAATATGGCGGTACGTGGCATGGAGTTCACCGGACGCCTTCGCGTCGCCCGACCGCGTCCGTTGACAAAAGAACGCGGCACAGCGTTATCGGTAAAGTGTGCCCCTATTTAGCGGAAATGTCAAGAACTTCCTGGAAAATGCCTTGGAGGGACGCGGGACGCGGGGCCGCTATGGGGTATGATTTCATCGGCCCGTGCGTGGTCGTGCGGCTAGCGTATGCAGGCGCTCGCCCCCGGGTCCTCACTCGCGCGAAGCCATCCCGCCGATGCGCTATAACAGAAGAATGATCCGAATTACCATGCTGGCCGCCCTGGCGGCATCCTCCCTCTGCGCCCAGGATTGGGCTGTCGCCCGTCTCGAAAAGTCGCCGCGCCATCGCGAATGGGTCACCGTCAAGCACGACGGGCGCTCCGTCGAAACCTTCGTGGCGTACCCGGAATCGAAGGACAAAACGCCCGTCATCCTGGTCATTCACGAGATCTTCGGCATGACGGATTGGGTCCAGGATGTGGCGGATCAATTCGCTGCCGCCGGATACATCGCCGTGGCGCCCGACCTGCTATCGGGCATGGCGCCGGAGGGCAAGGGCACGAAGGGCTTTCAGTCCAACGACGTGATGCAGGCGATCATGCATCTTGATGCCGGCCAAATCGCCGCGGACCTCAACGCCGTAGCCGATTACGGCCTGAAACTGCCGGCCGCCACCCAGAAGCTCTTCGTGACGGGCTTCTGCTGGGGAGGCGGGCAAACCTTCCGCTTCGCGACGAATCGTCCGGACATCGCCGCCGCGCTGGTGTTCTATGGGCCGCCGCCCGAGAAGGACGCCATGAGCCGCATCAAAGCGCCGGTCTACGGATTCTACGCAGGCAACGATGCGCGCATCGGCGCGACCGTTCCGGATGCCATCGCCAACATGAAACAAGCGGGCAAAACCTATGAGCCGGTCACGTATGAAGGCGCCGGCCACGGTTTCATGCGCGCGGGCGAAGATCCCGCGGCCAGCGCGGCGAATGCCAAGGCGCGCACGGACGCATGGGTACGGGTGAAGGAGATTCTGGCCAAGAGGTGAGGGTTCCAGTGGTATTATGAAAGAAATGGGCGATCTAACGGTCCCGACGACACTGGACGGCTTGCTTGAGCCGCTGAGCCGTTGCCTTGACGCTGAGTCAGCCAAGCGCCTTCTGGACTTCCGCGTCGATCCCGCAATAGAGGCCCGACTCGACATCCTTGGCGAGAAAGCCAACGAGGGAACTCTCAGCGACGCCGAACGGTCCGAATATGAAGCCGCCATCAACGCTGCCGACTTCATCTCCATCTTGAAACTCAAGGCCCAGCGGCACCTCAGATCCAACGGCAGTTAGCCATGGATGCCGTTGCGCGCGACGCGGTTCGTCGACGCGCGGGATATCGTTGCGAATATTGTTTGCTGCGCCAAGTACACACCGAATTCGTCCACCAGATTGAGCACATCGTGGCGAAGCAACATGGCGGCGCGACGAACTGGAAATCTCGCGTTGGCATGCCGTCGCTGTAACTTGCGAAAGGGTCCGAACCTGGCGGGAATAGATCTGGTGAGCGGCAAGACTGTGGCCCTGTTCCATCCGCGGCGCGACCGGTGGCTTGAGCACTTTCAGTTTAGCGGCGCCAGCATCGAAGGGCTCACGCCTACCGGCCGGGCGACCGTGTACGTGCTCGCCATGAACGACGACCGCCGGCTCGACTTGCGGTCGGAGCTTCTCGCCCGGGGCGAGTTGGGCTAACCAAAAGCAGGTCGGAAGGAAGCTCCTATGCAAATGCACGCAAGCGGAACATTCGAAGTGAAGATAACACCTCGGGCGGCGGACCCGGAAGCGCCGGCCGTCGGCCGGATGGCCATCGACAAGGAGTTCCATGGTGGCCTGGAAGCCACCAGCAAAGGCCAGATGCTGACCGCCGCCACGAGCGTCAAGGGATCCGCGGGCTACGTCGCCATCGAGCGGGTCACCGGCAGTTTGGACGGTCGCAACGGGACATTTGTGCTGCAGCACAGCGGCACGATCACGCGCGGCGCGCCGCAACTGATTGTCGGCGTGGTTCCGGATTCGGGTACCGGGGAATTGGCGGGTCTGGCTGGCGCGATGACAATCGCCATCGCGGATGGAAAGCTTTCGTACGATTTCGAATATACGCTGCCCGGCGTGGGATAACGCGAGAGCGGCCCGCTCGGTTTCAGTCACCGATCTCGAATTTCCCGTATCCCTCTGAAAACACGGAAAAATGGATCCGCGAAAGCCGGTGCGCACACGGCTGCCGTGCTAATGTCACGGCAGAATATGAATAACACCAGCCACATTCTATCGATCCGGGGCGGCGGCATCCGGGGAATCATCCCATGCTGCTGCCTCATGAAACTGGAGTCGCAACTGGGCGGCCTGACGCGGGATCACATCGATTTCTGCGCCGGCACCTCCACGGGCGCCCTCCTGACCGCCGCAGTCGCCGCCGGCGTCCCGGCAAGCGATCTGTTGCAGGTTTACACCGACCGCTCCCATGAGATTTTCCAGCCGTCCGGCCCAGTGGCGGAGGCTAAGCGCATGGCGGAAGGCTTCATGTACGATCCGCGGCACTTGCACGATGTTCTGGCGAGCGTATTCGGTCCGGCCGCGTCGTGGGCTATCAACGATGCGCCCATCCGTGTGCTGATCTCGGCCACCGCCATGAATGGGCACAACTGGTTCTTCGTGAAGGACAATGCCAGAAACAATCGAACCACCGGCACCGTGCAGTTGGTGGACGCCGCGGTAGCCTCCGCATGCGCGCCTACTTACTTCGACCATTGGAGTATCGGCGGCATAATGGGCGAAACGATTTACTTTTTCGACGGCGGCTCCGGCGGGGTGGCGAATCCCGTCTATCAGGCGTGCGTGGAGGCTTTCGAATACGACAACTTTCAGCCCGCGGACACCCGTGTGGTAGGGCTGGGAACCGGTTATTTTCCGGCTTCCGGCGCTCCGCCCAAGGGCTTGCTGCAGACCGTCGGATGGACCGCCAGCACCTTGGTGGACAGTTCCGAGGATTGGGCCGGCGAAGCGGTGAACCGCCAGTGGCCGGGCATCCTGCAGGACTTCAATCCGTTGCTGCCCGCCGATATCGACGAGGCGGATCTCGCCGCAATCCCCACCCTGGTCGAAACCGGCCGGAAAATGGCGGCGGATATGGACTGGACAAAAATCCTTGCGTAGGGCGGCGCCGTGCGCCGCCAAGGCGAGGCTCGCCCCAAGGGGCTACTGAATCATGGACACCGTGTACCCCGAGCCGAGTCCGGTTTTCGTGCCGCCGGCATCGGCCAGCAGGTGCGCGCCGCCTTGGAAATTGACCATGTCGGCGACGATCGCCATGGCGGTCCCAGCGGACGAGACGCCGTTGTTCACGTCGACCGTCGCATGCGGGAAATACAGCGACCCGGTCAGACTCATAGTGGCGCCTCCGGCGAAGTTGCTGGCGCCGGGCGCGGCCATGGACCGGTCCTGATAGAAGAGAATTCCTTCATATGCGCCCGACGACTGGGCCGACAGCGTGACGCTCGCGCCGTTGGCGATGTTCACGGTCGCCCCGCCGGTGAGGTAGATGAGCACGCCGCCCGAGGCCGTGATCGTGCCGCTCCCTATGCCGAAGGTGCCTCCGTCGATAATATAAGTGCCCGCGCTCATGTTGAGCGCCATGCTGTTCCCCAGCGTGAATCCGCAATACGTGCCCGGGGAGACCGAATACGGCGTCGCCTGAAACGCGGTGAAATTGCCGGATTGGCAACTTCCGGCGGGTGTGGGCGACGGCAGACTGGCAAACGGGTCTGCCACCGAAGCCGCCCCTGTGGTGGGCGCAACGCTGGTAGTGCCGCCATTGCTCTTTACGGCGGCGCCGACTACGGAGATGGTCGAGGCCGTAACGGAGGCGCTGCCAGTGACTAACATGGCGGCCGTAGAGTTATTGGAATCGACATATACGCCGCAAGCCGCCGTCACCACCGCGGCGTTGCCCGCCTGGAACGCGTCGGCCGCGGTGGGATCCAGAATGTACATGCAGGAACCATTGCCTGCGCTGGACATGGCCCCGGCCGTCGCGATGGCGCCGGGTATCAATCCGCCGCGCGCGAAGGCCGCCCCAAACAATGCCGGCAAGGCCTCCTTGACCCGCACCACCGCCCAGTAGCTGGCCGCCGGCCCGGAAACCGTGGGTACCGGGCTCGAGGTGCCGGCCTGCACACTGACCGTGTCGATGCCGGAAGTGGTGAAGCCGTTGGCCGCCGCCAGCATGCACGCGCTGTTGAAGCTCGAAGAGGCCGAAGTCGGAGCCGTGGCCGGACAGTTGGTGGCCACCGCGTTGCACCACACCGCCGTGCCGCAGCCTCCGCTGAGACCGGAAGTCACTGCGGCGCGCACGGCTGCCGCGGCGGCCGAGTCCGCCGCCGCTTGGGCCGCTTGCTGCCTGTAATAGGCCCATCCCAAATCCACCGCCAGACCCAGCATCCCCAGGATTACGGTCAAGGACAGCGTCATCATCAAGGCCGCTTGTCCGTTTCGTAAATAGGTAGATTTCCGCATATCAAAACAGGAGCACCTGCCGGGACTTCGCCATAAACGTCACGCCGGAGAATTGCATGCCATTGGTGCCGGGCGCAAACATCATCAGCATCGACGTGAAATTGTAAGATGCGGACACGATGATGTCCGATCCCACCGCATTGCCGCCCACGGGCGGCCACACCGTGCTGCTGCCGGTGCACGTGCTTAAAGGGTTGCAGGTGACCGTGCCGGCGTCGGAGGTCAACGTCACGCTCAGAGCCGACGCCGGCATGCCCACGGCATAGGCCGAGATCGTAGTGGCAATCTGCCCTACGGTCATGGCGCAAGCGGTGCCGGCGCAGCCTGCCCCGCGCGTGGCCGCCGCCCGCGTCGCCCCTTTCACGGCTTGCGCCAGGCTGTGATAATCCCACATCCCGCGGCAGATCTCGACCAACGAGATCTGTATGAAGATGAGCGGGATCGCCACCAGCGTGAACTCGATGATGGCGTTGCCTCGTCTGCGGTTTGCGTGGCGCATCTTAGTTCCGAATCGGCATCTCGACCTTGCGCGTGATGACCAGAGATCCGGCCATCAGTCCGGGCAGCGGAATCAGTTGCATCGTATGGTAGGTGACCGACACCAGCACCGTGTTCATGTTGCCCGACCCCGGCGTGTTGGCCGTCACCGCTACCGTTACCGGCGTGCCGGTGCACGTGGTGACGCCCGAGCCGACTCCCGGCGCATCCCCCAACTCGCCCAGCGCGTACGGACAGACCTGCGTCACAATGCTGCCGCTCTGGGCCACCGCCAGCGATTGGGAAGCGTACATGGCGGCGGAGCGCGCCGCATTCTCGGTGGAGATCAGCGCATACGCGAAGATTCCAAAGTTGAAGGCCGCTACAAATGCGAAAACGATCCAGGGAATCAGCAGCGTGACTTCCACCACCGCTTGCCCCCGCCGCCGGCGCCCGAGAAAGATGGAACCTGCGGAATTTGCGTGGTCTGCCATGTCGCCAGTTAGCTTATCGGCGGAATTGGCGGAAACTTGAGGGCTGCCGCCAAATGTTAGAATGGCGCGCGTGCCCTTTCGCGCCGTGTTATGGGATCTCGACGGAACCCTGGTGGATTCCGAGCAGTACCACTGGCAGTCCTGGCGCGACACCATGGCCGCCGAAGGCGTGGCCCTGACCTTCGCCCAGTTCCGCGCCACTTTCGGCTGGCGCAACGATGCTATTCTGCGCCGCTGGCTGGGCGATGGCGCGGACGTCCGCCGCATGCAGCGCATCGGCGATGCCAAGGAAGAGTTGTATCGCAGCCTGGTGCGGACCGGCCGCCTTGCCCCGCTGCCGGGCGCGGCGGACTGGGTGCGGCGTCTACACGGCGACCGCTGGGCGCAGGCCGTGGCCTCCTCCGCGCCGCGTCCGAATATAGAGGTCGTGCTCGAAGCCATGGGCCTGGCCGATGCGTTCGAGACCACGGTCTCGGCGGAGGATGTGGAGAAAGGCAAGCCCGATCCCCAAGTCTTTCTGTTGGCGGCGGCCCGGTTGGGCGTGCCGCCGGACCAGTCCATCGTGGTGGAAGACGCGGCCGCCGGCATCGAGGGTGCGCGGCGCGCGGGTATGCGCAGCATCGGGGTGGGATCGAATAGCGCCAGCCAGCCCGCGGATATTCAGACGCCGTCGCTGACGGATCTGCCAACGGACGCCTTTGTTCGGCTGCTCGTGGGGCGCTAGAATTTCGGACCGGTGCGCTTGGTGGCCACGCTCGCTGGCACGACAATCCGCCGCACTCGGTCCTGGGTAGCTTTGAACTCCCCGATGGGACTGCCGGCCGGCGATGGCAGATGTGCTGCCGCGGCCTCCAGAGCGGCGATGCGTTCCTCTCGCGGAGGCAGCGTAGCATACTTCCCGGATGCAGCCGGAAGGTCTCGTTGTGTACGGCGAATATACGCAGCGAACGCCGCGGGCTGGTACCCGGCGGCCGCCATGGCTTGCACGGCCACCCGATCGGCGTCGAGTTCATTGCTGCGCGCGATTCCGAGGTATCCCGCCGGTAGCACCGCCCGGTCGACGTTCCCGCCCATCCCCATCCCGCCGCCGATGAATACCAGGCTGGCGTATAAATTCCCCTGCCCGCGGTCGGCCGTCCGCAACCCATGTCTCTCCGCGATGT
>Ga0302324_100001867_pt1 | contig 50090 bp, 49 predicted proteins | sample Palsa_T0_1_FD_201949 | JGI IMG/M metagenome (GOLD analysis project Ga0302324, IMG submission 201949) | Peat permafrost microbial communities from Stordalen Mire near Abisko, Sweden - Palsa_T0_1 | ecosystem: Environmental > Terrestrial > Soil > Palsa > Peat permafrost | place: Sweden: Abisko...
TATGCCGGTACCAGCAGCACGTCATCGAAGGTGAGTGCCTCTTCCAGAATACGCATGAGCGTCCACTAGGTTCGTCTAAGAGGCGGCGCATTGTACCTTGCGAGCGCCCAAACCGCTATTATTTCGCCATGGAGGTAGCACCAGAGTCGGCCACGCGCGTCGGGCGCGATATTTACAGTGTTTCGCGGCTCAACCGCGAAGTGCGGATGCTGCTCGAGCGCGGCTTCGGGACTTTGTGGGTGGAGGCCGAGATCTCCAATTTCTCTCGGCCAAGCTCGGGGCACTGGTATTTTTCGTTGAAGGACGCGAACGCCCAGGTGCGCTGCGCGATGTTCCGGCAGCGGAACATGCTGTGTACGTTCAGCGCCCGCGACGGCCAGAAAGTGCTCGTGCGTGCGCGCATCGGGCTCTATGAGCCGCGCGGCGAGTTCCAGCTCATCGTCGAGCACATGGAGGATGCGGGCCTAGGCGCTTTGAAGCGCCAGTTCGAGGAGCTCGCCGCGAGGCTCAAGGCGGAGGGCCTGTTCGCGGCCGAGCGTAAGCGTCCGTTGCCCGCGCTGCCCCGGCGCATCGGTGTCATCACCTCGCCGTCCGGCGCCGCGATCCGCGATATCCTGCACGTGCTTGCGCGGCGCTTCCCCGCCGTCGCGGTGATGATCTATCCGGTGGCCGTGCAAGGCGCGCAGGCGCCCGCGGAGATCATTGCGGCGCTCGCGCTCGCCTGCCGCCGGGGCGAGTGCGACGTCCTCATCCTGGCCCGCGGGGGCGGCTCGCTCGAGGATCTGTGGGCGTTCAACGATGAGCGTCTAGCGCGGGCCATCGTTGCATCCTCGATTCCCGTGGTGAGCGGCGTCGGGCATGAAATAGACTTCACCATCGCAGATTTCGCTGCCGACGTGCGTGCGCCGACGCCCTCGGCCGCCGCCGAACTGGTCGTACCCGACGCCGCCGAGTGGCTGGCGGTGCTGGCGGGTCTCGGCGCGCGGCTCGGGCGCTGCGCGCGCCGGCGTCTCGGTGGCGAGCGCGAGCGCTTGCGGTGGCTCGAGCGGCGTGCAGCGCTCGTCAGCCCCATCGCGCGCTGCGCCCAGCAAACGCAGCGCCTCGACGAGCTCGAGCAGCGCCTGCGCCGCGCCGTGTATCGTGGGTTCGAGAGCCGGCTTCAGCGGCTGCGCTGGCTGCAAGGCCGTGCCGCCGTGGCGAGCCCCGCGGCGCGCGTGCGCCGGCAGCTCATGACGCTCGCGGACATGGAGCAGCGGCTGTCCCGGTGTCTGCGGCACGCCCAGAACGTACGGGTCGCGCAGTTTCGCGAGTGCCAGAGTCGGTTCTGGCAGGCGAGCCCCCTCGCGCGCGTGCGGGATGCAGCCGCGCAGCACGCGGCGCTCGAGGCGCGGCTGCAGGCGGCGGGGCTCGAATGCGTGGGCCGCGGCCGCGAGAGGCTGCTTCCACTCGTACGCACCTTGCACGCGGTGAGCCCGCTGGCGACGCTCGCGCGCGGCTATGCCATCGTCAAGGACGAGCGCGGCCAAATCTTGCGCAACGCCGCCGATGCACCGGCGGGCACCGTGATCGAGGCGCGGCTCGCGCACGGGCACATCCGCGCCAAGGTCCAGGACCCGTGACGGCAGCGCGCGCCCTCGTCGCGCTGGCTTCCTTCCTCGCCGCGGCGGGGGCGGCGCGAGGCCTGGAATTGCCGCGCGAGAGCGCAGTGCCGGGCGGCATCAAACTGCTGCGCCTCGAGGCCGACGGCGATATTGCCCCGCGGGTCGAGGCCGACGGGCATCGGGCCCTCGTCGTTCGCGACGGAGATGCCTGGATCGCCGTGGTCGGGATTCCCCTGTCCGCGCCGGTCGGCGATATGCAGGTCGAGGTGCACGAAGCCTCCGGGGCGCACCCGCTCGCCTTCACCGTCGTCGACAAGCGCTATCTCACTCAGTCCCTCAAGGTGGCGCCGGGTCAGGTCAATCTGTCGGCCAAGGATCTCGCGCGAGTGAATCGCGAGCACTCGATTCTGAATGGCGCGCTCGAGCATTGGAGCACCGCCCCGCCCGCCAGCCTGCGATGGTCGCCGCCCGTGCCCGGCGTGCACTCGAGTTCCTTCGGCATGCGGCGGGTGTTCAACGGCGAAGCGCGCAACCCGCATACCGGCATGGACATCGCCGCCGCGACCGGAACGCCGGTGTCGGCCCCTGCGGACGGTACGGTGCTCGATACCGGGAATTACTTTTTCACGGGCAATACCGTACTGATCGACCACGGCGAGGGGCTGATCAGCATGTACTGTCACTTGAGCGCGATCGATGTGCGCCCCGGTCAGCGCGTCGAGGCGGGCGCACGCATCGGCGCGGTGGGCATGACCGGCCGCGCGACCGGACCTCACCTGCACTGGGCTTTGAGCCTCAATCGCACCTGGGTCGATCCGGAATTGTTCCTGCGCTGAGCGGGGACGGCGTCTCGCCGCCGCCCGCCCGCCGGCTCTCAGCCGGCGCCACCCAGCATTTTGTCGACCGCGGGGGCTTCCAGTGACGGTGCCCCGAGGGCGGCCTGCCGCAGCCGTGCGCTGTGCTCCTGCACGGCGGCGCCGGACGGCTGCATCTCGATCTGGCCCTGGAAGAAGGCGCCTTCGACGATCGCGACCCGCGGCGCAAACACGTTTCCCTTGACCTTCGCCGTCGCGCGGATGCTGACCGATTCCGTGGCATACAGGTCGCCGTCGACCTTGCCGTCGACCACGATCACGCGCGCGCGGATGTCGCCTTTCATCGTGCCGTCCGTTCCCACGGTGAGGCTCTGGGTATGCGTGATCGATCCTTCGACGCTGCCTTGGATGATCAGGTCTTCCTGTGCCGAAAGCTCGCCGCGGAACTTCAAGGTGGGACCGAGCACCGAGGACCGCGGTGCGCTCTCGACTGCGCGGGTCTCGCTCGCCCGCACCTCCGGCGCGCGCGGTTCCGGCGCGCGCGGCGGAACCGGAGCTCGCGGCTCCGTGCGCGGCTCTCGGGGCTCCATCCGCGGCTCGCGCGGCTCGGGACGAGAGGGTTCATGCGCAGCCGGACGGCTGCCTGGGGCTGAGTTCATCATGTCGTTGTCTCCATCGTCGGATTTCTTGAACCAGGCCATTTCACGCCGCGCCCCCGGAAGTCCTGAGCGCGCGCGCATGCGCGTCCGGCTTGGCGGCAGCCGCGCCGCTCTTGCCGTCCATGTCGATGCTGCCGCTGAAGCTCGCACCCTCTTGGATGCTCACCGTGGGCGCAAAGATGTTGCCGTGAACCTTGGCGGTGTCCTTCACGAACACGGATTTGTCGGCGTGCAGGTCTCCTTCGACGGTACCCTCCACGATGATGAGCTGCGCCGTGATGTTCGCCTTCACCGTACCCTGGGGCCCGACGGTGAGCCGCTGCGTGTGGGTTATCGAGCCTTCGACCCGGCCCTGGATCAACAAATCTTCTTCGGCGCTGAGATCGCCCTTGAAATAGAGCGTGGGACCCAAGATCGATGCGCGCTCGGCAGCGCTGTTGTACGGGTTGCTCATACGGATTCTCCGGATCGCGACAGTGCTCGGAAAGACTAACCGGCATAATCGCCGACCGAGTGCGACCCCCGTCACGAAAAGCCGAGATCGGCCCGCCGCGCGGCGGCGACTGTCGCCATTTGCTGACTTGGGACGGCGCCCAAGGCGCCGCCGGCCTAGGCCTGGTCGATGTCGGCCTTGCGGGCGGCCTGGCGCGCCAGCTGCTCGCTCAAGTTGTGGGCCAGCGACACGAAGTCGGAGGGGATCATGATCACGGTGGTGCTGTTGTTCTCGGCGCCGACCTCCGAGATCATCTGCATGCGGCGCAGCTCGAGCGCCGCGGGGTTCGCCGTGATCTGGGCGGCCGCGGCCGAGAGCTTGACCGAGGCCTCGAGTTCCGCCTCGGCTTTGATGATGCGGGCGCGCTTCTCGCGAATCGCCTCGGCCTGCATCGCCATCACCTGTTGCATGGCAACCGGGAGCTCCACGTCCTTCATCTCGAAGCGCTGCACCTCGAGACCCCATTCGGCGGTCGAGCCCGCGATCGCCTCGCGCAACAGCGCATTGATCTTGTCGCGCTGTTGCAGCACCTCATCGAGGTCGTGCTGACCGATGATGTTGCGCAGGCCGGTGAGGGCCAGCTGGTAGACCGCCGCGGGCGCATCGGCCACGGCGATCACCGAGCGCGCGGTGTCTGTAATGCGGTACCAGAGGACGGCATTCACCTTGATGGTGACGCTGTCCCGGGTGATCGTCTCCTGCTGTTCCGCCGACACGGTGCGCGTTCGAATGTCCACGGTGACGGACCGCTCGATGTTGAGCGGGATGATCCAGTAGAGACCCGGCCCGCGCAGCCCCTTGAGACGGCCGAGGCGGAATATCACGCCGCGCTCGTACTCTTGTGCCACGCGCAGCCCCGAGATCAGGACGAGGATCGCGATGCCGATGATGAACTGGTGCAACGGAAACACGATTACCTCGTCGCCACGGCAACCGCCGCCGCGGCGATCAAGGTGCCGCTACCGCGGTTGATGATCTTCACGGCACGTGCGCTGCGCAGCCACGCGCGCGCGCGCGCGGCGATGAGCACGTAGCCCCCGAGCGTCGCGGGCAGGATGACGGCTATTGCGCCGACGATCTCGAGATGACCGAGCGCGTTCAGTGTCTCGAGGGGAACGACGGTGGGGAGCACCGCCAGGAAAAAAAGCATGGGCTTCGGATTGCTCAGCGTCAGCATGAGGGAGCCGAGGAACAGCGCACGCGGCGGCCGGCCGACTTGCGGCCCCGCGTCCGCCTCGAGCGGGCGCACCGGCGCCGACCAGAGCTTGTAGGCGAGGTACAGCAAATAAAGCGCACCCAGATATTTGACCGCCACGAATGCGGTGTGGGCGTGCTCGGCGAGCGCACTCAGGCCGAGGACAACAGCCATGAACCATAGAAGATCGCCGACCAGGAATCCGGCGATGAAGGCGGGGGCGCCGGCGGCGCCGCGCGCGAGCGCTTGCGAGATCACGGCGGCAACCCCGGGGCCGGGCGTCGCCACCGCCAGGAAATACGTCACGCAGAAGGTTGCAAGCCCGTACCACGACATGTCTCACCCCGTGGCGGCGTAGTCTACGCTACTCTATGCTCTCCCCGTGCAGCGAGATGTCGAGACCCTCGCGTTCTTGCTCCTCCGTGACGCGTAGCCCCAGCGTCTTGTCGATGACGACCAGAATCGCGTAGCTGACCGCGAAACCGTAAACCACCGTCGTGACGACGCCCTTGAGCTGCGTGAGGACCTGCTTGCCGACGGTCGCGTCCACGCCGGAGAGCTCCTTGCTGAAGAACACGCCGGTGAGCAGGGCGCCGAGAATTCCGCCGATGCCGTGCACGCCGAAGGCGTCGAGCGAGTCGTCGTAGCCAAAGGCATGTTTGAGGGAGGTGGCCGCAAAGTAGCAAACCACGCCCGCCGCCGCGCCGATGACGACCGCCGAGGACGGGCCGACGAATCCCGACGCCGGGGTGATGGCCACCAAGCCCGCCACAGCGCCCGAGGCGATACCGAGTACGCTCGGCTTACCCTTGGCGACCCATTCCGTGAACATCCAGCCGAGCGCCGCGGCGCCGGTCGCCATTTGCGTCGCCAGCATGGCCATGCCCGCGCGCCCGTCGGCCGCGACGGCCGATCCGGCGTTGAACCCGAACCAGCCCACCCACAGGAGCGATGCGCCGATGAGCGTGTACGTCAAATTGTGCGGCGGCATCGCCTCGCGCCCGTAGCCCAGGCGCTTGCCGAGCACCAGGCAGCTCGCCAGGCCCGCGACGCCGGCGTTGATGTGCACCACCGTTCCGCCCGCGTAGTCGAGCACGCCGGCCGCGTTCAGCCAGCCGGTGGGTTCCCACACCATGTGTGCGATGGGCGCGTACACGAGGAGCGACCACGCCGCCAGGAACAGCAGCATCGCCGAGAATTTCATGCGGTCGGCGAAGGCCCCCGCGATCAGAGCGGGGGTGATGATGGCGAACGTCATCTGGAACATCGCGTATACGGCCTCGGGGATGGTCGGGGCGAGATGCGAGACGCTCAAGCTGTTGGCGTTATCGCCATGCACGTAGCGCACGCCGTCGAACAAGGCCCGCGAGGCGCCTCCCAGGAAGCCGTTGCCGGGTGTGAACGCCCAGGAATAGCCGATCACCCACCACAGAATCGTGACCACGCAGGTGCAAGCGAAGCTCTGCATGAGGGTGGCGAGCACGTTCTTCTTGCGCACCATGCCGCCGTAGAACAGCGCGAGCCCCGGCACACACATCATCAGCACGAGCGCCGTCGAGGCGAGCATCCACGCCGTGTCGCCCGCGCTCAATTTGTCGGCCGCAAGCATGAAGGGCGCCGTCGGGGCCGGCGCAGCGCTCGACGCGACCGCCGCCGGGGCACCGGACACATCGTCCGCGTTGACCAGAGGCGTCCACGCCAGTAACAACCCCAAGATGAGGCTCAGCTTGATCATCGATGCGACTCCCCTAAATGGCGCCGGCGTCCCGCTCGCCCGTTCTGACGCGCACCACGTGCGTGAGCGCGAAAACGAATACTTTGCCATCGCCCACCTTACCGGTGCGCGCCGATTTTTGAATCACGTCGACGACTTGGTCCACCAGCGCATCGGTCACGGCGATTTCGATCTTGGTTTTCGGCACGAACTCGACCACGTACTCGGCCCCGCGGTATATCTCGGTATGACCGCGTTGCCGTCCGAACCCACGCACCTCGGTGACCGTCATGCCGTGTACGCCGATATCGTTGATCGCTTTGCGAACCTCCTCCAGCTTGAAGGGTTTGATGACGGCGCAGACCAGCTTCATCGTTGACCTTGAGCCTTCACCTTCGATGCGCCCTCCAACCCCGAGATGGGCACGAACCTAAGCATTCACCGTGCCATGGGCGCGGATGTTCGCAAATTCATCGACTTAGCATCGCAACCTGACGCCTGCGCGGCGTCTCGCGCACCACGACGGTGCAGCGCCGCCCGTCGCCGCGCTTTCCTTTGGCGCAATGCCGCCTAGCGCTTGTTGCGCTGGATCAAGCGCTTGCGCTTGCGCCGCTGGCGCGGGGTGAGCGGATTGCGCCGGCCCGCGAAGGGGTTCTCTTCGCCCCGAAAGCTGACGCGCACGGGAGTGCCCATCAGGTCGAAGGCCTTGCGGTACACGTTCACCAGATACCGCCGATAGGCATCCGGTACGTGGTCCGTCTGATTGCCGTGAATCACGATCACCGGCGGATTGCGCCCGCCCTGGTGGGCATAGCGCAGCTTGATGCGCCGCCCGCTCACCAGCGGCGGCTGATGGCTCTCGACCGCAGCCTCGAGTACCCGCGTCAACTCCGGAGTGCCCATGTCGCGCATGGCCGCTGCGTATACGCGGCGCACGCTGGCGAGGAGCTCGCCGACGCCGCTTCCATGGCGTGCCGAGATAAAGTGCAAGGGCGCGAAGTCGGCGAACGAGAGCCGTTGCTCGATCTGCCCGCGGATCAGGTCGCGTTGCTCGGGCGGAATGTTGTCCCACTTGTTGATGGCGATCACGAGCGCACGCCCTTGCTCGATGACGGTGCCGAGCAAACTCGCGTCCTGCTCGACCACGCTGTCGTGCGCGTCCATCACCGCGACCACCACGTGCGCCGTCTCGATGGCCTGCATCGTCTTGATCACGCTGAATTTCTCAACAGCCTCCTCGACGCGTGCGCGGCGCCGCAATCCGGCCGTGTCGATCAGTGTGAAGCGCTCGCCGTCGCGCTCGAAGGGCACCATGACGGTATCGCGAGTGGTTCCCGGCTGGTCATAGGTGACCATCCGATTCTCGCCGAGCAGGCGGTTGATGAGCGTGCTCTTGCCGACGTTCGGGCGGCCGATGACCGCGACCTTGATGCCGGTCGTCTCGGGCGCCTCTTCGGGATCGGGCTCGAGTCCCTCCAGCACCGCTTCGAGCAGCGGCACGACGCCCTGATCATGCGCGGCGGCGACGGGGTGCGGCTCGCCGAGCCCGAGCTGGTGAAACTCCGCCACGGCCGTGTCCGGATCGAACCCCTCGGTCTTGTTGACGGCGAGCCAGGTCGGCTTGCCACTGCGCCGCGCGAGCTCCGCCGCGAAGCGGTCCTGCGGGGTGAGCCCGGCGCGCCCGTCGACCAGCAGAATCAGCCGATCCGCCTCCGCGATGGCGCGCTCGGTTTGCTCCACCATCAAGCCCTCGATCGACTCGGCATGCTCGACCAGGCCGCCCGTATCGACCACGATGCAGGGGATTTGCGCGCGCCGCGCGAAGCCGTATTGCCGATCGCGCGTGAGGCCGGGGAAGTCGGCCACGAGCGCATCCCGCGTGCCGGTGAGCGCATTGAACAGGGTCGATTTGCCGACGTTCGGCCGACCGATCAATGCGACCACGGGCAGCACGAGACTGCCTACTGCGTGGGGGCCGGCGTCGGCTGGGGGGCGGGAGGCTGGTCGGGTGCGGACGGTAAGGGGGCCGCGGGCGCTGCGGCCACTGCGATCCGCGGGGTCGCGCGATATGCGGCCAGCTTACCGCTGTCGGTGAGCACCACCACCGTGTCCTTGACGGCAATCGGCGGATTGCTCACGCGAAACTTCGCGATGCGTTCGCGCGCCACGAGCTCGCCTGTCTGCTTGTCCAGCCAATGCAAATACCCCTGATAGTCCGCCACGGCGATCGCCGTGCTGGTTACGGCCGGCGTGCTCAGCCCTCGGCGCTTGAGCTTGTCGTTGCGCCAGATTTCCGAGCCATCGCGCTGGCGCAGCGCGACCACGCTGCCGTCGGACTCCGTGACGTACAGATTCTCCTCGTCCGCTGCGAGGCCGCGATAGCTCGACATGTCGTGCGCCCACCAGATCTGCCCCGAGTCGAGCGCGATCATGGCGGTGCGCCCCTGAAAGCCCGTGGCGAATACATTGTCACCGATGACGCTCACAGCCGAATCGACGTCGACGAGCCGATCGAGCTCCGTTCTGCCGTGCGGTGTGGCGAGCGCCGTGTCCCACACCGTGTCGCCGGTCGTCAGCGACACCGCCATGACCTTGCCATTATCGAATCCGCTCACGGCGATTTCCTTCGCGATGACCGGAATGGCCGTGCCTCGCAGGCTCAAGCGCGGCACCTGCTGCTCGACCGACCAGAGCTCCTTGCCGCTGCCCGCATCGAAGCCGTGCAGGCGGCCGTCCACGGAGCGCATGACCACGATCCTTTCGCTGATCGCCGGGGCGGACAATAGCTCCGAGTTGATGCGCACGCGCCAGCGCTCCTTGCCGCTCGCGGCCTCAAGCGCAATCACCCAGCCCTTGGTCGAGCCGACGATCACCATCCCCGAGCCCGCTCCGGGGCCCGCGGAGAGCTGCATCTTCTTGAACTTCTTGAACCAGACCTGGCGCCCGGTCTCGAGATTGACCGCGGCGAGCTCTCCCTTGTCGGAGGCGGCGAACACCAAGCCGTCGTCGTAGGCCGGCCCGAGGCCGAGCCGCAGCTTAACCTGCTTCTTGCCGCCGCCGACCTTGTCGCCCCAGAGCTCCTTCACGGGGAGCTTGGTCGGGAATACCACGAGCTTGGCCGGGGGCTCGACGTCCTTGTCCTTGCTGCAGCCGGCCACGACCAGCAAGGCCGCAAAGACAACGGGAAGCAATGCGCGCATCAGGGTTTGGCCTTGTTCGAGGAAGGGGGAGCGGCCGGCGAGGCCGGCGGTGGCGGAACGGTCGCCGCCGTGGGCGGAGCGGTCACCGCAGTGGGCGGCGGAGCGGTCGCCGCCGTGGGTGGCGTTGAGGCGAGGGCCAAACCGAGATCCGCGATTTTCAGCGCGAGCAATGCGGACTCCATGCTCTGCGGGTCGCTCTCGGCCAGCGCCTTTTTGTACAACTCCGCGGCCTTGGCGGGGTCTTTCCTGGCGTAGTAGGCGTCGCCGCGCACCTCGTCATAGCGCGCCCCGAAGGTGCCGGGCAGATCGGAGAGCGTCTTCAACGCCTCATCGGGCTTGCCTTGATCGATCTGCACACGCGCAAGGCGCAGGCGCGCGATGTGCTGGAGCTCGGCGTCCTTGGAATGCTCGATGACCTCCTGCAGCGGACCGATGGCCCCGGCTTCCTGATTTGCATCGACCGCGAGACGCGCCAGAACGAGCTGCGCCTGATCGGCATAGGGCGAGCGCGGATAGGTCTTGATCAGGTCATCCGCAATCCGCCGCGCCTTGGCTGGGTCGTTGCCGTCGACCGCAGCGCTCATGTCGGTGAACTGTGCGGACGCATCGAGCGCGCGCTCGTTCATGTGCTGGTTGTAGTAGCGATAACCGAAGGCCAAGCCCAGGCCGACCACCACCGCGCCAAGCGTCCACGGGCCGTACTCCGCAAAGAGCTGCTTGACGTGCTCGAGTTGCTCGTCGTCGGTCAAATAATCTTCTGCCATGAGTGCTCCGCCAACCTCCGCCTGTTTAAAGACCCAACAACACGCCCAAGCGTTCACTGATCGCATCGATCGGGCACTCTTCCTGCGCCCGTTCCTCGCGCAACCACTTGATTGCGACCACTCCGCGGGCGAGCTCGTCCTCCGCGAGGACGAGCGCGAGCTGCGCGCCGCTCTTGTCGGCGCGCTTGAACTGCGCCTTGAAGCTGCCGCCGCCGAGGTTCATCTGCAGCCGCACGTCAGGCCGCGCGTCGCGCAGCCGCTCGGCGAGCCGCAGCCCCTCCGTCTCGCTGTGCTCGCCCACGAGCACCCAATAGATCTGCGGCCGCTCCGCCGGAATAGCCTGCTGCCTGTCGAGCAGCATGACGATGCGCTCCTGCCCCATTGCCCAGCCGATCCCGGGAGTGTCCGCGCCGCCGAGCTGGGCCACCAGCCCGTCGTAGCGGCCGCCGGCACACACCGTGCTTTGGGCTCCGAGCAGATCCGTGGTCCACTCGAAAACCGTGCGCGTGTAGTAATCGAGGCCGCGTACCAGGCGCGGCTCGACATCATATGCGACCCCGGCGCTCGAAAGGTGCGCGCAAAGCGCATCGAAGTGCGCCCTCGACTCCGCGTCGAGTTCCTCGAGGAGCGCCGGCGCCCCGGCGATGAGGCCCTGCATCTCCCGATTCTTGCTGTCCAGGATGCGCAGCGGATTGGTATTGAGCCGGCGTTTGCTGTCCGCATCGAGCTCGGCCTCGTGCGCGGCGAAATAAGCGGTCAAGCGCTCGCGGTAGGCTGCGCGCACTGCGGGCGTGCCGAGCGAGTTGATCAGCAGCTTGATGCGCGTCAGCCCCAGCCGGCGCAGAAGCCGCGCCGACAGCAGAATCATCTCGGCATCGATGTCCGGACCCTCGAAACCGAACGCCTCCGCGTCGATCTGATGAAACTGACGGTAGCGGCCCGCTTGCGGCCGCTCGCGCCGGAACATCGGTCCCATGCACCACACCTTGAGCCGGTTCTCGCGCAGCAAGCCGTTCGAGATCATGGCACGCACGATGCCGGCGGTCGCCTCGGGCCGCAGGGTGATGTGATCTTCGCCTTGATCGACGAAGCTGAACATCTCTTTCTCGACGATATCGGTGAAGTCGCCGATCGAGCGCTTGAAGAGCTGCGTCTGCTCGATGATGGGAACGCGAAACTCCTCGTAGCCGTAGCCGGCGAACACCTCCCGTGCGGTGCGCTCGAGGTGCTGCCATGCCGGCGCCTGCGCCGGCAACACGTCGTGGACGCCGCGCAGGGGCTCGATGATCTTGCTCAAGAGAAAGCCCCCGTCTTAGCCGCGCGGCGACGCCGGCGCGGCCGCGGGCATGGGACGCGGATCGCGGCGTAGCACGCCATCGGCGCCCGCCTCGAAACGCGCCACGTCGCCGGACACGAACTGCGGCCCGATGGCCACCGCGCGATCGTTGACTTGGAGCTGCACGCCGCTCGCGAATCCGAGGTACACCCGGAACGGCGCCATTCCGGAGAGCGTCTTGACGCTGTTCGCCCGGCCGTTTCCCGTGAACACCGACTTACCCGTGTAGTCGTACACCGCTACGCGCGAATCGGCGGAGAAGCTCAGGCGCAGCCGCGCTCGTCCGACACCGGGGGTGAGGTCCGCGGGGCTCGCGGGAGCAGGGCCGGCAGAGGCGGCTTCGGCTGCAACGCCGGCACCCCCCGTGTCCGGCCTGTACCCCGCCGGCACAGCCTCGGGCTCCGATGCCGGGGTCGACTCCGGCGCGGGGACGCTCGCGGCGACCGGCGCAACCGGGGTGCGGCCCGGCGCAGCTCGGGCCGAGGCCGCGTGCCAGGGACGCCACCAGGCGATGCCGCCCGCCACCAGCGCAATCACTGCGAAGCCGCCGACCGTCGGCCAGAGAACGCCCCCGCCCCGGCCGGGCGGGTCGAGGCGAATGATCGGCGTGGGCACGACGGGACCGGCAGGCTTGCTCGGCGGGGCGGGCGCAGCCGGCGCCCTCAGCACGCCGAGAATGCTGGCGTATTTCCTGAGGTGTCCCTGCGCGTAGACGGACGGCCCGATGCGCTCGTAGTCGCCGGCTTCGAGCGCATCGATCACCCACGCATCGAGATGCATGTCGTCCGCCATCTTCTGCGCGCTCATGCCGCGCTTCTCACGCTCCGCCTTGAGCTTCTGACCCAGCTCTTGCGCGGTCTCGCTCATCGATCGACGCCGGCGCGCAGCATCTGAGCCTGCTCGGAATCGGGAAACTCGGCTTGAATGCGCCGGCCGAAGACGGCGGCGTCGGTGTTGTCGCCCAGCTTTCGCTGGGCGCGAAAGCCGAGCCAGAGCACCTCGGGGGAGGGCTGATTGACCGCGAGATAGCGCTCGACGTCCTCGAGAGCTTGCTTGTAGTCGCCGCGGCTGTACGCGAGGTTACCGAGCTGCAGCAGCGCCTCCGGCATGTTCGGCTTGATGTTGAGAGCGCGGTTGAAATAGCGCTCCGAATCGACCACATCACCCGCCGAGCCCACGCACACCCCGGCGTTGAGGAGCGCCACCTCGGGCGTTCTATACACCGGGTTCTTCGCGACCTCGATGAAGATCTTCTCGCCGTCGGCGGTCTTGCCCGTGCGGCACAGGAATCCTGCATAGCTGTTCAGGATGTCGGGATCGTTCTTGCCGAGCCGCGCGGCGGCCGAGAACGCGTGCTTGGCCTTCGCGATCTCGTTCAAGCGCTCGTAGACCAGACCGGCGGTCTCCTCAACGTTGGCATTCTCGGGCGCCTCGCCGAGCGCCCGCTCGATGCGGTCGCGCGCTTGCGCCAAATTGTTGATGCGCATGTACTCGAGCGCCATCTTCATGTTGGCGATCGCCGCCTGCTCCGGCTCGGGCTTCTTGTGCCGATCGGGCGGCTGGTACGGGGGCGGCGAGGAATGGCAGGCCGACAACAGCGAGACGAGAGCCGCCGCAATCACCGAGAGAATTCGCCCGATCGGGCGCCCTTTCCTCATCGACCCTCCGCCCCTCATCGAACCTCCGCTGGGGCACGCGCTCCGGTCATCTTCGCGCCCAGGCGCACCTGGGTGCGGTCGGTGACCCGCCCCGCGAGCTGCCCGCACGCCGCATCGATGTCATCGCCGCGCGTGCGCCGGATGGTCGCGATCACGCCGTGCTCATTCAGGGTATCGCGGAACTCGAGCATCGCGGCCGCCGAGGAGCATCGATAGAGCGTTCCCGGGAAACGATTGAACGGGATCAAATTGAGCTTTGCGGGATGGCCGCGCAGGCGCCGCGCGAGCGCGCGCGCCTGCGCCGGCTGGTCGTTGATGCCCTCGAGCATGACGTACTCGAAGGTCACGCTGCGTCCGTTCTGCTTGTCGATGTAGTGCCAGCAGGCCGCCAGCAGCTCGTCGATCGGGTGTTTGCGGTTGATGGGGACGAGCTGGTTGCGCAGCTCGTCGTCGGGTGCGTGGAGCGAGACCGCGAGGGCGACGTTGCACTCCTCGGCGAGCTTGTAGATCTGCGGCACGAGCCCGGAGGTGCTCAGCGTGACCCGGCGGCGCGACAGATCGTACCCGAGGTCGTCCAGGAAGATGCGCATGGCCGGCACGACGTTGCGGTAATTGGCGAGCGGCTCGCCCATGCCCATGAACACGATGTTGGTGATCGCGCGTCCGTCGGGGCGGAAGTCGCGTAATTCGCGCTGCGCGAGAAACACCTGGCCGACGATCTCGGCCACGCTCAGGTTGCGGTTGAAGCCTTGCTGCGCAGTGGAGCAGAACGAGCAATCCATCGCACAGCCGACCTGCGAGGAGATGCACAGCGTGCCGCGGTCGGGCTCGGGGATGTACACCATCTCGATGCCCTGCACGCGGTCCATGCGCAGCATCCATTTGCGCGTGCCGTCCGCCGAGCGCTGCTCTTCGACGATCTCCGGCACCGCCACGGTCGCCGCCTCGGCGAGCTGTGCGCGAAACTCTTGCGCGAGGTCGGTCATCGCGGCGAAATCCGCGACGCCACGCCGGTACAGCCACTTCATGAGCTGGCGCGCGCGGAACGGCTTCGCGCCGAAGCGCTCGGCAACGAATGCCTCGAGCTCGGTGCGCGGTAAGCCGAGAAGATTGACGGGATCGCCGGCCACTTCGTTCAATGCCCCCCGATCGTACCCGGCGTTACGCTAGCGCGTACGCGGGCAGAGCTCAATTTCTCGAAAGAAATAGGCAATTTCCCGAGCCGCCGTGTCCGGCGCATCGGACCCGTGCACCACGTTCTCGTCGATGCTGTGCGCAAGGTCCGCACGAATCGTGCCGGCCGCCGCCTTCTTGGGATCGGTCGCGCCCATGACCTCGCGATTCTTCGCGATCGCCGCTTCGCCCTCGAGCACCTGCACCAGCACCGGTCCGGACGTCATGAACTTCACCAGATCCTTGAAAAATGGCCGCTCGCGATGCACGGCGTAGAAGCCCTCGGTTTCCCGCTGCGACAGCTGCATCATGCGCGCCGCGACCACCCGCAAGCCCACCTTCTCGAAGCGATGGATGATCTCGCCGATGAGATTGCGGCCGACGCCATCCGGCTTGACGATGGAAAGAGTGCGCTCGATGGGCATGGTTAACCTCGGGCAAATGGCTTATGGCCCGCGACGGGGCGACAAAGACCGCGAAGTGTACTTTAGCGGGCGCTGTCAGGCAATCGGGGGCGTGCCCGGAAGTGCCTGTATTACTTGGAAAAACCGCAATCGCAGCAGTCGGCCGCGAGGCCGCCGACGCTCCTAGACGCTGAAGCTCTCCCCGCAGCCGCACTCGACCTTGGCCTTGGGATTCTGGAACTTGAACGCCTCGTTGAGGCCTTGCTTGACGAAGTCGACCAAGGTGCCGTCGATCAGCGGCAAGCTGGCCGAGTCGACTACGATCTTGACGCCCCGCTCCTCGAAAACCGCATCGCCGGGGTGGACCTCGTCCGCATAGTTCACCACATAGGCGAAGCCCGAACAGCCGGTCTTCTTCACGCCGACCCGCAAGCCCACGCCCGACCCGCGTTTCGCGAGGTGTGTGCGTACTCGATCCGCCGCAGATTCCGTCAACGAAATGGTCATGTTGCCGTGTCCTCTCCTCTCCCAGCTCCGGGGTGCTGACAGGATGTACATAATACGCGCGGCGCGACCTGGCACCGGACCTGGGACGCACTTTTTTAGCATGAGGACTTCGTAATATGGGTATGAGCGGGGGCCTCTCAATCCCCGGCCGCAGCCCGCAGCGCTGCGACCCAGGCATCCTCCACCACGAACAGGCGCCCCAGCTTCTCCGCAGGGGCCTCGAGCCGCGCCCGCAGGGCGTGGACGCTCTGCGGCAGGCGGGGCTCGGGGGTGGCCCCCTCGGCCTCCTCCGCGACCAGGCCTGCGGCGGCGATCACGTGCGGGCAGCCGAAGGCGAGGAAACGAGCCTCGCGCACCCTGGGAAGCGCACCGGCGCGCTCCAAGCGGACGTCAAACTGCACCCAGGTGCCCGACGATCGGCTTCCTGCCGCGCCGCGGTAGCAGTCGGGGCCCTCGAGCGTGCCGACGCGCGCCGGCTGATCGAAGTATCGACGAGTGAGCTCGTTGTAGGTCACGTACCGGCGTCCCGGCGGCCGGCGATCCGGCGCAGCCGCTCGACGGCACCCGTCACGACCGCCGCGGCGGTATCGATATCGGCCTCGCTCGTGAAGCGCCCGAGACTGAAGCGCAGACTGCTCTCCGCCAATCGATCGTCCCGGCCCAGGGCGCGCAGCACGTAGGAGGCATCTTGCGTGGCCGAGGTGCAGGCGGACCCCGTGGACACGGCGAGCTGCGGCTGCACCGCCGCGAGCAGGCTCTCGCCCTCGACGCCCTCGAACGACACGTTGAGCACGTGCGGCACGCGCGCCGCCGCAGCACCATTGCGCACCACGCCGCCCATCGCGCGGAGCGCGTCCCACAAGCGCTCGGCGAGGGCCGCGATGCGCCCGTGCTCGGACCCGCGCGCGGCACGCGCGAGCTCGAACGCCGCTCCCATGCCGACGGCTTGATGCGTCGCGACGGTACCGGGGCGCAACCCGCCTTCCTGGCCGCCGCCGTAGAGAATCGGCATGAGGTGAGCGCCGCGCCGCCTCGACACGATCAAGGCGCCCGCCCCTTTCGGGCCGTAAGCCTTGTGCGCCGACACGGACAGCAAGTCGACGTCGAGCGCGGCGAAATCGACCTCGCACTTCCCGACGCTCTGCGCGGCATCGACATGTATGCGCGCGTTGCCCGCTCGGGCGCAAAGCGCCGCAATCGTGCCCACGTCGGCAATCACGCCGGTCTCGTTGTTCACGTGCATGATGGACACCAGCACCGTGTCGGGCCGCACGGCGGCCGCGACGCGCGCCGGGTCGAGAGCTCCGTCGGCGCCGGGTACCAGGTAGGTGATGCTCCATCCGCGCCGCTCGAGCTCCTTGCAGGGATCGAGTACGGATTTATGCTCGGTGCGCGCCGTGACGATGTGCCGCCCGGCCTCCTGGTAATACTGCGCTGTGCCGAAGATCGCGAGGTTGTTGGCCTCGGTGGCGCCCGAGGTGAACACGACGTCCGCGGACTGCGCGCCGACCGCATCCGCCACCTGCGCTCGCGCCGCCTCGACGCGTGCGCTCGCCTCCTCGCCATAAGCATGGCTCGCCGAGCCGGGGTTGCCGAACGTGCCGTCGAGCGTCAGGCACTCCGTCATGCGCGCCGCCACCTCGGGCGCCACCGGAGTGGTCGCCGCATAGTCGAGATACACCGGACTCGGGCTCATTCGCGCGAGCGGCGCACGGATTGCCCGCGCCTGCCCTGCACCGCGCTCAGAATGCCGCGCAAGATGTTGAGCTCGTTGCGGTCGAGCTGCGCGCGATTGAACAGCCGCCGCAGCCGCTCCATGAGGTGCCCCGTTCGGTCCTCGAAATCGATCTCGTTGAGCACCTGGTGCAGGTGCGCATAGAAATGCTCCACATCTCCCGCCGGGGCGAGTGGCTGCTCGAGCTGCACGTGCGGCTGCGGCTGCTCGCGCGCCATGAACAGCTCGTACGCCAGCAGCTGCACCGACATCGCGAGGTTGAGCGAGCAATAGGCCGGATTCGCCGGGATGCGCACCAGCACGTTGCAGTGGTTCAGGTCCTCCGTGCCGAGACCGTAGCGCTCCGAGCCGAACAGCAGTGCGGCGCGATTCTCCGCACCGAGTCCGGCGATGCGCGACGCCACCTCGCGCGGCGTGGTGAATTCCCAGTAGTACGAGCGCGGACGCGAGGTCGTGCCGACGATGAAGGCGCAGTCCTCGATTGCCTCCGACACGCTATCGACGACGCGCGCCTTCGCCAGGATGTCGTCGGCGCCCGCGGCGAGCGCGTTCGATTCCGGGTGCGGAAAGGACCGCGGACGCACCAGGGTCAAGTCCTCGAGCGCCATGTTCTTCATGGCGCGCGCCACCGAGCCGACGTTGCCGGGATGACTCGGGTCGATGAGTACGATACGAGCTGGGGAGGACACTCTGTTATTCTAGCGCCTATCGCCATGCAACCACTTCTCAACATCGCCATGCGCGCCGCGCGCCGCGCCGGCGATTTCATCGTGCGGAACCTCTCGCGTCTCGACTCGCTCAAGATCGACACCAAGGGCCGCAACGACTTCGTCACCGACATCGACCGCAAGGCCGAGGCCGAGATCATTGCGACCATTCGCCGCAGCCACCCCGGTCACGCGTTTCTCGCCGAGGAGAGCGGCCGCTCCGGAGACAGCGAATACGTGTGGATCATCGATCCCCTCGACGGCACGACGAATTTTCTGCACGGCTTTCCCACTTTCGCCGTGTCCATCGCGGTCGAGCATCGCGGCCGCCTGCAGCACGCGGTCGTCTACGACCCGAGCCGTCAGGAATTCTTCACCGCCTCACGCGGCGAGGGAGCGCAGCTCGAAGGCAAGAAAATTCGGGTGAGCAGTCAGCGTGCGCTGGAAGGCGCGCTGATCGGCACCGGCTTTCCCTATCGCATGGCCGCCGAGCACGTCGATCATTATCTCGCCATGCTGAAAGCCGTCATGAACACCGCCGCCGGGGTGCGCCGTCCGGGCTCCGCCTCGCTCGATCTCGCCTACGTGGCGGCGGGACGCCTGGACGGATTCTGGGAGTTCGGCCTGCAGCCCTGGGATACCGCGGCGGGGACGCTGCTCATCACCGAGGCGGGCGGGCGTGTGGGCACGCCGGCGGGCGAGGACTACGTGCTCGGACCGAACATCGTGGTCGGCAATCCGAAAGTGTACGAGGGTTTGCTGGCAGCGCTCGGGCCGCTCACACCGGCGGCACTGCGGGGCTGAGGCCGCGGCCGAGTACGGACGTCCGGATTCCATAGACGAAATAGATCGCCGTCCCCACTGCCAGATAAATCAGAAAGAAATGCCGTGTTGTGGGTGTGGCCATCAAGCTCATCAGCAGCATCGCGCACATGCCCGCCCCCAGTACCGGCGTCAAGGGGTACAAGGGGGTCTTGAATGGCCGCACGAGTCCGGGTTCGGTGATGCGCAAATAAATCACCGTGATACATACCAACGCGAACGCGGCGAGCGAACCTACGTTGGCAAGATCGCCTAAAGTGTCCAGCGACATGAAGCCGGCCGCGCCCATGGCAGCAATGCCCACGATGATGGTGTTGATCCAAGGGGTTCGGAATTTCTTGTGCACGAGACCAAGTGCCCGTGGCAAGAGACCGTCCTTGGACATCGTGTAGAAGATGCGGGTTTGGCCATAGAGCAGCACGAGCATGACGCTCGTGAGCCCGGCTATGGCGCCAACCTTTACCACGACGGCGAACCAGCCGAGGCCGATGTAGTCTGCCGCTACGGCCAGAGGAGCCGGAACATCCAATAAGCTATAGGGGACGATTCCAACGAGGACTGCGCAAGTGGCGATGTAGAGGACAGTGCAGATCGCCAATGCGCCCAGGATTCCGATGGGCATGTCCTTGCCCGGGTTGCGCGCTTCCGCGCCGGCCGTCGATACCGCCTCGAAGCCCAAATAAGCGAAGAAAATCACTGCGGCACCATGGATTACCCCCACGATTCCATATTTGGTGGAGTTGTCGCCGGTGACGACAGCAACTATTGCCCGCCCAATTTGCGGCCAAAGGCCCATAGGTGTACCCGGCGCCGGCGCTGGGATTTGTGCGGGCACCAGCGGGGTCCAAAGTGCTGGGTGCACATAGCGCGCGCCGATGACAATAAAGGCGAGCACTACCGATACTTTGATGATGACGATGATGTTGTTGACCGTTGCCGATTCTGAGACGCCGCGCACCAGGACCAAGGTGACCAGACCCACTATTACGATTGCGGGAAGATTGATCAGGCCGGTAGCTATGACATGACCAGCCCCGTCCATGACCGGCACGCCGGGCGCAGCCGTCAGAGCCGCGGGAATGACGATCCCCATGTTGCGCAACAGACTGACGCAATATCCCGACCAGCTCACCGCGACCGTCGACGCCGCAAGGCCGTATTCCAGCAAAAGCAGCAGACCCATGATCCAGGCAGGTCCCTCGCCCATCGACGCATACGTATAAGAATAGGCGGACCCGGAAACCGGCAGAGCCGAGGCGAGTTCCGCATAACATAGCGCAACGAAGGCGCAAAGCAGCCCTGTTATGACGAACGAAACCATTATCGCCGGACCGGCGAACTGAGCGGCCGCACGGCCGGTGAGGACAAAAATGCCGGCGCCGATTACGCAGCCAATTCCCAGCAGCATCAGGTTCAGGGCACCCAGCGAGCGCTTCAGTTCTCCATGCTGGTGCTCGGCTTGAATTTGATCGACTGATTTGCGCAGGAAAATGCGCCCTATTCCCTTGCCCGCCATTAGTCGATTTCCCCTATGTAGTGTTGGCAGCGCTCAAACGACGATAACAGGGCTCTTGCCCGCCCGCAATTGAGATCCACCCCAATCCGTGAGTTCCGGATGATTGCGCGTCAAGCATCGAAATCGCATTTGCTCAGTGGCACGAGTCGTGTCTTGTAGCGAAGCTTGTGGCCCAGGTACAAGGCCAAAAATGCCGGCAAGATGAGATACCCGCTGATGAAATCGAACCAGGAAAACACCGCAGTTTGAAAGACTCCGATGTTTGCGCCGAATAGCACGATCACAAATAGCACGAGCGCGAACCACGGGCCATAAGGATAAAATTTGGATTTGAATTTCAAGTCCGCCAACGGGCGGCCTTGCGCCACCCACGCTTTGCGGAACCGCAGATGGCATACGGCAATACCCAGCCAGATCAGAAACCCGCTCAAGCTCGATGCGTTGTAAAGCAACTGATAGATCTTCTGGCCACCGACGTAGTTGGAGAGGAATGCGAATCCACTTACCAGGCCCGTGGCCCAAAGAGCCGCCACCGGAACGCCACGGCCGTTGAGCCGGCCGAAGACTCGCGGCGCCTTACTGCCGTGGGACATCGCGTGCAGCATACGCGAGGCGACATACAGAGATGAATTGCCGCAGGAAAGGACGGAAGAGAGGATGACTGCATTGATGAGGTTGGCGGCGTAATAGCCCCAGGGCAGCCGCTGGAAAATCATCGTAAATGGCGAAAACGCTATGTGGCTTTCGTCTGCACGCAGCAGGTTCGGATCCGTGTATCCGATCAACGTCCCGATGACAAAAATAGATCCTATGTAGAACAATAATATTCGCCAGAAAACGGATCGAATGGCCTTGGGTACGTTCTTGCGCGGATCCGCCGTTTCAGCTGCGGCGATGCCCACGCCTTCAGTGCCCTGAAACGAAAACCCGGCAACTAGAAAAACCGCGAGCGCGGAGGTCCACCCTCCGACAAAGGGCGCATGAGTATGCGCATTGGGATCTGCCAAGAGCCAATTCCGGAACCCGGCGTGATCGTTTGTAAGCATGCCGGCGATCATCAAAAAGCCCACGCCCAGGAAAATAATGACCGTGACGACCTTTATACCGGCGAACCAATATTCGGCTTCGGCATAGGCTCTGACCGACAGCAGGTTCAAGATCATTACCAAGGCGAAAAAACCCATCGCACAAAGCGACGGATTGGAGTGTGGAAACCAGAATCGAACAATGAGGGCGCCGGCCACCAATTCTGCCGCCAAGGTTACCGCCCAGCTGAACCAGTAATTCCAGCCCACGGCAAAAGCGAGCGAGGGGTCGATGAAACGTTCGGCGTAAGCCTCGAATGAGCCGCGAATCGGCAGCTGCGTCGCCATTTCACCCAACGACTGCATCATGCAAAAGACCGCCACTCCCATGACCGCGTACGCCAGCATCGCGCCGCCGGGTCCCGCTTGCGCGATAGCCCCACCGCTTGCGAAGAATAGACCCGTGCCGATGGCTCCGCCGATTGCAATCATGCCCAGCTGTCTGGAATTGATGCTGCGATGAAGATCTGTTTCCAAAGCGGGATCTAAGGGGTTTTCTTGTGCCATCGCGCCAACAATAACCGAATAGCTGTGGGCTGTTCCCGCTTTCTCAGCTGAGGAGCGGACGTGCGGCCACCGGGTATCGTATTACCCCTGGCGCCGCAAGCGAATGTTGACCCATTCCACAACCGCCGAAAAACCGATCGCAAAATACAAATACCCCGGAGGGATCTCGACGTGCACCGCCTCGGCAATGAGCGACAACCCGACCAGCACCAGGAAAACCAGGGCGAGCGCCTTCAATGTCGGGTGCCGGGCGATGAAGCGGCCGACTGCGGACGAGATGGCGATCATGGCGAACACCGACACGACGATCGCCGCAATCATCACCTCGACGCGCCGCGCGAGCCCGATGGCGGTGAACACCGAATCGAGAGAAAAGACGATGTCGAGGATCCCGATCTGCACGATGATGAGCCAGAAGCCGCGGGCCGTGCCGGCCGTGCGTCGGGCGCCGCGTCCCTTCAAGAGGCCGACGATCTCCTCGACGCTCTGAATCACGAGCAGCACCCCGCCCGCGAACAGCACGGCATCCCGCGCCGAGATATCGAGGCCCCACAGCGTGAGCAGCGGGCGGCGCAAGGTGGTGATCCACACGACCGACAGGAGCAGCGCGATGCGCGTCAGCATGGCGAAGCCCGAGCCGACCAGGCGCGCGCTCCTGCGCCGGCGCTGCGGCAGCCTCTCGACCAGGACCGACAGCAGCAGGATGTTGTCGATGCCGAGTACGATCTCGAGCCCCGTAAGCGTCAGGAACGATAGCCACGTCTGGGGGTCGAGAAGGACCGCCATCGCTACGGCAGACCGTCGACCTCTTCGGGCCTCGTCAGCTTGCGCTCGAGCAGATCATCCGTCCGCAGGCCGAGATCGAGCGCAAGCGCGGCGGAAATGTAGATCGACGAGTAAGTGCCTGCGATGATGCCGATGACGAGCGCAGCGGAGAATCCGTGCAGCGTCTCGCCGCCGAAGATCAGCAAGAACACCACCACCAGCAAGGTGACGAGCTTGGTCATCAAGGTACGCGACAGGGTCTGGTTGATGGACTCGTCGATGACCTGCGCGACGGCGAGCTTGCGGGCGTTGCGTGCACGCTCGCGCACCCGGTCGAACACGATGACGGTATCGTTGAGCGAGTAGCCGATGACCGCGAGAATGGCCGAGATGGCGGTCAGGTCGAAGGTCATCTGCGACAGGGCGAAGAACCCGATCACGCAGATCGGATCGTGCAGCACCGCGAAAATCGCGCCGACCGCGAGCTTGAACGTGAAGCGCATGAGCACGTAGATCATGATGAGCACCAGCGTCGCCACCAGCGCCCATGCGCCGTGCACGAACAGCTCCTGGCCGACCTGGGGTCCCACGACCTCGGTACTCAGGAGCTTGACTGAGGGGTCGACGCTCTTGAACACATCGAGAATCTTCGCGCCGATCTGCTCGCCCTTCACGTTCGGGTCGGGCGGCAAACGCACCAGGATGTCGCGCGAACTGCCGAAAGCCTGCACCTGCGCGGCGTCGACGCCCGCCTTGGCGAGCGCCGCGCGCAGCTGATCGATGTTCGGCGACTGCGTGAAGTTCGTCTCGATGTTCACGCCGCCGGTGAAGTCGATGCCGAGATTCAGGCCGCGCACCACCACCAGGGCGAGCGAGGCGACGATGAGCAGCGCCGACAGCCCGTACCACACCTTGCGGGTGCGCATGAACGGGAAGCGCGTGACCTTGTGGAAGAACTCCATGGATTCAGATCCTCGAAAGGCTCAGATGGACAACCGCTCGACCTTGCGCTTACCGCCGTAGATGAGCTGGACCAGCGTCCTCGACCCCATGAGCGCGGTGAACATCGAGGTGATGATGCCGAGCACCAGCACCACGGCGAAGCCGCGCACCGCGCCCGCGCCGAACAGCCAAAGCACCAATCCCGCGATCGCCGCGGTGATATTGGAGTCGAAGATCGCGGAAAACGCCCGGTCGAATCCGGCGGTGATGGCGGCGCGCGGCGACACGCCGTTGCGCACCTCCTCGCGGATGCGCTCGTAAATCAGGATGTTCGCGTCCACCGCCATGCCGACGGTGAGCACCACGGCTGCGATACCGGGCAAGGTGAGCGCGGCGCCGACGATCGACAGCAGCGCGGTCAGCAGCACGACGTTGAAGAGCAGTACCAGGTCGGCGACCACCCCGAACAATTTGTAGTAGATCCCCATGAACAGGAACGCCGCGGCCATGCCGAACACCATGGCGCGCACACCCTTGGCGATGTTGTCCGCGCCGAGACTCGGGCCGATGGCGCGCTCCTCGACCGGCGTGAGCGGCGCCGCCAGGCCACCGGCGCGCAGCAGGAGCGCGAGCTCGCGTCCCTCGATGGGATTCACGCCCGTGATCTGGAACTGGTTGCTGAACACGCCGCGGATGGTCGCGCGGTTGATGACTTCCTCGGTGGTGCGGTCGACCTCGACGCCCTGCGCGTTCTTCTCGCGCGAGCGGTCGATGAACACCACGGCCATGAGATGGCCGATGTTCTCCTCGGTGTTCTTGAGCATCTTCGCCGCGCCGCGCGCATCGAGGCTCACCGATACGGCCGGGCCGTCCTGAGTGTTCGGCTGGAAGGAGGCATCGGTGAGCTGGTCGCCGGTGACCACCACGTCGCGCTTGAGCAGCACCGGCTGCTTGTCCCGCGAGTAATAGAGTTTCGCGCCCAGCGGAACGTGCCCGGTGGCGGCGGACTCGAGCGGATTGTCGTTCTCGTCGACCATGCGGAATTCGAGCGTCGCCGTCTTGCCGAGGATCTTCTTCACCTCGGCGGAGTTCTGCAGGCCCGGCAGCTGGATGGCGATGCGATCGACGCCCTCGCGCGCGACCTGCGGCTCGGAGACCGCGAGCTCGGGGCTATTCAGGCGGTTGCGCAGGATGACGATGTTCTGCTGGACGGCATAGTCCTGCCGGTCCTTGATCTCCTGCGGCGTGGGTGCGAGCTCGAGGGCGGGCGTGCCGCCGACGGTGGTCTCGGTGAGGTGCAGCCCGCGGTTGTCAGCGAGAATCGCGGCGTTGCCCTTGGTGAGGCTGTCCGAGTCGCGGAACAGCACGCGCACGCGGTTGCCGGCGTAGTCCACCGCCACATCTTGATAGGGGATGTGGGCGTTGCGCAGCGAGGCACGGAAGTCCTGCTCGCGGTGGTCGAGCAGCTGCTTCACCGCGCCCCCGACGTCGACTTGATAGACGAGGTACACGCCGCCGCGCAGATCGAGGCCGAGCTTCAACGGGCTCAATCCGAGCCCGCGCATCCACTCCGGAACCCGCGAGGCTTGCGTGAGCGCCACGGTGAACTCGTTGGGACGCGCCTCGGTGATGACGTCGCGCGCCTTCAGCTGATCCTGCTTGCTCGCAAAGCGCAGGGTGAGGCGGCCCTGATCGAGGAATACGCCGGTCGGCTTCACGCCCTTCGATTCGAGCAGCTGCACCACGGTATCGCGGTCGCTCGCCTGCACGGCGGCGCGGTCGCGCACGAGCTGCAGCGCGTTCTCCTCGCCGAAGACGTTGGGAAGTGCGAGGAAGACGGCGAGCGCGAACACCACCCCGACCAGCACCATCTTCCAGCGGGGATAGGAAATCATGCGCTCTTGACCGTCCCCTTGGGCAGCAGCTGCGCCACTTGATGTTTCTGCAGCTTGATGTTCACGCCGTTCGCGATCTCGACGGTCAGGAACTGCTCGCCGACCACCGTGACCTTGCCGAGGATCCCGCCCGTGGTGGCGACCTCATCGCCCTGCGCGATCTTCGAGAGCATCTCGCGCTGCTCCTTGGCGCGCTTGTTCTGCGGCCGGATGAGCAGGAAATAGAACACCACGAGCAGCACCAGGGGCAGCATCAGCGCGCTCATGATTCCTTGACCGCCGCCCGCCGCTTGGGCTTGGGCCGTGTTGATGAAGAAGTCCATGTTATCCCCCGTTCGTACGGCACATGCCGCAACGCAAAGCCGGGCAGTATACAGGAGCCGACCCCGGCCGGCTGCGCGGCCGGGGTTGCGGCGGCTGGCCGACGGGGGCCGCCTAAGGGGCCGTGCCTTCGCGCTGCAACGCGTAGAAGTCGGCGGCATAGGCGGCCAGGCGGTGCTCCTCGATGGCAGCGCGAATCTCGGCCATCAGCCGCAGGTAGAAATGCAGGTTGTGGAGCGTGTTCAGATGCGATCCCAAGATCTCGCCGCACTTGTCGAGATGGCGCAAGTAGCTGCGGCTGTAATGCGCGCAGCTGTAGCAGCCGCAACCCTCTTCGACCGGACCGGTGTCTTTCTGGTGCAGCGCGTTACGAATGTTCAGCACGCCGCGCCGCGTGAACAGGTGGCCGTTGCGGGCGTGGCGTGTCGGCATCACGCAGTCGAACATGTCCACGCCGCGCATCACCGCCTCGAGTATGTCCTGCGGTCGACCCACGCCCATGAGATAGCGCGGCTTGTGAGCGGGCATCTGCGGGGTCAGCCCCTCGAGAACCAGGAGGCGCTCCGCCTCGCTCTCGCCGACAGCGAGCCCGCCGATCGCCAATCCGGCGAAGCCGATCTCCTCGAGCGCCGCGAGGGAGGCCGTGCGCAGATCTCGATGCACACCGCCCTGCACGATGCCGAACAGGGTGCCGGGCGGCTCGGTCGCGTGATAGGCCCGCGCACCGCGCAGGGCCCAGCGCATGGACAGCTCCATCGAAGCGCGGGCTTCGCTCTCGCTCGCCGGATACGCGGTGCACTCGTCGAAGCTCATGGCGATATCCGAGCCGAGGATGCGCTGCACGCGCATCGATTCCTCGGGAGAGAGAAACACCGGCGCCCCATCGATGGGAGAACGGAAGCTCGCGCCTTGCTCGGTGATCTTGCGCATCTCCTTCAGGCTCCAGACTTGAAAGCCCCCCGAGTCGGTGAGAATCGGGCGCTCCCAGTGCATGAAGCGGTGCAGCCCGCCGTGCGCCTCGATGACCTCGAGGCCGGGCCGCAGAAACAGGTGAAAGGTGTTGCCGAGCACGATTTGCGCGCCCGTCTCGACGAGCTGCTCCGGCGTCATCGCCTTCACCGTCCCGTAGGTGCCGACCGGCATGAACGCAGGCGTCTCGACAGCCCCCCGCGCGAACTCGAGGCGGCCGCGGCGTGCCGCCCCATCCGTGCCGAGCAGCACGAATCGCATGCGTGCGGCCGCGTTCATGGAGGCACTCATGGCGCGAGCGCGCTCGGGCTCGGCGTCGCGAACATGGCATCGCCATAGCTGAAGAAGCGGTAACGCGCCGCCACCGCATGGGCGTAGGCCTGCTTCAGCGCCGCGGTGCCTACGAACGCCGCACAGAGCATGAGCAGGGTGGATTCGGGCAAATGAAAATTCGTCACCAGCGCATCGATGGCGCGGAACCGATAGCCGGGGCGGATGAAAAGACGCGTCGATCCCCGATAGGGCGCGAGCTCGGCCGCGCGGCGCGACCCACCGGCGGCTGCGGCCGCCGTCTCGAGACTTCGAACCACGGTCGTGCCCACCGCGATCACGCGCCCGCCCGCCGCGCGCGCGGCGTTGATCGCGGCGCAGGCGCCCTCGCTCACCTCGAGGTATTCGCGGTGCATCTCGTGCTCGTCGATGTGGTCGGCGCGTACCGGCTGAAACGTTCCCGCGCCGACGTGCAGCGTCACGAACGCGCGGCGCACGCCGCGATTGTCGAGCTCGGCCAGCAGATCAGCGTCGAAGTGCAGTCCCGCGGTCGGCGCCGCGACGGCGCCGGGGATGCGCGCATAGACGGTCTGATAGCGCTCGCGGTCGGCGTGGTCGGGCGAGCGGACGATATAGGGCGGCAGCGGGACTTCGCCGTGGGTCTCGAAGAACTCCAGCACCCCGCTCGAGAATTCCAGGCGAAACAGGTCCCCCTCCCGCTCGAGCATGCGCGCGCTGTGGCCGCCCGGCAGTCTCACGGTAGCCCCGGCCTTCAGACCCTTGCTCGCGCGCGCATGCACCAGCGCGATGTCGGCGCTCTCGGCGTGCTCGAGCAGGAGCTCGATTTTTCCGCCGGTGTCCTTGCTGCCGCGCACGCGCGCCGGCACGACACGCGTGTCGTTGAATACCAGCACGTCCCCGGCGCGCAACAGTAAAGGCAGCTCCCGAAAAGTGCGATCGGCGAGCGCTGCGCTCTCACCGTTGAGCACCAGCAGTCGGCTGGCGGAGCGCGGCGTCACGGGGCGTTGCGCAATGAGCTCCGCGGGGAGCTCGAAGTGAAAGTCCGTGCGCTGCATCCTGAACCAATACTACCAATTGATCCGATCGCATATACTGCCTGATCTGGCATGCCCGGATGGCGGAACTGGTAGACGCGCCGGACTCAAAATCCGGTGGTGGCGACACCGTGTGGGTTCGATTCCCTCTCCGGGCACCAGTCCTTTAATTTATGGAAACCCTTTGAATTTCTGCAGCCACTGCGGCTCGGCCGTAGTATCGAAAATACCCGCAGGGGATCATCTGCCGCGCTTCGTATGCACGAGCTGCAGCATGATTCACTACAAGAATCCGTTGCTCGTACTGGGCTGCGTACCGGAATGGGAAGGAAAGATCCTGCTCTGCCGCCGCGCCATCGAGCCGCGGCTCGGCTTCTGGACGGTGCCTGCGGGGTTCATGGAAAACGGCGAGACCATGCAGGCCGCCGCAGCGCGCGAGTGCTACGAGGAGGCCCTGGCGCGGGTCGAGATCGGCTCCCTCCTCGCCGTGGTCAACGTCACGCATGCGGGCCAGGTTCATGTGATGTTCCGGGCCGCGCTCACGCAACCCAAGTTTGCGCCGGGACCCGAGAGCCTCGAGGTGGGACTCTACGAGGAGGCGGACATTCCCTGGGACCAATTGGCGTTTCCGAGCGGCGAGTTCACGCTGCGCCGCTACTTCGCAGACCGCACCGCGGGCCGCGAGGACCATCATTTCACCGAGCTGACGCGGCCCCTCAAGGCGTGAGAGCCGGGCGAGCCGTGTGCAACGCCCCGGCTGTGGCAGAATAGCGGACTAATCGAGCCGGCCCGCGAGCCGGTTGCTTCGACAAACATCGGTCATCTAGAAGGGTAAGTCATGGCGTTCGTGGTCACCGAAAGCTGCATCAAGTGCAAATACATGGACTGCGTGGAAGTCTGTCCGGTGGACTGTTTCCACGAGGGCCCCAACTTCCTGGTGATCGATCCGGACGAATGTATCGACTGCACATTGTGCGAGCCCGAATGCCCGGTCGAGGCCATCTATTCCGAGGAAGAAATTCCCTCGGGGCAGGAAGACTTCAAGCAGCTCAACGCGGAGCTCGCGAAGCAATGGCCCGTCATCAGCGAGATGAAGGAGCCGCCCGCGGATGCGAAGCAATGGGAAGGCGTGAAGGACAAGCTGAAGCTCCTCGAGCGTTAGCGCTGCGCCACTTGCAGCTGCTTGATCGCCTGCAATAGATCGCGCGGCGGCATGTAGCCGTTGATGAAATCCCCGCTCTCCGTGACGATCGCGGGCGTGCCGTGCACTCCGAGGCTTTGGCCGAGCGCGTATTCGCGCGCGACCGGTGTGGGTCCGCAGGTTTTGTTCATGTCGAGCTGCGCCCCGGCCTTGGCACGGGTGAGCGCATCGTTGCGATCGGCCGAGCACCACACCACCTCGGCCTTGCGCCAGCTCTCGGTGTTCGGCCCGGTGCGCGGATAGAACAAGTAGCGCACGCGCACGCCGAGCTTGTTGAGTTCCGCCATCTCGCTGTGCAGCTTGCGGCAGTACTGGCAATCGACGTCCGTGAACACCGTGATGGTGTAGAGCGGATTCTTCGGCGAGAAGATCAGCATCTGCGTTTCAGGGACCGCGTTGATCAGAGCCACCCGTGCCCGCGCGCGCAACACCTCCGTGAGGTTCGCGCGGGTCGCCATGTCGTACACGTTGCCGTCGAGGAAGTACTTGCCGTCGGCGGTGAGATAGCTCACCTCGGCGCCCTGCACGAACTGGTAGATGCCGGGGATGGGAGAGTTCACCAGGTCATCGACCTTGGTGCCGGCCGGCAGCAGCTTCACGAGCGCGGCGCGCGGATCCGGCGCAGCGCGGGTCTCAGGCGCAGCGCGGGTCTCAGGCGCAGCGCGGGTCTCAGGCGCAGCATGGGTCTCCGCCGGAGCCTGCGCCCTCGCCTGGCCGAGAGCCCCGGCCAGCGCCACGACCGCCATCACGCACACGCTTCTCAACATCGAACACTCCGGAGACCGACGCGAAGGGGTTGGACTGCGCGCCATGCCGCGGGTTCACCCTGTGCCGGACTAACCGCGCGGATGATGCTGCGCGTGCAGATCTTTCAGGCGCTCGCGCGCAACGTGCGTGTAGATTTGCGTGGTTGACAGGTCGCTGTGTCCGAGGAGCATCTGCACCACGCGCAGATCCGCGCCGTGGTTCAGGAGGTGGGTCGCGAAGGCGTGCCGCAACGTGTGCGGCGAAAGCTCCTTCTCGACCCCGGCTTTCTTGGAATAGCGCTTGATGATGTGCCAGAACGCCTGGCGGGTCATCCGATCGCCGCGGCGAGTCGGAAACAGATAGTCGGTCTGCCGCTCGAGCAGGATCTCCACGCGCGGGCCTTGCATGAACTGCTGCAGCCACTTCACGGCTTCGTCGCCCAGCGGAATCAACCGCTCGCGGTTGCCCTTGCCGACCACGCGCATCACGCCCTGGTTCAAGTTCACCTGATTGTGCTTCAGGCTCACCAGCTCCGAGACGCGCAGTCCGGTGGCATAGAGGACCTCGAGCATGGTGCGGTCGCGATGGCCCAGCGGATCGGTGACCAGCGGTGCCTCGAGCAGCGCATCGACTTCCGCCTCGCTCAGGGACTTCGGCAGCGATCGTCCGATCTTCGGCATCGCGATCTGCGCCGTGGGGTCGACCGTGATCAGGCCCTCGCGCACCATGAAGCGAAAGAAGCGCCGAAAGCTCGACAACTGCCGCGCCGTCGAGCGGGGGCGCGATCCGCCCTCGACGCGCGCGGCGATGAACCCGAGGAGCTCGAGGCGCGTTGCCTTGAGCAAGTCGCTGTCGTGCTCGTCGAGCCAGCGCGCGAGCGCGGTCAGATCGGCGCGATACGCGGCCAAGGTATTGGCGGACAAGCCACGCTCCATCCAAACCGCGTCGAGGAAGCGCTGCAGGGCGGGATCGGGCGCCTCTCGGGTAGGCGGTACTCCTGTACCCGAGCTGCGTGTATAAACCGACCGTTTAAGAGCCGTCGCCATAATGTCCCGCGTCGAAGTCGCACGAAATGGTGCTTGTACTCGCTAGTTCAGTATGCGAGGGGGAGTTGCGGGGGGGCGTGACCGGTCTCACAGTACATTGCAAGTATTAACATAAGGAGAACCAGATCACAGAAGTGACATTCCGGGCGTTCATTGGGCGCCTGTTCAGCGCCTATTGTCTCGTGCTGTTCGTGATCCTCGCTCTGATCGCTCTCACGGTTAACCTCTTCGTGCCCACGTTGAGAGCGCGGCGCTGGGTGGCGGGAACGCTTTCCCGCGCGTTCTTCCGTCTCGCCGGCATTCCGTTGCAGGTCGAAGGACTGGAGCGGCTGCCGAAGACGCCCTGCGTCGTGGTCGCCAATCACGCGAGCTACATCGACGGCATCGTGGCCGCCGCGGCACTGCCGCCGGCCTTCGCCTTCGTCATCAAGAAGGAGATGGTGCGCGTACCGCTTGCCAGTCTATTGCTGCGGCGCCTCGGCTCGGCCTTCGTGGAACGGTTCGACCGCCACAAGGGGGGCGCGGACACGCGCCGCGTGTGGAAGCTCGCGGCCCGGGGACAGTCGCTCGTGTTCTTTCCGGAGGGCACCTTCGATAGCAACCGGCAGGTGCGCCGGTTCCTCGGCGGCGCGTTCGCGACCGCGCAACGCTCGAACCTGCCGGTGGTCGCGGCCGCGATTCACGGCGCGCGCGATGTGCTGCCGCCCGGCGGCATCAGGGTCCATCGGCGAGCCCTGCGCTTCGAGATCCTCGAGGTGCTCGATCCCGAGGGCGCCCGGGAACGGAGCCGGCAGCTGATCGCCGCGGCGGTGGGCGAGCCGCTGGCACCGTGATTGCGGCATTGCGGAACCGGGTTGATTCCGGGCCGTGCGGCTATACTTCCTGGTCATTGCGTCAATTCGAGGAATCCGTATGAGCTCCGATCCTGTCGTCATTCTTTCCGCTCGGCGCACGCCCGTGGGAGCCTTTCAAGGTGCTCTGACCGGTCTCACCGGCCCGCAACTCGGCGCGGCGGCACTCAAGGCGGCGCTCGCGGATTCCAAGATTCCCGCCGGGGAAATCGACGAGGTCATCATGGGTTGCGTACTCTCGGCCGGTCTCGGGCAAGCGCCGGCGCGGCAGGCAGCCCTCGGCGCGGGCATTCCCGCGAGCACGCCCGCCACCACGGTGAACAAGATGTGCGGCTCGGCCATGCGCAGCGTCATGCTCGCGAGCGACCAGATTCTCGCCGGCTCCGCGCGCGTGATCGCGGCCGGAGGCCTTGAGTCCATGAGCAACGCCCCCTACCTCTTGCCCAAGGCGCGCGCCGGGTATCGGATGGGGCACCAGGAGGTGCTCGACCATATGCTGTTCGACGGGCTGCAGAGTCCCTGGGACGGGAAGTTGATGGGCGGCTTTGCGGAGGCGACCGCCGCACGCTACGAATTCACCCGCGATGCACAGGATGACTACGCGCGCGAGTCGGCGCGGCGCGCGCAAACCGCCGTGGCGGACGGCTCTTTCGCGAGCGAAATCACTCCCGTGACGGTCAAGACGCGCAAGGGCGAGGTCCTCGTCGACAAGGACGAGACACCGAGCACCATCGACATCGCCAAAATTCCCGGATTGAAGCCCGCGTTCGCCAAGGACGGCACCGTGACGGCAGCAAGCTCGGCCAGCATTTCCGACGGAGCGGCCGCGGTGGTGCTGACGCGCGAATCGATCGCCAGGGAGCGCGGACTCAAGCCGCTGGCGCGCATCCTCAAGTACACGAGCTTCGCACGCGAGCCCGAGTGGTTCACGCTCGCGCCGGTGGGCGCGATTCAGAAATTGCTCAAGCTGCTCGACTGGCAACCCTCCGACGTCGATCTATACGAGATCAACGAGGCGTTTGCGGTGGTCACCATGGCGGCCATGAAGGATCTCGGTTTGAGCCACGCCCAGGTCAACCTGCACGGTGGTGCGTGCGCGCTCGGCCATCCGATCGGCGCCACGGGAAGCCGCATCTTGACGACCCTTATTCACGCGTTGCGGGCCCAGGGCAAGAAGCGCGGCATCGCGAGCCTCTGCATCGGCGGAGGTGAAGCGACGGCCATCGCCATCGAGGTGGTGTGAGCCTACGCTGACGGCGCCGCCCACCCCCAAGGGGGTGGGCGTCCCTGCCCTGACCATGCCCAGTCCATTGGCCGTCCTTGGTTCGCAGCGTCCTTGGCTTCAATCATGGTGTTCCCCACTGATAACAGCGACGTCGGTGAGAGAATCCCCTCACGGGCTGTTCACCAGGCGGACAGAGCCGGCGCCGGTGCTCGTTTTGGCCCGAAAGGGCGCGTTTGTGGTCTACTACGCCGCCGTTTTTGAGCGTGACCAGCGATGAGCCGGGAAGGATAAGGATAAGTAGATGACCGACAACGCACGTGACGTCATGGAGTACGAGGTGGCGATCGTCGGCGCGGGCCCCGCCGGCCTCGCATGCGCCATTCGCTTGAAGCAGTTGCAGCCCGACTTGAGCATCTGTGTACTCGAAAAGGCCGCAAGCCTCGGTGCGCATTCCCTGTCCGGTGCGGTAATGGAGCCCGGCCCACTGGATGAGCTCCTGCCGGGGTGGCGCGATCATGCGCCCGCCATCTGCGTGCCCGCGGTGCGCGACGAGTTCCTATTCATGACCCGGCGCAGGCGCTATCGCCTGATTACGCCACCGCAGATGGCCAATCACGGCAACTTCATCATCTCGCTGGGGCAGCTGGTCCCGATCCTGGGCGCCGAGGCGGAGAAGCTTGGCGTCGATGTGTTCGCGGGCTTTGCGGCGGCCGAGGCGCTGTTCGACGAATCGGGCGCGGTCAAAGGCGTGCGCATCGGCGACATGGGCCTCGAGAAGAGCGGCGAGCCCGGCCCGAACTTCACGCTCGGCCCCGAGATCCACGCGAAGATCACGATGTTCTGCGAAGGTTGCCGCGGCAGCACCTCGAAGCAGCTCGTTGGCCGCTTCAAGCTCGATGCGGGCAAGTCGCCGCAGACCTACGGCCTCGGCTTCAAGGAGCTGTGGCAATTGCCCCCGAACCGCGTGCAACCGGGCCTCATTCAGCACACGCTCGGCTGGCCGCTGGACAACCGCACGTACGGCGGCAGCTTTCTGTATCACTTGAACAACGACCGGGTTTACGTGGGTTTCGTGGTCGGCCTCGATTATGAGGATCCGCGTTTCAAGCCCTTCGAGGCATTCCAGCAATACAAGAACCATCCGGAAGTGAAGGCGTTGCTCGCGGGTGGCGAGATCATCGCGGGCGGCGCGCGCACCGTGATCGAAGGCGGCTATCAATCCATGCCGACCCTCGAAATGCCCGGCGCGCTACTGGTTGGCGATGCGGGCGGTACGCTCAACACGCCGAAAATCAAGGGCATTCACCAGGCGATCCGCTCCGGCATGACAGCGGCGGCGCACTATGCCGAGACCGGCACGAGCATCGGTTTCGACAAGCGCTGGCGCGAGTCGGCGGGCGGGCGCGAGCTGCACAAAGTGCGCAACATCCGCCCGGGCTTCAGGCGCGGCCTCTGGCTCGGCCTTGCGAACGCCGCCCTCGAGACCGCCACCTTCGGCAAGCTGCCCTGGACGCTCGCCAATCACGCCGACGACACGGCCCTGAAGCGCCTCGACGAATACGTCTCGCCGGACCGCCATTGGGGCGAGCGCGAGCTGCCGCCGCGCGACCGTCTGGCGTTCGTCTTCTTCGCCTCGACGACGCACGATGAGAGCCAGCCGGTGCACCTCAAGGTGGCGGACTTGAATCTGTGCGCGACGCGCTGCGTTTCGGAGTTCGGCAACCCGTGCCAGAACTTCTGTCCCGCCAACGTTTACGAAATGGTCGCCGACGGCAGCGGCGGCAAGCGCCTGCAGATCAACTCCTCTAACTGCGTCCACTGCAAGGCCTGCGACATCAAGGAACCCTATACCGACCAGATCACCTGGGTGACCCCGGAGGGTGGATCGGGTCCGAACTATCAGAGCCTATAGGCCGTTGACGAGCGACGCAGCGAAGAGCGTGAGCGCGCGCCTGGCAGCCGCCGTGGCCGAGCACCGCTTGGAATTCGATGCGGAGCAGGCGCGCGCGGCCAAGCGCCTCGATGCGCTCGCTGCCGCCCTGCGCGCGGCGGGCCGGGGCCATCCAGCCTGGGGCTTTCTCCAGGAGCTGCGTTCGCGCGTTTCTTGGTTTCCGCAGGGCGCCGAGCACGCGGCGCCCAGGGGTCTGTACCTGTGGGGCGGCGTCGGCCGCGGCAAGACCTTGCTGATGGATGCCTTCCACGCCTCGCTCGGCTTAGGTAGCAGCGAGCGCGAGCACTTCTATCGCTTCATGCGGGGAGTGCACGCCGAGCTCGCGGCCATCAAGGGGCGCACCGATCCCTTGGATCTCGCAGCCGCACGCATTGCGCAACGTGCACGCGTGCTCTGCCTCGATGAGTTCTTCGTCTCCGACATCGCCGATGCGATGATCCTCGCGGGACTCCTGCAGGGCCTGTTCCGCCGCGGCGTCGTGCTGGTCGCCACCTCGAACACCTCGCCGCGCGATCTCTACAAGGATGGACTGCAGCGGCAGCGCTTCGTGCCCGCCATCGAGGTGATCGAGGCGCACGTCGAGGTCTTGCATCTCGACGCCGGGATAGACTACCGGCTGCGCCAGCTCGAAACTGCCCCGACGTACCTCGACTCGCGCGCGCCGGAGACGGCGCGCGCGCTCGAGCAACGCTTCGCCGCGCTCGCGGGGGGCGAGGTTGCGCATGAGGTCACGTTGCAGATCGAGGGACGGCCGCTGCGCGCCCGCGCCGTCGGCGCGGACATCGCATGGTTCGATTTCCGCGCGCTGTGCGAGGGCCCGCGCAGCCAGAACGACTACATCGATCTGGCCCGGCTCTACGGCACCTTGTTCATCACTCACGTACCGCAATTCATGCCGTCGGATGAGGACGCGGCGCGGCGCTTCATCATGCTGATCGACGAGCTCTACGACCGCGGCGTGAAGATCGTGGTATCCGCCGCCGCCCCGCCGGCGCAGCTCTATCACGGCGAGCGCCTGCAATTCGAGTTCGAGCGCGCCGCGAGCCGCCTGGTTGAAATGCAAACGCAGCACTACCTCGCTGGAAGCCATCATGCCTGATCGGCAGGGCGCCGCATTTGCAGCGCCGACGAGCCGGGCCTGGCATAATTCGCCCATGCCGACGGGGGCGCCATTCTCTCGACCACATCGTGGGTCCCGTGTCGCGCGCGTCCGCATCGCGCACGTGAATGTTTAAGGTATCGACATGTATCAAGCCAACACAGAGCAATACCGCAAGACGGTCGCTGCCGTCGTCAGCGCCGCGCGCCGGCGCAAATCCGGGCGAGGCATGGACACCAAGCGCTTCCTGGAGGCCTACTACGCGAACGTCGATGCGAACGACATGGCGGCGCGCGATCCCGCGATGCTCGCGGGAGCGGCTCTGTCGCACCTGAAGTTCGCGCACCGTCGCCGCGGCCGCGCGCTCGTGCGGGTGCTCAATCCGACGCTCAAGGAACAAGGCTACACCTCGCCGCACACCGTCATCGAGATGGTGAACGACGACATGCCCTTCCTGGTCGATTCCATCGGGCTCGCCGTTTCGCAACGCTCCTTGACCATCCATTTTCTTGCGCATCCGATTTTCTCGGTCACGCGCGGCGCCGGCGGGGTGTTGCGCAGCATCGAGGAGCGGGGCGTCGCGGCCGATCGGCACCGGCGGCTCGAATCGTTCCAGCACGTCGAGATCGACCGCATCGTCGATCCCGCGCTGCTCGAATCGCTGCGCGCCGACATCGAGCGCGGCATGCGCGACGTGCGCGTCGCCTTCGCCGATTGGGCGAAAATGCGTGCGGCGGCGAGGCGCACCGCCGACGATCTCAACGTTCTGCACGCGCGTCTCGATGCGCGCGACGTGAGCGAAGCTCAGGCGCTGCTCTCGTGGATGGAGGATCGACATTTCACCTTCCTCGGATTCAAGGAATATCGGCTGCGCACGCGCAAGGGTGACAATGCGCTCGAGTCGGTGGAGGAAACCGGACTGGGAATCCTGCGTACCGGTCACAGGCGCCCGCCCAGCATCACCCGTACGCTCGCGAGCGATATCCGCCGTCAGAGCCGCTCGCGCGATCTGGTGCTCGTCACTAAAGCGAACTTGCAATCCTCCGTGCATCGCGCGGGCTATCTCGATTACGTCGGCGTCAAATACTTCGACCCCGCCGGCAGGCTGATCGGCGAGCGGCGCTTCCTCGGTCTTTGGACCTCTTCCGCATACAACTCGACACCGCGCGAAATTCCGCTCGTGCGCCACAAGGTGAGTCAGGTGGTGCAGCATTTCGCCCTGGCGCCGGACAGCCACGACGGCAAGGCGCTGCAGCACATCCTGGAGTCGTTTCCGCGCGATGAGCTGTTCCAGGCGAGCGTGCCGGATCTCATTCGGCTGGTCACGGGAATCTTCGGTTTGCAGGAGCGTCCGCGCGTGCGCCTCTTGCTGCGGCGGGATCCCTTCCGGCGCTTCTATTCCTGTCTCGTGTTCGTGCCGCGCGAGAAATACAACACCCAGGTGCGCCAGCGCATCGAGCGCGTCATCGGCGCAGCCCTGGCGGCGATCGGCATGGAGTCGCAGGTGCAGATCGCCGAATCCAACCTGGCGCGCATCCACATCGTCGCGCGCACCCAGCCGAGCGAGACGTCGCGCATCGACGGCGATGCGCTCGAGCGCCAGGTCGCCCTCGCGGTGCGCTCCTGGGCGGACGACTTCAAGACGGCCCTGCTCGCGCGCTTCGACGAGGCCGCTGCACTGCGCCTGTTCGACGCCTACGCACCGGCGTTTCCCGCCGCGTATACGGAGGACTTCTCGGGAGGGGCGGCGGCGCTCGACGTGACGTTCCTAGAGGCGGCGGCGCATGAGCCGCAGCGCCTGCATCTGGACATCTATCGTCCCGACCCGCGCCAAAAGCAGAAATTCTTTCTCAAGATTTTCCGCGTCCAGGAGGACGCGATTCCGATCTCCGACCTGTTGCCCATGCTGGAGAACATGGGACTCAAAGTGATCGCGGAGCGGCCTTACGGGCTCGAGTTTGCGGGCGCAGGCCGCGCCTGGATTCAGGATCTCGAGCTTCTCATCCAGGGCAACGTGCTCTCGAAGTTCGAGGAGCTCGCCGGCGAGATCAAGAGCGCATTCACCGCGGCTTGGACCGGCCGCATGGACAGCGACAGCTTCAATCATCTGACGCTGAGCGCCGGTATCCCCTGGCGCATCGTGGTGGTGCTGCGCGCCTATTGCCGCTACCTGCTGCAGACCGGACTGCCGTTCAGCCAGGGCTACATCGCGCAGGTGCTCATCAACAATCCCGCCATCGCGCGCGACCTCGCGGACCTGTTCATCGCGCGCTTCGATCCGGTGCTCGCCGCTACGGCACGCAAGAGCGCCCTCGCACGGCTCGATCAGCGCGTGCGGTTGAGGCTCGAGGAGGTCACGCGCTCCGACGAGGACCGGATCTTGCGCGCGCTCTGGAGCGCTCTGTCGGCGACCGTGCGCACCAACGCCTACCAGACCTCCGCGGCGGGAGAGTTCAAGGATTATCTGTCCTTCAAGCTCGAAAGCCACAAGCTGCGCGAGCTGCCGCTGCCCAAACCCATGTTCGAGGTTTTCGTGTTCTCCACCCGCATGGAAGGCGTGCACCTGCGCATGGGATTCGTGGCGCGCGGCGGCATCCGCTGGTCCGACCGGCGCGAGGATTTCCGCACCGAGGTCCTCGGCCTGATGAAGGCGCAGCAGGTCAAGAACACCGTGATCGTGCCGGTCGGCGCGAAGGGCGGCTTCGTGGTGCGGCGGCCGCTCGTGGGCGATCGCGAGAGTCAGCTGGCCGAGGTCATCGCCTGCTACCAGACCTTGATCCGCGGACTGCTCGACCTTACGGACAATATCGTCGAGGACGACATCATCGCCCCGCCCCGCGTGGTGCGCCACGACGGCGACGATGCTTATCTCGTCGTGGCGGCGGACAAGGGCACCGCCACGTTCTCCGACATCGCCAACGCGATCTCGCAGGAGTACGGCTTCTGGCTTGGCGATGCCTTCGCATCGGGCGGCTCGGCCGGGTACGACCACAAAAAGATGGGCATCACCGCGCGCGGCGCGTGGGAGTGCGTCAAGCGGCACTTCCGCGAGATCGGCACGGACATTCAAACCACGCCGTTCTCGGTGGTCGGCATCGGCGACATGGCGGGAGACGTCTTCGGCAACGGCATGCTGCAATCGCCCCACATTCGCCTGCTCGGAGCTTTCAACCACCAGCACATTTTCCTGGACCCGGATCCGGACACGGCGCGCTCGTTCAAGGAGCGCCTGCGCCTCTTCCGCCTGCCGCGCTCCTCTTGGGAGGACTACGCGAAGGCGGCCATCTCCAAGGGAGGGGGCGTGTACTCACGCGCCGCGAAGAACCTGGCACTGTCGCGCGAGGCGCAGGCAATGCTCGAGTTGCCCGCCCAGACGACGCCCAACGAGGTCGTGAAGGCGATATTGAAATCGCACGTCGACCTTTTGTGGAACGGCGGCATCGGCACGTACGTCAAGGCGAGCAACGAGAGCAATACCGACGCGGGCGACCGCAGCAACGACGCCGTGCGCATCGACGGCACGGAGCTCAACTGCAAGGTCGTCGGCGAGGGCGGCAATCTGGGATTCTCGCAGCTCGGCCGCATCGAGTTCGCCCTACGCGGCGGACGGCTCAACACCGACTTCATCGACAACTCGGCCGGGGTCAACACCTCAGACGTCGAAGTGAACTTGAAGATTCTGCTGAACGGTGCGATGAGCGCGGGCGAGCTCACGCGTGCAGGGCGCGACCGCTTGCTCGTGCAAATGACCGACGAGGTCGCCGCGCTCGTGCTGCGCAACAATTATCTGCAGGGCCAGGCCATCAGCACCGGCGAATTCCATTCCAAGGAGCGCCTGTCCGAGAACGCCTCGGTGATCCGCGCCCTGGAGCGCTCCGGGGATCTCAACCGCGCTCTCGAGTTTCTGCCCTCCGACGAGGAAATCGCCGACCGCCGCAAGGCCGGCGAGGGATTGACGCGGCCGGAACTCGCCATCGTGCTCGCGTACGGCAAGATCTGGCTCTACAAGGCGCTCATCAACTCGAATGTGCCCGAGGATCCGTATCTCTCCTCCGAGCTCAACCGCTACTTCCCCGATCCGGTGCAGCGGCGCTTCGCCGCGCGCTTGAAGCGTCACCGCCTGCGCCGCGAGATCATCGCGACCGCCATCACCAACAGCTTGATCAACCGGATGGGACCGGTGTTCCCGGTGCGTGCGCAGGAAGACACCGGCGCTGCACCCGCCGCCATTGCGCGTGCCTACACCATCGCGCGCGAGATATTCGCGGCACGCGACATCTGGGCGCAGATCGAGGCGCTCGACAACCGCATCCCCGCGGTGGTCCAGTACACGGCGATGTACCAAACCACGCGCTTGCTGCGTCACGCGAGCTACTGGCTCTTGGAGAACCTGCGCGATACGCACGACATCGAGCGCGCGGTGCGGCGCTACGGCGCTCCGGTGAGCGAGCTTTCGCGCGAGCTCAACGGCGTGCTCTCGGCCACGGCACGCGCGGCCATGGGCGAGGCCCGTTCGCGGCTGATCGACCAGCACGTCCCCGAGCAGCTCGCCGCCCGCATCGCGTCCCTGGACACTCTGCACTCTGCCCTCGACCTGGTCGAGGTGGCGACGGCCGGGCGCGTGACCATCGGGTACGCCGCGAAGGTTTATTTCGAGCTCGGCGAGCGCATCGGGCTCACCTGGATCAAGGACCAGATCGAAAACCTCGGGGTGGAGGGCCAGTGGCAGGCCGCCGCACGGCGGACCATGCGCGATGATCTGTACGCACTGCAACGCAAGGTCACGGCGGCCGTGATCAAGTGCCGGGGCCGCGACGCCGCGGCGCGGGTCGATCAATGGAGCGGCCGGCACGCCCCATCGCTCGAGGCGCTGAAGCGCATCGTGGTCGATCTGCGCACCGGCTCGGCGCCGGATTTCGCCACGCTCTCGGTGGCGCTGCAGGCCGTGCGCCGGCTCTCGCAAGAATGAGCGCCGCCAGCAACCTTTTGGACAATGCGCCCTACGGCATAGAGTACCTGCGCCGCCGAATCCTCGAGGAATTCCCGCTCGCGCGCCACATCGGCGTCGAGGTCGAATTCGCTGCGGATGACCGGATCGTGCTGGGGGCGCCGTTCGAGCCGAACGTCAATCACAACCGCACCGCATTCGGCGGCAGCCAGTTCTGCCTTGCCGTGCTGACCGGCTGGGCCTGGGCCACGCGCTACCTGGCCGCGCAGCAAGTGGCGGCCGATGCGGTGATTCAGGAGTCGACGATTCGCTACCTTGCGCCGGCCTACGGCCCGTTGCGAGCCATGCTTCAGCCGCCGTCGCTCGAGGGTGTGGAGAAATTCCGTAGAATGCTGCGGCGTGCCGGCCGCGGGCGCATCCGCCTGAGCGTCGATGTGCACGACGGAGCGACGCTCGTCACGCAGTTCCACGGCGTCTTTGCCGCATCCATTCGGTAGGAGGGCCTGTGGCCGGAAAGTTGATACTGGTCCGCCATGGACAAAGCATCTGGAACGTCGAGAACCTATTCACCGGCTGGTACGACGTCGACTTGAGCGATGCCGGCCGCGAGGAGGCCGTGCGCGCGGGCCGCGAGCTGACGAAGGAGCGGCTCGAGCCGAAGATCGCCTTCACCTCCGTGCTGAAGCGGGCCATCCGCACGCTCTGGCTGATCCTCGACACGACTGAGCGCATGTGGCTGCCGGTGGAGGGCAGCTGGCGATTGAACGAGCGCCACTACGGCGCCCTGCAGGGCTTGAACAAGGCGCAAACGGTCGAGAAGCACGGCGAGGCGCAGGTCAAGATCTGGCGGCGCAGCTATGACATTCCGCCGCCGCCGCTCTCCCTGGACGACCCGCGGCACCCGCGCTTCGATCCTCGCTATGCGGACCTCGACCCGCAGCTGCTGCCCGCAACCGAATCGCTCAAGGACACCCTCGCTCGCGTACTGCCCTTCTGGGAGCGGCGCATCGTGCCCGAGCTTCGCGCCGACAAGACGGTGCTCGTGGTTGCGCACGGCAACTCGCTGCGCGCTCTGGTGAAGATGCTCGACGGCATGTCGGAGAGCGACATCGTGGGGTTCAACATCCCCACCGGCGTTCCCATGCTTTACGAGCTCGACGCGCAAATCCAGCCGGTGAGCCGGCGCTTCCTCGGCGATCCGGCCGCCATCGCCGCAGCGCAAGAAGCGGTGCGGCGGCAATCAGAAAAAAAGTAGCCCGCCGCGCTCAGGTGTCCGGTGCGATGGTGACCTTGATCCCGTTGAGCGCATCGGTGAAATCGACCTGGCAAGACAGGCGCGAGGTCGCTTCCTTGTAATCGGACAGCTCCTTCAATAGCTCCATCTCATCGCTCTGCGGCTTCGGCAAGCGATCGGCCCAGGCCGGATCGATGTAGATATGGCACGTGGCGCAGGAGCACAGGCCCCCGCAGATCGCGGCAACGCCATAGTCGAGCTCGCGCAAGATCTCCATGATCTTGAGACCGGACTTACCCTCGACCTCGTGCTCTTTGCCGTCCCGATCCACCACGATCATCCGCGCCATTAACGTCTCCGTTAGAAGGAAAGCCCGCAGCGAGCCCTCGCCAAGCCGACTAGTTTGCCGGAAGTTCGGCTACGCCACCACCGGCACCGCGCGCAGCCGGCCAGCAAGGGTGCAGCCGCGCTCGAGGATGCGCTCGTCCGAAGCCCCGGCCGCGCCGCAGTACACCTCGCTCCAAAGCAAGCACACGTAGTCGTACAGCCAGGCGAGGTCCTCGAGGCGCTGCGCCTCCTCGCCGGAGGGCGGTCGCCCGAGATAGCTCATCAGCAGGAAGGCTCGAGCCGCCGGCTCGAGATCATTGTTGCACGCCCAACCGGCGACGTCCCACAGCGCCTCCGAGACGTGGGCATACTCCCAATCGAGCAATACGAGGCCGCGCTCCGTCCAGACCAGGTTGGCGGCGTGCAGGTCGCTATGGCAAAGCACGCGGGGGGCGCGGGACAAAGCCTCGAGCGCGCCGAGGCGCCGCTCGGCCTCCGCTTGTAACGCGTCGGCACCGGCCGCGCGGCCTTGCATGCGCGGCGCTTGCCTCGCGGCCATCGGCAGACGGGTCAGTGCGTCTCGATAATGCTCGATCCAGTCCGCCGGGCCCAGCACCCGGGCATTGCCGGGGAGCGGCAGGGCGTGCACGCGGCGCGTGAGCTCGGCCACCTGAACGGAGGCGTCAGGCCCGCGAGCCTCGTCCGCGCCGAGCGCGCGGCCTTCCTCCCACTGCGCCACCAAAACGCCGAGCCGCGGCTCGCAACGCTCGATCAGCGGCGCCAACCCTGCGGCGCTCGCGAGCGCGAGCACCCGGCACTCCCACTCGCGATCGACACCGGTCGGCGCAGGCTCTGCGGCGGGCATTCTCAGGGAGTACACCCGGCCGTCACGCATCACGCGATGGCTTTCGTTCACGAGGCCGCGGCCGAGCCGCTCGACCGAGACGGCGCCGACGCCGGGCACGTATCTACGCGCGGCTTCCTCGACCCGGTCAGGTGACATGCGCTGGCGCGAGCGGAAGGCTGCGGCGCCATTCGCGCATGCCGATCACAATGAGCGCGAGATAGAGCGCGAACAACAGCACCGTCAAATACAGGCCCTTGGCGAAATAGAGGCACGCGCTCACGGCGTCGATGATCAGCCACCAGTGCCAGTTCTCGTAGACCTTGCGCGCGACCAGGAAGGTGGCGAACACGGCCGCCCAGGTGACCATGGAGTCGACGAAGGGAAATGCGGCCGGCGTGTAGCGGCTCAAAAAGTACCAGTTCACCACGGACAGCACGAGAATGCCGGCCGCGGCGAGCGCATTGCGCGCCAGCGACCAGCGCCTCACGTGGTGGGCGCCGTCCTTGTCGACCGTGTGCCATTGCCAGAAGCCGTACACCGCCATGACGGCGTAGAACACTTGCAGCGCCGAATCCATGTACAGCCGGGCACCGAAGAACACCCACACGTACAGGCACGAGCTCACGAACGCGGCGATCCAGCACGCGATCGATTGGCGAATGGCGAGGAGCACATACGCCAGTGCGAGCACGACGGCGAGAATCTCGGTCCAGCTCGTCGTGGCCCAGGCCCCCGCGAGCTGGACCAGCAGCGCGTGGATCACGGCTGGGGCAACCTCGGCAGCACCTTCATGACGAACACCAGCTGCGGGCCGGCTCCCGCGGAGCGCTCGATCTCGGCGGCGAGGATCGCCATGACGCGCTCGAGCGGACCGAAGATCTGGGTGCTCAGCGCATTGGTGAGGACGCGCAGCTCCGGGTACGTGTTCAGCCGGTCGATGAAGGATTGGATGAGCGGCCGATAATTCTCGGCCAGCGGATACATGCTGATTTCGACGGCGCTATGCATTCACCTGCTCCCTACGCCGGCATTACCCGGTTCAGGTTCGACGGGTTCGCAGCGTAGCGCTGCATCTCAGGCCCCAAGGACCACCCCAAGGATTCGCCGGAAGTGTAGCGTGCCGGGCGGAGGCGTGCAAAACTTGAGCCAAGGCCGAACAGGCGCTGCGGGAGCGCGGGTGCGAATCTTTCAAGTCGATGCGTTCACGAGCAATCGTTTCGGGGGCAATCCGGCGACGGTCGTTCTGGACGCGGACGGCCAGAGCGATGCGTTCATGGCGAGCGTCGCGCGTGAGTTCTCCCACGCCGAGGTCGCCTTCGTATCGGCCGCGAGCGAGCCCGATCACGACCTGCGCGTGCGGTTCTTCAACGCGCGCAAAGAGGCGCCGTTCGTCGGTCACGCGACTCTCGCCGCGCACGCCGTGCTGCTGGCGCTCGGCCGGCGCGGGCCAGGGGTGGTTCGCCAGGCGAGCGGCACGGGCGTCATCGAGGTGCAGGCCACGGCGTCCGGCGCCGACAGCCCTCTCATCGAGTTTCGTCAGACGGCGCCCGAGCTTTCGAATCCGCTGCCGCTCAAGACCACGCTGCGGGTCGCCGAGGCGCTACGGCTGCCCGCGACCTCGCTCGACGAGATGATGCCGGCGCGCATCGCGCGCAAGGGCAGCTCGCGGCTGCTGGTGCCGGTCGGAAACGCGCGCTCTCTCGAGGGCCTCGCGCCGAACTTCGACACGCTCCTCGAGCTTGGTACCGAGCTCGGCACCGAAGGCTTCTTCGTTTTTGCCGTGAATCGGGGCACGGGCGCGCAAGGCATGACGACCGAGTCGCGGATGTTCTGCCCCGCGCTCGGCATCAACGAGGATCCGGCGAGCGGCAACGCGCACGTCATGCTCGCCTCCTACCTGGTCGAAATGGGCCAGGTCGGGATACACCAGAGTGGGTTCCTGGGCTTGCAGGGGCGGCACATGCAGCGGCCGTCGCAGATTCACGTGCGGCTCGAGCGCGACCGAGCCAGCTTGGTTGCCGCGCACATCGGCGGTCACGCCGTGCTCGTGAGTGAGGGAACGCTCTCCGCCTGAGGTGTTACCGCGCCGGCGGCGGGGCTAGGGCCGCCGTGATGGGGAGCGACGCCCGCAGGGTCCCGGCAAGCGCCTGCAGCTTCGTCTCGACGTCCTTCGCGGCGGAGACCGCCTCGTTCATGTTGCCGTTGCCGAATGCGCCTTGCGCCTTGGACCACTCGGAGGTCGCGTCGCTCAACGCAGACTTCGCCGCGTCGAGGTCGATGCCGGCCGCGATTTTGCGGTTCTTTTTCTGGCTCAACACGTCGAGGCGCGTCTGCACCGCCGTGAACAGCGCCGGGACCGCCGCCGACAGCGATGTCCATTGGTCCGATTGATTCTTCGCGATCTCGGACTTCTTGGCCGCGGCATCGGCCCCCAGACCCTGAGCTTCGGCCAGAATCGCCGGACCGCGGGCGAGCACCGCCTGATAGTCCTGCGCATCGTAGGCGGTCTTCAAATCGTCGAGCTTCATCTGCACGCCAGTGAGCTCCCCCGGGACATATTTGGCCGCATCCTCGGACACACCGCCGAGCGCAGTCGAGATGTCCTGCATCATCCGCTCGGCGGGCCCGCGTTGATTCGTACAGGCGCCGAAGAGCGCGAGGAGCACGGCGCAAACTACCGCGGATCTTTGCAGCGTGCGTAACATGTTCAGAGCTCCCGCCGCGCCAGATCGAGCCACCGTGCCTGCGCGCGCCGATAATGCGCGGGTCCGAGCTTTGCGCCATCCAGGAGATCCTTGAGCATGCGCCGCGCCTCCTCGAGCTTACCGCGGCGCTTGAGCAGCAAGGCATAACGCAGCCTGCCTTCGGCGCCGGGATAGCCGTGCGCGGCCTCGGCGTAGGCGTGCTCCGCCTCCTCGAGAGCGCCTTGCTCCTCGAGCGTGCGTGCATAAAGGAGCCCAGCCTGCGAGGAGTTGAGTTCCGAATTGTGCTGTCGCAACCGTTCGAGCGTGGCGCGCGCCGCGTCGAAGACCCGCATGCCGAATTGCGCTTGCGCCAGACCGAGCAGCAGCGCCGGATCGTGCTCGAAGATGCCGTTGAGGCCGCCCTGGTAGACCGCGGCGGCCTGCTCGAACTGGCCACGCTCGCACAGCTCGTCCGCGAGGCGGCGGCGCGCATCGACATTGCCCGAGACCTCCACCTCCGCGGCGGCGCGGCGCAGATCGCGATCCGGGTCGAGCATCCGGCCGACGCTCGAGCGAGCACGGCGCGCCGTCCTGCCGCCGAAGGCCTCCGGCAGGATTTCAACCACCACGTAGGCGAGCGGTCCGGCGAGCGGCAGAAACGCGAGGGCGAGGATCCAGATCATGCTCCGTCCGGTCTTGATCACGTGCGCGATCAGGCCGATCTGCACGGCGAGCGACAAAATAACCATCAACGACACGTTGGACTCCGGAGAGGCGCGCGGCGCCCGGGCGTCCATTGTAAAGCCTGCGGTCGCGCGCGCGAATCTAGCGCTCGGCCACCCGGATCTTGCGCTCCACCTCGCGGCACTTGCCCCAGCCGACGTTCGACAGCGAATAGCCGAGCACGTGCTCCGAACGGGCATCCACCGTCACTTCCATCTCGCAACCGTGGAATCCCACCGGCGCACCGGCAGGTTTCTCGGGGAGGAACCACACGTAGACTTCCTTGGTCGGGGTGGTGTCGATCTTGCGGGGCTTGCCGAACGCCTCCTGCAGCCGGCCAATGGGCTTGCCGACGCTGTCGGCGGCAATGCGCGGAATCGGCCGCACCGCGTACGTGCTGTGACAGCCGGCGAATGCCAAGGCGGCCGCCGCCATGAGAGCGGTGGAAAGTGCGCGTGACATAATCAAACCCCGTGCGTAGAGCGAGTGACGGAGTGTCGCTCAACTGCGCGCGGCTGCCGCCGACCTGGTTCGCAGAACTACTTCGGAGAATGCATGGCGTGCGCGCGGCCCGCCTCGAGGTGCAGGGCGTGCGTCACACCGCGCGGCAGATCCTCCGGGTGATGCACGGCGATGACGAGCGCCACCCGCGGCATCAGCCGCTCGAGCAGCCGCTTGACGAACGCGCGCTGCTTGGGATCGAGGCCCGTGAGCGGCTCGTCGAGCAAAAGCACGCGCGGCTCGGCCGCGAGCGCGCGCGCAAGCAACGCGCGCCGCAATTGCCCGTAGGACAGCTCTCGCGGCCGCCGTTCGCCGACGCCGGAGAGCCCGAAGAATTTGAGCCAGCGCGCGGCGACGCGGGCCTCCTCGGCGGTCGCCGCTTCCGCGAGACCGATGCTCGCCCGCGGCCCGCTGGCGACGAGATCGCGCACGCTCACGTTCACCGCGTAGTCGGTCTGCAGCTCCGGTGAGACGAAGCCGACGCGGCGCTTCCAGTCGGCGATCGGTGTGCCCTTCGGAAATCCGCGCCGTTCGATGACGCCGCCGAGCGCAGGCGACAGATCGCCGTACAAGAGCCTCAAGAAACTGCTCTTGCCGGCCCCGTTTGCCCCGAGCACCGCCCAGTGCTCGCCCTCGCGCAGCTCCCAGCTCACTCCGCGCAGCACCGGCCTGTAGTCGACGTACAGATCCGCGTCGCTGATCTTGAGGAGCGGCGGGGCGGCCAACCGCGGCCGCGCGCGCGCGCCGGCGGACCTGAGTGCCGCGCCGCGCCCGGACGCCGCACCGCGGCCGCGTATCGCGGCTCGCGCGCCCTCGCGAGCCGCGGTGCGCAGTCTCGATGCTGCCTCCGATCGCAGCGGCCCCATGGCGATGACTCGCCCGGCCTCGAGCTCGATGAGGCCGCGGGAACCGCGCGGCACGTCGCAGGCGCGGTGCGTTGCGACGATCCAGGAGCCGCCGCGCGCGCGCAGGGCGCGCAGCACACGATCGATGCGGCGGCGATAGCTCGTATCGAGGCCGTTGTACAGCTCGTCGAGCAGCAGCCAGTCGGGGTCGGAACACAACGCGCGGGCGAGCAACGCGAGCCGCTTCTGACCGTAGGAGAGCGAGGACAGCCGGCGCCCCGCGAGCCGCAGCAAGCCGCAGGCGCGCAAGGTCGCGTCGATCTTGCGGCGCTCGGCTGCCGTTACCTTCGAAAGCAGCAAATCGGTGCGATGCAGTCCCGTCGCGAGAAGGTCGGAGACGATCAGGTCCCAGCCGTAGCGGCTGTACTTGTCCTGCATTTCGGCGCCGAGATAGGCGATCCGGCTCTTCGCCTCGATGAGATCGACTTCGCGCCGGCCGAGACGGTACGTGCGCCGACCGGCGGCCGTGGGGGTGGGCCACACATCGCCTGCGAGCAGCTTGAGGAGCTGCGTCTTGCCCGCGCCGTTGGCGCCGATGAGAGCCCAGCGCTCCCCCGGATGCACGTCGAGCGTGAGATCGCGCAGCACCCACTTGCGGCCGCGCTGCACACCGACGGCGTGCAGCGATATGCCGAGTCTCATCCGCTCTTTGTCCTGAACACTCCCGCGCGCTCGCAAACGCGGCCCTCGCGCTCGAGCTTGATCAGATGCGCCTGCAAGGTGAGCTTCGCCCAGCCGTGGCGCTCAGAGGGAACGTCGTCATACACACGCGGTGTCAGCTCCTCGAGCGTCGCACCCGCACCGATACAGGAGAGCACCTTGCTCTCGCGCGCCAAGCGGTGAGCCCGCAACAGCTCGACCACTCGCTTGCCGCGCTCCAGTATCTCGCCGTGACCGGGCGCGATGCGCTCGAAATCGTAGCCGCCGAGTTTCTCGAGAGAGTGGAGGTATGCCGCCATTTCACCATCGGGCGGCAAGATGACCGGCGAAACCCCGCCGAGCACGTGATCTCCGGTGAACAGCAGGCGCTCCCGGGAATCGAGATAGCACACACAGTTCGAGGCGTGGCCCGGCGTGTGGATGGCGGTCAGCGCAATCTCGCCCAAGGCAAGAATCTCACCGTCGCGCGGTTGCTGCTGCGGCCGAAAGCGCTCGTCCTGGCGGCCGTCCGCGGGCGGCGGCAGGCCGATCAGGCGCGCACCGGTCAACCGCGCGAGCTCCGTGGCGAGCGGCGAATGGTCGCGGTGGGTATGAGTGACGGCCACCCAGCGGATCTGCGGGCCGGCCGCCGAGAGGATGTTGCGCAAATGACTCGCATCCTCCGGCCCGGGATCGATGACCGTCACCTCACGCTCCCCGAGCAGATACGTGTTGGTTCCGGAACCGGTCATCATGCCGGCATTGGGCGCGCGAACCCGGCGCACGCCGGGGGCCAGCGTGACACTCGCGCCCTGCGCGGAAGGCTCCGGTGCCGTGGTTCGATCGTTCATTAAATTTGATTTCTGCGAGCCGCCGTCGGGCTTCTCCCGACGGGAGAGCGCAATCCAAGGTACATTCGGGCCGGTCGGTGAACTCGGTCCCATTCTGACATAGTTGCGATGGGCCGCGGAGCCGCTACACTGGGAGCCATGTCGAACTCTCCAAACGCACGACGGCTGGGGGGGCCAAAAGTCTGGGCCGATTTGGCGCGCCC
>Ga0302324_100001868_pt1 | contig 50090 bp, 47 predicted proteins | sample Palsa_T0_1_FD_201949 | JGI IMG/M metagenome (GOLD analysis project Ga0302324, IMG submission 201949) | Peat permafrost microbial communities from Stordalen Mire near Abisko, Sweden - Palsa_T0_1 | ecosystem: Environmental > Terrestrial > Soil > Palsa > Peat permafrost | place: Sweden: Abisko...
CGCCATTCACGCCGCCGCCGAGACGGCGAAGGCTTGAAACACATGAGCGAGACCTCCCCACTGGATGCGGCTCGCCGGGCATTCCTCAAGAACGCCGGCGCTATCGGGGTCACGGCACTGACAATCGGCTTCGACTTGGGCCTGCCGGCGCGGCGCGTTCAAGCCTTTGTCGCACCCGGCACGGCGACACCGTCGTTTGCGCCGAATGCATTTCTGCGCATCGGCACGGACGACAGCGTCACGGTCATTTCCAAGCATTTGGAGATGGGCCAGGGCTCGTACACCGGTCTGGCCACCATCGTAGCCGAGGAGCTCGATGCCGATTGGGCCAAGATCAGGGTCGAGAGTGCGCCGGCGGATGCCAAGCTCTACAACAATTTCACATTCGGCCCCGTTCAAGGGACCGGCGGCAGCTCTTCGATGGCCAACTCCTGGCCGCAGTTGCGCGAGGCCGGCGCCAAAGCGCGGGCCATGCTGATCACCGCGGCGTCCGAGCAATGGCATGTGCCGGCCTCGGAATTGACGGTGGACAAGAGCATCGTGTATCACGCGGCGAGCAAGCGTCAGGCCAGCTTCGGATCGTTGGTAAAGGGCGCCGCCCGGCTGCCCGTTCCCACGACGGTTGGGCTGAAGGACCCGAAGGACTTCAAGCTCATCGGGAAGCAGGCGGCGCGCGTCGATGTACCTGCCAAATGCGACGGTACGGCGCAATTCACCTTGGACGTCGAGATGCCCGGCATGCTGGTGGCGTTGCTCAAGCGTCCGCCGCTGTTCGGGGCCACCGTCAAGTCCTTCGACGACGGCGCAACCATGGCCGTGAACGGCGTCGTCAAGGTCGTGCAGGTGCCGCGCGGCGTCGCCGTCGTCGCAAGGAACTTCTGGGCCGCGAAGCTGGGCCGCGATGCGCTCAAGGTAGAGTGGGACGAGAGCAACGCAGAGAAGCGCAGCTCCTCTGCGATCATGGATGATTATCGCCGTCTTGCCGATCGACCCGCGCAGTCGGCTCGCAAGGAAGGCGACGTTGCACCGGCGTTGAAGAATGCCGCTCACAGGATTTCGGCCGCGTACGAATTTCCTTATCTGGCGCACGCTCCGATGGAACCTTGCGACGCCGTGGTCAAGCTCGACGCCAAGAGCTGCGAGATCTGGGCCGGGGATCAATTTCAGACGGTCGACCAGGCGAACGCGGCCCGGATCGCCGGACTCGATCCACAACATGTCAGCATTCACACATTGTATGCGGGAGGTAGTTTCGGCAGGCGCGCCAATTTTTATTCCGACTACATCGTCGAGGCGGTATCGGTTGCCAAGGCCTGCGGCGCCGACGGCACTCCGATCAAGCTGCAGTGGACCCGCGAAGACGACATCCAGGGCGGCCTGTACCGCCCCATGTACCTTCACAAGATGGAAGCGGCCTTGAGCGGCGACAAGAAGCTCACCGCATGGCGCCATGTCATCGTCGGGCAATCCATCAAGGCCGGCACGCCGCTGGGCGGCCCGCCCGGAAGCATCGATGACACTTCGGTCGAAGGAGCGGCCACTATCGCTTATTCGATTCCCAACATCTCGGTGGAACTCTCGACCACCAAGACCGGCGTACCAGTGCTCTGGTGGCGTGTGGTCGGCAGCTCGCATACGACATTCGCCGTCGAAACCTTCATCGACGAAGTGGCGCACGAGGCGGGTATGGACCCGTTCGCATTTCGCCGGCAGCTGCTCGATGAGAGTCCGCGCATGAAGGCCGTGCTGGAATTGGCGGCGGAGAAAGCCGCATGGCATGCGGGTCCGATGCCGAAGGGCAAAGGCCGCGGCATTGCGGTCGCGGAAGCCTTCAAAACCTTCGTCGCCCAAGTGGCCGAAGTGACCGTGGATGATGCCGGCAACGTGAAAGTCGACCGCGTGGTCTGCGCCGTGGACTGCGGCACAGCCATCAACCCCGGCATCGTAGCGGCGCAGCTCGAGGGCGGGATCGGCTTCGGGCTCGGCGCGGCGCTTTATGGCGCCATAACGCTGAAGGACGGGCGCGTCGAGCAGAGCAATTTCAACGACTACCGGGTTCTGCGCATGAACGAAATGCCCAAGGTCGAGGTCCACATCATTCCCTCCGCCGCGAGCCCGACAGGGGTGGGCGAACCGGGAGTCGCACCCGTGGGACCGGCGGTTGCCAATGCGATTTTTGCCGCCACCGGAAAACGCGTGCGCGTCTTCCCTTTCAACAAGGGCGATGCGGCGCAGAGGAGCTAACTCTTGAATGCGAAATTCCAACATGGCAGCGTGGTGCGTCCCATTCTGTGGACGCTGGGCATCATCGCGATCGTCGGGCTCGTCGTCGTCGGCTACGAGGTATTCGGACCCAAACCGACCGACTTCGCGGCGGGCAAGCGGGTGACCTTGGAGGCCTATGGCGAGGCTGATCCAAGCGGCGTTCCGGCCGAACTGAAAGCGGCGGGCAACATCGAGCGCGGCGAGTATCTGACGCGCGCAGCCGATTGTGCCGTGTGCCACACGGCCAAGGACGGCGAGCCCTTCGCGGGCGGCCGCCCGTTCGTTCTGCCGTTCGGCACGATGTACTCGACCAACATCACGCCGGACACGGAGACTGGCATCGGCACCTACACGGACGCCAATTTCCTCGATGCGCTGCACCGGGGCATCGGCCGCGGCAATACCAAGCTCTACCCCGCCATGCCGTATGCCAGCTACACCTATATGTCGGACGCCGACGCGCTCGCCATCAAGGCATACTTGTTCTCGCTGAAGCCGGTGCGCGCCCCCGCGACTCCCAACGCTCTGTCGTTCCCCTTCAACCAGCGCTGGCTCATGAGCTTCTGGTCGGCGATGTTCAACGAGAACAAGCGCTTCGAGCCCGTCGTCGATCGCGGCGCCGATTGGAATCGAGGCGCGTATCTCGTCGAGGCAATGGGTCACTGCGGCGAATGCCACACGCCGCGAAACCTCTTCTTTGCATTGAACAACCGCGAAAAATTTACGGGCGCGGTGCAAGCGGGCTGGCGCGCCTATAACATCACGCCGGACCATGCCAGCGGCGTTGGCGCGTGGAGCGACGCAGATCTCGCTCACTATTTGTCCGTCGGACACGCGGACGGCCGAGGTACCGCCGCGGGGCCCATGGGCGAAGCGATCGATGAAAGCTTGAGCCACCTGAAGTCCGGCGACATTGCCGCCATGGTGACTTACCTGCGGTCGGTGCCCCGTGGCGCCAGCTCCGATCTGGCCGAACCGAAGATGAGTCCCGCGCCGGCGCTGCAGGCGGGCAGCGATGCCGAACAGGGGGATCATCGCGGCAAGCAGGTTTACGAGGGTGCCTGCGCCGGGTGCCACGGGTGGACCGGGATCAGTCCGGTCATTCCCCTTGCGACGTTGACGGGCACCCGCTCCGTCAACGATCCCACGGGAAACAATGTGGCTCAGGTCATCATCGCGGGCGCGCAACGCCATTACGCAATCGACTCGGACAATATGCCGGCCTTCGGCAGTACCTATTCCGACGCGGAGATTGCCGGCGTGGCCAATTACGTGACCGCCCGCTACGGCGCAAAGGCTTCGGATCTCACTGCTGAAAGCGTCGCCAAACTGCGCGCCGCCGACTGAGCGCATACGAGACCAAGATGATTTTCAACATTCGAATAAACGGCGCCGTGCATTCGGTGGACACCGAAGAAGACACGCCTTTGCTTTGGGTTTTGCGGGATATATTGGGGATGACGGGAACGAAATTCGGATGCGGAATGGCCATGTGCGGCGCGTGCACCGTGCAGGCCGATGGTTCGCCGATTCGCTCATGCGTGCTTGCGATCAAGGACGTGGGCAATGCGGAAATCACGACCATCGAGGGAATCGGCGCGAGCGAACTCGGCAAAAAAGTACAGCAGGCGTGGCTGGCCCTCGACGTCCCGCAATGCGGCTACTGTCAGGGCGGCCAGATTTTGGCGGCCACGGCCCTGCTGGCGAATTCGCCGGCCCCCACTGACGCGGACATCGACGCCGCAATGGCGGGGAATATATGCCGGTGCGGAACATACACGCGGATTCGCGCCGCGATCAAGCAGGTGTCGGCCAGTCTGAAGAGCTGAGGAATCTCCGTGCCCGAGCAATCATCGGATTTCGACGTTTGCCACGCCGTGATTTCGCGGCGTTCCTTCTTGATCGTCTCCGGCACGGTCGGCGGCGGCCTGCTGCTCACGGCAAGCTTTCCGATAGTCGGCAAATCCGCGGCCGGGGCTGACGCGGCCGAACACCAATTGACCCTCTACACGCGAGTCGCTGCGTCGGGCGCGGTCACCATACTCGCGCCCAATCCCGAGGTCGGCCAAGGGGCGAAGACCTCCCTGCCCATGGTGTTCGCCGAGGAATTCGGCGTGGTCTGGAAGGACGTGGTCATCGAGATGGCCGACTACCTGGGCGGAAAAATGGGCAGCCAGGTCTCGGGAGGCAGCATGTCGACTCCCACCAGCTGGATGCCGCTGCGCAAGGCGGGAGCGGCCGCCCGGCAGATGATGATCAATGCCGCAGCCGTGAGCTGGAAGGTCCCCGCCGCCGAGTGCAGTGCCGCGGACGGCATGGTGACGCACGCTGCCAGCAACCGTACGCTCAAATACGGCGAGCTCGCCGCCAAAGCGGCGATGCTTCCGGTCCCGGATCCAAACACCGTGACGTTGAAGGATGAATCCCGCTTCTCCATCATCGGGACCTCGATCATCGATCCGGACAAGGCGCGCATCGTCACCGGCGCACAACAATTCGGCATCGATGTGAAAGTGCCGGGAATGAAATACGCGGTGTTCCAGAAAGGTCCGGTATTCGATGCGCAGGTGGGCCGCGCGAATGTCGAGGACCTCAAATCCATGCCCGGCGTCAGCCATGTGCTCATTCTTCAGGGTGCACCACGGGTTCTCGAGGCACCGCCCGACAAGCCGGGGGTCGGCATCGATGACGGCTTGCGGGGCGGGGTTGCCATCGTTGCCGACACCTGGTGGCGTGCCCAGCGTGCGCGCAAGCGTCTCGAGGTCGAGTGGACCGAGACTCCGCATTCCCAGGATTCCACCGCAGGGTTTGACGCGCAGGCGGACGCGCTCTTCGCCGAGGAACCCACCGGCAAGGTGCGCATCGACGGCGATGCGGATGAGGCCTTGAAGAGGGCGGCCAAGGTGATCCGGGCGAGGTACGCTTATCCCTTCATTTCCCACTCTCCGATGGAGCCGCAGAACTGCATTGCGTCGTACGTCGACGGCAAGGTGGAGTTATGGGCTCCGACGCAAAACCCTGGATCGGGGCGCAATGGAATTGCCAAGGCTTTGGGGCTACCGGTCGAGAACATCACCATTCACATGATCCGTTGCGGCGGAGGCTTCGGCCGACGTCTGGCGGTCGACTACATGATCGAGGCCGCGGTGATCTCCCGGGAAATCGGCGCCCCTGTCAAGGTGCTATGGACACGCGAGGATGATCTTCAGCACGACTTCTATCGGCCCGCCGGCTACCACAATCTTGCGGCGGGATTGGATGCGTCGGGCAAACTGACAGCCTGGCACGATCACTTCGTCGGCTTTGCGCGCAACGAGAATTTTGCGCGCTCGGCGGTTCCCGGCGCGGAGGTCTTTCCGGCCGGCTTCGTGCCCAACTACTCGTTGAAGACTTCGCAGATCAAATTCAACATGCCCATAGGACCTTTGCGCGCGCCGGGCGACAACGCTCACGCATACGTGCTGCAGTCATTCATCGACGAATGCGCGGAGGCCGCGGGACAGGATCCCATCGATTTTCAAATCCAGTTGCTGCGGCATCCTTTGCCCGGAGAGGGCACGGGCAAAGGCGGCGGAGCCTACGGTCCGGGCTTCATGCCTGAGCGCATGATCGTGGTGCTCGAGCGTGTCAGGCATATGTCCGGCTGGGCCAGCCGCGGCTCGCTGCCGCCGCGCACCGGCATGGGCGTGGCCTGCTACTGGAGCCACATGGGCTATGCGGCGCAGGTGCACCAGGTGCGGGTCGAAAACGACGGGTCGGTCATTCCGCAGAAAATCTGGATCGCCACCGACGTCGGCAAGCACATCATCAATCCGACCAATGCGGAACATCAGATACAGGGCGCGCTCATCGACGGTTTATCGGCTGCCTTGTGGCAAGAGATCACGCTGAACAAGGGCCGCGTCGTGCAGAACAACTTCAACGACTACCGATTGCTGCGCAACGTAAATATCCCGTCGATCGAACAGGCTTTCGTCAAGAGCGAACATGCGCCCACGGGACTCGGCGAACCTGCTTATCCCTCGGTCGCGCCGGCGCTATGCAATGCCATTTTCGCCGCGTGCGGCAGGCGCGTGCGAAAGCTTCCGGTGCATGCCACGAATCTGAAAACCTAACGGCGCTTTCCGTCCGCACATAACGCACATAATAAGCCGGTAGACTAGAGCCGGTACGATGGAAAACGTGAAACTGACCGAAATCGAATGGATATTGTTGCTCACGGCGATCGCCGCGGGCACCGTGGATGTCATCAGTTTTGCGATGCTCGGCGGTGTATTCGCCTCGGCAATGACGGGAAACTTTGCCTTGCTCGCCTATTACGTCGCACAACATGATTCCCAGGCGGCGATGAGTTCAGTGGTCGCCCTGACCGGGTTCGTCGCCGGCTGCGCGATCGGCGTGCTTCAGCGCCGTGGCCGCGCGCCGCGCCAGGCATTGACGATGCTGCTGGCCAGCGAAGCGGGGCTGGTCATATTCTTTGCCTTGTACGCGCTCTGGACGCCGCACCTGCCGCATGCGCCGGCGGATCATTTGCAGATTCTGCTGCTGGCGGTGGCAATGGGATTGCAGGCGGTGATCGGGCAGACGATCAGCCTGACGACGATCGTGTTCACCACGACGTTGACCAAGCTGGTCGGGGCGATCGCCGATTCCCTCGCCAACGGGGATACCTTGGGTCTCAAGGACATCAAGATCCAGAGCGCGGTGGTCGTTTCCTATCTTTTCGGCGCGCTGCTGGCCGGCGCTTTGATCGTGCACAAGGTGATCGCCGTGGTGCTGTTGCCCGGCATGGCGGTGGCGGCCGCTCTTGCGGTGCACTACCTGTCGCATCGTAACCGCTACCTCGAGGACTAGCCGCGGGGCGTGGCTCCCCGCCTTGGCGTATTCACGATTTCTATCGTGCCGATTGGCACATTCGATTGGTCACGACCGCGCCCTGGGCTCATCATCCGTGGCAGGACGGTCGAGGTAAATGGGGGATATATGAGTTCATCGAAGCGCTCTTCGGCTCGGCTCAAGGCGCTGGGTGCATTGAGCTTTCTCCTGGCCGCTTGCGGGATGGCTTGGGCGCTCGGCACCGGGCCTCACGGCGCCATGCCGCTGGACGAGCAACAAAAATTGCTCGACAAAGTCATGGGCACGACTGCAGCCGGCCCGCCTCGGGGGGTGGACAACCTTGCTTGGGCGTCCATCTACATTCCCGCCGACAACGCGCCGAATCAGGAGCGCATCGCGCTGGGCCGCAAGCTGTATTTCGATGTGCGCTTGTCGAAGGATGGCACCGTCGCCTGCGCCACGTGCCACGACGTCAGCCGCGGTTTCACCGATAGGCGCAGCGTTTCGGAGGGCATCAAGGACCAGCTGGGACAGCGCAGTTCACCCACGGTGATGAATGCGGCGATGTTCCAAAGCATGTTCTGGGACGGACGCGCAGCAAGCCTGGAGGATCAGGCCAAACTGCCGGTTCTCAACCCCGTCGAGATGGGCCATCCCGACGCGGCCAGCGCCATGGCTTCGATCAACGGAGACCCTGCCTATCAAAGCATGTTTCAAAAAGCATATGGGCGGGCCCCGAACTATGATGATGTCGGCCGCGCCATCGCCAGCTTCGAGCGCACCCTGATATTCCTGGACGCGCCCTTCGATCGCTACTTGAGCGGCGACACCAAGGCCATTTCGCCGGCGGCACAGCGCGGCCTGGAGTTGTTCAACGGCAAGGCTCGCTGCGTGAGCTGCCACATGATCAACTCTTCCAATCCCCTGGGCACGGACAACCTCTTCCACAATATCGGCGTCTCCGCGCGCAAGCAGAATTTCGAGCAGCTCGCCCAGAAAGGCTTGGCGGCAATTCAGACCAACAGCGACGAGCAAGCACTCGACAAGCTGGCGATCGAAACCAATCTGTCGGAATTGGGCAGGTTCTTGGTCAGCCGCCAACGTCAGGACATCGGGGCGTTCAAGACCGAGCAGCTGCGCAACGTCGGGCTCACGGCGCCTTACATGCATGACGGCACGCTGCGCACGCTTTGGGACGTCATGGACCACTACAACAAAGGCGGCGAGACCAACGCGTTTCTCGACGGCGGCATCGAACCTCTGGACTTGAGCGAGAGCGAGATAAACGACGTGGTGGCATTCCTGTTCACGCTCACCGATAAGCGCTTTGCGCAGCAAAACGACGCGGCATTCAAGGAGCAGCAGGCACAGGCTGCGAAGCAGCGCCCCTTCCGCGACGACTCCCTTGCCCATCGCGAGACGCTGCCTTTCGAGCAGCGCGTCATGGGCGCGGCGGGCCTGAAGTAAACCGGAGCGACAGCACATGAGCAAGATACCGCACATCAAGAGCGTGGAAACCCGCTACCTGGAGGAAAGGGATCGTCTGTTTCAGGGGTTGCAGAATCTCGACCGGCGCAAATTCCTGAAAGTGTCCACCGGCGCGGCCGCGGCCGCATTGGCAGCGGGCGCAAGCAACCACTTTCACAGTTTTCTGCCGGTGAACGTGGCTTATGCGGCTCCCGGAGCCGCCGGCCCAGGATTCACCTTTGCCTACATCTCCGACTCCCACCTATACATCAAGAAGACCAATGAGCGCTTCGTCCGGCAGTTGCTGCGCGCGGTCGACGACGTCAACAAGCTCGATCCGCAGCCCGATTTCGTCTTTTACGGCGGCGATCTGGCGCAGTTGGGGCGCAAGGAGGAACTCGATCTCGGCGCGCAGATTCTCAAGAACATCAAAGCGCCGGTTCACATGATGGTCGGCGAACACGATTGGTTCTTCGACATGGGTCAGCATTGGAATCAGCTGTTCGGACCGGAGAACTACAGTTTCGATCACAAGGGCGTGCACTTCGTCGTCTTGATGAGCGTGCATGAGAAAGACTTTTGGACGGCGCGCGGCATGGATCCCGCGGAGCGCATGCACACGGTGGCAGGCCTCGATAACGCGATGCAAAGCGCATTCGAGGTGGGCGGCCCGACGCGCGATTGGCTGAAGAAGGACCTCGACAAGGTATCCAAGTCGACGCCGATCATCGTCTTTTCGCACTCGCCGCTCTACAAACTCTACCGGCCATGGAATTTCTGGACCGACGATGCCGAGGATGTGCAGTCGCTGTTCAAGCCCTTCGACCGCGTGACGGTGCTGCATGGACACACGCATCAAGTACTGACCAACAGCATCGGCAACATTCAGTTCCACGGCATGCTGTCGACGGCGTGGCCGTGGCCCTATGCTCCGCAGGGCCTGCCGGCGCTCACCGTGCAGATGAACCGGCCCAATCCGTTCGACAGTAACGATGGCCTGGGGGATGGGCAGATCATCGTGCATCCCGATGGCATGGTCGACATGCTGTACAACTTGTGGAACCGCAATCCGATGCAGGTCAAGGCCAGCTATTTGAGCAGCGGCGGCAAGAACGACAAACCCATCGTGCCGACCTTGGCCAGCTATTGATGCAATCGACCGGAGCAAATGCCATGAAGAAACCCGTATTACTCGCCCTCGTGTTGACCGCGGCCGCGCTCGCGGCGAATGCCGATGATCCCGCGCCGGGCGCGGCGAGCACAAAAACGGTCAAGCTTTGCGACAACAAGACCACAGTGGAGGTGCCGAACGATGCGCCCAAGACGCGTGCCGAGGGACAGAAGATATCCGATGCGCTGATGGCGCAGTGGAAAGAGACGAACCCCAACTCCACCTGGGAGCAAGGCGAGATCGAAGCGCACCAAGTCGTCGCCCCGGAAGACAATTCGGCACTGGTCGGCACCGGCCAGTCGTCGACTTACGGCGTCGTGACGCAGCAGACCGTTCAGGTTTGGAAGAACGAGACGTATAAAACGGCGTTGTACGGCTCCAAGGTGTTTCACAGCGGCGACGAGTTGGGCAGCGAAATCGCGGTGTCCTGCGACATGTGCCACCCGCGCGCCGCCAATACGCATCCTGAGACCTACCCGAAGTTCCAGCCCCAGCTGGGCAGGGTCGCCATGCTTCGCGACATGATCAACTGGTGCATAGAGCATCCGGTGCGGGGCAAGGTGTTGGCGGCGGACGATCCGAAGATGCGCGCCATGGAGGCGTACATCCTGGCGCAGCGCAAGGGCACTCCCCTGGATTACGGCAAGCGTTAGAGCCGATTCACAGCCGGTTGGCGGCCGAACGCACCACGTTTTTTGCATTCACGAGCACCGTACGGGTGCCGTTCGGGGGATTGTCCCTGACCAGGGCGGCGAGCAACGCGAGCTCGTGCGCCTTGGGATAGCCTTTGCGCCACACCAATCCAACGCGGCGGCTGGCCTTCGCGGATTTCAGCGGCCTCACCACGAAGGATGCCTCGGGGCCCTGCAAGGGCTGCGCGGCCAAAGCCGGCAACAGCGTACAACCGAAGCCGGCCGCCACCAGGTGGCAGATGGTCTCGAGACTCGCTGCGCGAAAATCGTCGAGGTTGTCCTCGCCGTTGCTCAATCGGCCGCAAGCGGCCAGAGCCTGACCACGCAGACAATGCCCGTCCGCCAGAAGCAGCATTTGTTCATCGCGCAAGTCGGCCTCGCTCACCGTTTTTTGTTTCGCCAACGCATGGTTGGGCGGACAAGCAAACCAGAACGGTTCGTCGAACAGCGGAGCCTCATCGACATCGTCCACATCCACGGGCAGCGCCAATAGCGCCGCATCGATCTGATGATTGCGCAGCCTCTCCAGCAAATGATGCGTGAGATCTTCGTGCACCACCAGGTGCAATTGCGGATATTGCGCCTTGACCAAGGGAATGAAGCGCGGCAGGAAGTACGGTGCCAAGGTGGGGAATACGCCAAGATTCAGCGGGCCGACCAGCGGGCCCCGGGAGGCTCGGGTCGTGGAGAGCAGCGCATCGACCTGAGCCACGATCTGGCGCGCGCGGTCGACCACCTCCTGGCCCATCGGCGTCATCGATATGGATTTGGCGTTGCGCTCGATCAGTGTGCAGCCGAGATACTCCTCGAGTTTCCGGATCTGCGTACTCATCGTAGGTTGAGAAATGTTGCAGTCGGCCGCTGCACGCCCGAAGTGGGCGCGATCGGCAAGTGCCACCAGGTAGCGTAATTCTCTCAAGGTCATCGCGGCTTCCCCATCGCCCTTTTTGTCGGCACCGACAGCGTCAGTGCATCAGCGCTGCTCGCGAACCGCTGGCTCAAAAATAGCAGTCTTGAGGGTACACCGGCAAGTAAGGCAATGCCGGGGATGTTCACCGTTCGGATGGCAGAGCGTCGAATTGCTTCAAGCCCGGCGGGATGGGGGCCCAATCCGGGCGATTCCGGGTGAAAATCGCGATCGTCGGACGAAATAAAGTTGGGTCGTCCAGCGATCCAGCATAGATGCTGAAGGAGTCGGATTCGCCCACTTGGCCTCCGAATACCAAGCCGCCGCACACGGCGCAGCAGTTGCGCAAGGCAACGCGGCCGCTCGCAACCGGTAAGCGATGCTGGAGCGTCTTGCCGCTGATGATCAGAACAGAACTCGGGAATCCCATGAAGGGGATGAATCCCGACCCTGACGCTTTTCTGCAATCGCCGCAATAGCAGTGGCCGGAAGAGGTCGGTTCCGCCGTGGCCTCCCAGCGCAATGCACCGCAAAGACAACCGCCGGTGTAACGCGCCATTGTTGGACTCCCTTTGGAAGTGAGGGCGATCATTTTAAAGCAGCGGCAGCGCGCCGGTTATGAGGTCTACCGTGGCCGCAAGGTCCGGGCCAACGGCGACCGCCGTGTGGGTGGGTATGCCGCCAAACTCGGTCAGGCCGGCGTCCAATATGAGCGAGGTCACCAGACCATTGGCTTTCGCTTTCTCGTGAACCGCCAGCAGTTCGGCTTCGGAGTTTACCGATACGCATATCTTGGTGAATCTGCCCGTGAGCCAGGGCTCGATGCGCGCATCCAGCGGGATCACGAGATTGTCGCCTTCGCGGCTTGCGAGCCTGAGGATTGCGGCCATCGACGCGTGTGCGCCCTGCGCAACCATCTTGCCTTTGCGCATGTTCAAGTCCTTGCGGATCACGATGACTTGTTTGTGCCCGTGAGGTACGTTCATTGGGGTTCCTGCACCGCGTATCCCTCGGCTCGCAGCCGATTGAGGATACCATCCTCCTTCAACAGCAAGCGTATGGGCAGCACGGCGAAGCTGCTGCCATTGTTTTCGAGGGCGGCGTCCGCGGCCCTGAGCCATAGACCGGCGATTTGCTCGCGGGCGCGTTCGTATTGATCGCGAAACTCCGGGACGGCGAGAAACGCGTTGAGGCAGGCAACCTCCTCGTCGGGATACGCCAGGCTGCGCAGCCCTTCGATGTCTCCCAACGACCAGAAGTTCGCGCGCTGACGCATCGGCCCTAAATCGGTCTCGAGGCGCTCGATGGTCTTGGCGAAGCAGGCGATTTCGGCATCCTGGGGAATTTTACCCAGATCGCGAACGGCGCCTTTGGCGTCATCCACTTTCAAATTCAAGAGGACGGGCTGCAACGGCACGTGATCCTTGCGGGCGGCTTTCTCCACGGCATTCCAGACCGTCTCGTTGGCGACCAGCCCGGATTGATCCAGGGCACGCTCATACAAGTCGAGGGCCGCCAGCATGGGTCGCTTGTGTTCATCGTCGCCCGATCCGTATTTGACGCGAAGCGCCAGCCAGCGAATGTATAAATCGTGGGGCAACAGCTGCTCGAGCGTCCGGCCATCCGGACTTTTCCGCGCTCGCAGCAGCGAGGGAATGAGGGTAAGACCGCGAAAGAAGCCAATGTCCGCATCCACCTGAGGCGGCGATATCACCTCTTGGGAACGTGCGATACGCTGCTCGACCGCCTGGGAACGCCAGGTCATGTTTTTTGGCAACGGCTGCAGCGTCGCCAAGATCCATAGATCATGGGCACCCTTCGACACGCGCCACATACCGGGCCCCGGCCGCTCGCCCGTGACGAGTACCTCTTCCAAAGATGCGGGGGCCTGGAGCGCAGGCGCGTTCGGCGGTACATCGCCCCAACAAGGCGCGACGGCGAGCAATGAAAATACGCAAAGGCCGAGAAACGAACGCGATGTGGACATGAGCCTGATCGAGCAGATGAGAAACGCGAGAATACCTCTCCTGGTATCGAGCGAGTGCGCCAGCCTGAGAACCGTGGCAACCTACGAATGGCAAGCCGCGGGGGGATTGAATCCAGTGCCGAAAACACCGCTCAGTTTCGAGACAGTGCAGGAAATCGCGCTCGGGCTCAAGGATGTGCAGCAGGGAACTGCCTATGGCGCCCCCGCGCTCAAGGTCAACGGCAACACATTGGCCAACATACCCGTGAACAAATCGGCGGAGGCCAATTGCGCCGTTTTCCACATCGATTTCGATTTGCGCGCATCGTTGCTCAAAGCGAAACCCGAGATTTATTACATCACCGACCACTATGCCGCCTATCCCACGGTGCTGGTGAGGCTCTCCAATATCAGCCGCAGCGAGCTGCGCGAACTTTTAGCGCTGGCCTGGAACTTCGTTTCCGCAAAGAAGCCGGCGCGCACGTCCAAAACCAGGTCGAAATCCAAAAATTAGAAGCTTAACTGATCAGTTAAACTTGCCAGATTACCTGCTATACCTTATGCTTCGCTCGACATGACGCGAATCAGCGATACGACCGTCAACGATTTCGCCCAAGCGATCGGTTTGTTGGTACGCCGTATTCGTGCGGCGAGCAGCATGCACGATCTGTCGTGGATGGAGTCCGCGGTCATGGCGCGATTGGCAAAGGACGGACCTGCCACGACCGCAGAACTGGCGCGCTCGGAGGGCGTCAAGCCGCAATCCATGGGGAGCGTCGTTGCGGCCCTGGAAGAGAAGGGCTTCATCGAGCGCAAGCCGCACCCTACCGATGGCCGGCAATTGAACATCCAATTGACGCCCAAGGGCGAAGCGGTGCGCCGCAGTGCGAAGGACGCGAGGCGCACCTGGCTGGCGCAAGCGATCGCTCAACTCGATGAGGAAGAGCGAAAGGTGCTGCTCATGGCGGGCCAGATCATCACGCGGCTGGTGGCAGCATAGGCTTCGGAGGAACGATGCAATACGGTCAATATGTCGCGTATTTTTTTGGCGGCGCGTTTCTCGCGAACGCGGTCCCGCACTATGTGAGCGGCGTGATGGGACGTGCGTTTCAAAGCCCGTTCGCAAAGCCTCCAGGCCAGGGACTTTCCTCCTCGACCGTCAATGTTCTATGGGGCTTCCTCAATCTGATCGGCGCGTACATCTTGATCTGCCGGGTCGGAGAGTTCGACCTGCGATCCACGGGCCATGTGGTCGCCGCCGGTCTCGGCGCGCTGGTGTCGAGTATTTTCATTGCGCGCCATTTTGGACGCTTGCACGGCGGCAATTCTCCCGGAGTTGCGTGAGTCCGACAGGCACATTTCGTTCACTGCGAGGCTTCAATTATCGGATGTGGGCCGGCGGCACCATCGTTTCCAACGTGGGGACGTGGATGCAGCGCATCGCACAAGACTGGATCGTTCTTACCCAGCTGACCCGCCACAACGCAACCGCCGTCGGTTTGGTCATGGCGCTGCAATTCGGGCCGCAGGCAGTCTTGCTGCCTCTGACCGGCTATGCCGCCGATCATTTCAACCGGCGCAAGGTGATGCTGGCGACGCAATCGGCCATGGGGGTACTGGCGCTGATTCTGGGTGTGCTGTGCATCACCGGCCGCATTCAGCTTTGGCATGTATACGCGCTCGCCCTGCTGCAGGGGTGCGCGGCGGCATTCGATGCGCCTGCGCGTCAAACGTTCGTTTCGGAGTTGGTCGGGGAGGCTGATCTGTCCAATGCGGTGGCGCTGAACTCCACGGCGTTCAACGCGGCGCGGATGATCGGACCCGCCATCGCCGGCGTTCTGATCGCGCTCGTGGGCGCGGGTTGGGTGTTTCTGATCAACGCGGCTTCGTTTGCCGCCGTCATCATCTCGCTCTGCCTGTTGCGGGTGCATGAGCTTCACGTGCACCGCAACGGCGAGCCGGCACCCGGAAGCTTTCTCGAAGGTTTCCGCTATGTCCGGCAGCGGCCCGATCTCAAGGTCATCCTGGTCATGCTCTTCCTGATAGGGACGCTGGGTTTCAATTTTCCGATCTTCATTTCAACCATGTCGGTGACGGCATTTCACGTGGGAGCGCGGCAATACGGCCTATTGAATTCAATGATGGCCATCGGCTCCATCTCCGGCGCTTTGATGGCGGCACGGCGCGCGCGCCCTCGAATGGGTCTGCTGCTCGCGGCTGCGTTGGTGTTCGGTTGCGGCTTCTCGCTTGCGGCCCTCATGCCCACCTACTTTCTGTTCGGCTCCGCTCTCGTCATCATCGGCGCCTGCGCGCAGACCTTCACCACCTCGACGATCAGCCTGCTGCAGCTGTCCACCGCTCCGGGCATGCGCGGGCGCGTCATGGCAATCGCGCTCGCCGTGACATTGGGCAGCATGCCGATCGGCTCGCCCATAGTCGGCCGGGTGGTTGACGCTTTCGGACCCCGCTGGGCGCTGATGCTCGGTGCCGCGTCCGGTTTTGCCGCGGCCCTGGCCGGCGCCCACTACCTGTATAAGCATCGCCACCTGCGTGTGCGCATCGAGGATGGGCGCCTGCGCTTCAGTTTGGCGCCAATCGGTGCAACACTGATGGACTAGCGGATTTAGAGCTCAATCGATGAATTTTACCAACTGGGGTATGGCTGCGGTTGCGGCTCTCCTCCTGCCCATGTCCTGCGGTGCCGCCGGATCGACGCAGGGATATGCTGCGTTGGTTCGCCAGGTCGCGCCCAGCGTCGTAACAGTCATGGTCGAGGAGAAACGCGTGAGCGCCGGGCAGCGCGCCGCGGAACTGGCGACTTCGGTCAACTCCAATGACATCGGCCTGGTGATCAGGCGACTGCTCTCCGGAAATCTCGGAAACCCGGACGATGACCGACCCACGGGAGCGCTGGGTTCAGGTTTCGTGATCCGCGCCGATGGACTCATCGTCACGAACCGGCACGTCGTCAATGGCGCACTGAAAGTCAAAGTCAGACTGCCGGACGGCCGCGACTTTCCGGCGAAGATTCTTGGCGCCGATGCGGTAACCGACATCGCCCTGCTCAAAGTGGACGGCGTCAAACTCCCTGCCCTGCGACTCGGTTCCTCCCAATCGGTATCGGTGGGAGATGCGGTGATTGCGATCGGGAACCCGTATGGTCTGGGCCAATCGGTGAGCGCAGGCATCATCTCTGCGCGCGCCCGCGCGCTCGAGGACGACCCTTACATCGACTTCCTGCAAACCGACGCGGCCATCAATCACGGCAACTCGGGCGGACCTCTGATGACGCCGGATGGGGCTGTCGTGGGGGTGACATCGGCTATTTTCTCACCCAGCGGTGGTTCCGTTGGATTGGGATTTGCCATCCCCGCAGAGACGGTGACCTCCGTGATCGGACAACTCGAGTCGAAGGGTCACGTGGAGCGCGGCTATCTGGGTATCTCGGTGCAGGAAGTGACGCCCATATTGGCCAAGGCGCTCGGCATGAAAGCGCCCGCAGGCACGCTGATTTCTTCGGTGGACCCCGCAGGTCCAGCCAGCGGAACATTCGCCCCCGGCGATGTGCTGCTGACCGTCGGCTCCAGTCACGTCACGTTCAGGAACATGAGCAAAATCACGGCGCGCCTGTTGCCCGATGCATTGGTCACGATGACCCTGCGTCGCGAGACGAAGACGATATCGGTCGCGATGAAGATTGGACGGCTCCCGGAACCTTCGCTGGACTCCGCGCTCGACGGCGACCAGGATACCTGGGTGTCCGCGCTTCAGCTGGCGCTGGCCAACACCACGGAGGACATCCGCAAAGCGGTCAAGGCCGGCGACGAGCCGAGCGGCTTGATCGTCACGCAACTGCGACCCGCGGGCCCCGGTGCGTTGGCGGGGCTCAAGGTCGGCGATGTCATAACGCACATCGGCAACAAACAAGTAATCGACGTTCGCGATGTCAAGGGCACACCCGCGCCCAGCCCTCAGGCGCCCTTGTTGATCCGGGTCGTCAGAGACGGCAATGCTACGTTCGTGGCACTCACGGGTCAGAGCGAACCCTAGCGCCGGCGGACTTCAGCGTCCGCCGGCAACATCCAGTATCGCCCCGGTCGTATAGGAAGCGGCGTCGCTGAGGAGCCAAACAATCGCTTGGCCCACTTCCTCGGCCCGACCCGGGCGGCCCATCGGGGTGGTCGCGCCGAGCCGTTGCGCGCGGTCGGGTTGTCCTCCGCTGCCATGGATGTCGGTCTCGATCAGGCCAGGCCGCACTGCGTTGACGCGTACTTTCTGCGGCGCCAATTCCTTCGCCAAACCGACGGCCAGGGTATCGAGTGCCGCTTTCGAACCGGCATAATCGACGTACTCGAAAGGCGAGCCGAGGCGGCTGGCGGCGGACGATACGAGCACGATGGAGCCGCCCTCGCCGCCGCGATCGGTCGCAAGGCGCCGCGCGCCTTCCCGGGCGCAAAGATATGCGCCGAGTACATTGACGTCGAACATCCGCTCGAGTCGATCGATCGGCATATCTGCGAGCGGCAAGGCCGGCGCCACGACGCCGGCGTTGACCACCACGCCGGCCAGCTTGCCAAAGGCGGTCTCGGCTGCATCAAACATGCGGATTACATCGCTCTCGTTGGTGACATCGCCGCGTACGGTAATGGCACGGCCGCCGGCGGCTGTTACGGCGAGCGCGGTCTCCGCGGCCGCCGCGGCGTTGCTCTGGTAGTTGACGGCCACGGACCAGCCCCTGGCGCCGCAGAGCATGGCCGTCGCGCGGCCGATTCCGCGGCTGGCGCCGGTGATGAGAATGGCCGTCATCCCTTGGGATCGCTATTGGCGCTGGCGCAGAGACCCGCGCGTCCTGAGATTCTGTACTTCCTCGGCGCGAACCAGCCATGGAGTGCTGAACGAGATGAACCATTCGCTATTCGTGGCCGACTTTTTCACCAACGCGGAGAGCTTGGAGAAATCCTCCCTGGTCGCAGCCGGCGCCCCGATGACGATGCTGATCGAATCGAAGTGCGGCACGGCATCGATGGCATTGATGTGGGGGAACATCAAATAGGTACTGCCCCCATGGTTGATGACGCGCGTCAGCGTCTCGTCGATATCCCGGACATCGAAGGGTTTGAGATTATCCATTTGCTCACCGTCGCAAAAACGCGCCGCACGTCGCGCGAGCCACAGATTACCTTACGGTTTGACGACGCGCGCGCCGCAATACGGGACCGCGCCGTCGACGCCGGTGTGAGGCGCTTGACAGTGAAATAGATGATGTGCATCATCTTTATGGAATGTGGCACATTTTCCACGGAAATGGCGGCTGAAAGTGCCGCGCGCATCCAAGCTGCAGGCACAAAGCCACCGCCGGGCAATCACCGATGCGTCGGCGCGGCTCATGCGCGAGCGTGGCATCGACGGAGTCAGCGTCGTCGATCTGATGGGTGCGGCGGGCCTGACGCACGGTGGCTTCTACGGACATTTCGCGTCGAAGGAGCAACTGGCGGCGGAAGCATGCACGCACGCTTTCACTGAGTCCGTCGAGCGCTGGAAGACCAGGATCGCGGCACATCCTGATCGCAGTGCCGCGTTGCTGGCTTTGACTGAACTCTACCTCTCGACCCGCACTCGCGACAATCCCGGTACTTCATGTCCCACGGCGGCCCTGGTTTGTGATGTGGCGCGTGAGCCCATGGACACACCGGTGCGCGCCGCCTTTCTATCGGGCACGCAGCAACTGGTCGATGTGTTGGCTTCGCTGCAGCATGGCGACGACGCAGAATGCGCGCGGCGCAAGGCGTTGGCACAATTTTCCACCCTTGTCGGCGCAGTGCTCCTCGCGCGTGCCACCGCCGGTGCCGCGGTGTCGGATGAGATTCTGCGTGCAGCGCGCGAAGAACTGGCGCGGAACCTTGCCGGCGACGGTGCATCGAAGCCGGCACGGCCTTAAGGACGACTGACGTGTTGGCATCCAGTCTCTCTCGGTGGCTCGATCGGCGAGGGATTCATTACGCGTGGGTCGTGATGGGCGTCGCCTTCCTGACCATGCTGGTGTCGTCCGCGGCTTTGGGACTACCAGGAGCATTCCTAAGGCCAATCAGCCGCGAATACGGTTGGACGACGGCACAGATCTCGTCCGCATTGGCCGTCCGCTTCATGCTGTACGGTCTGATGGGACCCTTCGCCGCCGTGCTGTTGGATCGTTACGGATTGCGGCGCATCGTTTGCCTGGCACTGCTGCTGATCGCGGCCGGAGTGATTCTGGTCACGCGCATGACGGGCCTGTGGCAGCTCTTTCTGCTGTGGGGGCTCGTACTCGGCTTCGGATCAGGGTTGACTGCATTGGTCATGGGCGCAACGGTAGCCAATCGTTGGTTCGAGCGGCGCCGCGGGCTGGTGATCGGCCTTCTGACAGCGAGCTCCGCCACGGGACAGCTGATATTCCTGCCGCTGGCGAGCTTCTTGATCGTGCGCTACGGATGGCGGGTGGCGATCGCGCCTGTGTTCATCGCGTGCCTGAGCGTCGCGGGACTTGCGTTCCTGTTTCTTCAGGACCGGCCGCGAGCGCTGGGACTTGCCGCCTACGGTGCCGATTCCAAACTGCCGCAGCCTGTATTGCCGGCACAGCGGGCGAGCTTTCTCGAACCGCTCAAGGTACTCGGCGGTGCGTCGCGCACGACGACATTCTGGGTGCTGTTCGGAACCTTCTTCGTCTGCGGCCTGAGCACCAACGGGCTGATTCAAACTCACTTCATCTCGCTGTGCGGCGATTATGGGCTTGCCGCGGTCCCCGCGGCGTCGGTGCTGGCGATGATCGGCGGCTTCGATTTCGTCGGGACCATCGTCTCGGGCTGGCTCTCGGATCGCTTCGACAACCGCAAGTTGCTCTTCTGGTATTACGGCCTGCGCGGCGTGTCCTTGCTGTGGCTGCCGCATTCGGACTTCACTTTCTATGGGTTGTCGCTGTTTGCCATGTTCTATGGTTTGGACTGGGTGGCCACCGTACCGCCCACGGTAAAGTTGGCGAGTTCCTCGTTCGGCAAGGAACGTGGTGCGATGATCTTCGGTTGGGTCTTCGCCGGTCATCAACTCGGCGGCGCCGTGGCGGCTTACGGTGCCGGCCTCTCTCGAACTCTCATGCTGACCTATACGCCCGCCCTGTATGCGGCGGGCATGGCGTGCATCCTGGCGGCGTGCGGCATTTTCCTGATTCGGCGGCCGGCCGTGCCTGTGCTCATACCGGCACCCCAGGGTGCGCGCTCGAATTGACCGCGATATCGATGCAAGGCCGCTTCAATGCAAGGCCGCTTCAATGCAGGCCGCTGCGGTCTCAGGGCGCCGCTTCCGGACGGAAGACGCTTGTGGGCAGCCATTCGGGACGGGCATCCGCATTGGCAACCCGAGCGGCCAGTGCGGCCACGTAGGCGTCGAGTTTCACGGCCTCCTCCTTCATGACCGGCTGATCGAGGTCGTCGGATGGGGCATGGTATCGGTTGGCGCGCCAATCGTGCTCTATCTGAAATTCCGCGGTATCTTTGGCGAAGCCGAACTTGAAGGCCAACGATGGGATGCCTTCGCGCACGAAACTGAATTGGTCGGTGCGGATAAAGACGTTGCGGTCGGGCAGTGCATCGGGCGCCATCTGCAACCCCTGCATTGCCGCCACTGCCCGGGCATCCGCGCCCAAGGTGCTTTCGTCTTCGCCCGGCGCGAAAACCTTGGTGAGCGGCCACAGCGGCAGCGGCATGTCGAAGTTCAGGTCAGCCACGATGCCCTCCTTGGGCACGGTCGGATGGCGGGCGAAATAATGCGACCCCAAAAGGCCTTTTTCCTCGGCGGTCACGATGAGGAATAAAATGGAACGGCGCGGCCTCGGACCCTTTTTCAAGCGATGCGCGATGTCCAGCACGGTGGCCACGCCGGACGCATCGTCCATGGCGCCATTGTAGATTTTATCGCCGTTGATCGGCGCGCCTATCCCTAGATGATCCAGGTGCGCGGAGACCACCACGAATTGCTTCGCAAGCTTGGGATCATGCCCCGGCAACTCGGCCACCAGATTGGGCGAGCTCAGCTGTTCGCGCTTCACGGCAATACTGCCTCTGAGGCGGAACGGCAGGGCAAAGGTCGGCACCGGTTTGGAAGCATCGGCGAGCATGCAGAGTTCGGCGAAAGTGTGGCCCGCGCCCGCGAACAGTACCTCGGACCTCGCCGGATCCAGGCCGACCGTGATGAAGCCGTCGGGAGCTTCGCGCAATCCCGCATCTTGCAAATACATTCCTGGCTGGCTCGCCAGCAGAATCTGCCGCGACCATGGAATCTCGGTTTGATGCGGCGTGGTCAACACGATCATGCCGAGGGCACCCAGTTTGCCGAGCTGTTCCGCACGCGCGAAGCGCGCACTCGATTTGATCGGTCCAGAGATGTTCGCGGGACCGCCGCTCAAGACCACCACGATTTTCCCCTTGAGGTCGAAGCCGGCGAAATCGTCCGCGCCCTGCCTGGGCAGGTGCAGCCCATAGCCGAGAAAAACCAGAGGTGCGTCGATCCGGTCAGGAACCGGCGCGCCGCTCGGTGCGATGCGCGCGTCCCGGCCGGCATTGAGCGGCACGAGGGACCCGTCCGCCGCGACAAGATCCAAGGTGGATGCCGTCTGATCGATCAGCTGCTGCTCGAACACAACCCGCTGCATGAAACCCTCGGTGCCCGCAGGCTTGAGGCCCTCCGCTTTGAAGCGCGAAATCACATACTCGGCGGCGCGCATATAACCGGGTGATCCCGTAAGGCGTCCCTCCATGCCATCATTGGCGATGGCGGCAATGTCGGCCCACCATTGGGCCGCGGCCGGCGATGGCGGCGCGGCATTGTCGGCTGCTGCTCCGGCCGTGACGCTCGACCAAGCGATGGCGGGAAGCGACATTTTCATCAGAAATCTGCAAACATGTGCACTCGACATCGAGCACTTCTCCTTTGCCGATCAATGAAGAGTTTAGCTCGCACGGCACGCATCGGGCGCGCTAAACTCAAAGGTGAACGCAACGACGGGAAGAGTAATCGGCTGGAAGATGGACGCAGCGATTGGGGGATGGTGCGAGCCCCAACCCACCCACCCGACGAACATCACCCCCGAGCGGCTGACCGAACGGACCATTGCTCCAAGTAGGCTCAAGCCGGCTGGCCGCCGTAAACGAGCCGGGCTGATCATTGGTCAGCCATAAAGGTTGCGCCCGTGAAGGCGCGACAAAGCCGGGTGGTACCGCGATGCCAATCGCCCCGGTGCCGGTGCGGGCGAGTGCCCGCGGCGGCACGTGGAACCGTTGTCGCAGAAATCCGGGAAGCACCGCCAATGTTCAACGAAGTCGAGGGCCGCTACGATGGCCCGGCCCTTGAGAAGCGCATCCTCGAATTCTGGAAGGTGCAGGATATTTTTCGCCGCACGCTCGAATCCACGGCCGGCCGGCCCGAGTTCGTCTTCTACGAGGGACCGCCGACCGCCAACGGCAAGCCGGGAATTCACCATGTACTGGCGCGCACCTTCAAGGACTTGTTCCTGCGCTACAAGACCATGCAGGGCTTTCACTGTCCCCGCAAAGCCGGCTGGGATACGCATGGTTTGCCGGTCGAACACGAGGTCGAGAAGGCGCTCGGCATATTCGACAAGCGGCGTATCGAGCGCGAGGTCGGCGTTGCCCGCTTCGTCGAGCTGTGCCGGGCATCGGTGATGCGCTATGTCGGCGATTGGGAAGCCATGACCACGCGCATGGGCTTCTGGGTGGACATGGACGATGCGTATCTTACGATGCAGAACGACTACATCGAGTCAGTTTGGAATCTGCTGAAGAAACTGTGGGATGGCGAGTTGATCTACCAGGGCTACAAGGTCGTTCCGTACGACCCGCGCATCGGGGCGACGCTGTCCTCGCACGAGGTCGCGCTCGGCTATCGGGATGTCGAGGATCCTTCGGTTTTCGTGCGCTTTCGCCTGATTGGAGAGGCGACGACCTCGTTTTTGGTCTGGACCACGACCCCCTGGACATTGCCGGCCAATCTGTTGCTGGCAGTGAACCGCTCGGTGGAGTACGTCTGGATCGAGCGCCGCGGTGAAACGCTGATACTGGCGCGCGAGCGCTTGAGCGTGCTGGGCGAGGATCCCTACCAGATCGTCAAATGCGTCCTTGGCTGCGATTTGGATGGACTGCAATACCAGCGGCTGTTCGATTATCTGGAGGTGGACGGCGAAATCTGCCGCGTGCGCACCGCCGAATTCGTGACCACCGACAGCGGCACGGGCATCGTGCACGTTGCGCCGGCTTACGGCGAGGACGATCTGAAGCTGGGTCTTGCGCACGGCTTGCCGGTATTGCACTGCGTGGGCGACGACGGCTGCTTTTTGCCGCAGGTTTCCCCCGTCGCGGGCCTGTTTTTCAAGGCCGGAGATCCGATCATCATCGACTTGCTGAAGGAGACGGGAACCCTGTTTCGCGAGGAACGCTGCACGCATAGCTATCCCTTCGGTTGGCGCACCGGCGATCCGTTGATGTACTACGCCAAGAACGCGTGGTACATCAAGACGACGGCCGTCAAGGATCGGATGGTCGAACTCAACGAGACCATCAACTGGGTGCCGGAAAATATCCGCGACGGTCGATTCGGCGACTGGCTCGAGAACAATATCGACTGGGCGCTTTCCCGCGAGCGTTTTTGGGGAACTCCCCTGCCCGTATGGACGGATGAACACGGCGATTACATCTGCATCGGATCGATACGCGAACTCGAGCAGCGCGTCGGCCGCGCGCTCGAGGGGCTCGATCTGCACAGACCCGCCGTCGATGCGGTGACATTCATGCATGAGGGCCGCGAGTACCGCCGCGTCGCCGAGGTGATCGACTGTTGGTTCGACTCCGGTGCCATGCCGTATGCGCAGCTTCACTATCCTTTCGGCGGCTCGGAAGCTCGATTCAAGCAGCGTTTTCCAGCGGACTACATCTGCGAGGCGATCGACCAGACGCGCGGATGGTTTTACACGCTGCATGCGATAGCGACGCTGGTGTCGAACTCGGTGGCCTACAAGAACGTGATTTGCCTGGGCCACATCGTGGATGAAAACGGCAAAAAAATGTCGAAGTCGCTGGGCAACATCATCGACCCCGACGCCGTATTCGATGCAGTCGGCGCCGACCCGCTGCGATGGCATTTCGCGGCCCGCGTCGCGCCCGACATGCAGAAGCGCGTGTCGGTCGAGTTGATCTCCAACGTGGCGGGCAGCTTCATCAACACCTACTGGAATACGTATGCCTTCTTCGTGTTGTATGCGCGGCTCGACAAGTTCGATCCGTGCGCCGTGGTGGATGACGCAGCCGTAGGAAAGCTCGACCGGTGGATACTTGCATTGCTGGAACACACGAAGAACAAGGTGACGGACGCGCTTGATCGTTACGACGCGCTCAGCGCCGGGTCGGCACTGGAGAATTTCGTCGATCAACTGAGCACCTGGTATGTACGGCGCAGCCGACGCCGATTTTGGAAAGCCACCGAGGGTGCCGACAAGCAGGCGGCATATCGGACGCTGTACGAGTGTCTCGAGGCCGTGACCTGCCTGATCGCCCCCATGGTGCCATTTCTGGCGGAGGAGGTTTATCAGAACCTCGTCCGGGGCGCGAACGCTGCTGCGCCGCCGAGCGTGCACATGGCAGGATGGCCAAGGGCGCGGCCGGAACGCATGGACCGGGCACTCATGGCGGAGATGGCGGTCGTGCAGCGCGTCGTGGGCTTGGGGAGGGCCGCGCGGGCGAAATCCAATCTGAAGATCCGGCAGCCCCTGTCACGCCTGCTGGTCCGAGCGCCCAACGATGCGGCATCGCGCGCCATCGCTGCGCACGCCGATCAATTGCGGGAGGAACTCAACGTCAAGGCCGTCGAAGTGATCGCGGCCGATGCCGATTTGGTCTCATATCGCATCAAAATCAATTTGCCCGTCGTCGGCAAGCGCTACGGCCGACTGATACCCGCCATTCGCGCAGCGCTCGCGCAGGCGGATGCGCGCGAAATTGCGGTTCGCAGCGCGTGCGGGGAATCGATCCGGCTGCAGGTCGGGGCGCAGGAGGTCGAACTCCTTCCCGCCGATATGCTGGTGGAAACGACGTCCGCGGAAGGCTTCGTGTGCGAGGAAGCAGAAGGGTATCTGGTTGGCCTCGATACCATGTTGAGCGACGATCTAAGGAGAGAGGGGCTTGCGCGTGAAATGGTGCGCACGGTGCAGGAAGCGCGCAAGCAGGCCGGCCTCGACGTTGCCGACCGCATCACGCTCATGATCGAAGGCGGCGCCCAGGTGACCGCGGCCATCGAGAGTCACAGGGACTACCTGATTGCCGAGACTTTGGCGGTGCGCTGGGAGCTGCCCGCCGGCCCGCGGGTATTCAGCGTCGAACATGAAGAAGGGGCCCTGCGGTGGAAGATCAGTTTGGCGGTCGCTTGAAACACTCGAACAAAACGGCCGCGCGGCCCCGTCGCTACGGCATCACGGCGCGATTCAGCCGTTCCCGGCGACGATCACGATCGTCCTCAAGGCTGGTACGGCGGCGGCCAACACGATCACGATCGGAATCAGCGCCCAAAGAATCTCGGCCGTCTTGCTGGATGCGGATGCCGGCGGGCAGTCGCGGAGCGGACCGCCAAACGTGACGATGGAAAAGATCATCGCGGCGAATACCGCGACAGCGACCGCGGCGCACAGCCACACGACGATCAGCGCGCCGTTCACCGGACGAACGCGCCCCAGCGGGTGATGAAGGTATGCATACCCTCGATCGCCATCAGGCCGATCAAGATGAGGAGGGCCAGCGGCGGGATCAGAATGGCGAACTTCAGCGCGAGCCGCTCCCACCTCATGTGCATGAAGATGGCGACGATCAAGCCCGCCTTCACCAACATGAACAGAATGATGAGCGTCCACCGCAGCAGGCCGTGCAGCTGAAAGTAATCGACCATATAGGAGAAGGTGCTGAAAACGAACAGCAGCCCCCAGATCCACAAGTAAATGCCCAGCGGGTGTTGCTGACCTTCGGCATGCCCATGACCGGCAGTCTCGAGCGCCTTATGCTCATGGGCGGTCTCGGAGGCGGTAACGTCGTTCATACGTGTCCTCACCAAAGATAAAAGAACGCAAAGATAAACACCCAGACCAGATCGACGAAGTGCCAGTAAAGCCCGGTAACTTCCACGGTCTCATAGCTGCCCTTGCGATCATAAAAACCGGTCCAGACTCTGCGGGCAATGACGGCTAGATAGATCACGCCGGCCGACACGTGCAAGCCATGAAAGCCCGTGATCATGAAAAACGCCGAACCAAACTGCGCGGCACCCATGGGATTGCCCCAAGGTCGCACGCCCTCATGAACGATGAGGTTGGTCCACTCGAAGGCTTGCATGCCGACGAAACTCAGGCCCAGAGCCGCCGTGGCGAGCATCAAGGCGGTGGTTTTGGCACGGTCGCGCCGGTAGCCATAGTTCACCGCCAGCGCCATGGTGCCGCTGCTCGTGATCAACACCATGGTCATGATCGCAATCAGCAACAGCGGAATCTCGTGACCGCCGATGTTGAGCGCGAACACCTTGCTCGGATCCGGCCACGTCGCGGTGGTGGAAATCCGCACATTCATGTAGGAGGTCAGAAAACACGAGAAGATGAAGGTGTCGCTGAGCAGAAAAATCCACATCATCGCCTTGCCCCAGGGTACCGGGAAGGCTTGCTTGTCGCCCGACCAATCCGCGACCACGCCGTCCAGGCCTTCAACCGTCCCCGGCTGTCCCGTGATCGATGCGTCTTGTGCCATACGAGATCCTTAAACTCAGGTAAACAACAACAAAGCGAACATCACCAGCCACACCAGGAGCAGATAATGCCAGTAAACCGTGCACAGCTCGATGCTCAAGCGCACCTCGATCAGCTCCACCGCGCGTGTGCGCATGCGGGCCACGGTCTTGAGCCATACAACGAGTCCGCCCAGCAAATGCAAGCCATGCACGCCGGTCAGCACGTAGAAAAAGGCGCCCGCGGGCCCGCTGGTCAAGCCGTACCCGGAATCGCGGAGTTGATGCCATCCGATCAGCTGGCCGGCGAGAAACACCATGGCAAACGCTCCGCCCGCTAACAGATAGCTGCTGACGCGCGTGCGTTGATTGAATTTCAGCGCGCGCCGCGCCGCCTGCATGGCGGCGCTGCTCAACACGAGCATCGCCGTGTTGAACCACAGGATCGGGGGTTTGCTGACGGAATGCCAATCCGAGATTCCATTTTCGGCGCCATGCCCATGGCCCATGCGAATGAAGTACGCCGAGAAGAACAGCCCGAACAACGAAGTGATCACCGCGAGGAATACCCACAAGGCGATGCGAGCCGGGGCCACATCCACTTGACCGATATCGCCTCGCGCATTGCGCGCGTGTACGCTCGATCCGTGCCGCTCCCACGTTCGCGTGTGCAAGCGTTTGATCAGCAAGAACCAAACGATCACGCCGATCGACAGCACGCCGAATGCAACCCAGATATTCATGAACGTTCTTTCTAGCCTTGCGCGTGCCCGACCGGCGACAGCTTGTCGGGTGGAACGTTTTGCGGGATGAAATCCTCTTTCGCGCCGGGTACGCTGTAGTCGTAGGCCCAGCGGTAAACCACCGGCAGTTTCTCACGCCAATTTCCATGTACGGGCGGTGTATCGGGTGTTTGCCATTCGAGCGTCGTCGCCCGCCAGGGGTTGCCGCCCGCGGGCTTGCCTTTGAAGAAAGACCAGACCAAGTTGAACAAGAACAACAATTGCACCGCGGCGACGAACAGCGCGGAGATGGTGATCCACTTGTTCATGGTGTGAACCGACGGCGGGATGAACTGGATGGACTTGTCCCACGCGTAGTAGCGGCGCGGCAAACCGAGGATGCCGAGGTAGTACATCGGCAGGTAGATCATGTAGGTTCCGATGAACGTAATCCAGAAATGGATCCTGCCCATGGTGTCATCCAGCATTCGTCCCGTCATCTTGGGGTACCAATGGTAGAGCGCGCCGAACACGACCAAGATCGGCGACACGCCCATCACCAAATGGAAGTGCGCGACCACGAAATAGGTCGCGGATAGCGGTACGTCCACCGATGTGTTGCCGAGAAACAGTCCGGTCAAACCGCCGTTGATGAAGGTGAAAATGAAGCCGATGGCGAACAGCATCGGGACCGTGAGATGGATGTCGCCGCGCCAAAGCGTCAGCACCCAGTTATAGACTTTGATCGCGGTGGGCACGGCAATGATGAGCGTGGTGGTGGCGAAGAAGAAGCCGAAGTACGGATTCATGCCGCTCACATACATGTGGTGCGCCCACACCACGAAGCTCAGACAGCCGATCGCCAGAATCGCCCAGACCATCATGCGATAGCCGAATATATGCCTCCTCGAATGCACGCTGAGCAGGTCCGACACAATGCCGAATGCCGGCAGCGCAACGATGTAGACCTCCGGATGGCCGAAGAACCAAAACAGGTGCTGGAACAACAGCGGGCTGCCGCCGTTGTACGCTGACGGTTGCCCCATCGAGGAGACCGCCGGCGTGAAGAAACTGGTGCCGGCCAGGCAGTCCAGGGTCATCATGATGGCGGAGACGAACAAGGCCGGAAAGGCCAGAAGGCCCAGTACCGTGGCCATGAAAATGCCCCAGACCGACAGCGGCATGCGCATCAAGGTCATGCCGCGGCAACGGGCCTGCAGAATGGTCGTCACGTAATTCAGGCCGCCCATCGTGAAGGCCACGATGAAGATGCCGAGCGACGCGAGCATGCAGACGATTCCCCATCGCGAGCCGGGCGAGCCCGAGAGAATGGCTTGCGGTGCATACAAGGTCCAACCGGCGCCGGTCGGGCCGCCGGGCACGAAGAAACCGCCCACCAGAACCAGCACGGCGAGCAGGTACACCCAATAGCTCACCATGTTCAGGTACGGGAACACCATGTCGCGCGCGCCGCACATCAGGGGAATGAGGTAGTTGCCGAAGCCACCGAGAAACAGCGCGGTGAGCAAGTAGATGACCATGATCATCCCGTGCAAGGTGATGAACTGGTAGTAGTTCTGCGGCGCGATCAGCTTGAAGCTATCGGGAAAGCCGAGCTGCAGCCGCATCAGCACCGACAGCGTGAGAGCGACCAGGCCGATGGCGATCGCGGTGATGGTGTATTGAATCGCGATGACCTTATGGTCCTGAGACCAGATGTATTTGGTCAGAAAGCTCTGCGGATCATGGAGCGCGTGAGCGTTGTCGCGGTCGGCAATTGCAACATAGGCCATCGGGCATTACCTCACAGGGAGTCGATATGTTTGAGGACGTCGTTGATCGCCTGCTCATCCGCCAGCGTCCTGGCCATGGCGGCCATCTGCGCCCCGCTAAAGTCTTGCGGGTGACTCCCGCGCACGCCTTGCTGAAAGTTCTGAAGCTGGCGTTTCATGTACCAGTCGCTCATGTGCGCTAGCCTTGGCGCGTTCGTCGACCACACTCCCTGGCCGCCGCTTCCGTGACAATACGCACAAGTTTCGTAGTGCTCTCTGCCTTTCGAAGGATCACCCGACACCGTCCCCTCGGGATGCGCGTCGGGCAGCGAGTTGATGTACGCAACGACGTTCTTTATAGCCGTGTCGTCGGGGAGCGTCGCGGCGAACGCCGCCATCTGCTTGCCAATCGGATCGCTATCGCTGCCGCGTATCCCAAGCTTGAAATCCTGCAATTGCCGCGCCAGGTACCAACCCGCCTGACCGCTCAGCTTGGGTGCGTTCAATTGCGGATTTCCTTCACCCTGCGCGCCGTGGCACGCGGTGCACACGGCATAGGACGCCTGGCCGGCCGCGACATCACCGGCGGCAGCAGCGCGCGTTTGTGCATAAGTCGGTTGCGTGGCGAGCCACGCCTGAAAGTCTTTCTCCTCCTCGACGATCACGCGCGCGCGCATGGCGAAGTGCCCCGTTCCGCACAACTGCTCGCACAGCACGTCAAAGCTTCCCGTGCGGGTGGGGGTCAGCCAGAAGTAGGTCACCATGCCGGGCACCATGTCCATCTTGACCCGAAACGCCGGTACCGTGAATTGATGCAGGACGTCCTTGGCGCGCCCCAGGACCTTCACCGGCTTGCCGATCGGCAAGTGCAATTCCGATCCCGACACCAAGACATCGTCCTGAGCGTTGGGGTCGTCCGGGTCGATCGCGAACGGATTCTCCGGACTTGCGAGGCGAATATTCGTGGTGCCGAGCACGCCATCCTTGCCGGGAAAACGATAAGTGAAATTCCACTGCTCCCCGACGACCTCGACCACGGACGCACCGGCCGGCACGGTGACGAACTTGGCCCACACCACGAGGCCCGGCGCGAGCAGGGCGGCAATGCCGACCGAGGTCACGATCGTGAGCCACCATTCGAGTTTCTTGTTCTCCGGTTCATAGTGCGCCTTGAGGCCTTGGCGATGCCGGTAGCGCATGATGCAGTACGCCATGAACAGGTTGACCGCGATGAACACGGCTCCCGTGACCCAGAAGGTGAGATTGACGGTGTCGTCCATCGTCGTCCAATTGGACGCTATGGGCGTAAACCACCAGGGGCTCAGAAAGTGAAACAGGACGGTGCCGATGACCAAAGCGATCACTGCCCATGCAAATACCATTTCGCCCCCTGCGTAAACTCAACCTGAGTGGATCAAATCCCTTGTGTCGGAGCCGCCGAAACTCTTTTCACGGTGCTGAAGGGATTGATGAAGTGAGAATCGACGGCCACCATTTCGGCGTCCGGATGTTTTTCGCGCATCATCTTGAGCACGACCTGTTCTCGATGCTTGCGGACGTAGACCAATATCAGGAACTTGCCCGCCTCCAGCTCGTCGTGAAACTTGGCGAGTTTCTTATGCTCGCTATCGACCCCCACGAGGCCGCCTTCCCAGGCGCCAAACAGCGTGGCCACTCCGACCAGGAGCGCATAAACGAACGTCGGGACCACATGCTCGTGGAAGGGCTTCGTGTACAAGAGCAATCCGACGCCCGCCATTCCAAACAGAAATCCGAGCGCGGCGCCGATGAACCCGTCGCGCACGATATCCAGGGTTTCGAAGTAGTTGCCGGCGTGAATATGATGCCGCTTGAGGCCCGCGTGGTCGCGGCAAATGACGTGTAAGTAGAAATCCTGGACGCCAACGTCATGCAGGTCGGCCGACACCTGTTCTGTCGTCGCTATCGTAGAACTGAGAAAGTAAATGCATTTCATGGTCCCCCCCCGTTCGTTAGATACGGCGGCCTATGAACGGAAACTCTCGTTCAGCAAACGCGATCGGGCACCGCAATTAATATGCTGTAGTGCCACAGTCGCCGCCAGTCTGGCATAAGCACTGTCGCGTTGGAAGATGCGGACCAATATGCGAATCAATGCAGCGCGCGTATTTTCGATGCGGAACGCACTGCAACAAAAACCGGCTTTTCTTCTCAATCGGCGAGAGTCGTCCTTGTGTGCAGTGCAGCATTAATGCCGGCGGCACGCGGCGTTCCCAACATCGCGTGCTAGTATTCAGAGCGACACTGGCAAAAATTGTTCGGGGAGTCGAACGATGGATCTGTTTGTGGTTGTCATTATTGCGGCGATGCTTTTTACGGTGGCCACGATGTTTTTGGGCGTGTTGACCATGTCGGTAGGCGGGTCGACGGATAAGAGCCTGAGCACACCGCTCATGTGGGCGCGCGTGGGATGTCAGGCGTTCACGATATTGATGCTGTTTGCTGCCATACGATTACGCTGACGCGTCTCATTGCGCGACCGCGTCCCAGTGGCCTGCGTTTTGACGCGGTGAGTCGTGCGCGCGCGTCGAATCATCGCGCCGTATCATTGCGCAACACATTCTGGTTGATATATGGCTTCATTCGCCGAGCTACCGTTTCGCAACTCATTCACTTGATGCGAGTCACCGCGTGCCAAACACCAAATCTTCAGATCGGTATTTTTTCAACTCGTTCAGTTTGATACTCGGTTTGCTCATCGTATTCGCGATCGTCCTATTCGCGGTTGCACGGACGATCGGCAGGGACACTCAGGACCAGGATGTGCTGCTGGATCCGATGCGCCTCAAAAACGTTCAACGAAACATAGCGCCGTTCGCTCATGTCGCGGTCGCGGGCCAGGACAATTCCGCGCTGGCAATTTTGGTGGCGCCCAAGAGCGGTGCTCCTGCGGCCGACGTGCCGACCACCGGCGAGCAGGCATTCAAGCAAATCTGTTCGACTTGCCATTTGCTGGGTATCAATGGCGCACCGAAAGTCGGCGATCATGCGGCATGGGGGCCACGAATCGCCCAGGGCAAGGAAGCACTGTACGCGGCCGTCATCGCCGGCAAGGGCAACATGCCCGCGCGCGCGGGTACGACCTGGCCGGACGCTACGATTCACATGGCCGTCGACTACATGGTTTCGCTCAACAAGTAAGCTGATCCAACGGCCGTGATTTTGCCGGTCGGCTGATCAATCAAACGAAACACGAACGAATCCGTCCGCGCTCCAGTGTTCGCTTCCGACGCCGTGGTGCACGAAGAAGAGTCCCTCGGGATCGTACTTGCGCTTGATACGCGCAAGCTCGGGATAATTGCGACCCCAAAATGAACTCTGCCAATTATGTTCGAAGAAATCGCTCTCCGCGACGTATGAGCCGCCCGACGGGGCGACACGCAGCAACTCCGTCATAGCCTGATCAATCCGCGCGCGCGTTTCGCGCGCCGCCGCGAGGTCGGGCACCGCGCCAGGCATGCCTGCAAAGGCGGGCGGCGCGCCTGAACCGATGATGGCCAGTGCGAACGCATTCAGCACGGCCGGATTCATCGAAGTATTTTTCGCCGTCTCGATTTCCGCGGCCGGTGCCCCTGCCAGCCCTTTGTTGAAGTGGAGTTCCAATTCCCAGTGACGCGCGCAGGCGAAGACGGCGTCGGCCAGCATCGCGGAGCGATCTTGATCGAGCAATGCTGCCTGAAGCCATATCGACTTGTAGCCTTGGATCGTCCAGCCCACCTGTCCGTGATCCCCTGCCCATAGGAAGTGGTGTTGCGGCGCACCGGGCCGATCGTCGCCCACGATGAATCCTGCGCCATTGCGCTTGAGGAAGTTCGCATCCCAGAAATCGCGCGCGGGCAAACTGATCACATGGAACTCACTGGTGAAGGTGTACGCAGGATCCGCCCTCACCCAGTCGATGAAAGGCGCCCAGGTTGCCAGGGCTTGATCGCGCGTCATCCCGCTGAAGACCATCGAGACTCGCATCGTGTTGTCGGTTTGGAAGATCATTTGTTCGCCCCACTGCGGGTTGAACAAGGCGGTCTTATAAAAGATCAGGGCGCGCGCGATCAACGCGCGGTACGCCGCATCCGAGGATGCGCGGATGCCTCCGGATGCGGCGCCGAAGTTGTTGGGCAACTCGCGCGCGCGCAGGGTCAGACGCGTGATCACGCCGAAGGTGCCGCCCCCGCCGCCTTTGATGGCCCAGAACAAGTCGGCGTTCTTGCACGCGTTGACGATACGGACCTCGCCGTCGGCCGTCACAATCTCGGCCTCGAGAAGTCCCGCGGCGGCGGTACCGTATTGTTTGGAGAAGCTGCCGAAACCGCCGCCTTGAATCAGACCGGCGGCCCCGACGCTGGTGCAGCCACCGCCTTGCACGTAGCGCCCTGCACCTGTCGTTACCGCGTCGTAGGCATCGATCCACAGCGCGCCCGCGCCGAGGCTGACCGCCGCCTGCGGTGCGTCCCTGCCTTGGCATCCGCTTGCCACGAACGCCTCATGCACCGTGACCGCGTTCATGCGCCGTGTCCAGACCAGCAGCGAGTCGGCGGAACAGGAGTTGCCCTGATAGCTATGTCCCCCGCCTTTGACGACGAGCCGAAGCGAATGTTTGCGGGCGAAATTGATGGCGGCGACGATGTCGTCGGTGGTTTCAGCGGCAACCGCATAGGCGCTCGGCTGCGAACTCCAGGCACCCACCCAGCCGCTGGTCTGCGTGAGCGCAACCTGATCGCCGATATAGAATGGGTTTTTCAGATTGGCCAATGCCTCGCGGTAGGAGTCGGAATCCACCAAGCCGGCGCCTGAGAACGGCGACTGCGGGCGGACCAGCCGGCCTTGGGTGTTCCGATTCAAGCTCTGCCAATCTTCGGACGTCGGCCAACCTGCGCGTCCGGGGCGACAGCGCTCCCGAAGCTTTTTTGCCGGCGGGCGAGAATCCGACCCGGCATACGCGCTCCGCCATCGCAACGGCAATACGGCGGCGCCGATGATCGATTTGATGAGATTTCTTCGCTGCATGCACCGCTCCGCAGTTGTGTCCGTCATGCGGAAGCCTGCGCGAGATCCGCAGGTACGCGCAATTTTCCTGGTTCGAGCGGAATTATCAGGGGACGAACGGCGAGGCCTGGCGTGCCACGGCAAGGAGATCGTGCATGGGCGACATGCTGCCCATCGCTTGCAATCGCTGCGAGTCGGCCACCAGCACCATTTTCGCGCGCGCCCGCTCCGCGGCGGCGAGCAGCTTCTCCAGTGATTTGACGTCGATCATCTCGGCGCCTTCCAGCACCACCACGTCATCCTTGGCCGGCGCAGCGTCCGCCGCCACCAGCGCGTTTCGCACGCGCTTGCCTTGCGCATTCCAGTGCGCGCGAGCCGCCTGTAGGAACCCTTCTTTATCGCCCGCGGACAGGGCGACGGCTTTGAAATCGCCCACAGCGATCACATCGGCGAACGAGTTCCGCAGCGACGCGGGCCAGTGTGCATCGTCGGGCCCGTGTGCATCGCGGGGAGCATCCTGTGTCGACCCATGAGCGCCCGTTCGCCGTTTTGCCAGAGTCTGCGCGCGCCGCAGCAGCGATTTCTCAGCTTCCATCAAGTCATGGCTCGTGTACTGAGTCGGGCCGCCGTCAGGCGGAATCAGGGCGACCAATTCCGAACACGCCAGGATGCTCGACAGCGCGGCGTCGAGCTGCGCAGCGCCGTCCGTTCGGGACGCCAGGAATTGACGCAGTTCGGCGCTCGAAAAGCTGCGCCGCTGGCGGGCCAACGCACGAATGGCGACGGCCGGAACCTCAATGATGGCAGCGCCGTTTTCGTGCGCGATGCGGCGCTGCTCCGCGAATCTCGCCTGGAGATGCTCCGGCAATCTCTCGATGCACTCCAAGGGGCGGCCCACACCGATTCTTCGAGCCGGTGCGAGCTCAATCTGCTGCTCATCCAGGCTGCGGTGGTCGATCCTGACGCGATGTCCGGCGCGGGCCAGATGCAAGTTCGCCCAGTTTGCCCACGAAGAGCGCCAGTCCAACAGATTATTCCGGCGGTTCCACTGCCGCATCTTGGGCCCGAACCCTTGCGCGGTCGCCTCGCGCAAGGTCAGCAGAACATGAGCGTTGTGATGCTCGAGCTTGGTTCGCTGAATGCTCATGTCCGCGATCATGCGCTTCGATACGAACTCGGCGCGCACGTACTCGCGCAGCAGTTCGATACACTGCGCGGAGCCGAGTTCGACAGGCAGGCTGATCTCGATCGCGCGCGCGAGTTGGGAATCCTTGCGAAGCTCTCTGGCCTCGACCCGATTCCACAGCTGCTCGCGGTCGAATACCCAGGCAGGCGACCCGGCCGGCGCCATGATCTCGGTGAACTCCACCCCCTCTCGGCGCAGGTGATTGTGCAGGACACCGTAATGGTCGTCGCGCAGCCTGGCCGCCGCTTGCGCGGCTGCCGTCGCCACGATTCGCTGCCCTCGGGCACGCGATATCACTGCTACGGTGAAATGATAGATTGCCAAGCGGGGCAGCTCACCAACATGGCTGAGGATGCATTGATGTATAAGTGCTTGTCAATGGGTCTGCATCCATGATGCAGTCGCTCCTTCAGACGGCTCTAGCCGAGAATCAACTGGGGCATTTCGAAGCGGCGATCGTGCATGCCCAAGCGGCAATACGTTTGCGGCAAGATGGCGTGAAGCCCTACTTGTGCGCCGCCTATGCGGCTGCGCGGTTGCACGGCGGCGAGCGTGCGCTGCAATGGGTGGAGCGCGGACTCGCGTTGCATCCCGATGATTGTCTGGCGCTTTCCACCCGCGCGAATCTGCTGAGAGGCTTGCACCGGACAGCGGCGGCGCTCGAGAGCGGCCGGCGGTGGGCGCAGCTCGAACCGCATGACGGCGCGGCGCAGTTGTGTTGCGCGCGGCTCTACCATGATCTAGAGCTGAATGACCTAGCCATTGCTGCCTATACGAAGGCCGCGGAATTCACCCCCCAGCCCGCAGGAGTGCTCACCGAGCTGGCGATTATGCTGTTCGAGCTGGGACGCCGCGATGAGGCGACGCGGATACTCGACCGCGCGTTTGCCGCCGACGGCGGCTATGCGCCGGCGTGGTACACGCGGGCGGAAGCGAAGCGATTCGCGCCGGCGGATCCGGACATCGAGCTCATGCAACGGCAGTTGCAGCTGCGCGCCGCTGAGCCGGCGGCGCATCCGCTGCAGGATGGGATTCTGCTGCACTATGCGCTCGCCAAGGCTCACGCGGATTTCGACGATTACTCGCAGGCACTCGCCTACTTGAGCGCCGGCAGCATTCTCAAACGCGGCACGATTGATTACGATCCGGCCGCGGACGAGCGCTTCATGGCCGAGATGGCGCGCGCGCTCGGCGCGGCGTCAGTCGAACGCCTGCGCGGCGCCGGCGTCGATACGAGGGTGCCGATATTCATCGTGGGGATGCCGCGGTCGGGCACTTCACTGTTGGAACAGGTGCTTGCATCCCACCCCGACGTTTTCGGCGGCGGCGAGAGTGCGCGCCTGCAAAGCCTGGTGGCGGAATTCGGCGACGACTATCCCGCCTGCCTGCACGCGATATCGCATGAACGGGTCGGTGTCATGGCAGAGCGTTATCTCGAAATGCTGCCGGCGCACGGCCCCGCCCATGTCACCGACAAGACGCCCTACAATTTTCTGCACCTCGGGCTGATCCATGCGATGTTCCCGCAGGCGCGCATCATTCACTGCGTGCGCGACCCGGTGGATACCTGCGTGTCGGTTTACTCGAAGCTATTTGCGCAGGGCAACGAATTCTCGTATGACGTCGTCGAGCTTTGCCGGTACTACCGCGGCTATGCGCAGCTCATGGGGCACTGGCGCAGTGTCATTCCCTCGAATCGGCTCCTCGATGTCGAGTACGAGAAGCTGGTGCAGAATCTGGAAGGCGAAGCGCGACGGATAACGGACTTTTGCGGCCTGCCGTGGACGGATGCGTGTCTGCGGTTTCACGACACGCGGCGCGCCGTTCGGACCGCCAGCATGCATCAAGTTCGGGAGCCGTTGTATCGGTCCAGCGTCGGGCGCGCGCAGCGCTTCGGCAGCCTGCACTCAGCCGTGCGGGCGGCCCTCGGTGCCGCGAACAGCGCGCAGAGCTGAGAGTTCATCGGCGCGCACCCAGCTTGGCTAGAATCTGCGAAAGCATTTCCGGACTCATGTAGAGATGCTCGCACACGCGGCCCCACAACATGGCTGTCGGCACGTTGCGATCGCCGCGTTCCCGTTGGGTTTCATGAAGCACGTACAAAACCACGCGCTCCGCGCGCGTCAGTCCGTCGCGCACGTCGGGTATCATGTCGTCGGGAGGTGTGGCCATGACTCAAGTGACGATTTATCACAATCCGGCCTGCGGGACTTCACGCAATGTGCTGGCGCTCATCCGCGGCGCCGGCTTAGAGCCGCGCGTCGTCGAATATCTGAAGACGCCGCCCGATCGGGCAACGCTCGAGTCCTTGCTGGCGCGAATGGGCATGAAGCCGCGCGAGTTGCTGCGCGAGAAAGGTACGCCTTATGGCGAACTTGGCCTGGCTGATGAACACCTGAGCGATGCGCAGTTGCTCGACGCCATGATGTCGCACCCGATCCTCATCAACCGGCCGATAGTCGTGACTCCCTTGGGTGTGAGACTTTGCAGGCCTGCGGAAACGCTGCTGGAAATTTTGCCCCCGGCGCACAGAGGGCCGGCCGCCAAGTAGGCGCCCGAACACAGATGTTGACGGACACGACCTTGGTGCTCGGCGGCGGCGGCCTTTGGGGCGCCGCCTGGATGACCGGTTTGCTGATGGGATTGGAGGAGAGCGATCTTGACTTGCGGCATCCCCGGGCTGTCATCGGCACCTCCGCCGGATCGGTAGTGGGTGCGCAGCTAACGAGCAATTTGTCCACCCAAGAGCTTTTCGAGCGGCAGGTCGATCCGCAAAGGCAAGCGCACCAGACTGCGCCGGATGCGGACAATCAGGCGACGGCGTTCGGGTTGTTCGCCAAACAATGGAGCGATCCCAACGAACGCTTGGCGGCGATTTGCGATCTCGCGCTGAAGGCGACGACGATTTCCTGGGCTCAGCGGCACGCTGACATCGTCGGACGCCTCGGTCCATCTTCGAACGAATGGCCGGCAACGCCTTTGACGATTACGGCGGTGGATATCGATACCCGGGAGTTGCGCACCTTCGATGCAAATTCCGGCATCGATCTCGCCGACGCGATCGCAGCCAGTTGTGCGGTGCCCGGCGTTTGGCCAATTGCGCCGATCGGCGGACGCCGCTACATCGACGGGGGAGTCTGGCGGACCGCAGAGAATGTCCACCTCGCGGTCGGTGCATCCAAGGTTTTGATTTTGTCGCCGTTTGGCCGTGCCCAGCCGGCACGCGCCGGCGAGGTTTCAATGCTGGCGAACGATGTGGCGGCCCTTCGTGCCAGGGGAGCGAAAGTCGTCCTCGTCGCCGCGGATCAGGCATCATTGGCGTCGCTCAAGGGAAAGGGCGCTCTTGACCCTGCGACCCGTCGCCCAAGCGCGGACGCTGGGCGGATTCAGGGACGCAAAGAGGCCGCTGATTTGAAGGCGGCGTTCGGGGGCTGTGACTGAATTCGCCATAGCGACCGCGGCGCGGAGGCCGCGCCGGCGATATCGGTGGACGCACGCCGCAATCGTGTCGGAATGTCACGACATTTGATGAATGCCCGAGAGTCGCGGTTTAATACGCGGCCCCGTTAATCAAGGATTCGATAATGCTTCGATCATCTGTCCTCAGCCGCACGTTGCCGGCGGCGATGCTCGCGATCTCGCTGTTGACGGCCGGTTGTGGTGGCGGGGGTGACTCGTCCAGCAATTCGGTTGCATCACAGACGGTGGGCACCAGCACCGTCACCGCCACCGGCGCGTTCTCCATTCGTGCATCCGGTTCACAACTCGTCGACGGACAAGGCAACACCGTGCAATTGCGTGGCGTGAACGTTTCGGGACTCGAGTCGGTCGCCATTCGGGGAGGGAATCCTGGTAATCCCTGGGGCGGACAGACCGGTATTCAGCCGAATGGCAGCGGCACGCCTCCGTGGAGCATCATGGCGACGACGTGGGGTGCGAACGTCGTGCGGCTGCCTCTCAACGAAGCTTCGTGGCTGGGATTGCATTGCACCGACGTTGGCGGCGCGGGCGATACGGTCACCAATGGCGTGGCTCGACAAAATTTGCCGGGCACCACCATCAAGGCGGATCCGGGCGGTAATTATCAAGCAACCGTCGAGAAAAGCGTGGCGGACGCAACCGCCGCCGGCATGTACGTGATCCTGGATTTGCACTGGGCCGCGCCGGGAGCGGACTGTCCGTTCGGCCAAAATCCCTACCTCGATTCGGACAACTCGCTGCCGTTTTGGACTTCCATCGCAACGACATTCAGAAGCAATCCTGCCGTGATATTCGAGCTCTTCAACGAACCGTTTCTGACATTCCTGACCTCGTCGAATAATTACTGGAGCTTGTGGAAAAGCGGCGGTACGTTCGGCGAGTTGTTCACGTTCGGCAGCCCGTCCCAGATAGGATTGACTTGGCAGGCGCCCAGCATGCAGCAGGTGGTCGACGCGATCCGCAACGATGCTGGAGCGACCAACTTGATTTTGATTGCCGGCGAGCATTATTCGGGGGACTTGAGCGAATGGCTCGCGAATGTCCCGACCGACACATTGACACCTGCGCAGATCGGGGCCGTGTGGCACGCCTATCCGGGCTACGGTGCCACGGCGGGCACCTCGGCGTATTTGCAGCCGGAGAACCAGTCAGGCGATGTTTGGTCCCAGGTTCAAAGCATCCAAGCGGCCGGTTATCCGGTGGTGATCACCGAATTCGGCGACCAGAATACCTCCGCATCGGAAGGCGCGCCGTTTGCCGCGGAACTGCTGCCGTGGGCAGACACCAACGGCGTGGGTTATGTGGCGTGGACCTGGGATCCCTGGCCGTTACCAAATTTCGTACTGATCCGCGATGCGGCGGGGGACCCCACGCCGGGATTCGGCGTCTATACGAAGGCACACTTCCTGTGCCGAGCGGCCGGGACGGCCAATTGCCCGTGATGGTTTCAAGGCAGCGGTGCTCGGGCGCGTTCGACTAAATTTTGAGGAAAGCGGGCCAAAAGTTCGCTGCCGACAGCGCCTAAGAAGGACACGTTCAGCGTATTCGGCAGGCGCAGGGTGGGGTGACCGTTCAAAACCACACGCGCACCGAATCGCTCCGGCAGTCCATTCCAAAATGCGTCGCGCATGTTGCGAATATTCTCGTTGGGCGCAAGGTCCATCGCGAGCGTGCAAGCGGCGCCAAGCGCCGCGCACAAAACGGCACTTTCCGTGCCGGCTGTCCGGCCGCGCTCATGCTGCGCGCCGTGGATCAGCGGCTCGAGCGCCAGGCCGTTGCGTACGTACAGGGCCCCGATACCCTTCGGTGCGTAAAGCTTATGGCCCGCGATCGACAACATGTCGACGCCCAGCGTGGCGATCTGCGTTGCAATTTTCCCCACGCTTTGCGCTGCATCCGTGTGGAATGGGATGCCATGCACGCGCGCGATCCGGGCACACTCCGCGATGGGCTGGATCGAGCCGACTTCGTTGTTCGCGTGCATCACACTAATGAGCGACGTGTCCGGCCTGATGGCGCGGCGCAAGAATGGCCGGATGTTCGATGGCGGTGGTGACGATGTGCGTGTTGGCAACGCCGCGCGCGAACGCCAACCCCTTCAGCACAAGATTGTTTGCCTCGCTGCCGCCACTGGTGAAGATCACCTCGTCGGTCGCACACTCGAGCAAGTGCGCAACCTGCCGGCGTGCGTCCTCGACGATCAGACGTGCAGGCCCGCCGGCCCAGTGCGCGCTCGTGGGATTGCCATAGCTGTCCAGCGCCGCCTGCATCGCAGCCGCGACCCGAGGATGTACCGGCGTGCTGGCGTTGTAGTCGAAATACAGTTGTTCCAACACCTTACTAATGAGTTGGAATCGGTAGTTTCAAGTAGCCCAGCTCTAATCCCCTCTTGCGCAGCCCTCAGGATTCAAGACGCGCCGCGACGATGCCGGGTTGCGGGCGAGTTTGCTTGCCGGACGCCGGGGGCGAGAAACGAGTTCACCGCCGCAGTTTGGACAGATGCCGTTGAGGCGCCCATCGGCGCATGCGGCGCAGAACGTGCACTCGAAAGAACAAATCCTGGCGTCCGCCGACTCCGGCGGGAGATCTATGTTGCAGCACTCGCAGTTGGGCCGAAGTTCAAGCATGCTTCAATACGCCCCTACCTACACGTCCAAATTCGACACCTGCAGCGCGTTCTTTTCGATGAACTCGCGGCGCGGTTCCACCGCGTCGCCCATCAATGTCGTGAAGATATCATCGGCGGCCACGGCATCCTCGATGCGGACCTGCATGAGACGCCGCGTTTCGGGATTGATGGTGGTCTCCCATAATTGCTCGGCGTTCATTTCGCCCAAGCCCTTGTAGCGCTGAATGGTCTGGCCTTTCTTGGCCTGATCGAACAGCCAGTTGATCGCGGTCTTGAAACTGGCCACATCCACCTTCTCTTCGCCGCGCTTTACGAACGCGCCCGGCGCGATCAAGTCGTTCAAGGTCCGCCCCAATTCAGCAATACGCAGATACTCTGCCGAGTCGAAGAACTCTCGCTGTATGTGTCTAGCGGAACTCAAGCCATGCTCGAAGCGCTGCAGATCGATGCGATGGCCGCCGGCGGCCATGACCTCCACGCCGACGCGATAGCGCCGCGACACGTCGTCGAGCGCGTTGAGATGTTGCTCCACGATGCGACACCAATCCCGCAAGGCATCCACGCGGTCGAACACATCCAAGGACATCGTCGGCACGTACAGCAATTGTTCGAGGAAGCGTTCATCGTAGCGGCGAGCCCAGCGCTTGACGATTGCCTGCACCTCTACATATTGCCTCGCGAGCGACTCGAGACCTAGACCGGATAAGGGCGGAGCTGCCGCGTTGACGTGCAAAGCCGCGTCCTGAATGGCGGTCGTGAGCAGCAGGGCATTGAGTTCCAAATCGTCCTTGACGTAGTTTTCCTGCTTGCCTTTCTTCACTTTGTACAACGGCGGTTGCGCGATGTAGATGTGACCGCGTTCGATGAGCACGGGCATTTGGCGATAGAAGAAAGTGAGCAGCAAAGTCCGTATGTGCGATCCGTCAACGTCAGCGTCACTCATTAAGATTATGCGGTGATAACGCAATTTATCCACGTTGAAATCATCGCGCCCGATGCCGCAACCCAATGCAGTTATCAGAGTGCCGACTTCCGCCGAGGCGAGCATCTTGTCGAAGCGCGCCTTCTCCACGTTGAGGATTTTGCCCTTGAGCGGCAGGATGGCTTGGGTGCGCCGGTCGCGACCTTGCTTCGCAGAGCCGCCGGCGTAATCACCTTCCACCAAGAACAACTCCGACAACGCCGGATCTTTCTCCTGGCAATCAGCGAGCTTGCCCGGCAGGCCCGCGATATCCAGCGCGCCTTTGCGTCGCGTCATCTCGCGCGCCTTGCGCGCGGCTTCGCGCGCATAAGCCGCTTCCAGGATTTTGTTGACGATGGCGCGCGCTTCCTGCGGGTGCTCGAGCAGGAATTCCTCCAAACGTTCGGCCACGGCGGATTCGACCACGCCTTTGACTTCCGAGGAGACGAGCTTGTCCTTGGTCTGCGATGAGAACTTCGGATCCGGGAGTTTCACCGAAAGAATCGCGGTCAAGCCTTCACGCGAATCATCGCCGGTGGTTTGAATTTTCTCTTTCTTGCCGGCGAGTTCCTTCTCGATGTAGTTATTCAGCGTGCGGGTCAATGCTGCGCGATAGCCGGCGAGATGCGTGCCGCCGTCTTTCTGCGGGATGTTGTTCGTATAGCAAAACATGCTCTCCTGATAGGAGTCGTTCCACTGCATGGCCACTTCGACTTGCGTGCTGCCATCGCGCGTTTGGAACCACATGACCGTGTCGTGCACGGCAGCCTTGCTGCGATTTAAATGTTTGACGAAGGCTTTCAGTCCGCCTTCGTGCTGGAAAACTTCGGACTTCTCGTCGCGCTCGTCGATGAGTTCGATACGCACGCCGGAATTCAAGAACGACAACTCGCGCAAACGCTTGGCGAGCGTGTCGTAGACGAAAGTGATGTGCGTGAAGATCTGCGAGCTGGGTTTGAAGCGTATCGTCGTGCCGTGTTCGCCGGCATCGCCTATGGCGGCGAGCGGCGCCTGGGGCTCGCCTAGGCGGTATTCCTGGCGATGCAATTTGCCGTCGCGGCGAATGGTGAGTTCCAAGAAATCGGAAAGCGCATTCACCACAGACACGCCGACGCCATGTAAACCGCCGGAGACCTTGTAGGAGGTGTCATCGAACTTACCGCCGGCGTGCAGCACGGTCATGATGACTTCCGCGGCCGATACGCCCTCCTCGGCATGCATATCCACAGGAATTCCACGGCCATTGTCGGAGACCGTTACCGATTCGTCGGCGTGAATGGAGACCACCACGCGGTCGCAGTGCCCAGCCAAGGCCTCATCGATGGCGTTATCCACAACCTCGAACACCATGTGGTGCAGGCCGCTGCCATCGTCGGTATCTCCGATATACATTCCGGGGCGTTTACGTACTGCGTCGAGCCCCTTTAAGACTTTGATTTTACTGGAATCGTATACGTTGTCCTGCGCCATAATTTATCCTAGTTCTTGATGCCGCATTCTAGCAGTTCCGGCTCCCAATAACGAATCTTTGACCCTGAAAAAATATATTAAAATCAAAGTGTTAAGAGCGTCTTGGAGTGACGGGCGAGAAGACCGATACGACGCTTCGTACGATCGCGTGTTCCACGTGGAACACTAGGACGGCGACACGATCCCGGCACTGATCCCGAAGCGCGCCCCTGGATTGCCGAATGCTGAAAACTCGCCATGGAGCGTTGTGACGACCAGCTGTACGACATGCGCCGAAACCTCAAGAATGAGCTTGGCGAGGCGTTCGTCATCGAGCTCCGCGGCGGGATCGTCCAGCAGAAGCGTCGGCCGTATCGGTGCGGCGTCGGGGAACAGATTGATCTGAGCGACCAGCAAGGCAGCCGCCAGCAGTTTCTGCTGTCCTCGGGAAATTCGGTCCTTTACCGCGAGGCCGTCGAGGCGAATAGCTAGCTCGGCGCGGTGCGGACCAACCTGTGTGGCTCGCAAGTCCTGGTCCGACTGAAGACTCTGCGCCAGCGACTCGGCAAAGGTCTGGGCCTTGGCCCACCCCGGGCGATAACTGAGGGTGAGCTCCATCCCGAGCAGACTTCGTGCGATCGGCGCACATTCGCTGGCGAGCATTTCTACATACCGCTGGCGGGCCTCAGTCACCAATTCTCCGTAGCGCACCAGATCAGCGTCCCATACCGAAATCGGCGCTGTCTGCCGGGACTTCAATGCCGCATTCCTTTGACGCAGCACGTGGTGGTAGCGCTGCCAGTAACCGACGAATTCATGTTCCACGTGGAACACTCCCCAATCCAGGTATCGGCGGCGGCGGCTAGGCCCCTCTTCAATCAGCCGATGCACCTCGGGATCGATGATTTGCACGGGGAGCTGGAGAGCAAGTTCAGCCAAGGTTGCGGCCTTCTCCCCGGCCACCTTGGCGCGTACGCCACCAGCGCTGCCCTCAATCCCTACGGGAACGGTACGCTCTCCAGCGTCGACTGCGCCAAACACGACGAAGCGTTCCGCGCCGGTTCTAATGAGATGTTCGATATGCCGGGTGCGGAACGATCGGCCGCGGCCCAGAATGTACATGGCCTCGAGCAGGCTGGTCTTACCGGAAGCGTTGGGACCGCTGATCAGCGTGAAACGGCGATCGAGCTCCAAATCGGCCGACTGCAAGCACCGGAAGTCCGTGACTTGCACCCGGCGAAGCGACATGGACTTAGAGTCTCATCGGCATGACGACGTAGCGGGCGGTCGTGTTTCCCGGCGATCGGATCAAACAGCTGCTATTGCTGTCGGTAAGACCCAGTTCGACTTCCTGGCCGTCGATGGCGGCGAGCGCATCGAGCAGGTAATTCACGTTGAAACCGACCTCGAGATCTTGGCCGTCATAGGTCACCTCGATATCCTCTTCCGCCTCTTCTTGCTCCGGATTGTGCGCTTGCACGGTCACCAAATTTTTCTTCACCGTCACGCGGATGCCGCGGTACTTTTCGTTGGAGAGAATGGCGGTACGTTGCAGGGCCTGCCGCAACACGTCGCGATCCGCTCTGATCGCGAAGCTGGGCGCGGCCGGAATTACCCGAGAATATTCCGGGAAACGACCATCAATGAGCTTCGAAGTGAAGCGAATATCGCCGATTTGCGCGCGAACATGATTGGTGCCGATTGCAACATCAGCGACCCCGTCCTCGTTCAGCACCCGTTGCAGTTCCAACACGCCCTTGCGCGGCACGATTACCTGTTGCGAGTTCTTTGCCTTGGCCGCCAACGCCGTTTCGCAGAGCGCCAAACGATGTCCGTCGGTGGCGACCGCACGCAGCAGCGCGCCATCGATCTCGAGCAGCATGCCATTGAGGTAATAGCGCACGTCCTGCTGAGCCATCGAGAAATGCGTTTTCTCGAGCAGCCGTTGCAATTCCCTGCGCGGGATCTGCACCGTTTGCTGTGCGTTGATGTCGTCGATCACCGGAAAGTCCGAGGCCGGCAGCGTCGACAGGCTGAAACGGCTGCGACCCGCCTTGATCACGGCCTTCTCGCCCTCCAGGCTCACCGACACGGACAGTTTCTCGGGGAGCGAACGCAGAATATCCAGGAATTTTCGGCCTGGAACGGTGATGTCGCCCGCCTCCTGCACGGCAACCTCCGTTGCCGCCACCAGTTCTACTTCCAAATCCGTCGCGGTGATGGCCAATTGTCCTTGGCGTACTCCCAGCAAAACGTTGGCCAGTACCGGCATGGTCTGCCGCCGTTCGACCACGCCGATCACCGCCTGCAGGGGAGCCAACAATTTTTCGCGCTCTGCCGTCAATTTCATGAACACACCCGTCTTGAACTGTCTTAAATCTAGATTCTTAGAGGAGATTATTACTATGATTATGAAGCGCCCGCATTTCTGCGGAGAACCCCGAAAATATCATTACTATCAAATACATACACGCTCCACAATCCTACTCGAATGCTGTCCACCCATGGCACGCAACCTGTCACGAATCTGTGGATAACTTTATCCACAGAGTGCTCAACAGCTTTTCCCCGCTATCCAGCCAGTGTTCTCAACAGGTTCATATAATCCTCGCCCACGCGCCGCTCGGTTTCACGTAACTCCTTGACCCGCTTGCAGCCATGCAGCACGGTCGTATGGTCCCGGCCGCCGAACGCATCACCGATCTCCGGCAGGCTATGGTTGGTCAATTCCTTGGCCAGTGCCATGGCGACCTGGCGCGGCCGGGCGATCGAGCGGCTGCGGCGTTTCGAGAGCAAATCAGCGATTCTGATTTTGTAATACTCGGCGACCGTCTTCTGGATATTTTCGATCGTGACCAATTTTTCCTGCAGCGCCAACAAATCCCGCAACGCTTCCTTGGTGAACTCGAGGGTAATCGGCCGCCCCGTGAAGTTGGAGGTTGCCACCACCCTGCGCAGCGCGCCCTCCAATTCGCGCACGTTGGAACGAATCCGTTTGGCGATGAAGAAGGCGACTTCCTCCGGAAGGTCAACGTGGGTCATCGCAGCCTTGCTCATCAGAATCGCAACGCAGGTTTCCAGTTCCGGCGGTTCGATGGCCACGGTCAAACCCCAGCCGAACCGCGACTTCAAGCGTTCCTCGAGACCGTCCACTTCCTTCGGATAGCGGTCGCAGGTCAGGATCACCTGCTGCTGGCTCTCCAGCAGTGCATTGAAGGTATGGAAGAATTCCTCCTGCGAGCGGTCCTTCTTCGCAAAAAATTGAATGTCATCGATCATCAAGCAATCCAGCGTGCGATAGGCGGTCTTGAAGTCGTTGATGGTGTTGTGTTGCAGAGCCTTGACCATATCCCCGACGAATCTCTCGCTGTGCACGTACGCCAGTCGAGCATCGCAATTGCGCTCTTTGAGCTGATTTGCAACCGCGTGCATGAGATGCGTCTTGCCGAGTCCGACACCGCCATAGATGAACAAGGGGTTGTAGGCACGGCCGGGATTGCCGGCGACTTGCAGGGCAGCAGCCCGCGCCAGCTGATTGCTCTTGCCCTCGACGAAACTCGAAAACGTAAAGTCGGCGTTGATGGGACTGCCGAGCACGGTCGGCAATAGACGCTTGCCGCGCGCCGTGGCCGAGTTATCGTGGCCATTGACCGGCGCTGCGTGCGCGGCCCCGGCGCGCGTACCCACATCGAGCACCAGTTCCGGCGCTGCGCCTTCCGCAAACGCCACCAAGAGTTCCTTGATGCGCGGCAGCGAGTTCTGGGCCAGCCACTCGATGACGTAGCGGTTCGGCGCCAGGAGCTTCAACTCGCCGTCGCGCTCGATCGCCTGCAGCGGCCGCACCCACGTATTGAAATGCTGTTCCGGGAGCTCTCCTTCGAGCACGCGCAGACAGCGATTCCACAGCGACTCCGGCAAGAGCGCTCTCCTTGGGTGTATAAATGGGGCCGAGCAACAACGGGGGCAGGGAGTCTAGCTCCAACTTGCTAGTGCGTCTATTGACACATACAGGCCCCCTTGCGTACCCTTGCCGCCTTTCGTCAACCTGCCCGCCGCCTGATTCGCCATGAAACGTACTTTCAATCCCAGCAATCTACATCGCGCCCGTACACACGGTTTTCGCGCACGGATGGCGACGAAAAGCGGCCGTGCATTACTCGCCCGGCGCCGTGCGAAGGGCCGCAAGCGCCTCTGTCCATAACGCGATTCAAAAATCCCGTTCAACTAGACTAGGGTTCGAGCCGCGCATGCGTTTGCACCAGGCGGCCGAATTTCGCGAAGTGAAGCGCAGCGGCAGAAGATTTGCGGATGCGTTTTTCAGTTTATCCGTGTTGGCCAATCATGAAACCTATCCGCGATTGGGTTTGAGCATCGCGACGAGCACCTTCGGCACCGCCGTCGCGCGCAACCGGATTAAGCGCATCACAAGAGAATCGTTTCGTTTGAACCAACACTCACTTCCGCCGGTCGATGTCACGGTGTCCGCGAGAGCGGCGGCAGGCAAGGCAACGCTGCAAGATTTGCGCGAGAGCCTGGAAAAACACTGGAAGGTCATTTCGCAGCGATGCTGAGCGCGCGGAAATCATTGTTGATGTTGATTCGCGGCTATCAACTCGGCTTAAGTCCCATGCTCGGTGCGCGTTGCCGTTTCTATCCCAGCTGCTCCTGCTACGCCCACACGGCGGTGGAGCGCTTCGGCGTGCTGCGCGGCCTTTACCTGAGCGTGCGCCGCATCAGCCGCTGCCACCCGTTCTGCGAGGGCGGCTACGACCCGGTGCCGGACGAGAAGCTCATCCATGGGTAATATTCGCCTGGTGTTGTGGGCCACGCTGGCGGCGCTGCTCTACATGAATTACGAAGCGTGGATGCACGACTACCCCGCGACACCCGCCGCCACCAGCATCGATGCGAGCGGCGCCAAATCCGCGCATGCGCTGGGCGATTCGGTGCCGCAGGCAGCCTCGAGCGCCGCGCCGACCGGCGCCTCAGGCGCTGCCACCCCGAGCGGTGCTGCGACGCCGCCCGCAACGGCGCTCGGCACTACGGCACCCAGCGCCTCGGCGCCCGCCACCATCCCGCCGCCGGCGGGCGAGCCCGGCCTCGACTCACCGGCCGCCGATTCCAACGCGGCAGCTGCCTTGCTGCACGTGGTCACGGACGTCCTCGACGTTTCGATTAATCTGCGGGGCGGAGAACTCGACCGCGCCGATCTGCTCGAGTATCCGCTGCGCAAGGACACGCCCGGCACGCCGGTGCGCCTCCTGAGCCGTGAGCCCCCGGCCGCGCTCTATCTGTTGCAAAGCGGCCTGGCCGGCGGCGCAGGCGAATCCGCGCCCACTCACTTGGCGATCTGGACATCGGCGGCGCAAAGCTACTCCTTGGCGCCCGGCGTCGATGAGTTGCGTGTGCCGCTCACCTGGAGCGATCAGGGCCTCGATGTCACCAAGACCTTCGTGTTCAAGCGCGGCCAGTACGCGATCGCGCTCGACTATGACGTCAAGAACGACGGCGCAAGCGATCGCAAGCTGGCTTCCTATGCCCAGATCCTGCGCCATTGGGAACATGCGTCTCGGTCCTATTTCGATGTCGAGACCTACTCGTTCAAAGGCCCCGCCATCTACGACGGATCGAAGTCCAAGGACCTCAACGTCGAGAGCGACACGGATTCCAAGTACTCAGGACTCATCACCGGCGGCTGGCTGGCCTCGCTGCAGCATCAATTCGTCACGGCGATCGTGCCGCCGCCCGGCCAACCCTATCAATATCAA
>Ga0302324_100001870_pt1 | contig 50038 bp, 46 predicted proteins | sample Palsa_T0_1_FD_201949 | JGI IMG/M metagenome (GOLD analysis project Ga0302324, IMG submission 201949) | Peat permafrost microbial communities from Stordalen Mire near Abisko, Sweden - Palsa_T0_1 | ecosystem: Environmental > Terrestrial > Soil > Palsa > Peat permafrost | place: Sweden: Abisko...
CACGATCTCGGCCGTCCGGCCCCAGGCGTGCCGGGTCTGACCCCCACCGTGGAGGAAGAGCACGGGCCAGGCGCCGGGATCCCCCCACACGTCGCCCACGAGGTGCACGCCCTCGAAGCCTTCAAAGATCGTTCGTTCGGAGTCCATGTGGTCCATCGTCACACTTTTTGGGCCCCGCCACACGGGATTCGGCCGCCCCGGGCCGGGCTTCGGATGGGTGGCCCTGTCGCTCACCGCCACGTTCAGGGGCCGGTTAGGCGGGAGTGACCGAAGGAGAATTGCCTGACCACGAAGGAGGACTGCCTGTCCACGGGGTAGGACAGCCTGTCCAGGGGGCAGGATTGCCTCCACACGCGTGACGCGGGATCGCTAGATTGTGCGCCATGCGAGTTGTCGTCGATTTCGATCTGTGTGAGTCCAACGCCCTGTGCATGGCCGCTGCCCCCGAGGTTTTCGAGGTGCGGGACGATGACTTCCTCTACGTGCTCCAGGATGAGCCGCCCGACGAGTTGCGCGAGAAGGTGGAGACGGCGGTGCGGGTCTGCCCGAAGGCCGCCATCTCGATCGTGGACTGACGAGGGCCGGCCGGCCCACCGGCCAGGCTAAGCCCCCGCCCGCCCCGCTAAGCCGCCACCCGCCCGGCTGCGACTACAGGGCCAGCGGCTTGTCCGAGGTGAATTTGCGGTAGGAGAACTTCCAGCGGCCGTCCTCTTTGATCAGGGTGTCGTTGTAGCTACCGCCCGTCGTGATGGTGAAGACCGGAGGGTCACCGATCAGCTTGATCACGTGGACGTAGGCCTTGAAGGTGGCCCGGTCGCCGTCGCCCTCTATCACCAGGTTGGAGGGCACATGGCGGGGTGACCCCTCGCCGGCGTTGCTCGTCGGCAGGCTCTTCAGGGCCGCGTGGCCCTCGAACGTGGCCACCCCGACGATCTCGAACACGCCGTCCTCGGCGAAGCAGGCGAGGAAGGCGTCGGTGTCGCCGCCGTCGACGGCCTGGCTGTACCGGGCCGCCAGACCCTGAATTTCCACTATGTCGTCGGTGCTGAGGCCCATGGGTTCCCCCGTCTCTCGTTGGCTGGTCAACCGGTGGGACCGGTTGCGGTCTGCGTGTCGACCTGCATGCTATAGCCGGCCAGGTTCCGGTGTCCCTTTGTCGGCACGGGCCGGCCCAGGAGGGAGCGCGACGCGAACCGACCGGTTACTCTCCACGGGTGACCATGCCGCCCTACCGTCGCGTCGTCAGCGGGAGAGCCGCCGGGGGCTCGTGGGCCGTCCTGCAGGACGGCGAGGCCGCCGCGATCGAGAGCTTCGTCGTGCAGGGCGCCCCCTTCGACATCGTCCACCTGTGGAACGCCCCCACGTCGTCGCTCGACACCACGGACGGCACCGCGCAGGCCAGCATGACCGAGATCTTCGACCTCGCCCCGGGCTCGAGCCGCTTCGTCATTGAGTCCATGCCGCCCACGCCCGAACCGAGCGGCTGGCACCGGACGAGCACCATCGACTACGAGTACATCGTCTCGGGCAAGATCGACCTGGCCATGGGGGACGGCAACGTCGTCACGCTGGAGAAGGGCGACGTGAACGTGCAGCTGGGCGGCGTCCACCAGTGGTGGAACCGCTACGAGGAGCCGTGTGTCCTCGTCATCGTCATGGTGGGTGTCGAAGACGAGGAGCCCCCCGGGGTGTTCGACTCGCCCGCTCCGGCATGACGCCGCACCCGGTACTTACGCACGGTGCTGCACCCGGCAACCCGAGGGACGCAACGACGAAAGGGGGAGGATGAGATGACATCGGTCACGGCGGGTGGCGTGCCCTTCGGCACCCAGATCCACCTGGTCGCCGAGGACGATCCCGAGGGGGTCGGCATCATCTTCGCCGCCGAGGACGGCACCGATCGCCAGGTGAGATGGCGCGAGCTCGACGAGCGGTCCACGCAGATGGCCCACCTGCTCGTCGAGCGCGGGCTGCGGGTGGGCGATCACCTGGCGGTCTGCCTGCGCAACTCGCCCGAGCACCTCATGGTGAGTTTCGCCGGCTGGAAGGTGGGGGCCACGGTCGTCCCGATGCGCTGGGACCTCCCCGAGTGGGAGCGGGGACGGGTGCTGGCGGCAATCCGGCCCAAGGTCACCCTCGATGCGGGAAGCGCCGAGTTCTTCGACGCCAGCCTCTCGGCGCCCACCACTCTGCTCGACGAGGTGGTGCCCCCGCGGGGGTGGGGCATCTGCAGCTCGGGGTCGACCGGGACACCCAAGGTGATCGAGCGGGACACCGAGGGGCTGTTCTTCCCCGCGGCCGGAGGGAACTCCGTGGTGGAGGCCTACGGCGCCATGCCCGCGCCACAACTGGTCCTGGTGCCGGCGCCGCTGTACCACTCGAACGGCTTCACGGCGACCAGGAATCTCATGGCCGGCGAGTGCATCGTGCTGCTCGAACGGTTCAATGCCGAACGGATCCTCGACCTGGTCGAGCGGTACCGAGTGACGGGGTTCATCGCCGCCACGCCGATGCTCCAGCGCCTCGCCCAGGTGCCCGACGTCGGGTCGCGCGACCTCTCCTCGCTGGAGTGGGTCCAGCAGGGTGCCTCGGCCCTTCCCGTGTGGCTGGGCCGCCGCTGGTGCGAGCTGATCGGCCCTGAGCACTTCTTCCTCAGCTACGGCGCGTCCGAGGGGCACGGCCTGGCCTGCTGCCGTGGCGACGAGTGGCTCGCCCATCCGGGCACCCTGGGCCGGCCCCTCATGGGCACCGAGGTGAAGATCCTCGACCAGGACGGCGAAGAGCTGCCCACCGGGGAGATCGGAGGGATCTACATGCGCTCGCCCCTGGGCGCCGGGGTCACCTACATCGGCGAGAACGTCACGCAGCTGGCCCCGACCCCCGACGGGTTCGTCACGGTGGGCGACATGGGCTGGGTGGACGAGGAGGGATGGCTGTACATGGCCGACCGCCGCGTGGACATGATCGTCACCGGGGCGGCCAACGTCTACCCGGCCGAGGTGGAGTCGGCCCTCAGCGAGCACCCGCAGGTCCGCGACGTCGTGGTGATCGGGCTGCGCGACCCCGAGTGGGGCCGCCGGGTGCACGCCATCATCGAGCCGGCGGACGTGACCCATCCGCCCGACCCGGCCGACATCATCGCCTTCGCCAGGGAGCGCCTGTCGCCCTACAAGGTTCCCAAGACCGTCGAGTTCCTCGACGCCCTGCCCCGCAGCGACGCCATGAAGCTGAACCGTGGCGCGCTGGTGCTCGAGCGGGACGGCCCCGAACCGGCCGAAACGTCTCCCGACCGGGCGGCGGTCTAGTGGCGGGCCCACTGGAGGGCACCCGGGTGATCGACCTGGGCGGGTTCGTCGTCGGGCCCTCGACGGCGGCCATCATGGCCGACTGGGGGGCGGACGTGGTGAAGGTCGAGCCGCCCGACGGCGACCCGAACCGGGCCTGGACGACCGATCGCAACCCGGCCTTCGAGCTGGACAACCGGGGCAAGCGCAGCGTCATCCTCGACCTCAAGGTGCCCCAGGGCATCGGCGTGCTCCTCGAGCTCCTGGCGACCGCCGACGTGCTGGTGACCAACATGCGCCCGCGCGTGCTCGAGTCGATGGGGCTGGACTACGAGTCGGTGGCCGAGCGGTTCCCGCGGCTGATTTACGCGGCCATCACCGGCTACGGACCGGTCGGCCCCGACCGGGACCGGGCCGCCTACGACGCCGGTGCCTTCTGGTCCCGGGCGGGCGTGCTGGCCACCATGACCCGGGACGGTGACCCCCTGCCCTACACCCCGGGGGGGTCGGGGGACCACATGACGGCCATCACCACGGTGGCCGGGATCTCGGCCGCCCTGGCCAGCCGGGAGCGGACCGGGCGGGGCCAGATGGTATCGAGCTCGCTGTTCCGGACCGGGATCTTCACCATCGGCGCCGACATGAACCGGGTCCTGCGGCTGGGGGAGGCGCACGGCACGTTTCGCCGCACGGAGGTGCCCAACCCCCTGTACAACACCTACCAGTGCAGCGACGGTCGGTGGGTGTACCTTCTCGGGCTCCAGCCCGATCGCCACTGGGAGCCCGTGGTGGCGGCGCTGGGCACCCCCGAGCTGCTCGAGGACCCCCGCTTCGCCGGCGCCCGGGACCGCGCCGTCAACGCCGCGGCGCTCATCGACCTGCTCAGCCAGTCCTTCGCCTCGGCCACCTTCGCCGAGTGGAGCGCCCGGCTCGATGCCAACGGCGTGTGGTGGGCCCCCGTCCAGGGCCCCACGGACATCGTCGACGACCCCCAGGCCATCGCCGCCGGCGCCTTCGTGGAGGCGCCGGTGACCGAGGGGACCGCCCTGATGGTCTCGACACCCGTGGACTTCTCGGGCACGCCCTGGGGGGTGGCGCGCCGGGCCCCCGAGGCCGGCGAGCACACCGAGGAGGTCCTGCTCGAGCGCGGGCTCACCTGGGAGCAGATCACCGAACTGCGCGGGACCGGCGCGTTCGGCTAGGGGGACCGGAGCTCCGGTCGCCGAGCGCCGTTAGCTCGGGCCGCCGAGCGCCGAGCGCCGTCAGCTCGGGCAGACCGGCTTGTTGTTGTCGATGGTCACGAACTTCCCGTCGTTGATCCCCATCAGGTAGAAGCACGTGTTGTTCGCCGGCTTGCCCTTGACGAAGCCGCCGAGCGGGGGAGCGATGCCGCCGAGCGTGGTGCCCTTGGGCAGCGCGTAGAGACCCTTGAGGATGGTCGCCGCCGTCGGTGTGCCGCTGGGGTGTGCCGCCTCGAAGGCCTGCTGGAACTCGATCAACTCCGACCAGTCCTGCACGACGACCTCTCCCATGTTCGGCCCGGAGGGGACAGCCGGCGCGTACTTGTCCAGGGCCTCGTACATCTCCTTGGTCCCGGCGTCGTGGACGAACCAGGGGACGTCCGGCTGGACGTCCACATTCCCCTGCATACCCGGGGTGGTCAGCCACGACTTGGACACCGTGCCGTCGCCGCCGAACTCGAGAGGCTCATAGCCCTGCGACGCGCAGTTCGAGGCCACCTTCACCACGACCCCCGAGGCGTCGCCCACCTCCATGCCCTTGGCGCCGGCCTGCTTTGCAGCCAGGCACTGCGCCGTGTAGTTGGGGGCGGCGAACCCGATGGCGGCCGAGTAGACCAGGTCTCCGCCGACCTTTTTCAACGCGGCGGACAGCAAGGGGACGGACTGGGCGCAGATCGCCACCTCCGCGCAGTAGACATCGGCCACCTTGGTCACCCCCGCCTTCTTCATGGCGTCGGCCTCAGCGGCCGAACTGTTGTTGAAGGTCATACCGGGCGTGAAGAAGTCCGAGTTGGTGTAGCCGGCCTCCGTGTCGGTGTCGCCCAGCACCGGTACGCCCTGCTGCTTGGCGTAGTTCGCCCAGGCCTGGTCCTCGTCGCTGTTGTCGATGATGGCCAGGACGTGGTTCTGCTGGACCAGGCTCTCTGCGTCGGTCAAAGAGGTGCTCGGGTTGTAGCCGTCGTCCTTCACGGTGAGCTGCACCTTGTGGCCTTCAAGGCCGCCGTGCGCATTGGTCCACGAGGCCCAGGCCTCCGCCGCCGGCGCGGTCTGGGAGATGGTCGACGCCTCGGGGCCGGTACAGCTGCAGATAAAGCCGATCTCCAACGTGTCCGGGGTGCTCGCCCCGGCCGTCTGGCTGAGGACGCCTCCGCCGACGACGCTCAGGCCGGCGACGATGGCCATGACCGAGAAGATCCGAACCCCGAACCAGCTCCCCCGTTGCGTGCTCCTGCTGTGCATCGCCAACCCCCCTTGGTGGTCGTGTCCCCGCTCTCGCGGCGGCCCGGCGTTCCAGCCCATTCAGCTTGGTACCGCTGAGTCAAGCTATCTACGCCGAGCGCAACATTACATCTAGCGCAACATTACATGTCGATATCGCAACATATCATTTTCGATTTCGACGTCGAGGTGGAACTTTTATCATCCGGCGCGGCGGCCGTCAACGGGCCCCGGCAATGGACGTCGCCACCGTCGGATGGCGGGGGAGGGCACGGCCGCCAGCGGCGGTACGGCGTCGGTGGACGGGTTCGTGGCTCTCCGGCGCGACGGTATAGCGTTCTGCTCGCCCATCGGGGGGCCTCGACCTGGCATTCCCCCCTCGGCGACGATCGACCACGCCAACGTAGAGAGGGACGGGCCCATGCCTGACTACAAATTCCTGCAGTACGAGGAGCACGACGAGGGCAGGATCGTCCGCATCCTCCTCGACCGGCCCGACACCCGCAACGCCCAGAACCGGGGCATGCTCGTCGAGCTCGACGAGGCCTTCCGCGCCGCCGAGAAGGACGACACCGTGCGGGTGGTGATCCTGGGAGGGGTCGGACCGCTGTTCTCGTCGGGCCACGACATGGGGTCGGCCGTCGCCATGGAGGAGCGGACCTCGCACCCGACGAGCACGATCGACGGCGGCACGCGCCTCGGCGCCGAGAGGCTCATGCTCCAGGAGTGGCACTACTACTTCCAGAACACCCTGCGCTGGCGGAACCTGCGCAAGATCACCATCGCCCAGGTGCAGGGCACCGTGTTCGCCGCCGGTCTGATGCTCATGTGGGCCTGCGACCTGATCGTGGCCGCCGAGAACGCCTACTTCGCCGACGTAGTGGGCACCCGCCTCGGCATGTGCGGGGTCGAGTACTTCGGCCACCCCTGGGAGTTCGGTCCCCGCAAGGCCAAGGAGCTCCTCCTCACCGGGGATGCGATCGACGTCGAGGAGGCCCACCGCCTGGGCATGGTCTCCAAGATCTTCCCGACCGGCGAGCTCTCGGAGAAGACCCTGGAGTTCGCCCGTCGCATCGCCAAGACGCCCACCATGCCGGCGCTGCTGATCAAGCAGGCGGTCAACCAGACGGTCGACAACATGGGCTTCTACAACTCGCTCAACGCCTGCTTCACCCTGCACGAGCTCAACCACTCCCACTGGGCCCAGGTCCACGACAACAAGATGGCGGCGGCCCTGCCCGAAGACGGCGCGGTGGACTGGCGTAACCCGCCGCCCGTCCTGGTGACGGTGGCCGAGGCGGTCGAGGGACCGCCCACCAAGTCGGCCAAGGGCTGATCGTCGGCCAAGGGCTGATCGCCCCGGCCCGGCTGGGTCGGCCAAGGGCTGCACGTCGGCCAAGGCTGAAAGCCCCGGCCGGGTGGTTCAGGCGGTGCGGTGTACCGGCACGTTGGAGTAGCCGGCGACGTTGGACATCTGCACCCGGGCCAGGCGGTCTTCGTCCACCTCGAAGTTGGGCCACCGCTTGATCAGCTCCTGCACGGCGACGCGACTCTCCACGCGGGCCAGGGCGGCGCCCAGGCAGCTGTGGATGCCGTAGCCGAGGCCGAGGGCCAAGGTCGGCTTGCGGTCGACGTTGAAGACGTCGGGCTCGTGGTAAAAGCGCTCGTCGCGGGTGGCTGACCCCGTGATCAGGATCGTCGGGTGGCCGGGGGGGATGGTCACGCCGCTGTAGGTGGACTCGCGCACCGAGTAGCGGCCTTGATACTGGGACGGGGGGTAGTAGCGCAGGATCTCCTCGACGGCCGAGGGGATCTTCTCCGGGTCGTCGCGGACCTTGGCGTACTGGTCGGGGTTCTTGTGGAACAGGTAGACGGCGTTGCCCACCAGCTTGGTCACCGTCTCGGCGCCCGCCCCACCGAGCAGGCCTGCGAACCCGGCGATCTCCCCGTCGTCGAGGCGGGTCATCTCCCCGTCACCTCGGTCCACCTCCACCTGGGTCAGCCGGCTCAACATGTCGTCGCCCGGGTTGCGCCGCTTCTCCTGGGTCAGCGCCAGCCAGTACATGCCGCTCTGCATCTGGGCCTCGATCCCCTCGGGCGTGGGGTCCATCTGGCCCGGCTCACGGTGCAGCCCGATGTCGAGCCAGTGCCGGATCTGCTGGCGGTCCTCCGCCGGGACGCCGAGCATGCGCGAGATGATCTCGACCGGGAACGGGCCGCCGAAGTCGGCCACGGCATCGAAGGAGTCGGCGTCGTCGAAGGGGGCCAGGAAGGAGACGATGACCTCGCGCACCATCGGCTCGAGTGCCGCGACGGCCTTGGGGGTGAAGACGCGGGAGACCAGCGCCCGCAACCGGTCGTGGTCGGGCGGGTCCATCATGATGATGGAGCGGTACATCCTGATGATGTCCGGGTCGGTGTGCATGGTCGACAGGTCGACGCCGTGGGCCGAGGAGAAGGTCTGCCAGTCCTTGTGTGCCGCGCAGACGTCGTCGTAGCGGAACAGCGCCCAGAAGTCGTACTTCTCGTTGAAGTAGACGGGGGCGTGGTCGCGCATGCGGCGGTACAGGTCGTAGGGATCGTTGAAGTACTCGTCGGAGAACGGATCGAACTCGAGCGGCATCTCGCTCAGCGTGGTCTCGGCGGTCATGGCCTTTCCCCTCCATCGGCAGTGGGTCCTGGCCCGATCGTACTGGCCGAGAAGGGGTTCGGTACGACCGTCGACCCCTCGCGACCGGCCGGCGACTGATCCGGCATCACGTGGACCTCGTCGATCCGTGCGCCGCTGCCCAGCACCCGGACGACCTGGTCCGCCATGGCCTCGGCGGTCATGGGTGGTGAGGACGACATGTAGCCCTCGGCGGCCCAGCGGCTGTGGAGGGTTCCGGCCAGGTCGGGGTCCCAGCCGGCCGAGAACTCGGTGATGGTCGGACCGACGACGAAGTTCGTCACCCGCAGCCAGGGATTTTCGTTGCGCAGGCTGCGAGCGAACTGATGGACTGCGGCCTTGCTGGTGGTGTAGGCGATGAGGCCGGGGAGGGGCCGAACGATTCCCGAGGAGCCCAGGAGCAGGAGCCGGCCCGAGGATGCCTCCAGGTGGGGGAGGGCGGCCCGGCTGACCAGGGCGGCGCCCACCACGTTCGTCTCCATCACATCGCGCCAGGTGTCCCCGTCGGCGTCCGCAAACCGCACGAGGGGGGACTTCCCCGCGGCGTAGACCACGGCATCGAGGCCGCCGAACCTCTCGACCGCCTCCTCGACGGCGCCTGCACACTGCTCCTCGCGGCGCACATCGCAGGCCACGGCGAAGCTGCTCCCTCCGGCAGCGTTGACGGCCTCTTCGAGGAGCTCGGTCCGCCGGGCGGCGAAGGCCACGGCGGCGCCCGCCTGCGCCGACTGGATCCCCACGGCGCGCCCGATGCCGGTCGACGCCCCCACCACCAGGATCCGGTACCCGTCCAGCATCGTCACTCGCACCCTCCCGTAGGACGCGGCGGGGGTGCCCGCCGGAGCGGCATGCTAGTGCTTGCCCGTCTGGGAGGCGCCGAGCGGATCCTTGCCGCTCGACCTACGTCACGAGCCCGAGCGGACCTCCACGTCGGCGTCGTCGGGCATCGGCTGCTTGAACCAGCGATCCGGCGTGTCCTCAATGAATGCCAGCATGCCGGGCCGGCCGAAGAACGCACTCTCGATGCGCGAGACCGTCACCACGTCGCCCGTCCGGGTACGCACGGCGTCGCCGACACGGACGTCGCTGGCCTTTACTGTCTTCCACGTTTCGGACATGGTGCGCGCGTTACTCCTTTGGCTTCCCGGCGACTCGGCCGGCGGGATCGTCAGTTGGGCAGGACGGAGGTGACCGCGCCGACCAGCTCCTCGGCATCGGGCTCGACGGTGGGCCGGAAGCGGCCGACGACCTCACCGGACGGCGAGATCAGGAACTTCTCGAAGTTCCACTGAATGTCCCCGGCCTCCCCGGCCGCGTCGGGCGTGGCGGTCAGCTCGGCGTAGAGCGGGTGGCGGCGCTGGCCGTTGACGTCCACCTTCTCGGTGATCGGGAAGGTCACCCCGTAGGTGGAGGAACAGAAGGTCGAGATCTCCTCCGCCGAGCCCGGCTCCTGGCCGCCGAACTGGTTGCAGGGGACGCCCAGCACGGTGAAGCCGCGCTCGGCGTAGGTCTTCTGCAGCTCTTCGAGGCCGGTGTACTGGGGCGTCAGGCCGCACTTGGACGCCACGTTCACCACGAGAACCGCCTTTCCACGGAGCGATTCGAGATTCAAGGGCTCTCCACTCAGGGAGGAGATGTTCTGTGTGTAGATCGACATGGTGCAGACCCTACCGGCTATATCGGGCGGCGTGCCGGGGTCCGGGGTTCAGGATCGAACGGCTCGAGCACCGGTGATCAGGCGTTCGCGGTCGAACATCCGAGAGACGATCCGCAGGGCCCGCAGATCGATCACCAACAGCGCGATGGCAAAGATCAACGCGACCTTGAAGGTCGGATGGATGGCCCCGACCCCGAGGAGCACGACCACGACGAGGGGCGGAAAGCTGGCCAGTGTCCCCAGCTGCTGGGCCACGCGCACCTCGCTCGCCCGGACCGACACGGCCATTCCCACCACGATCGACCAACCGGCCAACAGGGGGGCGAGGAGAAAGAGGGCCAGTAGCACCGGGCCCTGGTTGAAGACGGCCGAGGCCACGTCCGGGTGGGCGAACAGCGCCACGACGGCGAGAAAGAGCCCGAACACCACGTAGGAGAGGGTCAAGGTGGGCATCATGACCGCCACGGCCTTGCCCACGATGAACTCCTGCGTCCGCAGTGGCGTGGTGAGCACCGGCTCGAGTGTCCCTTGCTCGCGCTCGCCGACCACCGTGTACGCCGCCAGGGTCGACGGCATGATGACGGGGATCAGGAGCAGGAGCAGGAGGGGGAGGTCGTAGTAGGTGGTGTCCGAGGCGGAGTAGGGGGCGAGGAAGATGGAGAGCGTGGGCTGCACGAGAAAGATGGCCGGCAGGACGGCCATGGCCACGACGATGGACCGCTTGCGCCGGTAGTCCTGCAGCTCCTTGCGGACGACGGCGCGGACGCGAGCGGCGTCGAGACTGCCCATCCTCGTGCGCCTCACGGTCTGCGGGCCTCCACGTCCTCGTCGACCAGCTCGAGGTAGACGTCTTCGAGCGAGTGCTGCGCTTCGGCGATGGAGAGGACGTCGGCCCCTGCCCCGACGAGCCCACGGGCCACCTCGGGTGCGGCAGCCCGGGTGTCGGTCACCGAGAGCACGTAGGAGGCCGGATCCTCGGCCCGCCAACTCTCCACGGCGGGGATGCGGGAGAAGATCTGCCCGGGGTTCTCGATCGGCGCCAGGGTCTTGACGACGAGCGCGCTCTCGAAGAGCTGGGCCCGCAGGTCCTCGGGCCGGCCGATGGTCCGCAGGGTCGTGTTCAAGATGGCCACCCGGTCGCAGAGCCGCTCGGCTTCTTCCAGCCGGTGGGTGGTGAGGAAGATGGTCACCCCCCTCTCCCGCAGGCTGTGGATCAGCTCGTGCACCTCGCGGGCGGCCACCGGGTCGAGGCCGGACGTCGGCTCGTCGAGGAACATGATCGCCGGGTCGCTCAGAAGGGTCCGTGCCAGTCCCACGCGCTGGCGGAGTCCCTTGGAGAGCCCTCCGCACAGATCGCCCGCCCGATCGCCGAGGTTGACGGCCGCAAGGGCGTCCCTGATCCGCGCGCCGGCCTGGTGGAGTCCGTAGAGGCCGGCGAAGAACTCCAGGTTCTCGGTCACCGTGAGCCGTAGATAGAGGCCGGGCGACTCGGGCATGATGGAGATGCGCTGGCGGATCTCCACGCCGTTCTCCGGCGTGAGCGGAATGCCTGCGATGGTGGCCGTGCCCGACGTGGGGGCGATCAGCGTGCCGAGCGTGCGCACCGTGGTCGTCTTGCCGGCCCCGTTGGGTCCGAGGAAGCCGAACACCTCGCCGTGGGCGACCTCGAAGGAGACCTCCGAAAAGGCGGTCCGCTGGCCGAAGCGCTTGGTCAGCCGGTCGACGACGAGGGCGGGTTGGCCGTCGCGACCCTCGGTGGCCGGTGCGTGGAGGCCCGCCTGCGGCCCATCGTCGCCGGCTACGACGTCGAGCGGCAGCTGCGGCACCGTCATGCGCGTATCCTCCCCGGCGGGGAGCGCCCGGCCGTGGGTGTCATGTCACAACTGTACAAGAGGGGCGGGGACGACTCTGTTGGGGGGGTATTGAGCCGACGTTTGGGGCGAATTGTGGCGTAATCCGTATATTTCCGAGGGTAAGCATCCGAGGGTGAACGCCGAACACCCCGTGAGTGTCTACATCCACCAGGAAACGGAGCGGACATGTTGGGAAACGGTGCAGGCAAGGGGTTCGGCTTCGGACTCGGCTTCAACCTGATCGGGCTGTTGGTCGTCATCGCCATCCTGGGGGTCGCCGCGGCGCTGTCGGTCTCGGCCTTGGACGGGGGGACGACCGGTCTCACGGCCGGGACCGTCTCCGGCCTCACGGCGACAACCGCCGCCGGGACGAAGACCCCGACCGCCACCGGGGCGACGACTCCCACCGGCACACTTGCCACCGGCAGGCCGACCACCGGCACACCGACCACCGCCGCCCCAGCGGGCACCACCGCCGTGGGCCGCGCCGCGGCCGTCGCGACGTGCAACTCCGACGCCTCGGAGGTCGAGACGGCGGTCATGGCGTACGCCGTGGGGCACGGCAGTGCCGTGGGCGTGACGCCGGCACTGCTCTCGTCCTATCTCCAGGCCTTCCCCTCCAGCCCGGACTTCTCGATCTCCATCGTCTCGGGTGTGGTGATGGTCGCCGCACCGAAGACGGCCACGCCCGTGCCCTACGACGCTCCCGGCGCGTGCGCCCAGGCGGGGGCTTGAGGCTGCAGGGTCCCAAGGCAGCGGGGACCTAGGACTGGGACCTAGGGCTGCGGGGACTCTCCGGTCTGCTCGACCCACCCGAATGTGTCCGCCGCGTGGGACCGGGCGAGATCGACGAGGGGGACGGCGACCCCGGTCTCGGCGGCCAACTCCTGCACCGCCTCCAGATCCTTGTCGAGGTTGCGCGCGTAGTGCTGCACCGGCCGGGAGAACTCGTCCACCGTGCTGGCCGACATCCTGAGCCGCTGTAGCCGCAACAGGGAGCTGCCATCGGGATCGGAGGCCTCGACCGCCGCGACCAACGTCCTCGGGTCGACACCCGCGGCCGACGCAAGCTCCACTGCTTCGTGCACGGCTCGCCAGCGGCCGGCCGTGACGACCTGGCACCCCAGCTTTGTCGCCATCCCTGCCCCCAGCGGGCCGCAGTGCATCACCTGTTGTGCGATGTCGTCGAGCACCGGCCGGATTCGGCGGAGCACGTCGTCGGGCCCGCCGACGAACAGCAGCAACCCGTTGTCCGCCGCTCGGCTGCCGAGGTTCACACCGCAGTCGAGGAGGGTGACCCCCTGCGAGGCGCAGGGACCGGCCAGGTCGCGGATGGCCCGGACCGGAATGGTCGCCGTCACCAGAACGACCAGACCCCGATGCGCGGCGCGCAAGATGCCATCGGCTCCCTCGAGGGCGGCCCGCACCTGCTCGGCGTCGACGACCGAGATGAATACGATGTCGCTCCTGGCGGCCACGTCCCCCGCTGAGCCGAGGGCGCTCGGCACCCCGCTGAGCCCCAGTGCGGCCTCGGGCCGGACGTCGTGGACGGCGGGAACGCGTCCTCGGCGCGCCAGGCTGACGGCGATTCCCCCACCGATCGTGCCGAGCCCGACCACGCCGACTCGCTGACCGCCGGTACCCCGCGACTGCAGGGTGGCAGCGCCCATGAGCGAGAGAGTAGCTCAGGGTCATGCTCGTCCAGCGGCTGGCAGGACCGAACGCCGTGTGCAATGGTGCGAATGCGTACTCGCCGCGGCCCGGCGTTGGAGACGAAGGGGAGGGGGCTCGTGAAGGGCAGCCTGCGCTCGACGTCCTCGTCGGGGTTCACGGCGGCGGCGGTCGGCATGTGCCTCGAGACATTGCTGGCAGACCCCCAGCGATGCGACGCGACGGAGTTCGCCCGGGTGGCACAGGCGTCGTCCGCCGCCGGGTTCCGGCACGTCGGGCTGTGGTTGTGGCGCGTCGCCGAAATGGGTATACCCACCGCCCGCACCATCCTCGACGACGCGGGCGTCAGTGTTCGTTTGACGGAGTGCAGGATCAGATGGGCCGATGGACCCGACGCCGCGGTCGAGGGCCTCGAAGAGGAGCTCGATAAGGTCGAGGCGTTGGGTGCCGAGATGATCCTCGCCATAGCCAAGCCGACCGAACTGGACCTCTCGCAGGCGGCGGAGGGGTTCGGCGCGCTGTGCGAGCGAGCCGCCACGCGCGGCGTGCGGGCCACCATCGAGTTCATCCCATGTCGCGCCCTGCGCGACCTGGCGACCGCCTGGGAGGTGGTCCGCCGATCGGGTGCGGCCAACGGCGGGCTGGACCTGGACCTGATGCACTGGCAGAACCAGATTGGCGGGCCCGACTTCGATCTGCTGCGGAGGATCCCGGCACAGCACGTGCACTACGTGCAGGTCTGCGACGCGGTGCAACCTGCTCCCGCCCTCGACGACTACATCTCCACGGCACTGCACGCCCGTCCCGTGCCCGGTGACGGCATCGTCGACATACCGGCGTTCCTCGGGGCGCTCGGGGAAATCGGGGCCGATCCGTTCTTCGCCATGGAGGTCTTCAACGCCGACCTGGCGGCCGGGGGACCGGAGTCGATGGCCGTACGGCTGCGCCAGTCCGCCGATGCACTGTTCGACTGAGCGCCGCTGGCCGTGGCCGGGGTCGACGGGCTCGCAGCGTGGTGGCGCGTACTTGTACGGGCGTCCCCGGCACGGGTAGCTTGGCAAGAGCCTCAGGGAACGACCGTTCATACGGCACGGAAGCTTCACACGGCACGGAAGCGGAGGGGACAGTGGTTACCGTCGACTCGGTGCACTCGCAGATGCTCATCGGTGGCGCCTGGGTGGATTCGATCGAAGGTCGGAACTACGAAACCGTTAACCCGGCGACCGAGGATCTACTCGGGTCGGCACCGCAGGCGGATCCCGCCGACATGCGCCGGGCCATCGACGCGGCCCGGACGGCGTTCGACGAGGGCCCGTGGCCGACGATGCCCCGCGCCGAGCGGTACCGGATCATCCGGCAGATCGCCGAGGGGATGGAGCGGCACGAGAAGGTCCTGTCGGACCTGGTGGTGGCCGAGACGGGCACCACCGGGCCGCTCGTGAGCCAGATGGGTTCCGTCGCCATGATGCACGACTTCGCTGAGCTCGCCATGACCTTTCCGCTCGACGAGACCGTTGCGCCGCAGAGCCTCGGGGGCCGTCTCATCGCCAGCCAGGTGCTCCGGCAGCCGGTCGGGGTCTGCGGGCTGCTCCCGACCTGGAACCTGCCCATCATGATCGCGGTGCGAAAGCTCGGTCCGGCTCTCGCCTCGGGGTCCACCATGGTGATGAAGGCGCCGCCGCAGACGCCGCTGGCGCTGTTGAAGCTGGCCGAGATCATTGCCGAGAGTGACCTGCCCCCGGGCGTGTTCAACCTCGTCACCGGCGACGGGATTGAGGCCTCCCAGGAGCTGGTGCGTAGCGAGCTGGTCGACATGGTCAGCTTCACCGGCGGTCTCGCCAGCGGTCGGAGCATCATGGCCGCGGCAGCGGGGACGCTCAAGCGGGTCACCCTCGAGCTCGGCGGCAAGTCCGCCAACATCATCCTCGACGATGTCAATCTGGACGCGATCGCACCGGCCGTTGCTCTGCAGGCCTGCGTGAACGCCGGTCAGACGTGCTCCATGTTGTCGCGCGTTCTCGTGCCTCGACAGCTGTCGCCGGCGCTGGTCGAAGGGCTGGCGGACGTCCTCCGCCGGCAGAAGGTCGGCGACCCGACTGATCCGACGGTGACAGTCGGCCCGCTCATCCGCGAGGAGCGACGCGCGGCCGTCGAGGGCTTTGTCGAGGCCGGCGTGGGCGAGGGCGCGAAGCTGGTGGTCGGCGGGAGCCGTCCGAAGGGGTTCGAGCGCGGGTACTACTACGAGCCGACGCTCTTCACCGACGTCACGAACGACATGACGATCGCCCGCGACGAGATCTTCGGGCCCGTCCTCTCGGTCATCCCCTACGACAGCGTCGACGAAGCGGTGCGTCTGGCCAACGACAGCGTCTTCGGGTTGCAGGCCAATGTCACCTGCGCCCATGTGGCCGACGGACTGGCCATCGCCAAGCGCATCCGGAGCGGTGCCGTCAGCATCAACGGGGCCATGGACTCGCTCCACGCCCCGCGGGGCGGATTCAAGCAGAGCGGGCTCGGCCGGGAGTGCGGGAAGTGGGCCCTCGACGACTACCTCGAGTATCAAGCGGTGACCTGGCCGGTCGACTAGCGGTTCGCTCCCTTGTGGTCGTGAGCTAGTTCCGCACCGGCGAGGCGCTCCGCCCGGAAGCGCTCGTCCCAACCAGGCCCCTTCGCGGTGGTACGCGGGCGCGCCGGTCGTAGGCGAGGGGCGTCTGTCGACACACCAGTGGCGTACATCGTCGGCAGGAGAGTGCCGCCAACGCTCAACGCTCCAGCCGGCGATTGATCTATTGATCTATGAGTCGATCTATTATATGATTCGATGGGTCACCGCGGCCGAGCCTGTCGTTGCACGACTTCGCGTCCGGCCCGCTGAACGGTCAGAACAGGGGAGGGATGGCAAGTGCCGCGGAAACTCAAATTCTTGGGCATCGTGGTCGCGCTGCTGTGTGCGGTGCTCAGCACGAACGCAGGCGCGAGCACTCGGGCGACGGGGGCGCCGATCAAGGTGGGCTTTCTGTGCTCGTGTTCCGGCACGTTCGGCTACATCGGCGTGGGCATGTACGACGTCTACCAGGCCTGGGTCAAGACGGTGAACGCCTCCGGAGGGATCAACGGACATCCGGTCCAGGTGATCTATGAAGACGATGGGCTGAATCCGACCACCGCGGAGACGGACGCGCAAGATGTTCTTTCCGACGGAGTGGTCGCCATCGTGGACGCCAGCGCCCTCGACTCCATCTGGGAGAAGACGGTGGCCGCGGCAAAGGTCCCTGTCGTCGGCAGCACGATCACGTCGCCGCCCTTCTATACCGATGCAGACTTCTTTACCGAGGGTGAGACCAACGACTCCCTCGTGGCTGCGATCGTCGCCACCATGAAGCAAGCGGGAGCCAAGAAGTTCGGGCAGATCTACTGCGCTGAAGCCGTCCAGTGCCAGGAGGCGGTTCCCCTGATTAAGGCCGCGGGCGCCAAAATCGGACTGGACGACGTCTTCAACGCCCAGATCTTGGCCACGGCACCGAACTATCTGGCCCAGTGTGTGGCCGCTCGGCAGAACCAAGTGCAAGCGGTCTTCATCGGGGACGGCGCGCCGATCATCGCCAAGGTCGGCGAAGACTGCGCCAAGCAGGGTTATACGCCGACGTACGTCATTGAGGGCAACTCGGTGAGCTCCATCACGACGAGCGCGCCGGGAATGAAGAACACGCTGTGGGCTCAGTTCAACTACCTCCCGTACTTCGCGACCTCCGCGCCGGTCAAGGCGATGAACGCCGCCGTCGACAAGTACTTCCCCGGGTTGCGCTCCAACGTCACCGACTGGACGCAGCAGGGTGTCGGTGCGTGGCCGTCGGGCATCCTCCTCGAAGATGCCGTGAAGGCGGGCGGTCTGACGGCCGGGGAGACGCCAACGTCGACAGAGATCCTGAAAGGTCTCCACACGATCAAGGACAACACGCTTGACGGGTGGTCGCCGCCCCTGACCTTCACCTCGGGCAAGCCCGTCTCCGTGGACTGCTGGTTCACCGGGCGGGTCCAAAACGGTGTCCCGAAGCTGGTCGACGGGGGAAGGTTGACCTGCCTCAACGGCAAGAGCTCTTCGTAGGCCCGAGCTCAGGATCGTAGGTCCGACCTCAGGATCGTAGGTCCGACCTCAGATGACCGCTTGACGCCCTCTCCACTCACTTATAGACTCATCTATAGATTCATAACTGGATGTACTGGTGTGCTGCAGGAACGCCCCCAGCACGTGTCACGGAGTTGGCTCGGAGACGAGCCATTCCGGGAGGGTAGTCTGAAACGACATGAGTGAAACGGATGTGCTAACGGTCCCGCTGCAAAAGGTGATTTCAGCCGACTCCCACGTGATCGAGCCTCATGACCTGTGGTCGTCACGGTTGACGGGCGCGTTTCGAGACCAGGCCCCGAGGCTCGTTTCGGACGAGAAGACCGACCGGATCGTGTGTGCGGGGATGAACATGGAGTTCCCCGTCGGTCTGGCCGCCGGGGTTATGCGCAAGGACGCAGAGGTCCGGGCGGAGGGCCGGTGGGCCGAGGATGTGCCACTGTCGGCCTACGACCCCGACGCCCGCGTCGCGGCGATGGAGCAAGATGGGCTCGTCGGCGAAGTGCTCTACCCGACACTCGGCAGCTCCATGTTCGGGATCGAGGACCACGACCTCTTGTGGGCCTTCCTGGGGGCGTTCAACTCGTGGTTCGGCGAGTTCTGCGGGGCGCATCCGGACAGGCTGAAAGGTATCGGCATGCTCGTCTTGGACGACGGACACGGGGACGTCGCCATCGAGCAGGTCGCGCGGTGCCGAGAGTTGGGGCTCTCGGGCATCATGCTCCCTCTCGATGCCGACGACGCACCGCGACTGCTGAAGCCCGAGTTCGACCGCTTCTGGGCGACGGCCCAGGACCTCGAGGTGCCGGTCCATTTCCACTCGTCGACGAAACGGAGCGGAAAGCTGATCAGCAGCAACAGCGTCGTCGATTTCGTGCTCGAGCCCACCACGATGGAGCGCCAGCTGTGCGGGCTGATCTTTGGCGGCCTGTTCGATCGCTATCCGCGGTTGCAGGTGGTGTCGGCCGAGAACGACGCCAGCTGGATCGGCAACATCTGCGAGAGGGCGGACTACGTGCACCGGCGCTACCGGAACCTGCGGGCTGACCAACTCAAGAACACGCGTGTGCCCAGCGAGATCATCGTGAACAACGTCTCGCTCACCTTCACCCGGGACTTCGCTGCGCCGGCCGTGTCGGAGGTGACCAACGTCCCGTTGATGTGGGGAAGCGATTTCCCGCACAACGTGAGTACGTGGCCCAACTCGCGTGAGTTCCTCGAGTCGCAACTCAAGGGTCGCTCCCCCGAGGTCACCGTGTCCTCTACGTACTCCAACGCCGCGAACCTGTACAAGTTCCCGAGCTGAGCGGCAACAAAGAGAAGCGCGAGCTGACTGTGGACGAACGCCTCTGCGTCATCTCTTCGGACACGCATGTGGGGCCCACGCCGGAGCAACTCCGCCCCTACTGCCCGGCGCACCTTCTGGAAGAGTTCGATTCGTTCTTCCGGCGCGCGGCGGAGTTGGGCAAGGCTCCCACCGCCGGCAACGCACAGAGTGCGGAGCACCGGGAGCAGATGCTGGCGCATGTGGCCTCATCGGGCGAGCACGACCCCGAAGAGCGCCTGCGCAACATGGATCACGACGGCATCGCCGCTGAGGTCGTGTTCCACGGTTCGCAGAACCTGAACCCCCTCCCCTTCGGCTACGGGGGCCACGGCGACCGCGTCCAGGAAGCCGAAGGGATCCAGATCTACAATCGCTGGTTGGCCGATTTCTGCTCGGTGCAGCCGCATCGCCACGTGGGTCTCGCCCAGTTGCCGGGGTGGGACCCGGAGGGATGCGTCCGTACCGTGGAGTGGGCCCGGTCCGCCGGGCTCGGAGCGGTGAACTTGCCGACGATGCGGCTGGAGGACCTCACGTGGCCCGCCTATACCGATCCGATCTGGGAGCCGTTCTGGTCGGCATGTGAGGCGCTCCATATTCCGCTCGTGAATCATGGCGCGGCTGATCTCAATCTCTACCGCGATCTGGGACCTGGGCGGTACGCGCTGGTGCTCGCCGATGGGCCGTGGTTGGCCCGGCGCGTGACATGGTGGCTGATATTCGGCGGGGTCTTCGAGCGGCACCCCGAGCTCAAGTTCATCATCACCGAGCAACCGGGCGACTGGCCGAAGTACGAGATCGCCTATCTGCAGTCGGTCTACGAGTCCGGTGCGCAACACCGGCTCCGGGACGTCATGCACCGTTCGCCCATGGAGATCTTCCGCACCAATCTCTACGTCGGCGCGAGCTTCATGTCGAACCGCGAGGCGAAGATGTTCGTGGAGCTCGGATTCGAGGACAGGGCGATGTGGGGTTCGGACTATCCCCACATTGAGGGAACCTGGCCGTGGACCGTGCAATCACTGCGTACCACGTTCGATGGCATCGCTCCGGAGAACATACGCAAGATGCTCTCCGAGAATGCCGCCGCCGCCTACGGGTTCAGATTGGACGAGCTACGTCCGGTTGCCGACAGGATCGGTCCGCGGGTGGGAGACGTGCTGAACCCGCTGACCGAACCGATACCCGAGCTTCCCTACACCTTGGCCTTCCGGCACTCGGGCGCGTGGAGTTGAGCGGTCACTCCTTCAGGACGAACTCGAGGATCGCCGGTGCCGCGAGTACCCAGGTGTCGAACATGGTGTAGCGGTCGTACTTGTGGCGCTCCCGGTTGGCGGCCTCCCACGCGTCCTCGGGCCACGGAGGGTCGATCAGCTTCGCCCCCTCAATCAGGCAGCTCACCTCCAGCGATGTGCGCTTGGGGTGGTCGATGTCCTTTGCGCCTCCGCGAATGATGAGGGTCGGGACGGTGACCTGGTCGAACATATAGTCGTCCACGCCGGGGAGGGTCTGCCCGGGTTTGGTCACGAAGGCCATCAGCCAGCGCAGCATGACCCGCTGGAACTCCTCTGGTTCGATGGCGAGCAGTCGGTCTCGATTCCGGGGGTTTGCCTCAATGAGGGCCTGCCATTCGGGCAGCTCAATGACGGCCTCCATGTCCCCGATCCGCACCGCCCGGACGGACGGCACGATGTAGTAGGCACCGAGCGCAAAGGTGCCGTAAATGCCGCCGACGAGATTCCACACCACGACCTTTGTCGCCAGCTCCGGATAGAGCATGACCGTCAGCAGCGAGTCGCGCGCCCCGCCGGATCCTCCGGCGATCACGCACGGGCCCAGGTCCAGCGTGGTGAGCAGGTTGTGCAGCGTCTCAGCCCGCATATGCGACTCTGTCTGCCCGTAGAACTGAACGTCGGAGTGCCCGCAGTTGGGGCGGTCCCAGAGCAAGACCCGTAGGCCGCCGGCGACGAGGGCCTCGGCGAGCGGTCGCACGCCCGGGATGTCCTTGCTGAACCGGCCGCCGGGCGTCAGAACGAGCAAGGGCGACCGGTCGTCGCCAAGAACCTCATAGACGACGTCGCCGCCGTTGATCGATAGAGCTGGCACTCCTGCAACCTCCTTGAACTCCGATGTGGGGCGTGAACGGAGGTCCGGAACGTGGAACCCCGACAGGAGCGTACCCGTAGGCGCTGCGCGCAGGCGCCGGCACACTGCGACGGGAAACGCTGACGGGTGGTGACCCGCTAGTGGTCTGCCAGGGCCGAGATCTGTGCAACCCTTTGGAGGTCCTCTTCGGAGAGCTCCCACGATGCGCTGCGCGCGTTGGCGATGATCTGCTCGGGCGACGTGGCGCCGGTGATCACCGATCCGACGAAGGGTTGAGATGTGAGCCACGACATGGAGAGCTCGAGCAGGGTATGCCCGCTCTCCTTGGCGAACGTCTCGAGCTCGCTGACCTGGGCAAGGTGATCCGGCGTCAGCAGGGAGCCCCTGAACCTGTCGTTGATCGTCGTGTGCTCGGCAAGGCGGGAGCCGGCGGGCGGCACACCTCCGCTGCCGTACTTGCCGGTCAAGAGCCCACTGGCGAGCGGGTAGTAAGGCAGGAGCATCAGTGAGTTGCGACGGCACCCCTCGAGCGCGCCCTCTTCGCGTGGTCCCTCGAGGAGGTTGTAGCGGCTCTGCGACGTGACGAAGGCGGCGAGACCGTCCCGGGCGCTCACTGCCTGGGCCGCGTCGATCTGCTCGCCGCCGAAGTTGGAGCAGCCGATCTCTCGGATCTTCCCCTGTTGGATCAGCGTGTCGAGGGCGCTGAGGGTGTCGTGCAGCGCCGTGTCCGGGTCCGGACGGTGCTGCTGGTAGAGATCGACGAACTCGACGTTGAGGCGCTGCAAGCTGCTCTCGAGCGCTCGGATGATCCGTTCCGACCCGCGCTCTCCCGGCGCAGCGAGGTCTTCGTTCAAGAACTTGGTGGCGATGACGATCTCGTCGCGACGCGAACCGAGCTTCTGCAGGGCGTGGCCGATGAACTGTTCAGACTGTCCGGTCCCGTTCCGGGAGCGGACGCTGTACTCTTCTGCCGTATCGAGAAAGTTGATGCCGACGTCGAGCGCCGCCGAAATGATCCGGGTTGCCTGAGTGAGGTCGCAGCTCTTGCCGAAAAAATCCGTGCCGAAGTTGTTGGTGCCCAAGCCCACGACGGAAACTTCGAGAGATCCGAGCGTACGAGTTTTCAACGATCCTCCAGTGTTGTTCTGTGCCGGCGCCTTCGAAAACCCCGAAACGATGCTGTTACTGCGAGAAACACTATCCCGAGACCGCGTCTAAGCTACGGGTGGCCTTGCGGTGAGAGGGGACGAGAGAGTGAGCGATACGGGGAGCGAGCGGCGGAGGGTGCCGATCGCCATCATCGGAGCCGGGCCCGGGGGCGTCTGCATGGGCATCAAGCTCAAGCAGGCAGGATTGGACGACTTCGTGATTCTCGAGCGCTCGGACGGCGTCGGTGGCACGTGGCGCTCGAACCGTTACCCGGGCTGCGCGTGCGACGTCCCGACCCACGTGTACCAGTTCTCGTTCGAGCTGAACGGTGCCTGGTCCCGCCCCTACGCGACGCAACCGGAGATCCTGGCCTACATGGAGCGCTGCGCGGAGAAGTACGGCGTGCTCCCGCACTGTCGGTTCGGGAGTACCGTCACTCGGGCGAGCTGGCAAGAGGACCGGGCCTGCTGGGCTCTCGAGCTGGCGGGCGGCGAGATCCTCGAGGCTCACGCGGTCGTCAGCGCGGTCGGCATGTTCAACGAACTGGTCTGGCCCGACATCCCTGGCCTGGCATCCTTCGCCGGCACGATGTTTCACTCAGCCCGCTGGGACTGGGATCACGACCTCACCGGAGAGACGGTGGGGGTGATCGGCAGCGCGGCGAGCGCGGTGCAGTTCGTGCCCGAGATCGTGAAGCACGCCGGCCAGGTCCACCTTTTCCAGCGGACCGCGAACTGGGTGCTCCCCAAGGCGGATGCTCCGTACTCGCCTGAGGAGTTGGACCGGTTCCTCAACGATCCGGGTGCACGCCAGGCGGCGCGCGACGAGGTGTTCGCCACGCAGGAGGCCAACAACGTGGCGGGTGCCGACGCCGCAGCCCGGGCGACCCGTGAAGAGATCGTCCTGGCCGCCATGGAGGTCGTGAAAGACCCGGTCGTCCGGTCCAAGCTTCGGCCGAACCATCCGTGGGGATGCAAGCGGCCGTTGCTCTCCAATGAGTTCTATCCCGCGTTCAACCGACCCAATCTCGAGCTGGTCACCGAATCGATCGACCACATCACGCCAGACACGATCGTGACCGAGGATGGGGTCGAGCGCCGCGTGGACACGATAGTCCTGGCCACGGGTTATGACGCCACCAAGTATGTCTCGGTGATCGATGTGGTCGGCCGGGACGGAACGAAGATCTCCACGGTCTGGGAAGACGGGGCCCAGGCCTACCTGGGAATCACGGCCGCCGGATTTCCGAACCTGTTCATGCTCTACGGGCCGAACACCAACAGCGGCTCGATCATCACCATGATCGAGTTCCAGGTCGAACACATACTGGCGCACCTCCGGCGGCTGGCCGACGAGGGCCTGGCGTGGATCGACGTGCGTCCCCAACGAATGGAGTCGTACAACCAGGAGGTGCAGCAGGCGATCGGTGGAGTGGTGCACTGGCAGGCGGGGTGCAACGGATACTACCGATCACCTTCGGGGCGAGTCGTGACACAGTGGCCGTTCACCATGGGCGCATTCAGGGACCGGGCCGTTGTGCCGCAGCCCGACGACTTCGTCGCCGGCTTGCCCTGAACCGCGTTGCGGGTTCCGGGCCTCGCGTGAGGCGTTGCCCGCACTGACCGCCGGTCCGTGGTTCCGATTCTCAGAAAGGTGCACACAGATGCCGATCGATCCGCAAGTGCAAGTCCTCCTGGATCAGGCGGCCGCCGCCGGTCGGCCTCCGCTCCGGGGCCAGACCGTAGAAGAGTCCCGCGCCCTCATGCGATCGATGATCGCGGTCAAGGGGGACGGACCGAAGGTCGGACGCGTCGAGGACCGCGCCATCCCGGGGCCTGCCGGTGATATCCCCGTCCGTATCTACTGGCCCGATGGTGTCGGGCCCCTCCCGGTGGTGACCTGGTTCCACGGCGGAGGGTGGGTGCTCGGTGATCTCGAGACGGCCGACAGCACATGTCGGAGCCTGACGGCGAAGACCGGCGCCATCGTTGTCAGTGTCGACTATCGGCTCGCACCGGAGAACCCGTACCCGGCCGGGGTCGATGATGCACTCGCGGCCGTCTCGTGGGTGGCCGCCAATGCTCAGGGAATCGGTGGCGATCCCGACCGGGTGGCCGTAGGGGGTGACAGCGCCGGCGGCAATCTCGCCACGGTGACCGCGCTGCAGGCGAAGCGGAACGGCGGCCCCAAGCTCTGCTACCAGCTGCTCGCCTATCCGGTCACCGACGGGATGATGAGCTGCCCGTCCTATGAGGAGAACGGCGAGGGCTACCAGCTGACGGCCGATGCCATGCAGTGGTTCTACGAGCTGTATCTAGGCGACGGCGACCCGAAGGATCCTCTCGTCTCGCCGCTCTACGCCGAGGACGAGGATATTGCGGACCTGCCGCCCGCCCTGGTCATGACCGCGGAATTCGATCCGCTCCGTGACGAGGGCGAAGCGTACGCGCGGCGGTTGGAGCAGGCTGGGGTCTCGGTCACGCTGAAGCGCTACGACGGCCAGATCCACGGGTTCTTCACTCTGGACGCCTTCCTCGACGCGGCGAAGGCAGCAGTAGACGAGGCTGCCGCAGCGCTGCGCGCCGCCTTCGGCTCATAGCGGCCACGCGCGGGCCCCCTGCGAGTTGACGATGCGCAGACCCACCCATAGACTCATGAATGGATTTATACCTGTCCGTTTCGATTTCGGCTGTAATGGGGCGAACAGACGGGGCCCAGGCTCGCGGAATCCTGTCACATGGCCAGGTGCCACTTGTCCCCTCGGTTCGGTCGGAGGAACGGCGAGAAGGTTCGCACGTGCGTCAGTGGACGAGTGACCGCGGGTGCTCGCGAGGAGGGGAGGGGAGATGGGTTCGGACAACACCACGATTCGCCTCCTCGAGATAGCCGCCGAGAAGTGGCCTGACGCCGAGGCACTGGTCGACGGCGACGTCCGCCTGACGTTCGCTGGCCTGCATCGGACCGTGAGGCGCGCCGCGGGTGCCGCCATGGCCGCGGGAATCGGCAACGGCGATCGCGCCGCGATCTGGGCGCCCAACTCTTGGCAATGGGTCGTGGCGGCTCTCGGCGTCCAGGCGGCCGGCGGTGTCCTGGTGCCCATGACCACCCGCTACAGAGGCAACGAAGCCACCTATGTACTCGGGCGCACGAGCGCGCGGCTGCTGTTCACCGTGGAGGGCTTCCTCGGGATTGACTACGTGAGCTTGCTCGAGGGTCACGACACGAACGTGGAGCGGACGGTCTTCTTCGACTCTCCGTCATGGAACGAGTACATGGACAGCGGCACGGACGACGATCCACCCGTGGTCACCGACGAGGACCTGGCCGACATCATCTTCACGTCGGGGACGACCGGACGACCCAAAGGGGTCATGTCGACGCATACGCAAACGGTCAATGTCCCTCGAGCGTGGGCGGCGTGCGTCGGGCTCCGAGCCGGGGACCGATATCTGCTCGTGAGTCCGTTCTCCCATACCTCGGGGTACAAGTGCGGGTTTATCGGGGCGATCCATGCCGGCGCGACGACGTATCCGGTTGCGGTAGCCGACATGTCCGTCCTGCTCGACATTGTGAGCCGGGAACGGATCACCATGCTCCCGGGCACCCCGACGCTCTTCTATTCGATTCTCAACCATCCCGAGCGGGACACGTACGACCTCTCGTCGCTTCGGCTGTCAGCGATCGGGGCGGCCTCGGTCCCGGTCGACCTGGTCAAGCGCATGCAGGACGAGCTGTTCGAAACAGTGGTGACGGGCTACGGTCTCACCGAGACCACAGGCGTCTCTACGATGTCCCGCTTCGACGATTCGCCGGAGATCATCTCGCGTACGGTCGGTCGGGCTCTTCCCGGCGTTGCCATCCGCATCGTCGATACGACCGGAAAGGACGTCGACACCGGTGTCGCCGGTGAGGTCCTCGTACGGGGCTACAACGTCATGAAGGGGTATTTCGGGGACCCGGAACAGACGGCCGAGGCCATTGACGCCGAAGGATGGTTGCACACCGGTGACGTCGGCACGCTTGACGACGCCGGCTACCTCGCAATTACCGACCGCCTGAAGGACATGTACATCGTAGGCGGCTTCAATGCGTACCCAGCGGAGATCGAAGCCGACCTGCTGCGCCACCCTGATGTCGGCATGGTCGCCGTGATCGGGATTCCAGATGAGCGGATGGGCGAGGTCGGGATGGCGTTCGTCGTGCTGAAGCCTGGGGCCTCGGCGACGGGCGACGAGATCATCGCGTGGTCGCACGACGAGATGGCAAACTACAAAGTGCCGCGTCGGGTCGCCATCGTCGAGGCCTTGCCGCTGAACGCCGTGGGCAAAGTGGTGAAGCCCGAGCTCCGGGCCGCGGCGTGCTCAGAGTTGGCCGGCGAAACGTCGCCCCGCCTGATCACACAGGCAGCAGGAACTGCAGCAGGAACTACGGACGAGGAGGCTTGAGTGGCAGCAGACTCAGGAGCGGCGAAGCTCTGGCGGTACATGGCCGATGCGGTCATGAGGGGCGACCTGGACGAAGCCCGGACGTGCGTGACGGACGGCTTCGAATGGGAGGTCATGGGCCGGTTTCCTTACGCGGGGCGCTACCAGGGTGTCGAGGGCCTCGCCGCGCTCCTCAACGGAGTACGTGAGGGGAGCGGGGGTACGTTCCACATGACTCCGGAACTGAGCTTCGGTGATGATGACGCCGCGGTCGTGGTCGGGCACGTCACTGCGTCTCGTCCAGGAAAGACGTTGGATGCGCAGAACGTGTTCATCGTGCACTGTGAGGAGGGCAAGATCACGCACGGTTCGACGGTGCCGGTGGACCAGTACGCATACGACGAGTTTTGGGAGTGAGCGGCAGCCGGCTGCGTTCGAGCCTCCGGGCCGACGAAAGATCGGGAAGAGTCAAGGGAGAGATAGCGTGCCTCGAGCAATAGTCATGCGCGGCAAGGGCGTTCCACTAGAAGTGGAAGCGCTCGACCTATCGGGCCCCGGCCCCGAACAGATTCGGGTCCGTCTCGGCGCATCGGGGGTGTGCCACTCCGACTTGCACATCTACAACGCCGGCGCACCGAACATGCATCTGCCGATGGTCCTCGGTCACGAGGGGGCCGGCGAGGTGATCGACGTCGGCGCAGACGTCGACGAGTTCGCTGTGGGCGATCATGTCGTGCTGTGCACGGTGACGCAGTGTGGTACGTGCACCTACTGCCGGAGCGGCACGCCCACCTTATGTGTCACCTATCCCAAGACGGTGACCGGCACCTTGCCCGACGGACGCATGCCCCTCTCTTTGGGAGGTAATCCGGTGGGGCAGATGGCGGGTCTGGGCTGCTGGAGCGAGGAAACGGTCGTCCATCGCCGCTCGGCGGTGAAGATCGACCGCGCCATGCCGTTCGCCTCGGCGGCCTTGCTCGGCTGCGGGGTCGTCACGGGCTACGGCGCGGTGGCGAACGTCGCCCAGGTGCGGGCCGGGGACTCCATGACCGTGGTGGGATGCGGCGGGCTTGGGCTCAGTGCGATCCAGGCCGGTCGGATTGCCGGTGCCGAGCAGATCATCGCCGTCGATGTCAACCAGACGAAGCTGGACATGGCGAAGACGTTCGGAGCTACGGACGTCGTCGACTCATTGAGCGGCGACCCGGTCCAACAGATGCGGGATCTGACCGGCGGCCTGGGAACGACGTTCGCGTTCGACTTCGTCGGCACTGCTCAGACGGCGCGTGACTCGCTGGCAATGGCCCGCAGAGGCGGGACCTTGGTCCTGACCGGGCTGGGCAATCCGGAACTTGCGTTCAATGTCAACGACCTCATCCGGGCCGGGCGGACGATCAAGGGAAATCTGATGGGCATGGGGGATTTCCGGACCGGCTACGCCAAGCTGGTCGCGCTCTACCAGGACGGTTCGCTCCAGCTCGACCAGCTCGTCTCCCAGCGGCTCGAACTCGACCAGGTCCAGTTGGCGTTCGACGCCATGGCGGAAGGCGACGTGGCACGCTCGGTGTTCATCACCGCCTGACGGCTCGGTGTTCATCACCGCCTGACGGCTCGGTCCGCACCCGATCCCGATGCGCGGGGTCGGGTCGTGTCGTCTAGCCGGTCGCGGGCAGGGTTTCGGGCACGGCGCCGTAGGTGACGCCGATGTCCCCTCCGACGTCGTGGCGCTGGAGCTGGGGAAGGACCTCGGTGGCGAACAGATCGAAGTTGGCCTCGGCCTCGCGGCCGGGCATGCCGCCGAAGGCGAGCGGGACGACGAGGGAGCCGGCGTCGCAGCGGGTCGCGTAGTCGAGGAGCTTGTCGGCGACTTCGTTGGGGCTGCCCCAGACCTGCAGGTCGGCGAGGAACCCGTTGAACTTCTCGAGCCCGTGTTTGGCGATGTTGTTGGCGAGCGCCCCGTAGTACTCGTAGCCTTCGATCTCGGCGAACCCGACGTTGTCGAACTCGTAGTGCTCGACGGTCGAGCGAGCCCAGCGCTGCAGGTACACCTCGCGTATGCGTTGGGCGGCGGCACGGTCTTTGCTCACCCCGGCGACGACCACCAGGATCGGCTTGGGAGCCTCGAACCCGTTGAGCTCGACGTAGCGCTCGCGGTAGGTGGCGAGCTCGGCTTCGGCGATCTCCCAGGGCTTCTGGGCGATCACCATCAGCCCCACCCCGAGGCTGGCCATGAGCTCCATGGACTGCGGGGATACCGCCGACGCGAAGGTCCGACCCCGGAAGCTAGCCAGTGGGTGGGGTCGTATGGCGGCCCGGGGCTGGTGGTACATCTCGCCGTCGTATTCGATATAGCCGGTCTCGAGCGCTTCCAAGATGGCCTCGGTGTACTCGGTGAACCTTCGGCGTGACTCGCCCATGGGCACCCGGAACCGCTCGAACTCGACACGGCCGAGGCCCCGGCCGATCCCCAGGATGGCCCGGCCCTGGGAGAGATGATCGAGCATGGAGAAGCTCTCGGCCACCCGCACCGGGTCATGCCACGGCAACACCGTCACCATCGTGCCCAGCTTCACCCGCGTGGTCTGGGCCGCCACCCAGGCCAAGAACATCGGGGTCTGCGAGGTCAGCTGGTAGTCCGAGAAGTGATGCTCTGAGGCCCATACCGAGTCGAAACCGGCCGTTTCGGCGCGGGCGGCCATGGCAATCTCACGACGCATCACCTCTGCATCGGTCGTCTGGCCGTCGATATTGGCGAACTGGAGACCAAATCCAATGTGCATGAGTACTTACTATCATACCGGCGCCCCGGGCGCCACCTCACCACCCAAAAAATCCATCCGATCCCGCCTTCCACCAGCCACCCTGCACCGCCGACCACGCTGGTCCCCGTGCAGTCAAACAAAGAAACTCACAGCGGGAGCTAGACTTGCCGCGTCCAAGGGGGACGTTCCGAAGGAGAGTCGATGCCGCCGCCTCGAAGACAGAACAGCGCTGTCGACGCCCTGGTTGAGGCACTCCGTCACGACATCAGGAGCGGGAAGCTGCGGCCGGGCCAACGCATCGACCTCGATGAGTGGGGTGAGGGGATGGGCGCGAGCCGCACCCCCGTTCGGCTCGCCCTGGAGCGGTTGGAGGCCGAGGGGTTCGTCAAGCTGTCGGGTCGACGCGGGGCGACCATCATCGATGTGACGCTGAACCACATCGAAGACGTCTTGTGCACCCGTTTGGTGCTCGATGCCACGCTGGGCCGGGTGGGGGCGAGGAACATCACGCAGCAGGATCTCGACGTGCTCGAGTCGCTGCTCGAACAGATCGAAGCGATCAAGCTCCCCGAGGAGCACGCCAAGATGGTGGACCCCGCCCAGCGTTTCCACGCGCAGCTGTTCCACGCCGCGGGCGCTCCGATGATGCACCGGCTGGCGATGCAGTCCGTACACCACACGGACGTGTTCCTGAGCAGCATGTGGTTTACCAACCGGCGGATCGCCGACGTTGGCAAGGCGTATTTTGCCCAGCTGTACGCCGCATGTCTCGCAAGGGATGGTGACCGCGTCAGCGAGCTCATCCGCGGCTACCGGGTGGATATGGCGGGAGTGGTCCTCCAAGATCGCGTACGGACCGAAGACCTTCGAATCCTTCCGGGGGCGCTCACACCCGCTGAGTTCCTGCAGTTGCGGGCGATTGTCGACGAGGGGAACGACCCGGTCGGGCCCGCCGGCAACGCGGCCCTTACCGCCGGCGGCCAACGCCGGCAGGCGAATGTCTCCAAATCCGCCTACTCGGTCAAAAACGGCCGAAGTACAAGCGCTAAAGTTTCGGCCCGCGGCCGCGCTCGTCCGAAGCTCGAGACCGCATGATCGGTGCCCGCTAACGGTCTTCGCCGTTAGTTTGCCGGCGTCGATGGATGCTGCGCCTCTGTGAGCAGGCCGCGCGCTGTTGCCAACTCCATCATCGCCTCGAGCTGTTCGAGATAGTGACCGACGGAGTCGTGGGGGAACCGCAGCGTCAGCTTCGTTGCCCCCATTTCGGACAGGGCGGCGACCCTTTCGGCCGTCTCGTCCGGTGCGCCCTGAGGGTCGAGCACAGTACTGACCGCCACGTGCAGAGGATGCCGGCGTGCGTGCCACGTGTCCGTTTCCGCGGCCTCGGCGATCCAACTCCGCAGCTGCTCATCGGAGAGAGCGAAGGGGCACCAGGCGTCGCCCAATTCGACGGCACGCCGGAGTGATCGGCGCGTTTGCCCCCCGACCCAGATGGGGATGTCCTGTTGGAGTCCGCACGGATCGACGACCATGCCGGAGAATGTGAAGTACGGCCCTTCGTACTCCGGAATGGACCGTCCGAACGACGCCCGTATGGCCTGAAGGGCGTCGTCGCTTCTGGCGTTGCGGTCCTCGAACGGGATGCCGAGTAGCTCGAACTCCGGCTTGAGGTACCCGACACCGACGCCGAGATTCAGCCGACCATGGCAGATCCGATCGAGCGATCCGTAGCGCTTGGCGACGTCGAGGGGGTGGTGGTACGACAGGACGAGGACGAGCGTCGTGAAACGGATACGACGGGTCCGAGCCGCGAGGTAGGCGAACGTGGGGAGGGGATCCCAGTACCGTGCCCCCGGCCTTTGACCACCTCCGAATCCACCTTCGTGATCGACCGGTATGGCCACATGTTCACTGCACGTGATGTAGTCGTAGCCCAGGCCGTCAGCGGCCTCGGCGATTCTGGCGACGTCGTCGATTGTCCCGTCCATCTCCCACGCGGCGTGCTTCCCGGGACTGAGAGACAGTACCGGCGTCAAGAGGCCGAATTGCATGACCGCCTCCACGTTCCGCACGTTTCGGCGCGATCGGCGCATGCGGACACAGCTGGCACGGGCGTAGGCTACAGGCGGTCGAGGAATGACGAGGACGCGGCCGTCGGCCAGTCGTCGGGGCGGAGCAGGGCGTCACTCCCACCGTCACAGAAGATCAGCGATCCACAGATGAAGCGGGCATCGGGTCCGAGCAGGAACGCAACCAATGCGGCCACCTCATCGGGGTACCCGAGGCGTCCGACGGGCATGGGGAACTTGTCGAACACCGGGCCTTTCACGGGGTCGACACGGCTCTCCTCGGTGAGCGGCGTCTCGATCAGGCCGGGGGCCACTGCGTTGAGCGTGATCCCATTGCCGATCCATTCGGTCTCGACGGCGTGGTGACGCATCCACCTGGCGATGGCCGTCTTGGTCGCGGGGTAGGAGGGGATTGACCCGATCGACTCACCGATCTCCCGAGCATGCTCTTCGTCGCCCGACAAGCATGCCTTTACCAGGGAATCGTCGATCCCCGGTATGGTCGTCGTCGTATTGGAGGAGATCAGCACGGCTGCGGACTCACCGCTGGCCGCCAGGAGGTCCCGCAGGCCTTCGGCCAGGACGACGGTTCCGAAGTAGTTGATGGAGACGAGGAGCGCACCGGACCGGTCGGCAGTGCCTCCGACGCCGGCGTAGGTGACCAACCCATCGATCGCCCCGTTGCTGAGCCGCCTGACGTCACTGATCGCCTGTTCCCGCCCGTCGGCTGTGCCGAGGTCGGCGATGACCTCGGCATTCTTGATGTCGATCCCGATCACCCGGTCTCCCGCTTCGCTGAGTCGCCGGGCGGCTGCTGCGCCCAGGCCCGACCCGCTGCCGGTCACAACGATCGTTCGCACGCCGAGAGCGTAGCGGTTCGCATGGAGGGGAACCCGACATCTTCCGTCAGGATTGCTCCGTTGCGGGATGCTGCAGCCCCCGAGAAGTAGTCTCCATCCCGGATCCACTCCTATGACGAAACCGCACTATGACTTCAGTGGGAAGGTCGCGCTGATCACCGGCGCCGCGTCGGGCATCGGCCAGGCCACCGCGGCGAGTTTTGCCCGTTTGGGGGCCAAGGTGGTTCTCGCCGACTTCGATCTGCGCGCCGGTCGCCGCACGGCCGATCAGCTTCGCGACGAAGGCGGTGAATGCATCTTTGTGGGCACGGATGTCACCGACGAGGTGCAGGTCGAGAGGCTCGTCTCCACATCGGTGGCGCACTTCGGTTCGCTCGACATCGCCTTCAACAACGCCGGAATTGAGGGGCGGTCCGGGGCCATCACCACCGATCTCGGCTACGGGGAGTGGTGCCGCATCATCGACACCAATCTGACGGGTGTGTGGCTGTGCCTGAAGTACGAACTGCTGTACATGGTCGACCACGGTGGAGGATCCATCGTCAATACCAGCTCTGTCGCGGGCCTGGGACCGGCGGTGAGCTCCGGCGTCGCCTATGCCGCAAGCAAGCACGGCGTGATCGGGTTGACCAAGACCGCTGACAAGGAGTTCTCAGCGCATGGGATCCGCATCAATGCCATCTGTCCCGGCGGGGTCGACACCCCCCTGCTCGAGCGGCTCGTCGGACAGGACGCCATTTCTGCCATCCGTGAGCAAAGTGGTTCGCTTGCCAGCCCGGATCAGATCGCAGACGCGGTGGTCTGGCTGAGCTCGGAGGCGGCGAGCTTCATCAGTGGTCAAGCCGTCGTCATAGATGGAGGCGGGAGTATCACCGCGACCGGGTCTCGCTAGGCGGGTGCGGCCGGGCGTAGCTATTTCGGACCGTAGTAACGACCCGCCCACTCGAAGACCTGCGCCAACCGGCCATCAGGCAGAGACTGGGTGGCGATCGTCCGCCGATACCGGTGCTGCTGCCCATCGGTCATGACGACACAAAGTTCGGCGGTGTCGTCCTCAATCGAATGCTCCCGACCGTCCATCGGGCCGCCGTTGAGGACGACCACATCGGCTGCTTCCTCCTCATGCTGCACGGACATCGAAAGAGAATCCCAGACCTGACAATCGGTCGCAACCGGGTAGGAAGCCACGTGAGCGTGCCACCCGAAAAGAGAGGCGACTCGTCCGGCCGCATCGAGGGATCGCTGGACACTTCGGCACCATCGGGTCGATCTTCGATTCTCGAAGATCTGGCAGAAATGCGGCGAGCTGGACAGTGGGGGACGTTCGGCCCTGGTGCCCATACCTGCGTCGGCGCAAGCTCTAGGCACACCCGACCGCGTCAGTGTCCTTTTGACCTCACTCTGACGCCATTACTCAGGAGCTGGAATGACCACTGGCGAACTCATTCTCAACGCAGCCGTTTTGATCTTCGTGCTGTACCGCAACCTCGGGCACCACATCGTGAACCGACAGCGCTTTACCATCCCAATCGTCATCATCGCCGCCGTAGGGGTCCTGTTCTTGCGCAACATCCCTACGGTACAGAATGACCTCGGGTTTGAGGCAATCGGCCTCGCTGCCGGGCTCATCTTGGGTGTCATCGCAGGTTTCCTTCTCCGGGTGACACGAACTGACACCGGGCAGGTCATGACGCAGGGTGGCACGTGGTTCGCCCTCTTATGGATTTTCGTCATCGGCGCACGGGTTGCCTTCTCGGAAGGGGCGACCCATGTGTTCGGCCACCAGGTGACGGATTTCTCGATTACGAACGGGATCAGCGGATCCGATGCCTTCACTGTCATGTTCGTACTGATGGCCCTGGCCATGATCACGGCCATGGTGGCGACCATTGCCGTGCGCTCTGCCCACCTTGGTTCAGGCCCGATCCTTCACAACGCCGTCTCGGCCTAGTGAACCGAGAAGCGGGCGTAGTCACACCAAATGCCATTCGGGGCGAACGCACTTCTTGTGGGTCGCACGCCGATGACGTCAGTGCGAGTATGTAACAGTGCCGTCCCTTGAGGCTCTTATAACCCTGGCCAGCGCGGGGTGGGATCCTGCAGTCGAAAGGGAGATCTTCGGGACAGCAGACCCTCCCCACATCGCTCGAGTAATCGAAGCCTTCGTCTCATGTCGATGCGGGCCCGTTGACGACGCCATTTTCTACAAACCAGGCGTTGGGATCGTGGCCGGTCTCCGCTTAGTGGGCGGCTCCGATGTTGTGGTGAAGATACACCGCTGGAACGTCTCCGTTGATCGCCTGACTGCCGTTCAAGAGGTGCAGGCGTATGGCGCAGATTTGGGTATGCCCGCCCCCCGACCCCTCGTGGGTCCCGAGAAGGTCGCTGGTGGAATCGCAACCGTTGAAGAGCTACGGAGCGGCAGCAGAGCGAATGGAAGAGACCCTGCCGTTCGACGATCGCTCGCCGAGGGTCTGCACGCCTTCGTGACGACGACTGCACCGCTCATCGGAAAGGTCAACGTGGGGCGGCCCCTTATGCTGCGACCTCCTGATGCACCGTTGTGGTTCGAGCCACATGATCTGCGTTTCGACTTCGAGGGCACCAGGGAGGGGGCCGAGTGGATCGACGACCTCGCCTCGCTCGCCCGAACCCGGCTCCAAGATCTGGAGCTGAACGTGGTACTCGGCCACTTTGACTGGCGTATCGAAAACCTCGCCTTCAAGGATGCCGAGATCGTGGCGATCTATGACTGGGACTCGGTGTGCAGCGCCCCCGAGCCGCTGGTTGTTGGGGTAGCGGCTGCGGGATTCACTGCCGATTGGACGAGCGCCGAACCCGATCCACTGCCAACCGTGACTGAGATGCGCGCCTTCGTGCATGAGTACGAACAGGCCATGGGCAGAGCATTCGACCCTAAGGAACGGGATGCACTTGATGCCGCAAATCTCTCGGCCTGTGCCTACGGCGCCCGCTGCCAGCACTCTGATATGTCCCGTCATCCCGAACTCGTTCGGTCCTCCGCCCCCGGCTGGATCCGCCTGCTACGTGAGCGAGGCGAGAACGGACTGATCGAGCCATAACTTGGCCGAGCGACCAAATCGGGTGAAGGATGCCGCTTGCCGGGATACGGGAGACGTAACCAACGTCATCTTCGTCAGAGCAAGGAGGGGCTGGTGGGCGACCCCCAAAACCATTTGCCAAACTGGATGAATGCCGGATCCCTATTGGCCACTCTTTGACCTCCGGGTCCGAACGCCTCGAATGGAGATCCGTCTTCCAAGCGACCAGGATCTCTACCGCCTCAATGAGCTGGCGGACCTCGGAGTCCACGAGCCGGCCACCATGCCCTTTGAGGTCCCGTGGACGGACACGCCGCTACCGAGGCGCCACCGAGAGTCGCTCCAGCACTGGTGGTCTGCACGGGCCAACTGGAAGGCGGAGAACTGGTCATTTATCGGGGCGGCATTCGTTGACGGTGCTCCCGTCGGGGTGCAGAGTCTTATGGCAAAGAACTTCGGCACGCTGCGGACGGTCGAGACGGGCTCGTGGCTTGGCCTTCGGCATCAGGGTCAGGGCCTCGGGAAGGAGATGCGATCCGTCATTTTGCATTTGGCGTTCGAGGGTCTCGGTGCCGTCGAGGCGAGGAGCGGTGCCTTTTACGACAACCACGCCTCGTTGGCAACCTCACGGTCGTTGGGTTACGTGGCCAACGGCGAGCGGCTGGTGCTGCGACGAGGTAAGGCAGATCGGATGATTGACGTGAAGCTGGACCGGTCAACGTGGGCATTACAACGACGAGACGACATCGAGATTGAGGGATTAGAGGGCTCCCTGGAGATGTTCGGCGCAGTACATAGGTGACGTTCGATCCCACACCCACTGGGTTCTCCCACCAACCGCGCCGGCTCCCTGGCTCGCTTGACGGCCTTGACCCCGTTGCATAGATTATACAATGGATCAAAACGCAGATCCTAAAGGCAGGCTCATACCGTTGTGAAAGGGGAGACCACTGCCCACAAGGGTCGCTGGGGCCCAACGTGCAATGGGGGTCGGACGTACGAACGCAGGGTCCGCGCGCCGTGGCGCCATCCCCGCGACGGCAGGCAAGACGGTATCTTTCGTAGGCATGGGGTGTGGTCGTGACAGAGGATAGAAACGAGTTTGACGTCGTCATCGTCGGCGCGGGCTTCGGCGGTCTCTACGCCCTCTACAAGCTCCGCGTCGCTGGGTTCTCGGTGCGCGTGTTCGAGGCGGCACCGGACGTCGGTGGCACCTGGTACTGGAACCGGTATCCCGGTGCCAGATGCGATGTCGAAAGCGTCGACTACAGCTACTCGTTCTCACCCGAGCTCGAGCAGGATTGGCACTGGTCGGCTCGCTACGCCACCCAGCCGGAGATCCTGAGCTACTTGCGGCACGTCGCGGAGCGCTTCGACCTCCGCCGGGACATCCAGTTCGACACACGGGTGGTGGGGCTCGCCTACGACGCCGACAGGTCCCGGTGGACCGTCCGGACCGACCGGGGGGACGCCGTCTCGTCCCAGTTCTGCGTCATGGCGACCGGGTGTCTGTCGACCGCCCAGATGCCAGACCTTCCTGGGGCAGCTGACTATCGAGGCCGGATCTTTCACACGGGCACCTGGCCCGGTCCAGTCGACTTCAGCGGGCAACGCGTCGGGGTAATTGGAACAGGTTCCTCGGGGATTCAGGTGACCCCAGAGGTTGCGGCCCAGGCAGATCGTGTCGTCGTGTTCCAGCGGACACCGAACTTCACCCTCCCCGCCCGCGACGGCCCGCTGGACCCCGCAATCGAGGCGGAGTTCAAGGCGAACTACCGGGAGAGGCGCGCCGCGGCAGAGCGCTCGCCGGGTGGCCTTCCCACCGCACGGCCCACTGTCGGGGTCTCAGACGTCGACGAGAGCGAGCGGGCTGCGATCCTCGAGCGGGCTTGGGAGCTCGGTGGCAACGCGATGCAGCTCACGTTCACCGATCTCCTGGTGGACGAGACCACCAATGGTGTGGTGTCGGAGTTCATGCGGTCCAAGATCCGGGAGGTCGTCGAGGATCCGCACGTCGCTGAGCTGCTCTGCCCCAAGGACTACCCGTTCGGGGCGAAACGTGTCTGCAAGGACACGGACTACTACGAGACGTTCAACCGGAGCACGGTCACTCTGGTCGATCTGAGAACCGAGCCACTCGTCGGCCTGTACGAATCGGGGCTCCGCACCGCGAAGGCGGACTACGAGCTCGACAGCATCATCTACGCGACCGGATTCGACGCGCTCACCGGCACGCTCTTGCGAATGGACATCGTGGGCCGCGACGGTGTTCGGCTAGCCGACGCGTGGGCCGAGGGACCTGAGACGTATCTCGGATTGATGGTTGCCGGAATCCCAAACATGTTCGTCGTCACCGGCCCGGGCAGTCCCTCGGTGCTCACGAACATGGTGGCCGCGATCGAACAGCACGTCGACTGGATCGCGGAGTGCGTGACTCGTCTACGGGATCAGGGGTACAACTCCATCGAGCCGAGCAGTGATGCCCAGTCGGACTGGGTGGCGAACGCCAACGAGGTCGCGGCGCGCACCTTGTACATGAAGGCGAGCTCGTGGTATCTCGGGGCCAACATCGCCGGCAAGCCGCGGGTGTTCATGCCCTATGTCGGCGGCTTGGACCGGTACCGGGAGATCTGTGACGAGGTCGTGACGGCCGGTTACAAAGGATTCCTGCTGTCGTAGGGCGTCAGCTCGTTACTTGGTGAAGCGAGATGTCTTCCCAGCGATCCCCTTCGTCGAGGATCGCCTCGAGGGCGTTCGGGAGCCGAACGAGCGCGGACGCTCGCGCGCTTCCAGGTGGCAGTTCGCCTGTTGCGGCAGTGCGCACTGCATCGAGGAGCACGCGACGGGCGTGGGCTACGGCCACATCGCCCGAGCTGAGGTTCTCCTTGGTCCGGTCGAGGATGGGCCCCATGCTCGCCTGCACTGCGGCGTCTTCTTCGAGCAGGTTTCTCCCGAAGCCGGTGAAGTGCCCGGCGGCGATGAGCTCGCGGTCTTGGCCCCAGCGGTTCTCCCGGTCCCCCTCGAGTCCCGCGAAGTCATAGGGATGGGGCGAAAAACCGGGTGCGGACAAGCCGGTCGTCTCCTCGGGAGGTACCAGGGGCGTGTTGGAGAATATCCCGAAGAAGACGATGTGGTGGGTGTCGTCGACTGGGGAGATGACGAATGCGGAGCCGTCGAGAGGATGGGCGCGGCCAACCGGCGTCACGGTGACGAGCGGCAGTAGGTGCTCGGTGATGCGTACGTAGGTGCTGCCATCGGCGGTCCGTCGCAGGGCCGCCGCCCGCATGCCGTACGAGGTGGTCTCCGTCTCGTAGCGCGGCGCGTAATCGAGGGCTATGGCGAGGTTGGCGTGCTCGGCCAGTTTTGCAGCCTCGCGATGCCAGGTCTGATGCAGAACCCCGACGTGGGCTGAGTCGATGGTGCCCTCCACCCCTTGGAGCCAATTGCAGGGAACGCGCGATGACGTCATCCACGAGTGACCTGCGGCCTCAGCGGCAAACGGAAGGTCGGGAAAGGCTGGCGCGTCCGCTCCGCCGAGCCACACCCACGCCAGTCCCCCGGCCTCATGAACGGGGAAGTGACCTACTCGGACGTTGGCGGCGAACCGCTCGGGACGGCTGACCTGCGTAGGTGCCTCGACGACACAGCCGGAGACATCGATCTTCCAGCCGTGGTAGATGCAGCGCACGCCGTTGCCCTCAATGCGGCCGAGCGCCAGCGAGGCGCGGCGGTGGGGGCACAGCTCACCGAGAAAGCCGACGCGGCCGTCCTCGGCACGAAAGGCAATGTAGTTCTCACCGAGCAGACGGACCGGTATGGGGGCATCCCCGGCCACCAGGTGGGAGGAGAGTGCGAAGGCGAGCCAGTAGTTCTCGCGCATGAGCCGGCCCATCGGGGCATCACCCTCCACGCGGGTCAGAAGCTCGTTCTCGGCGGCGGTAACCATGATGCTCCCTTCTGCGCGCGAGTCTACGCCTAAGAGGGCGACGAGACCGGTTCCACCGGGCGGTGGGGTCCCGCGAAACACGTGAGGCCGCCAGAAGTGGAAGGTGGTGGGGGAGGGGCCAACCGACGGCCAAGGCCAGGATCAGGGGTACGCCGAGCATGAGAGCGGCGAGGACCACCAGCGCTCCCGCCCCATTGACGAGATGCGCCAGGCGAGCGGCGGGAGCGCTTACTCAGCGCATATTGGACGCCGGAGCGTCAGTGGCGGCGGTTGAGCCAGACCCCGAGGAGAGCGAGACGAAGGGCGGGTCTCAGGTCGAGGCTCCCTCGACCTGCCCCGGCGAGAACGTGGCGGGCATCGTCTGATACCCGAACATGAGACCGAGGTCGGGGTAGGTGGGTGCACGGACCGGGTCCACGTCGTAGTCGGGGATTCGGCGCAAAACCTCCGCCAGGATTACCTTGAGCTCCTGCCGGGCCAGGGGGGCTCCGATGCAGCGGTGGATGCCATGGGCAAAGGTGACGTGACGGTTCGGGGCGCGGTCGACCAAGAACGTGTCCGGCTCGTCGAAGTGACCGGCGTCCCGGTTGGCGGAGGCCCACGCCAGCAGGACGCGGTCGCCGGGCCGGAACCGGACGCCGGCGACCTCGATGTCGGCGATCGCCGTCCGGGCCGTCGCCTGCGCGGGGGCGTAGAAACGAAGGAACTCCTCCGTTGCGAGGTCGAACAGGTCTGGCTTATCGATCAGGGTCTGCTTCTGCCCCGGGTACTGGCTCAAGTGCAACAACGCGGCCGAGAGTACGGACGTCGACGTGTCGACCCCGGCGGCCAGCATGGTGTAGACGGTCTCGAAGACGAGACCGTCGTCGAGACCGGCGCCGATCAGGCTGGTGATGAGGTCTTCCTCTCGAGGAGATGAGTGGCGGTCGTCGATCTCCGCCCGCACCTGGTCGAAGATCCAGACGAACTGCTGGTTGAGGTGCTCGAAGGCCGGATGCCCGGGCTCCCGCGGGGTGTACACCGACGAATGGATCGGCACCGCGTACCGTTCCCACTCATCGGTCGGAAGCCCGAGGTATTGAAGGGTCACCACGGCCGGAACGGGGCTGCAAAGATCCAAGACGAGATCGCATTCACCCGATTCCACGAACCTGTCGATGAAGGCGTTGGTCACCGCCTGTATCTGGGGGACGAACCGGGCGACCGCTTCGGCGCTGAGCGTCGGGTTCAGAAGCCGGCGCATCGCGTTCCACTCGGGAGGGTCCATCTCCGAGAAGGACATCCGGCTGGCGGCGGGATTGTGGGGAAGGGTGACTCCACCATTGAAGCCACCTGGGACATCGAGTGCATTCGAGAAGTGTTCGTGGTCGCGGGCTACCGCGACCACGTCGTCATAGCGGCACAGGACGGTGAACCCGCCGTGCAGACTGCTGCGGGCGATGCCGGGCCCCTTCCGCAGCCGTCGGTAGGCCGTCACCGGGTCCGCTGCATGTTCGGGCGAGTGGTGGTCGAACAGCCGATCGTCTGACGGTTGGCTAGTGGCCATAGTCCCCTCCTTTCGCGCCGGTCTCCACCCATAGCGTAGTGATCGGAGAGCCGTAGTTCGATATCAAGATCGGAATTGCTAGGATCGGCCTTTGGGCAGAGACCTCGGGGAGGCTAGGGGGCATGAGTGTTCAGACCGGCGGGCCGGAGGTCGACGAGTTCGTGCTGGTCCCGCCCGCCAGGCGCTGGTGAACGGCGAGCTCATCGTTGAGTCCGGCGTCGTCACCGACGCCGGCCCCGGAGCGGTGCTACACGGCGGACGGGGAACCGACTCGGTCACCACGCGATGACGCCTCCCTATTCGGGCGGGGAGGGTTACCCGCTCGAGGAGATGCGCGTGTTGGATCTCTCGCGGCGTCTTCCCGGTGCCTACGCGACCAAGCTTCTGGTTGACGCGGGAGCCGACGTGGTGAAGGTCGAACCCGAAGGGGGAGACCCTCTCCGGGGGTGGACGCTGAGCGACGTTGACCTACGCGGCGAGGACGGCGGCCTCTTCCGGTACCTGTGCGCGTCCAAACGTTCAGTCGCCGGCACGCCTAGTGATGTGGTGAGGTGGGCGGAAAATGCTGATGTAGTGGTCGAGGACCTGCCAAGCGGGCAACTCGACATCGAGGAGGTCCGGAGGGGTAGGCCCGGTATCGTGGTGGTCTCGGTCACCTCGTTCGGCCGGACCGGGCCGTGGGCGGAGCGGACGGCGACGGAATTCACCATGCAGGGTTGGTGTGGTTCGATCGGGGGGCGGGGCGAGCCGGGGCGTATCCCGATCCAGGCCGGAGGCCGCCTGGGTGAGTGGGTGACCGGTGTGTTCGCGGCGACCGCCACCGTGGCGGCTTGGCGCCGAGCGCGCCTTTATGGGGCGGGGGACCACATCGACGTGTCGATGCTTGAGTCGATGATTCGGGTGACCAAGCCGTTCGGTCTCCTCAACAAGGGGATCGGGGCGCCGACGAACCAGCTCTACTACCAGGTTCCCGGAATAATGCCGACCGCCGATGGGCAGATCGGCGTGTGCCTGATGACCAGGCAGAACTACAGCGACTTCGTCTCACTGATCGGTCATCCCGAGCTGGACACCGATGAGTTGGCGAGAGCCGAGGTGCGCTTCCAGCGCCGCGACGAAGTGCTTCCCCTCGCCTTCGAGTGGACCTCGGCCCGATCGAGCGCGGCGGTGGCTGAGATCTTCACCTCAGTGGGAATCGTCGTTGCTCCCATCGGGGACGGTGCCAACCTCCCGTGTCTCGAACAGTGCCGGGCGACGGGGACATTCGTCGCCAATCCGTCTGGCGGGTTCCCGCAGCCCCGTGTTCCGTACCGAATGTCGGGCGCGCCAACCCGGCCGTTGGGGCCCGCTCCGGATCTGCCCCGAGACCCCGGACCACCGGCGTGGGCCAACCCCCGGTCCAAGCAGGTTCCGGCCCCCGCTGAAGCATTGCCCGGGCTCCCTCTCGCCGGGATCCGCATCATCGACTTCACCATGTGGTGGGCCGGCCCGGAAGCGACCGACCTACTGGCCGGGCTGGGCGCGGATGTCATCAAGGTGGAGTCGACCCGCCGACCGGACATGTTCCGGACGCTCACCGCCCGTCCCGGCGACGAGCGGTGGTGGGAGTACAGCATGGGGTTCCATGCGAGCAACCGCAACAAGCGTGGGATCACACTCGATCTCCAGGACCCCGACGGCTTAGCGTTGACATGGAGTCTCATCCGCTCGGCCGACGCGGTCATCGAGAACTTCAAGCCTCGGGTGTTCGAGGGACTCGGCCTTACGTGGGAGGCGATACATGAGGCGGCGCCCAGGGCGGTGTTCGTGCGGATGCCGGGCTTCGGGCTGACTGGTCCGTGGCGGGACCGGGGCGCCTATGCTCCGACCATCGAGATGGTGACCGGCCACGCCAGCACGACCGGGTTCTCCTCGACGGAGCCGATCGCGCCGAGCGGCCCCGCCGATCCGAACGCCGGGCTCCACGCAGCCTTCGCGACCTTGGTGGCCCTTGAGGCGCGCGACCGGACCGGCTCGGGCATGCTCGTCGAGTCACCAATGTTCGAGGCCGGGGTAAATGTCGCGGCGGAGGTGGTGATCGAGAACTTCGCCTATGGGAACCTTGTGAGGCCGGCCGGGAACCGAGGACAGCTCGCGACGCCTCAGGGAGTCTTCGAGTGCGACGGAGATCGGCGCTGGGTTGCAATCGCCGTCGAGGACGATACGCAGTGGGTCCAACTCGCCGCCGCGACGGGACTTGACGAAACGGTGCCGGGGGGAGCGGACTATCGGCAGCGCCTCGAGGCGGCGGAGCGCATCGACGCCCGGCTCGCCGATTGGTGCCGATCGAAAGATCGCGACGACGTCGTCGATCTGCTCGCCGAGCGAGGGGTACCGGTCGCCCCGGTGTTGTTCACGACTGAGGTGGACGCCATCCCCCAACTATGGAGCAGACACTTCCTGCAACGCGTCGACCATCCCCTGACCGGCAGCGAATTGCATCCAACCCATCCGTTCCGGTTCGCCTCCTGGCGTGACACGTCGTCGATCCGAAGCCCGGCGCCGACCCTCGGCCAGCACACCGAGGAGGTCCTAGCCGAGTTGGGAGTCGGCCCAGGCGAGATGGAGCGGCTGCGCGAAAGAGGCGTTATCGGAACCTTCCTGGTGGAAAGCTAGGGACGTGTTTCAACCGCACCCGATCGGGAGCCGAGAGTGACAGCATTGATTGCCCGTCCACGAGAGGAGGAAAGGTGACAGAACGGATCACGGAGAAGATCTGGGCCAACTCAGCAGACTCGCACTTTTTGGAGCCCGACGACCTGTGGCGGTCGAATGCGCCTGCCTCAGTGGCGGACCTCATGCCCCGATCCGAGAAGGATCCCGATGGTACGTGGGAGACACTGCACATCGAAGGGCGGTCGTTCCGTCGCCGGCTTCCGACCGGAACCAATCAGGAGTTCCGGGTCTCGACCTGGAAGGCCGCAGGAGCCCGAGACCCGTACCTGCGTCTGAAGGATCTCGACGGAGAGGGCGTCTGGGCAGAGGTCATATACCCTTCACTCGGGATGTGGAACGCTTCATTCCGCTCTCCCGAACTGCTCCGTGAGGCCATCAGAATCAGCAACGACTGGGTGGCCGATACCGTCCTTCGCGCTTCCCCCCGGCTGCTGCCGACAGCGCAGCTCCCACTCCTTGTTGTGGGCGATGCAGTGACTGAACTGCAACGGGCCGCATCGATGGGCTTCGTCGCTGCATTTCTGACCACGTCTCCCCATCCCCAGCAAGAGGACTACCACCGCGACGTGTGGGAGCCTCTGTGGGCAGCCGCCGAGGAGGCCAGAATGGTGCTGGCCTTCCACATCGGCAGCGATCCCCTGGACCTGGAGAAAGGGCAGCTGGCCGCCGCAACGTTCCGCGGGCCCGGATCAGCGGTCCTGAACTACGCCGAGACCACCTTCTCCGGACAGCGCGCCGCGATGAAACTTGTTGCCTCGGGCGCGCTGGACCGCCACCCTGATCTCAGAGTCCTCATCTCAGAGGGCGGAGCGGGATGGGTTCCCTTCATGGCCGACCGGATGGAGGAGGGCTACCGGCAGCATTCGATGGTCGTCCGGCCGAAGCTAAGCCGTTCGCCCCGCGAGATCCTCTATTCGCAGGTCTACGTCTCCTTCCAACACGACGTGAGCGGCGTGACCGCCATGACGGCCAGCGGATACCGCAACGTCGCGTGGGGGAGTGACTACCCGCATCACGAGGGCACATTCGGGCATACCCAGGAGGTGCTCCACGGGCTGTTCGACGATGTCGACCCTTCGGTTCGTCGACGCATCACCGTCGACGCGTTCCAGGAGCTGTTCCCAACGGTCGCTCCCGCCCCGATAGACGCCGACGGGCGGCTGGTCGCTGCCTGAACATCCCGGATGGGTCGCTGAGGTTCCAGAGGAAAGCTGCGTATCAGTTCGATCGGGAGTGGGGTCTCCCGTGAGCCGCGACGGGGCGCCAAAACTCGGATAACCCAGAACGCTACGGCAGGCGGTCTGAAAATCGCCCTAGAGAACGTCGTGGGTTTGGCTACGACGACGGGACCAAGTCTAATATTGAGAAACTGTGCCTCGTCCGATAGCCGGGAGGGCAAGAGGGATGGCTGCCAGCGATAGCGCAATCGGGGGCGAGGCGGCCATCGTCGGGATAGGCGTGGCTTCCACACGGGAGCATCGGAACTGGCGAGGTGAGGACTTCGCAGTGGATGCCGCTCGCCGCGCCCTCGATGACGCGGGTATCGACAAGGATTCAGTCGACGGGTTGATCACGTGCAAGGCGCTGGGTGGGGGCGGGGTCGACACGGTGATGGGGCGCATGCTGGGGCTTAATCCCTCCTATTCGGCGTCGCTCGACTACGGCACGTGCAACTTCTCGATACATCTGGCGGCGATGGTGATCAGCGCCGGCCTGGCCAGCACTGTTCTTTTGACGTACGGCACCGACCAGGGCAGCCGCGGCGGTGACTTCTCCTCGTACGGTGGCGAGAACCTTTACCATGGTGTGGTTGACACGATCGGAACGCTGGCTGCGCTGATGTTCCGTCGCTACCAGCATATTTACGGTGCGAGCGAGACCGACCTCGGTGCCGTCGTCGTCACCCAGCGTCGATGGGCCGAACTCAACCCGATTGCGGTGCACCGGGGGCCCTTGACCGTTGAGTCCTACCTCGCCGAGCCGTACTACATAGCCCCGGTCCGGCGAAGCGATATAGCCGGCTTCGACGACGGCGGTGTCGCTCTGGTTATCACCTCTAAAGAGCGCTCCCGTGACTTCCCACACCCTGCCGCCGACCTGGTGGGCATGGCTCAGGTGGCATCCCTGCGAAATCTTCAGAACAAGGACAATCTCGAGCGGCGCTGGATGGGCGACGTGGCAGCGCGGGCCCTTCGATCGGCCGGCATCGAGCGGGATGACATCGACATCCTCATGATCCAAGACCCGGCGAGTGTGTGGGTGCTGCAGATGATCGAGGCCTTAGGCTTCGCCGAGCCGGGTGGCGCCGGGGCCCTGCTGGCGTCCGGAGAGACCTCGCCCGGGGGTCGGCTGCCGGTCAACACCTCTGGCGGCCACCTAGCCGAGAGGTATATGTGGGGCTGGCTCCACATAGTGGAGATAGTGCGACAACTGCGCGGTGTCGCCGGCTCACGCCAAGTGCAGAACGCGAAATTCGCGTTGCATGCATCGACGATGGTGGCCCAGAAGGGGAGTGTATCGGTGTTCCGGGCGGCTCGATGACGGTTCCCGTCCCACTCCCCGACACCAATGATCCCGTTGTCGCAGCGCACTGGGCAGCGGCTAGCGAGGGGCGACTGTCGATGCAGCAGTGTGCGTCCTGTGGCTACGTCCGCTGGCCGGCAGCTTTCTCCTGCCCCGATTGCCTGGCCGAAGGGGGCACTTGGACCACCCTGTCTGGTCGCGGAACGATTTGGAGCCTTGCGGTCTACCAAGAGCCGCTTCATCCGGCGTTCGAATTGGATTGCCCCTACGCAGTTGGCCTCATCGAGTTGGAAGAGGGTCCGGTAATGTATGCCCGGTTGGCAGACGCACCTGACATCCTGGCCTGCGGTTTGCCGGTTGAAGCCTGCTTCTTCGAGCTGGCTCCCGGGACGAGTGTGGTCCGGTTCCGGCTGGAGGCACGCGAGGGTGATTGATCTCCAGCGCTTCGCCCGCCTGGCCCGAGAGGACCGCGAGCTCGCGATGAAGTTGGGACGGGTGACGGCGCGTGTGCGTATCGGTCCCCAGGGGGGGGCGCTCGATGTGATGATTGAGGGTGGGCGCGTGACCGAGGTGGAGCGAGCGACCGGCGAGGTGGATCTGGTCATCACCGCGCCGGAACCCTTCTGGCAAGACACACTCGTTGCCACCCCTGCCTATGCCGCAGGTTCGTTGACGGCCGGCGGGGCCGATCTATGCGGCGATGTGGAGCGGCTTGTCGCTCCCTATTACTCCGCGTGGGAGCGGTTGCTGATCCTGCTGCGTCTGGCGGCTTCCGGACCTGGTGCCGTTCATCGGTCGGCGCCGGTTAGGTGGGAGACTGACGATGCCGTCGGTCGCTACGCCCATGTCCGCAACGGCGACCGCGAGGCGCGGATCTACTACGAAGAAGCGGGTCAGGGGTCGGTGCCTCTGCTGCTCCATGCCACCGCCGGAGCCGACTCCCGCCAGTGGCGTCACCTGCTGGCCTACCCAGAACTGCGACACCGGTTCCGGATGATCGCCTACGACCTGCCGGCACATGGGAAGTCGTTGCCGGCCTTGGGGGAGCGCTGGTGGGAAGACGAGTACCTTCCCGACCGGGATGAGCTGATGGGTTGGGCGGTGGGAGTGGTTCGTACGCTCGGCTTGGACCGGCCCGTCTTCATGGGCTGTTCGGTAGGGGGGCAGCTGGCTCTGGATCTGGCTGCCTACCGCCGAGATCACTTCCGTGGCTTCGTCTCTTTAAACGGCTGGTGCCGCCCATCACCTGGTATGGCCGCCTTCGACAACACGCCGTTCCGGGATCCCGCGATCTCGGCCGAGTTCTACGCCGGGAGGGTGTTGGCCACGACCTCGCCGGTCGCTCCGGAGGCCTACCGGCATGAGACCTACTGGATCTACCGGTCGAACGGCCCCGGTCTATATGCCGGGGACAACGACTACTTCATGACCGCGCACGACCTTTCGATCGACGGCTGGCGCATCGACACCACGCGCACGCCCTTGTTCGTGTTGGCCGGCGAGTTCGACCGTACATCCCTATCGCCTGAAGACGGCGCCCCGGCCATCCCGCGCTATGTGGAGGGCGCGGTCTACAGGGTGCTGCCCGGACTCGGCCACTTCGCTCCGTCGGATGATCCGGAGCTGTTCTGTGCGACCATCACGCCGATCCTGGACGAAGTGCTGGCTGCATGCGACGAGGTGAAGGGGGCCTGAAGGTGCACAACGTGCTTCCACCGTTCGACCATCACTCATCAGACCACCTGGATCTGTGGATCGCCCAGACTGATGCGGTCCGAGTCGAAGGCCCCGTCGCTTGGACACCGGCCAACGGGGGCCACTGGTTGGTCGTTGGCTATGCCGCGGTGAAGGCGGCGGCGCTCGACTGGCGGACCTTCTCTTCGTTCCACGACGTTACGGGCGAGTGCCCGGCAGCCCAGGGCATTGGAATACCGCCCCTGGCCTTCCCATTGATCCTGTCCGAGTCGGATCCTCCCCTCTCGTCCCAGCGCCGCAAGTTGGAACTCCCGCACTTCCGTACTGCCATGATCCGGCGGTGGGAGCCCGTCGTGCAGGCGAACGTGGAGGCCAGTTTGTCGTCGGTCGGCCCGGTCGCATGCGCGGACCTGTTTACGGACTTTGCCATGCCGGTGGTGGCCAAGACCACCTTGGAACTTGTTGGGGTGAATATGGATGGGTGGCACGAGTTCACGCTCGCTGTTCACGAGGGCGGACAGGGCATTGGAGCCGATCCAACCGGTGACATGGAACGGGTGCATTCGATGCTACGGGACCTGGCCCGTGAGCGGCGCCGCCAGCCGCGGTCGGACATCGTCTCGGCCCTGGTTGGTGGCGAAGTGGCCGGGCAGCTGCTGTCGGACGAGGAAGTCGTGAGCATGCTCTCAGCGTTGGTGCTGGGCGGCTTCGACACCACGGCGGCGCTCGTAACCAGTGCGCTGATCTGGCTGAGTGACAACCGGCAAGACCACGACCGTCTTCTCTCGGACCCGACCCTTCTTCAGAACGCCGTAGAGGAGTTCCTGCGATTCTTTCCCTCGGCCATCGGCGTGGGGCGCAGCGTCATGCGCGACGTCGAACTCGGCGGACGGGCACTGGCCACCGGCGACCGAGTCTTCCTCTCATGGGCGGCGGCCAATCGCGACCCGGCGGTCTTTGAGGATCCCCACGAGGTGCGTCTCGCCAGGCCAAACGCAGCTCGGCACCTGTCCTTCGGGGTGGGTGGACATCACTGCCTCGGCGCAGACCTGGCTCGGCTCATCGCGGCAATCTCGATCCGCACAGTGCTGCAACGACTGCCCGATTACCGGGTCGACCGCACAGGCCTAGTTCGCTATGCGTCCCCCGGCGTAGTTGTGGGTTGGTCCAAGGTCCCGGCCCGCTTCACACCTGTGTCCGTTTGAACTAGCTACGCCCTGTCACCGAGCATCTCCGCGGTCGCGGTTTCGCCTTCTTCGACCACGAGGGTACGCATCGAAGTGCGGTCCATGAACTGCCCCTCGTCCTCGGCGAACAGGTCGAGCAGATCCTGGCGCAGGATCTTTGTGCGTGCCTCTCTCCAAGGTCCCGGGTGGTCAAACCAGAACTCGGTAACGCAGTCGCAGTCGACCTCGCCGCCGAACCTGTCGACCGCATAGTTGCGAACGTACCGAGCCAGATACGGCAGGTGCTTCGCCGCAAGGGGCGCATGAATCGTCTCGTAGTGCTCCCGGAACTCCTCCGGGCTGACACCGGCTTTGCGCGATACCAGAAGCATTATCTTGATCATTGGATTCCTCCTCACCCTTCCGCCCGCCGCCGGACCAGATGCTGCACCAGCATCCGAGTCTTCAGGTCCGAAAGTGGCCCTTCGCTTCCGGCAACGGTACGACCGATCTACGACGTTGGCATTCCGGACCGACCCTCCCCGATCTCGATACCTCATCAGTGTGAACCTGGACGAGGCACCTCCACTATCACACAGTAATTCTCAGAGCCCTGGCTCCACCAGTATCTTGCGGTCAAGCGAGCCCGATTCGAGATCTTGAAACGCTTGGCCGACGACATCGAGCGGCACCGAGCGGGTGACGAAGGAAGTCGGATCGAAAGTATGGGTTTCAAGCAGTCGGGCTGCTGCTGCAAACTCCTTGAGGCGGTAGTACACGACGTAGCGCAGCTCGACCTCCTTCATCACCGCCGGCACGTGGCCAAGATGATCAGGGGACGAGCACACCCCGGAGATGACGACACGCCCGTGGATTGTGGCGGCGTCGATTGCTGCCTGCACCATTCCGGGTATCCCGACGCACTCGAAGACCACATCGAAGGAGCCGGGAGGTGCGCCCTTGGTGGGGTCAT
>Ga0302324_100001873_pt1 | contig 49979 bp, 35 predicted proteins | sample Palsa_T0_1_FD_201949 | JGI IMG/M metagenome (GOLD analysis project Ga0302324, IMG submission 201949) | Peat permafrost microbial communities from Stordalen Mire near Abisko, Sweden - Palsa_T0_1 | ecosystem: Environmental > Terrestrial > Soil > Palsa > Peat permafrost | place: Sweden: Abisko...
TGCTGACCAAGACCTTCACGTCCTTGAGTGCGGCACAGACCTACTTCACCGATGATCCGGTGTCACTCGGCAATATCACCGGCGCGGTGGATCTGAAGCTGAGCTACACGCTGACGGCGGCCGCGGCGCAGGGAGCCGGGATCAGCTACCTGGTCGCCGATGGCCCGGTGACCGATACGCGCAAGCCGATCGCGACCGCTGTGATTGCGCGACCGATCAATAGTGGCGCTGAATTGACTGCGGCACTGGCAAAGTACAACACGGAGTTGTCCACGCTCAGCGCCAAGGCGGCAGCGTCCACATCGGCCCACGCGCTGAGCAGTGCGCGCAAAACCGCGGGTCTGCTGGCCGCTGGACATGCGCTGAGCGTGGGGCGTTGATGCGGGCGGTTGTCCCTCTATAGGTTGGCAGCGATCTGCGCGTGGATGCCGTGATCCTGCCAGCTGCCGCGCTCCTGATCGACAAAGGCTGGATGGATCAGGTGGATGCCGAGGGCGAGATCGGCCTGCAGATGACTCCATTTGGCGCGCAGCGTCAGGCCAGTCGAGGACAGGGTGGTCTTGGGCTCACCGACGTCGTAGCCGCTGGCCCAGTCAAAAAATGTTCCACAGGTCAATACCGGACGTGCGCCGCTGGCATGCGTCAACGCCAGCCAGCGTAGATCCAGGTTCAGGTTGCGAGCGTTCGACAGCAATAATTCGTCTTCGCGAAAGCCGCGCACCGAGGCGACGCCGCCGAGCGGCTGGGCGTGCAGATCCGAGATGCGCGCGCCGGTCCATTGTGCGGTGGCGTGCGTCTCCACTTCGAACGGTGCCGACGCCAGGTCCCAGACGTAATGCTGCTGGGCGCTCGAAACCCAGTAGTGCGGATCGGGCTGCAGAGATGTGAATGCCGTCGGGGGCTGATCGAGCAGATCCGCATGCAGCAGTGTCAGGCCGAGTGCGAGCAACTGGTGTTCCCAGCGGTAGCTGTACTCCGGCGCCAGACGCAGAGAAAGGGCGCGCGTCTCGCCGGGTACCACTTCCAGCAGCGCTGGCAGGGACGGCGCGCCGAGCAGGGAGATCCCTTCGCGCTCGTAGGCGACGCTGGCCGAGACATTCAACTGCTGGGCGTGCGCAGCCCAGAGCGGCTGGGTCAACTTGAGCTCCTGCCGCTCGATCTGGCTTCTGATGTCAGTCGGCTCGAGCGGCTCCTCGCTGATGATCGAATTGGAAAACAAGGAACCTAGCGATAACTGGGTCAGATAGCGACCGAGCGGGATCTGCCAGCCGGCACTGTAGTTGATCGGGCCGCCGCGCAGCGGCCCATCGATATCCGCCTCCAAGGTATCTCCGAAGCCGGTCAGGTCGCGCAGCAGGCCGGCCACGTCGTAGCCCTTCTCGCCAATGGCCGGCGGACGATAATTGTTGAGCGCGACAGAGAGGGCGTAGGGCCGGGATCGCTGTGCCTCCAACTCGATGTCGGCCTCTTCCGGCTGATCGCCGGGCACAAAGCGCGGCTCGAGGCGCGCAAACAGTGGATCGTCGAGCAGGCGTTGGAAGCGGTCGCGGAATACATTGGCGTTGAAGATTTCCTGGCTGTTGGGCAGCAAGCGCTCGATCACATAGCTGGGACGCAGCCGCTTCAGGCCGTGCACGCGAATGTTCGTGATGCGTCCCTCGATGACCTTGAAGTGCAGCACGCCGTCGCCGGCAGGCGGCGCAGAATCGAGCACGACGCTGGAGTTGATATAGCCTCGGCTGGTGTACTGGCGGCCCAGCAGCGCGCGCAGTTCCTCGATCAGGGTCGCGTCCAGCTGTCGATGGATATACGGGGCGACCGCGGTCTGCAGCCGCTTCGATGCGATGGCGATGTTGCCCGTGATCAGGACGCGCTGCACGTACATCGGGCCGACACGCGAGGCGCCGTCGCGCTCGGCCGGTGGTAACTCGGATGCTGGCAGGCCGCCAGGGGTGGCCGCGGGTTGCGGCGGCGTGGCGCCTGCAGGCGCGTCCGCAGACAGGGCGGCGACGGCCAGTTGGCTGGATGCCAGCACGAGCACAGGCAGGCAGGCGGGGAATCGCCTCATTGACGCGTGAGCGATTTCACCTGTCCCCTGTTCTACGCTCGAATGGCCAGTTCAAATGCGTGGCTGCGAAGCGCGAGCGTATCGGCTTATCGTTCATCAAACAAGGCGCCGGGTGCCGGTGGCGCGGCCTAAAGCGTGACGGGTCATTGGGATAGTTTGAAATCAAGTGTCATTGTTTGAGCCGCAATGATGAGGTCGCTGTCACCGATCGGAGTGCCGGCCAACTCGAGTTGCGTGCGTATGATCCATAGATTTCGTCGGCAGGAGAATCGAAGGGCAGTCTATCGATGGAGCCGAGTACTGCTTCAACCTGCGCAGTCAGCCGCGGTGACGCCAAAACTGCGCGTCGCCACCGAAGTAGCGCGCGAACCGAATAGCCGTATCTGCGGTGATGCCGCTGCGCTCGAGCACGAATTCGTTGATGCGCGATGGCGCCAGCATAATGGTTCGAGATCTCAACATCTGTCGGTCCCGGGTCTTTCGATCACGGCATTGGATCGGTGCGACGCCCCAGGTCGGCTTGGTGCACATGGCGGACACGGCTCGAGCTCTCTCGAGCATGTGCCTCAGACCGTGCTGCGTATGCTGCTCGTCAATGCGGCAATGCCGGTATTACGTGCAGGCCCGCGGTGCGGCCGACGGGTGTGGATGTGCCGTCGGCGTTGCTCTTCAGGAGAAGAACCTCGTACGGCTGGCCCGGACTGAGTTCTGAAACGTAGGCCTCGGCCTCGCCGCAGGGCGGCGCGGCGCCGCCGCCGCCCGGAGTCTTGAGCCAGTAGCCGATCACGTTAGCGTTATCCTTGGTCAGCTGGCTGTTGGGCGTGCCTGTGGCGAAGATTCCGATCCAGCTGTTGGCCAAGTTCGCCCCAGTGCCCGGGCAGTAGTGCACGATGGGATTGGCGCCATAGCGTATGCCGACATTGGCAGGGTCACCGCCGCTTGCGGACGCACCGACGATCTCCACGCCCGGATAGTTGGGGCTCACGAGCGGCGGCGGCAGCACGTTGACCATCGTCGGCGCCTGGTTGGGCATCAGCGCTCCATGGCGCAGCCAAACGCCGTAGACGCCCGGCGCCAGATCCTGCGTCGGGATGGAAACCGTCTTTCCGTCAACGTCAAAGCCGTAGGTCATTGATGCGGTCGTGGGCACCTGGCCTAGGGGCTCGATGTTGACAATGCTGGCGGCATCCGCGCCCGCGGGCAATATCAACGTGAGCGGCTCGCCCGGCTGCACCGCGGCCGACGTGGTGGCGGTGCCGAAGGTATCGGCGATGCTGCCGCGCGTTGCCACCGATGGCGTCGGCCAAAGTCGGCCTTCCGCCCCGCGGTCGTGCGACAGCGCACCGGCAAAGACGTCATTCACGGGCATGGCAAAGGTGTCGAACTGTCCTAGGTTCCCCAGGCCGAGCGCGCTCTCGATGGTGCGCAGCAGATCGTATCCGTCGACATGCTCGCGCAGGACCGTGCCTGCCTTGAGCAAACCCGGCGAACCAACCAATATCGTGGGGATGTGGTCGTCGGGCCAGCCCCAACCGTCGGCTTCGTCCCAGGTTAGGATCAGCAGCGAGCGAGAGTCCCTCCACGCCGCCGATTCGATCAACGGTTGCAGGGTCGATCGTAAAAACTCGTCCTGCTTGGCATTGGAATAGCCAACGTCGTAGTTCTCGTACCACGCCCCTTCGCCGTCCCACCAGTTGTCCGCCGCTAACCAAGCGAAATCCGGTAACGTGTTGCTGGCGATCGCAGTTTCGAAGTCGTCCAGGTCGCGCAGATCGGCATCGCAGCGGATATGGTCGCCGATCACGTCCTGGAACTGAACGAAGGGCTCATCGTCTGGGGAGAAGGACGCCTGTCCCTGTCCCACAGAGTTCAGGTTGCATGGCGTCCCCATGAATTGGACGTATCCCTTCCAGTGCTTACCGCGAGCGTCTAGCAAATCTCCCACATGGGGAGCGGAAAGATCGAAATCGGGGTAATAGGTTGGACCATAGACGAAGGTGTTTCCGGCAATCATGGCGACATAGTTTTGGTCACTGGGGTGGTAGGTCGCCCACATATTGTTCAGGACCACTCCCTTGCCGGCCAGCGACGCGACGAACGGCATCCGCGCATCCACGGTCACGGTGGTTGCATCGACGTGGAACACATCTGCGTAGTTGGTGTTTTCCATCATCAATACGTACACGTGGTCGAGCGTCGGGACGCGCGACGGCGGTGGCTTCGCAGCTGCGGGGGCAAGGCCGTGCAAGTCGCCGTCGAGAGTCAGGCTGAGATTGTCAGCATAGGCGTTGTGAAAGGAGGCCATGCCGCTCAGGAACTGCACGGTGACCACGATGCGCCGCGTGGCGGCGGGCACGAGCCCGTCGATATGGCGTGCCACCAGGCCGGTGGCGTTGTTGCGCGCCTTTGCATCGGCATCAGCGATGACGACTGGGGCGCCCGTGGCGTTGCCCTCGCCGTCGACGAAAACCGCGGTCAGGGTTGCGCGCTCGGGACGGTCGCGCCAGCCGCCCAGCCAGCCAGAGAGATGGAAGCCGACCGTGCCGCTGTCGATCGCCGCCGCCGCGACAACCACGTCCACGACCTGCTCCATCTCGGTATCGGCGCCCGGCGCGCCGAATAGCGCCTGGCCGGCAGGCAGGTTAGTTGGCAGGACGGGCGTCTCCCCGGCAAGGCCGAAAGCGGAATAGCAGAGCGCGCTTGCCGCGCCGCGTAGCACGCGCCATCCCGACACTGAGGTCTGGGCGTCCCAGTCATTGGTGCAGAGCTGCAACTCAGCGTCGCCATTGATCAGGAGATTTTGGCTTGTTTCGCCGGCGCTCGCGGACGTCACTAGCATCAAGGCCGGCACGGCAGCGGGGACGATACGAGATAGGCACGATGTCATGCGGAACATTGCTTTCCCCCCAAGGTTCGAAACAGCGAATCGCCCCATCGAATGGTTCCGACGAGCGGCGCATTCCAGGACGCGCGAGCTTGTCGTCGCCTTCTCAGCGTCCCTTTTTCTATATTAATATCAGGCCGACATGACACCTTCGTTATTCCTCCGGGCGTTCAAGCCTTGCAGTCTAGCCAAGGAGCGGATGGATCTGCTTCTTCACGTGGGCCTTCCATTTCCCGAGCCGGCTTCTTCAACAATGGCGGCTCGTATCGGATGCTTGCTCAACCGACGCTCCGCAAGGGCACCGATCCTCGCGCCTCCAGGCAAAGCGCCCAGCGCGCGGAGTCAAACGACTCTCGCAGCCGGGCGCTCGCGGTAACCGCTACCTCGTGATGGGCAGCCTCATATCGGGATGGAGTGAGGCCCGTGGCGGCGGCAATGCATTCGCCCGCACCGCATTCGTTCCCGCCGCCGGCGCAAACGCAAACGTACTGCCGTTGTTCCCGGAGACATACACGACGCCATCGCAGATCACCGGCGTTGAAGTAATTTTTCCACCCGTATCCCCCGTCCATAGGATATTGCCGTCGGCAGCATCCAGCGCATAGGGGCTATAGTCGTCCGAGCCCACATAGACCACCCCATTGGCGACAGCCGGCGAACCCTCGACGGCACCCCGCGTTACTCGACCGTAAACGGTACCAAGGTCGAGAGCGTTCCATCCGGAGTGGTGACTTGAACGATTCCGCTGGTGGCTCCCGCCGGAACGGTTGCATTGATGTGAGTAGCGGTCGCAGTAAAAGTGGCCGCTACGCCATTAAATGTCACCGCTGAGGTATCGGCCAAGCCGTAGCCCAATATCTTGACCGCGCCACCGGGTTCGGAGGATGCCGGTACTACATTCACGAAGGTGGGCTCATTCGGCACCGTCAAGCTGTAGATGGCGCCATTGCCTGGATTACCCCCTGACGCTATGCCGTACATAACGCCGCTGGTCGCCTGCACCAATGGAGCTACCGGGCTGTACCCATCGAAGCAGTCCTGTTGGACACAGAATTCATGCAGGGTGGTGAAGTCACCGGCGGTCGTGATGCTGAAGAGCGTCCCGCCACTGTGCGTTCCTCCCAAGGGAGTGTTGCCGTACAGCACTCCATCGGACGCCTGAATCAGAGCGCTTTGCGGGGCTTCACCATCAGGACAGCCCGACTTGGTGCAGAAGCTGTGTAGCGTTTTGAGATGGTTGCCGGGTGTTGTGAAGGAAAAGATGGTGCCGTCATCGGCCGCCCCGCCGTTGAGGGCGGCCCCATAAAAGACACCATTAGTGGCAAGCACCAGTCCGGCAGTCGGCTTCGCCCCGTCGGGGCAGCCATCCTGCACGCAGAAATTGTACAAGGCCGTCAGGTCGCCGACGGAGGTGATATCAAAAATCGTTCCGCAACCACCGCTGCATTGGCTGCCGCCTGAGCCGGTGCCGCCATAGTTAGCTGTCGCGATGTAGCGTCCCTTCTGAAACTGGATAAATCCGCCCTCGGATGATTCGGCTGCCACGCAGCTGTCAGCGCAGAAGCTGTAGATGGTAGTGAGCTTTCCCTGCAGCGTGATCTTGAAAACAGTGCCGCAGCCAGTCGGCTGGCTGCCGTTGTTGCCGCACGCCGATCCGGTACCGCCATGCGCGGTGAAGCCGTAGATCTCCCCATCGCTCCCTATCAGCAAATTGCCTTGTGGTTGCGATCCGTCCGTGCAACTGGGCTGCGAGCAGAAACTGTAGAGAGTGGTCAGTACGCCGGCGGGCGTCAGCCGGAAAACGGTACCGCAGGTCGATACGGATTCTCCGTTGCAGTCGATGCTGCTATTGGCTCCGCCCTCAGAAGTTACTCCGTAATAATTGCCGTCCTGGCCCAATATCAGACCGCCTGGTCCGCCCCCATCGGCACAGTTGGCCAGCGAGCAGAAAGTGTAGACCTGCGTGTACTTGCCGGCCGGAGTGATTTTGAAAATGCCCCCGCCACCTCCGTATGTGCCCTCGCCCGTGCCTGAGCCCCAGAGATTTCCGTCCAGACCTTGAATCATAGGGCCGCCATTACCGAGCGAGCCGCCCTCTGAGACGAAGCTGTATAGCACCTTGTAGGTCTGCGCCGAGGCTTCTTGCGGCGCGAATGCGCATACTGCCAGCGCCATCAACGTGCATTTCAACCAATCAACCGTCTTGGTACGCGGTCTCATGATCCATCTCCTCCTGTCGCTGCCGTGCATTGTATGCCAGACGACGCCGGAGGCCCATATTCGGGCGCTTCACGAGCCACCCACTTTTGAGGGATTTACTTTCAAGCTAAACAGGGCGGTCAGCGCGGGCTGGTAACGCGAGTCTTCAGTCAGGAGGCCGCCATGCCGCTGGCACCTTGAAGGAAGCGCCGCAATCCGCTGCCGCCTCGCCAGCTCAGTGAGCCGCGACTGCACGCGTGCTAAGGCTGGGAAGCCAATGGCACGGTCCATGCGTTGTAACCATAAACCCAATCCGCGTCGGTTTTGTCCTTGAGCCAGGCGTTGCCGCGAGAGGTCAGCTGGACGCGCGACGTTCGTTCCTTGCGCGAGGTCTCAAAGCGCCGGAACGCCCCGGCGATCCCCTCACGATCGACATCTGCCAGGCAACGCGATAACACCGCCGCATCCTCCATCGCCATGGCAGCGCCCTGTGCCATGTACGGCATCATCGGATGACAGGCATCTCCCAGCAAAGTCACGCGCCCATCGGTCCAGCGCTCCAACGGATCGCGATCGACCAGTGCCCATTTGTGAACCTCGGGGCAGGCCTTCAAAACCGCCTGGACCTGCGGGTGAAAGCCTTCATAAGCGGCGCGCAGCGCCGTCAGGTCGCCCTTTGTCGACCAGGACTCGACTCGAAACTCGGGCTCTGGCTGGCTGGTGACGAAGTAGACCTCACTGCGATCCGGCTTGACGTAGTAGATGACGATGTGGCGATCCTCGCCCCACCACTTGGTACATTCGTCGGGTTCATGCCCGCTGAGCAGCCTGGCCGCATAGGTGGTCCGGTAGGCAACGCGGCCGGTGAAGTTGGGCGCGGATTCACCAAACAATATGACTTTGACCGTGGAGTGGACGCCGTCGGCGCCGATGACGGCATCCACCGTGCGCTTCGAGCCATCGGCAAAGGTCAATCGGATGCCCTCGGCGGTTTCGTCCAGTCCCACCAGCCGGTGGTTCAGCCGGATGCGTTCGGCTGGTACAATGTCGGCCAGTGCCGCATGCAGGTCGCCGCGGTGTGCCAGCAAGTACGGTGCTCCAAATTTTGCCTCCGCTGATGCGCCAAACACCATATCGAACTTTTCTTCGCCGGAATTCCAGACTCTGTTGTTCCACGAGCGCGGGTAAAACGCTTCGGCCCGCAGTCGCGGCTCCAACCCCAGCCGGCGCAGGACCTGCATGGCATTGCAGCCGATTTGAATGCCCGCACCCAACCTGCGGAACTGCCGCGCCTGCTCGTAGATGGTGACATCGATCCCGACGCGTTGCAGAGCGGCGGCGGAAGCCAGTCCGCCCATGCCTGCCCCGATGATTGCGAGTGAGAGCTTGGCTGTCACGATGTCGATCAGTGGCTGCTTGAGCGGATCGCCCGATGCAGATGCCGTATCAGCGCGGCGTTGAACAGTGCCGGCTGCTCGATATTGGGCAGATGACCGGCGCCGGGGATGCTCTCGAGCACGGACTTGTCAATTCGAGACTGTATGTCACGCATCGCTGCCGGCAGCGCACCATCCTCGGCGCCCACGATCAGCGTGGTGGGGGTCTTGATTTGACTCAGGCCACCGGTAAAGTCCAGATGCTGCAGCGCGCGCGCGCAGCCGATGAAGCCGGGGACGGAGGTCTGGCCGATCATGTCGGACAGCCAGTGCAGCGTATCCGGGTTTGCATCGATGAACGCCTGGGTGAGCCATCGAGCGATGGTCGGGGCGGCGAGGGCGCCGATGCCCTCCTGCGTGGCGACGCGAATGCGCTCTTCCCATGGTGCGACGAACTCCGCCGGTGCATCCGCGCGCATGTCGCACAGACAGAGGCTCAGCAATCGCTGCGGGTGGGCGATGCCCAGTCCCAGGCCGGTCATCCCTCCGAGCGACAGCCCCACGAAGTGGGCGCGTTCGATACCGAGCGCGTCGAGAACCGCGATGTTGTCCGCCTCCAGGTCGGCAAAACTGTAGGGCGGCGGCATTGGATCGGATTGCCCATGGCCGCGGGCATCCAACGTGATCACGCGCCACCCTTCCTGCGTCAACCGGGCCACTTGATCTCGCCACATCGCACCCGCGGTCAGAATGGCGTGATTGAGAATCACGGGGGTGGCATCGCTGGGGCCGCTAACCTGCACCCCCAGATCCCCCGCGGAAACGCGTATGCGCTGACTGGTCGCGATGCTCACCGTTACGGCAGTATCTGGCTTTAGGGCGCGCATCGCAAAGCAGTTATTCTCACAGCGCGTGAAGAAATCTCACAGATGGGGAAGCTACCGCCGCTGATGCAGTGCGTGCAAGCGGCCGGCCGGCTGGGCAGCTATGCGCGTGAAATAGCGTGCCTTCCGATTGCACCCCTTAGATAGCAGGGGTCTTGGTGAAGCGACGTAGGATGGCAGCCAATTCTGACGCATAACTTAGTTTTAGAAGCGCGGGCACGATACATAACATAGAAGGCGACTGGGGGGGCGGCCGCAAGTGGGCGAAGCCCTCTTGTGGACGTCTCTTTGATGGAAGGGTTAGGCCTCGGTTTCGTGGCAAACCACTTCGATGTTGTGCCCGTCCGGACCAATGACGAAAGCTGCATAGTACTTCGCGTGGTAGTGGGAGCGCAGACCAGGCGCACCATTGTCTTTGCCGCCCGCCTCCAGAGCCGCGCGATAGAAAGCTTCGACTTGCTGGCGATTCTCGGCCGTGAACGCCAAGTGCAGATGCGCCGGCTTCTCCTCTGTTTGGCAGATGCACAATGAAGAGTTACCGTCTGGACTAAGCTCGACACCGTACGTCGGCGGCCCCTCCGAGACAACAGCTACGCCGAGCGGTTCGAGTGCCTTGAGGAAGAACGCTTTGCTCGCCGCATAGTCGCTGACTCCGAATTTGACGTGGTCAAACATGAGTTCTCCTGAAGTATGTGGCTCGCGCGAGGCCTAACCATTAGTTGGACGACGCATAGATCGCGTAACACGTTCCGCTTACACGCAATAGACCATTTACGCATTGGGCCTCGGCCCATTTGTGGCAACACAGATCAACGCGGGCAAGGAGGGAGCCGCCGTCACGATCCTGGGAACTGATCTGACGGGCGCGACCAGCGTTATGTTCAATGGAACCGCAGCGACGTTTACGGTCGTCTCCGAACCCGAAATCACGACGTCGGCTCCAACAGGCGCGGTGACAACGTGACCGTCTGAACCGCGGGTCCATGTCTACGTGAGACGCTTGACGGACCCGTCGGCGACACACGCGAGCGACGGGGTGAGAGCCTTGCGAGCATGGTGGAGAAACTGAGCACCAACCTACGAGGCTGACGCAAACGCGACAGCCCAACCTGCCGAACCGCTCCAAGCGGTCCCGCATGTCCGGTGGTGTGGCAGGGGGCGTGGGTAACCGCGTGCCTTATGCCACTTCACCCCACCTTTACGGATTAGACAGCGTCTGCGGCGTGCCTGCCGGCAATGCCGTCCCGGCTCCCACCAGCGTCTTCACAATCGGCGTCCCGATTCCTGTAGACACATTGTAGGTCGGGCTGATGTTGGACTGAATAAGTCCATTGAACCCGGGGATTTCGGTATGCAGGTATTTCGCAACCTTCCCTTCCGTCGCCTGCGTAGCGGCGAGCCCATACAAATATGTGTTCACGTTGCCCATTCGCCCATTCTGCTCGATCAGCAGTGCCAGGACGCCGGCAAATTCGGGTGACGAGAGGCTGGTGCCTATGTAACCAAAGAACCCGCCGCCCTGTCCAACGGCGATCGCAAAAATCCCGTAGCTTCGGTCGGTATTGCCGTCGCCATCGTTCGGATTGTTGTTGCCATCGCAAAAGCCGCTCTTCTTGTTGAGTATGGAAATACCGCCCGGGCAGCCGCCAACCTGCATCCCGATATCCGGCACCGACCGCGCGGTGGATCCCGTGGTCACCAGCGACTGATAGGTGGGCGCCGGCCACATTGCGCTCACACCGCCACCGGCACCCCAAACACCACCGGAAACATCAGCGCCGAGACCATATGGGTCGTACGGAATCTCCGGATCCGACCAAGCATTCTCCGTCGCATATTGCGAATTGAGCGACCCCGGTTCGTACACCGTCACCAGGTTAGTACCGCCCACCGCCGTCACATTCGGGTCGGAAGCGGGGGTGGACACCCCCGCAATGAAGGTCCCCGGTTCACCGCTCAAATAATCCACGGTGGTACATCCCTTGCCGGCACTGTCGCCGGAACTCGCCAGGAACGTAATCCCCTGCGAGTTGCCTTGCAGGAACAGTTCGTCCTCCGCCCGCAAAATGCCGCGTTGATCCACGCCGTTATCGTATTTCGGGAAGTAGAAAAGCTCGCACTCGCCGAACGACGCGCTCAGCGCATCCACCTGATTCGACTCGATCGCGTCCACATATCCCGCAAAAATGCTGCCGTCCGACAGGTCCGGTATGTCATACAGGATGACATGGGCGCCCGGCGCGCTGGTGATCTCCGACTGCGTATCGATTGAGACCTCGGCAAAAGCCCCGCCGAACAGGCCGCCGCCTCCATTGATCGGGATATCAGCATATAAGGTCGGGTCCGGCTCACCGGTGATCGTCGACCAATTCTCGTGATTGAACACCGCCGCGACATCGCTCGGCAGATAGTCGCTCGACATGAGCACACCGATCGTGGCCCCCTTGCCATCCAGCCGCTGCTTCTGCCCGCTCTCAGTCACTATGGTCTCATACGATGGATATTGATACGCCTGCTTGAGGTCATCGAACCAATAGCCGCCGTCTTGACTGGTACGGTTATAGGTGCCGTCCTCTGGAGTCGCCACCTGCCGCGACAGCACGTGGGCTTCGTTTGGGCCAAAACTCATCACCGTGGCGCCGGCCGCCTGCAGCTCGGCGGGCAAAGCCAGCGCGCTGACCGACACGACGCGGGTGCCACTCGCATTGGTATCGGTGTGTGCCAGCTGCAGATTCGCGCCGAGCGCGCTTTCCACCTGTGCCACCGTTCCGCTGACATGCAAGCTGCGCGTATAGGTTTGCACCGAAAGCCCGCGCGCGGTCAGGGCCGCGACCACCTGATCCATCGCCAACCTTTCAGGCCCGAAAAGCGCCCCGAACTGCGCTGGCGTCAGCCAATGATGGTATTGCGAATTGGTCGGGTCGTTCAGGGCCGCCAGCAGTTCCTGAAGCTGGTCCACATTGCGCAGCGGCAGTGCCACCTCGAAGCTGATCTGGCTTTCCGGATTCGGCGTCCCGACGATCGTCAGCCCAGACGCGCCTGACATGGCAGCAGCGCTCGCCAGCGTCAGGGCTGCGCCGACCAGGATGAGTTTTCTTGCGATGCTGTTTTTGTTCATTAGTCCGGTTTCCCTATGGATTAATCGTAATCAGGCAGGCATCCGTCGGCTCGCGGCAGGCTCCGTTCCGCTCGCGTTGGGATTATATTTGTTGGGACGCTACGCCCGAACATGAGTGCATGTCAACGAGCTGGCGTGCACTGATGCAGTGCGTACTGCGGGCGTGCGAGTGATCAGATGTGAAAACCGGTAGCGTCTTCCGCTGAATGCGCCGGTCAGGTCATTTCGCCAGAACCCGCAGGTAGGAGACAAATGCTGCCCTCGCTACCATCCATACGGATTCTGGCTGTTAAGTTATTTCCCTAATGCGGGGGGCGATCGGTCGCCCGGGAGTTCGCGTGAGTACTATCTCCACGACGATCATTACCAATGTGACGCTCGGAACTGCCGCTTATCCGAGCCCGCTGAATATCACGCGTACCGGAGCAGTTGCGCCAGCCAAGTACACCGCCATTTACAGCAACTTAGCGGGAAACCGTCTGATCAACCACGGCGCTGTCGATGGCGGCTACGGGGCGACGAGCGTCGATCTCGTGCTGGGCAGGCTGTTCAACGAAGGCCAGATTACTGGCGGAGACGGCGGCAAAGTCGCAGGCGGAGCGGGGGTAGAAATGGCCGGCGGCGCTACCGTGCTAAACCACGGTGCCATCGCGGGTGGGAAATGCAATGGAGGAGCAGGTGGCGCAGGTGGCGCAGGAATCGTACAAGGCGGCGGCAAGCTGTCCAACTACGCCACCATCAGCGGCGGTACCTCCGCCCGCTATGTGCATGCGAGCGGTCCTGGCGGCGAGGGCGTCGATCTCTCTGCCGGCACGCTGATGAACCTTGGCACCATTACGGGCGGCAACGGCCCCAGTGGTGGTGCAGGTGTCTATATGAGCGGCGGCACACTGACCAATGCCGAAAGAATAACCGGCGGCACAGGGGCTATGACAATCTTGGTGCAGGTGGCATCGGGGTTGAATTCGTGTCAGGTACGCTGACCAACAACGGCACCATCGTCGGCGGCTTCGGAGTCACCACGGGCGGCGGCGGTGCTCCAGGCGTGCGTCAAACCGGTGGCACGCTGAACAACCACGGCAGCATCACCGGCGGTAGCGCGATGAACGCAAGCAGCACAGGCTCCCCAGGCGTCGTGCTGATCGCGGGTAGCTTGAATAACTTTGACAATATCATTGGCGGCACCGCAGAGGCCGGTGGCCCAGGCGCCGCAGGGGTCTCTGAGTACGACGCCACGTTCACCAACACTGGCACCATTAGCGGGGGCGGAGGCGGTAGCAGGGGTGGCAGCGGATCACCGGGCGGTAGCGGCGTCGAATTGCGCGACGGCATGCTGAGCAACAATGGCGATATCGTTGGCGGGGTCGGCAGCAACACGACCGGCGGTGCAGGCGGGACCGGCGTCGATGTCACAGGTGGTTCGCTGACCGAGACGGGTAGCATCTCGGGTGGCGCGGGTGGGACCGGCAACACGATCGGCGGTCATGGCGGAACCGGTGTCGCGCTAGACGGCGGCACGCTGACAACTTCAGGCACCATTGCCGGCGGCTCGGGCGGTTCGGGAGCTTCGACAGGAGCGCCAGGCGTCGCCGTCGTGTTCGGCTCGGTGGCGAGCACGCTAATCGTGGATCGCGGCGCCGTGTTCAGCGGTAAGGTCGTGGCCGACGCCGCTGTCCACGACGTGCTGGAACTGAGCGGTACCCAGTCGGGCGGCACGGCGATCACACTCGGCACGCAGTTCACCAATTTCTCAACGTTGGAGTTCGCATCCGATGCCAGCGGCACGGTCGATGCCACCAAGGGCGCCCTTAGCGTGGCGGGACATGCGCTCACCATCGACGGGTTTGCACTGGGCGACACGCTCGACATCACTAACCTGACGGCGAAAGGCACGACGCAGAACTTCAACAGCACCACCGACGTGCTGACGCTCACGCACGTGACCACCGTGATCAATCTGGATTTCGACAGCGGCGTCAGTGGCGATCATTTCGTGCTCAGCGCCAATGGTACCGGTACGGATTTGACGCTTGCCAGCGGTGCGGACGCGACCCTCGCAGCGGCTACGCGAGACCTGACGAACTTCGTCAGCTCGGACTTAGGACTGCTGGCCAATCGATTCCTGCTCGGTGCGAATGCCGCGGAATACACTCCCACGCTCACTGCTGCGGTGATGCAGGAGCCGGTCGGCTTTGCATTGGCCGCCCAGGCGGGGATCCACGGCCTCGCGCACACCACCAGTGGCTGCGCAGGAATGCAATGAACGCTTCGGTGTCGTCGGTGGCGAAGACCCCGCTGATCTGCAGATCTCGCAGCGTCGGGGTGACGATTTCAATCGGCTTGGGGCTGACCCTGGCGAAAGTGCCTACCTTGTGGGCTCAGTATCGAGAGCCGCGATCGTTGCGAACGAGGGGCGCTCTGTCTTCTGCAGCCGCTTCGCGACTATCTCCGCGTCGCGCATCACGCGCAGTAGGTTGCCGCCAGCGACCTTGGCAAGGTCGCCTTCGCTCCAGCCCCGACGTGCGAGTTCCTCAAGCAGTGCCGGAAACTTGTCCACGCCGTCCAGGCCCAGAGGGGTAACCGGGATTCCGTCGAAGTCTGAGCCGAGTCCGACGCAATCAACGCCCGCCACCTGGCGTATGTGGTCGATATGATCGGCGACCATTGCGATGGTCACGATCGGCGGCGGATGGGCCTTTTCCCATTCGCTCAGCGCGGCCTTGGCTCGCTCCGGTTGCCCGATATAAAGGCCGTCGTAAGGTGCTGAGTTGAACCGCGCCTGCTCGGCGGCGCGATCCGCATCCCAGTGTGCACGATCCGATGAGACATAGCCGGGATAGAAGTTCACCATGACGATGCCACGGTTTTGCTGAACGAGCGCGAGAACATCGTCAGGTACATCACGCGGATGATCGTCCAAGGCGCGTGCCCCGGAATGGGAAAAGATCACTGGCGACACCGTGGCTGCAATGGCCGCCTTCATTGTCTCCGGAGAGACATGACTGAGATCTACAAGCATGCCCAGACGATTCATCTCGTGAACCACCACACGACCGAACGCCGTTAAACCATGGTGCCGCGGATTGTCCGTCGCCGAATCTGCCCAGTCATTGTTGAGTGTGTGCGTCAACGTCATGTAGCGCGCACCGAGCACAAACATCTGGCGCAGCATGGGGAGGGAATTGTCGATCTGGTGGCCGCCTTCGATTCCGATGAGCGAGGCAATTCGTCCAGCTTTGTGAATTTCCACGATGTCGTCTGCGGTATAGGCCATCTGCAGATCGTTCGGGTAGCGAGCGACCATTGCACGCACAAGATCGATCTGCTCCAGCGTCATCTTTACTGCCGCCTGGCCAGTAACCTGGGGCGGCACCCACACCGACCAAAACTGACCGCCGACACGACCGGCGTGAAGACGAGGAATGTCCGTCATGAGCGGAGTCCATTCGCAATCGGCAGCGGCATTCGCTGGTTTCGACAAGTGCGCCGTGTCAGCGCGCAGATCCAAGTTGTCGAGGGTCGCGAAGCAGTCTCTTATCTGCCAGGCAAGATCGTTATGGCCGTCTATCAAGGGCGTTTGCGCGAGTACCCGATTGACCTGCACCGCCGGCGAGACGCCGATTTGAGTCGATGCTGCATACACGCAACCGGGCGCAATAATCAGCGTGATTGCAGCCCGAACCGCGTATGAGGTGATCTTCATTTCAGACCTGGCCCGGCCGTCAGGCTAATAGAGTGATCGGGACGCGGCAATCGTAACACCCAACTGTCGGCATTGTGGCAGACAATGTCGACCGTCAAATGCCCGCTAATGGCCCGGTTGCAGCCTATCGCATGCCGGCCTACAAATGAGCCAGGTCTCCAGCGGGCGAATCCACAGGCTCAACCGACGTGTGTTTAAAGTGAAGTATTGACCCTTTGTTGGCGACCTCTAAAAGACACGGCCGGAAGACAGTCCGACCTTAGAGGTAAAATACTAACCAGCCGCTACAATGACTCGCTCCAGGCCCATCAAGGCCGCGTGCGGGAGGATCGCTACGATGACTCTATCGATTCCGCGCCGAGAATTTCTGGCTGGCGCCGGCGCCACAGCCTTCGTCGGCGCCTTGAGCGGCTGCGCCCCAGCGGTGCTGCGCCCTTTGAGTTCCTCGCAGCTCGTACTTCCACCACTACGTCTCGCGCCGGATCGGATCTCGGCGATCACGGTCTGCACGCGACCCTTCCGCGCGCAAGGTCCACGGCTCGAAGGCGAACGTCTGGGCAACAAGACTGTGATTCATCACTACGGACACGGCGGCAGCGGCTGGTCGCTTTCCTGGGGATCGGGCTACGAAGTGATGCAGCGGGCGCTCGCCACCGGCGAGCGCGACTTCGGTGTGATTGGCTGCGGGGCGATTGGCCTTACGACCGCCGTGCTGCTCGCGCGCACGGGCGCGCGCGTTACAATTTACGCTAAGGACTTGCCGCCCTTCACACGCTCCTCGTGGGCCACCGGCGTGTTCTCACCCGGCTCGCGCATCGCACTGGCGGAGTACGCCACCCCGGAGTTCAAGAAAACCTGGGACGATCGAGCCCGCTATTCCTATCGCACGTACCAAAGCTTCCTAGGGCTGGCCGATCAACCGGTCGAATACCTAGACTCGTACGCCGTAGACGGGGGCCAGGACGCACTCGGCGTCAACGAGGCGAACAAGGGTAAGCCCGCATTCGCCCAACTCGAAGGCGAGCTACTCACTGACTTCGAACCCAAGAACCGTGCGTTCCCGGCTGGAACGCATACCTTAGGGGCACACGGGCTGACGCGCTCCACAACGTTGATGTTCAACCTAAGTGCGTACACGCACCTGTTGATGTCGGACTTCCGGGCCGCCGGCGGAACGATCGAAGTCACAGAATTTACCTCGCCTGGCGACTTCTCGCGCCTTCCCCACAAAACCCTGGTCCATGCGACCGGCTACGGGGCCCGTGCGCTCCTCGGCGATGAGTCCGTTATTCCAGTGCGAGGACAGCTCGCGCGCACACCGCCCCAAGAAGGGATTCGCTACGCCCTCGAATATCGCGACACCTACTTCGTTCCACGTCGCGACGGCTTCGTCTTTCAGGTGATCGGCCCCGACGACTACTACGGCTACGGCGATGACACCACAGTGCCCGATCGGATCGAAGCGGAGCACGCAATTCGGACGATCCAATCGCTGTTCCCACCGAGCTGAGGGCTACACCGACACCGACAAGAGTTTGGACGCCTGCAGCGCCGCCGATGCCGAATACTATTGCTGGCGGGCAAGATAGATGTCTGTTCAGAATGTCTTGCCTTTCGGGCGCAGGCTGGGACGGGTTATCTCTTTTCAGCAGGCGTCGTGCTCACCGGACCCATCCCAACCAATTCCAATATCGCCGGCTCATCCCTGGCACCGTCCCAATGGACGGTGTTTGCGATGTCGGTGACGAAAGTACCGGCCGGCATCGGGTAGAGCGTCTTGAGGTCGTAAACATCGCTCGAGCTGACCCACCACGTACCCGAAATCACCAGCACATAGCGGTCGGTGTTGTGAAAGTGCGGGTGGCTGTAATGCCCCGGCAGCCATTTGATCAGAATGCCGTACAGCCCGGGCTTTGCGGGATCGCCGAATAATTTCGCCTGCTGCTGTCCGTACAATGGATCTCCCTCCCATTTGATGTCCTTTGCAAGCGTGAAGGGGATGTGGGTCGGGTCGGGGATCGGCGGAGCCGCGACCTCGTGGGCAATTACCGCCGCCGCGCTCAGCGCGGCCATGGCCGCGAGGCCGACCACGAACTGACGCTTGAGAAGATCAAACATGGGTAGCTCTCGAGGCACTAGCTAAGCCAACCGTTGCCGCTCCTCATCGCTGCCCGCCCTCATGCGACGATCGACGATGCGACGGTCGGGAAAGCCGATCGCCTGTTGGGCGTGGCGTCGGTCGCCAGTACGAACCATGATCTCATGCGGTGCGAGACTCAGGCTGTCGCAAGAGAAGGCCCGGGCGGCCGACAGCAACGCCAGGTTCAGCAACTGCAGGCTGCGACGCGCGGCTGCCATGACCTTCATGCGCACACGCTCCTGCGTCGCGTAGCGGCCCACGATCTGCAGCGCGATTCGCGGATGGTCGTCATCGTACTTGGCGTGGTTGCGGGCCCACTTGGTGGTGCGGGCGTTGATCGTCACGCCCTCACGCGATCGATAAGCCTCGAAACCCTTCAGCAGGGCGAGGCTCAAATCGCCGGCTGCACCTTCAATGGCAAAGCTGGTCGCGGCCACCGCTTCGGCCAGTGAGCCCTTGGCATTGATGAACCACAACCAATCGCTCAGCGACTGCACGTCGCGCAGCAGCGCGCGCTCGCCCTCGGCGAGCGCCACCATCTCGCGCGGCTGGAGGCCGAAACCCTCGCCCATCCCCAACCAATGGTCCGCATGCGCCTTCTCGACGCGGATGTTGTCGATCAAAAACGATCGGGCGTGCTCATCCTCGACCTTGAGTAGCCCCTCGGCCAGGAACTTCGGGAAAGCGTGAATGAAGGGGTAGAGCTGCAGGATCCAGCCGCGCATGGCTTGCACCGACCAGGTTCCGCGAATGACACCGGTTACGAACTCGCCATCGATCAGTTCTTGCCAATCTGGTCTAAGATAATCCTTTAACTCATTGATCCAAGGATATTCTGGGGTCGGGTCCCGCAGCACGTGGGCCGCAGATTGTATGTTGACGGGGGTGAGGGACATGATCGATTCTCCCTAGGCACTCAGTCGCACCCGCGAACTGATGCACCCTGCCTCAAAGATCGGTTAGCCTTCCTGGCTAACTGTCTGTTTTCACGACTTCTTTCTGCATCTCAGAGCACGTTATGTTGAGTCTACGGATCCGCGACTGATCGTGCAACGGCTACACGGCGGGATGCGGAGGGAACTTGCCGGGCGCGAGCAGGCGGTGGGCGCGTGAAGGCGGCGCTCGGGGCGTGACCGCGCTCCCAGAATCAATGGGTTCGGGTCGATAAGCTGGACTTTACTCTCTCTCCTCCAAGGTGCCCAAGGGATGATGCGCTCCGAAGGCAGCAACCCTATCGGGTTGATCGGGCAATCTCGATCCACGATCCGATTCGTGGCGCCGATTCTGGTCTCGCTGGCCGTGATGTTGCTCGCTGCGGCGATCAGTATCGAAGTGCTGTCGACTGTGCGCGCTTGGGTAGGCGGCGAGAGCCTCTTCTCCAAGGGCCAGAAGGACGCGACCTACTATTTGTCGCGCTATAGCGCTTCGCATTCGGACGCGGATTACGCGCAGTACCTGAGCGCGATCGCCTTTCCACTCGGTGACCGGCAGGCCCGGATGGCCTTGCAGCGCCGGCCCGTGGACCTTGCGGCGGCCCGTGCGGGTTTCCTCAAGGCCGGGAACCATCCGGCGGACATTGGCAGTGCCATCCTGCTGTTTCGACTATTCGGAGGCTATGGGCCGGTGCGCCAGGCAATCGAACTTTGGACTGCGGGTGACAGCTACACGATGCGGCTGACTGCCATTGCGGACCGCCTGCACCCGCCCGAAGGCCCGCGCGTATCGCCAGATGAGCAAGCCAGAGTCGAATCCGAGCTCTATCGCATCAATGGCGAACTCGGGCCGGTCACGGCTCAATTCGCGGCCAAGCTCGGCGATCTGGCGCGCCTCACCCGCACGTTGCTGGTCATCGTCCTGTCGCTCGGCACGCTGATCATCGCCTGGCTGTGCATCGCCGTTACGCACGCCCGCGTGCGCGAGCGCGATGTCAAGGAGCAGGGACTCGCGCGCCTGACTGAACTCTATGCCGCGCTGAGCCAGACCAGCCAGCTGATCTCGCGCGTCAGCGACCGCCGTGAGTTGTTCGACGAGCTGTGCCGCATCTGCGTCGGCGCCAGCGGACTGATGCTCGCAGCCGTAGGCTCGCTAAAGGAAGACCAATCGGGCATCGAGTTCCTGGCCACGCACGGGCAACACCCGGAGTATCTCAAGACGCTGGTGTCAGTCACGCGAGCGGGCCCACGCATCGGTGACAGTGCCCTGCAGCTCACGCTGCAGGGCGGCTCTTCCCGCATCGTGCATCGGCAAGTCGACTCGGTGTTCCCGTCGGAAGCAGCCTTCCCGATGCGCTGCCAGGGCGAGCTGGTGGGCGTGCTGTGTGTGTTCTCCCAAGAGCGGCAGTTCTTCCGCAGCGACATCGTCGAGCTCATGGAGCAGCTGGCGATGGAGGCCTCATTCGCGCTTGAGAGCCTGCACTGGGAAGCGGAGCGGCGGTACAAGTCCGACATCCTCGCGGATCAGAACCGCATCCTGAGCCTGATCGCTTCCGGCGCGGGCCTGTCGAGCATCTTCTCAACGCTGGCGCGCTTCGTGGAAGCGCAATCCGGCGGGCAGCTGTGCTCGTTGATTGCCCTCGAACCCGATGCTGCACGGTGCACATTGGGCATCGCACCGTCACTGCCATCCGGCTTTGGCCAGTCGCTCGCCGAGTCGGCACGCGGCCAGCTGGCGATTCCCTGCTTCGAGGCGATCCGCAACGGCACCGCGGTGCTCGATCGATCCGTGGACGCCTACTCAACAGTAGGCTCGCTGCAGGCGGCGATCGCCGCGGCCGGCGTGCAGTCCGTGAGCGCGTGGCCGATTATGGGCACCAAGGGACAGGCCATCGGCTCTCTGGCGCTGTATCGGCTGCGGGGTGCGCCGGCGCGGCCGCCCGATGAGCATCTGATTGGTGTTTGCACCAGTGTCGCCGGCATCGCGATCGAGAGCTGCTGGGCCGCTGAGCGCATTCGCTACCTCGCGCACCACGATGAGCTCACGCGACTGCCGAACCGGCTGTTGTTCGGCTATCAGCTGCCGCAGGCACTCGCGCGTGCGAAACGCTCGGGGGGCTCGGTCGGTGTGTTTTTCATCGATCTCGATCGCTTCAAGGTCATCAACGACACGCTGGGCCACGATGCCGGTGACAATGTGTTGCGGCAGATTGCGCAGCATCTGCAGACCTGCGTGGGCGCCGACCACATGCTCGCACGGGTGGGCGGCGATGAGTTCGCGCTGATCGTGGAGCAATTCAGTTACGTGGAGGAACTCAGCGCCATCGCCCAGAAGCTGCTGGTGTCGATGTCAAAGCCGCTGCGGATCGCGGCGCGCGAGTATCACCTCTCCGGTAGCGTCGGCATCGCGCTCTATCCGAAGGACGGCGCGGACAGCTCCTCGCTGCTCAAGAACGCCGACATCGCCATGTACCGCGCCAAAGCGTCCGGTAAGAACACCTTCCATTTCTACTCCGACGAAATCGATGTGCATAGTATCGACCGGCTGGCGTTCGAGAATGAGTTGCGTCAGGCACTGGAGCGGGGGGAGATCGAGGTTCACTATCAGCCCAAAGTCGATCTGCGCACGGGACGCATCTCGGGTGCCGAGGCACTGGTGCGCTGGCGTCACCCGCAGCTGGGTATGCTGCTGCCGGGGGATTTCATCTTCGTGGCCGAGGAGATGGGCCTGATCCGCGCGCTCGGCAATCGGGTGCTGGAGCGGGTCTGCGCCGATCTGGCCAGCTGGCGCACGCGGGGGTTCTCGTTGCCGCGTGTTGCCATCAATCTCTCGGCCCAGCAATTCGCAGACCTTAGCCTGATCGAAAATCTCAATCGCGCGCTCAACGAGAGCGGCTGCGACCCGAGCTCGCTCGAATTCGAGATCACCGAGAGCGTCGTCATGACCGATCCCGAGCAGGCGCTGCATCTGCTCGAGCAGATCAAGACGTACGGCATTACCCTGGCGATTGACGACTTCGGCACCGGACACTCATCGCTCGCCTACCTCAAGCGCTTCCCGGTCGACAGCGTGAAGATTGACTACACCTTCGTGCGCGACATTGCCAGTGACCCGGACGACCTCGCGATCGTCCGTGCCATCATTGCCCTCGGGCACTCACTCGATCTGAAGGTGATCGCCGAGGGAGTGGAAACGGTCACGCAACTCGAGATCCTGCGCCGACATCAGTGCGACGAATTCCAGGGGTTTCTCTTCAGCGGTGCGGTACCGCCCGAGACTTTCATCAACATGCTCACGCTGGAGGCCCGCGCGCGCCCGACGAGCGAGACGACGCAGGTCGGAAAGCTGGCGCAGCATTGAGTTCCACATCGTCAAGCTGGTTCCTGTGTCGCTGGGGGATGCGTCGAGGCGCACACGCTCAAGCAAAACAAGCGCTTACGTCCGCAGATTTAACTCTCGACGACCCGGTCATCAAGACGTAAACAAATACCGTTAGGTTCTCCCCATACTGGGGAGAATTCCACGTGAAGGCAAATCGGCTGATCCAGGTTGGGGTTGCGGTTGGCGTAACGCTTGCGTCCCTGACCTGCGCCACGGCGAGCGAGGTCGGTACCGGAGATATCAAGCACGTGCTGCTGCTGAGCATCGACGGCATGCACGCCGTGGATTTCTACAACTGTTCACATGGGATCGCGGGTGTGAACGACGGCAATCCATACTGCCCAACCATGCAGGCTTTGAGCGATCACGCAATCAACTACGTAGCTGCCGTTTCCTCGAAGCCATCGGATTCCTTCCCCGGACTGGCGGCGATCATTTCCGGCGGTTCGCCGAAGTCAACCGGCCTGTACTACGACGTGGCGTATGACAGATCACTCGATGCGCCGGCGGCTACGACCGGAACGGGTCTTGCCGCAGGCTCGTGCACGCCCTACGGAAAACCGACGGGAACGACGACCGACTACGATCAGGGCATCGACATCGACGATACTCAGTTGAACGGCGGGGCTCCGGGTGCAGCGCTGACCGATGGGGGTGTCGCCTCGATCGACGCGGCGAAACTGGTGCGCGACCCGCAAAAGGGTTGCGCGCCGGTGCATCCATGGGATTTCATCCGGACCAACACCATTTTTGGCGTGGTGCACGCGGCGGGCGGCTATACCGCCTGGATCGACAAGCATCCATCCTATTCGATGGCGGCTGGATCGGGCGGCAAGGGCCTGGATGATTACTATTCGCCCGAGGTGAGTTCGAACGTGGTGCCGCTGCCCGGCGTGACGACCTCGCAAGGTACTTCTTGCGCTACGGTTCGCGATACCAGTGGCGGCGCGTGGAATAGCAGCTTCGCTAACATTAAGTGTTACGACGCGCTGAAGGTGAAGGCTCTGCTGAATCAGGTTGCCGGCAAGACACACCGCGGCGCGCCGGCCGTAGTTCCGGCGCTGTTCGGCATGAATTTTCAAGCCGTATACATCGGACAAAGCGTGGCCGAGCCGGGTGTAGGCAGCGGCGGTTATCAAAATGCGGCGGCTCTGCCGAGCTCGGAATTGCTGCAGGAGATCGAGTTCGTGGACGCCTCGATCGGCGACATCGTGGGCGCGCTGAAGAACGCGGGCATCTATGAGGATACCTTGCTCATCATCACGGCAAAGCATGGAGCTTCGCCAATTGACCCGACCTTGTATGTGGCCGACGGCAGTAACACGCCTGCCACACTGCTCGGCAGTGCTATCCCCTTCTCGGAGTCACCGCTAAACACGACCGGAATCGGTGCGACGGAAGACGATGTGTCGGTTCTTTGGCTGAACCCCGGTGCAAGTGTAACGGCAGCGGTGGGACTGCTCGAAAGCAATGCCGCGGCGATCGGCCTCGGGCAGATCTACTACGGCCCCACGCTATGGCTAAACTACAACGAGGGCGGACTCGCGCCGGGGCAGGATCCGCGCACGCCGGACATCATCGTGACGCCGAACGTCGGCGTGACCTATTCCGGCAGTACCACCATGATCGAAGATCACGGCGGATTCGCGCATGATGATACTAACGTCGTGATGCTGGTGGCAAACCCGCGCTTCAAGGCCTCGACGGTATCGATCACCACGACAACCGCACAGGTAGCGCCGACGATCGTCAAGGCGCTGGGGCTGGATCCGACGGCGCTGGACGCGGTTCGAGAAGAGGGGACTGCGGTACTGCCCGAGGTGATGTCCCAGCTGTCTGGTTGGTAGTGAGTGCTGCTCATTCGGTGAGCCATCGGTCATTGGGACCAGCGTCGTAGTTACCGCCGGTGCTAGAGCGGCAAATTCATTCTTTTCAGGATCGCAGCGAAGCGTGGATCGGCGTGCAGGCGCCGTAGCATCGGATCGGTCTTGACTTGCGTCAGCCCTGCATCGGTCTGATCGTAGGCTTTGTCGAGCCACTCGAAGGCGTGGTCGATATCTCCACGCCAGGCGAACACCTCCGCGATCTGGTACGCCGCGAAGTCGTGGTATTTCGCGATCAACTCATCGAGCAATCGCTGCGACTCGACGTCACGACCGAGGTCGTGGTAGGCCATGGCCGAGGGGGCAAGCCGGAATACTTCGGACGTCGACCGCGGTGCAATATTCAGCGCTTCGGTCGGGTTGCCTTCCAGCAGGAACGAAAAGGCGATTACCCCGGCGGTATTTGACTGCTCCGGACTGATCTCGAGAGCCCGTAACAGCGCTGCTCTGCCAGCGGCCAGGTGGCCCAGGCGTTCCTCTGCCCCTCCAAGCAGGCGCCAACCTTGGGCATTGAGCGGATCGGCGTTCGTCAGGCGCACCGCCGCAGCTCGAGCCTCTTCGAACCGTCCTGTTGGGAGCAGTACCGATCTTGCGTAGCTGGCGTGCACTTCGGGGCTGTCGGGATCCAGAGTCAGTGCACGCCGGAAGTCCGCTTCTGCCGCGGCAAAATCCCATTGGTTCCAGGCCCGAAGGTAGCCGCGCACCGCAAAGCCGTCGCTCAAGTCCGGGCGCAGTGCCACGGCCTTTTCGGCGGCCGCCAGCGCCTCTCGCTTGCCCGTCTTGAACAGTTCAACTGACATCGCCTCTTCGGCCGCGCCATCCAGCGCGTCGGCGAGATTCGCCCAGGCGGCGGCATAATCGGGGTCGAGAGCGATCGCTTTTCGGAATGCCGCCGCTGCACGATCATCCGCAGCCCAATTTTCCTGCAACAAGATCTGCCGACCGATCAGGTATTGGGTATACGCCTCAGTGTTCGCCGTCTGACGATTTTTGGCGCCCGGCGCGGCCAGCAGTTTGAGCTTCAAAGCGCCGACCACTGCGGTTGCGATCTCGTCCTGGACTTTGAAGACGTCCTTGAATTCCCGGTCGTAGGTTTCCGACCACAGATGCACGCCGTCACTGGCGCGGATCAGCTGCGCTGTAACGCGCATGGTGTTGCCCGCTTTGCGTACGCTGCCCTCGAGCACGTGCGCAACGTGCAGTGTGCTCGCGATCTCGGCAATTGTTGCCTGCTTGCCCTTGAAGTAAAAAGACGACGTGCGGGCGATGACCTCGAGCCCCGGCGTCTTGGCCAGCAGATCGAGCAACTCCTCGCTGAGCCCATCCGAGAAGTACTCCTGGTCCTTCTTCTCGCTCATATCGAGGAACGGCAGAACCGCGATCGAATCCTCGGCAATCGTACTTTGCGCGGGCGCAACTGGACCGGCCGGCGCCGAGGCCCGTTCCGATTCTGTGATGCGCTTCGATGGCGCCAGCCGCTCGACTACGAAGTAACCGATCGCGAGTGCCGCTAAGGTCAGAAGCACGGCGGTTCCTGACCGCCACGGTAGCGCGCGCTTGGTATTCGCCTCATCAGATTTACGGAAATTGCTGATGCGATGGTCGTCAGTGCCCGGCGGCGGGTTGCGCGACGCTACGGCCGCTGGCGCGGCCTGCCCATCGGGAGATAGCAGCCGCGCAATCCGCTCCGCGGACGCGGCAGGGGTCTCCCCGCCCGGCAGCCGCATCCACTGCACCTCCCGAAACTTGTCTGGTACGAGAGCATCGGTTTCCCGAGTCCCATCCACGACCACGGGCAGAAGAAACGGCATTTCGGCGGCCATCAAGTGCGAGCGATCGACGGCCAGCTTCCATTCGAGACGAAAGTAGCCTTCCGGACGTGCGCGTGTGTGCGCCGAAATGATCGGCATGAATAAGGCGCAGGCCTTGATCTGCCTCCTGATCATCGCGTCCCAGGAGTCGCCGCCTCGCAGTTCGCTTTGGTCGAACCACACTTCGATACCGGCGCTGCGCAGGCTGGCGCAGATGCGCTGTGCGGCATCCGCATCCTCGGACGCGTAGCTGAGAAAGACGGCTCGCTGGTTGCCCCGTATTGAGAGCTCGCCTTCAGGCCCTGATTGGTTGCTCAAGGAATTTGCCCGAGGTCTGACTCATTGGACACTCAGACTACAGTATTTCCAATCATATCAATAGCATAAACCGCTTCGCCTGCGGCGCTGAAAATCCAGTAGTTGGTCCTTTGGAAATCGCAGCCGCTCGTGAGCGTTCGGCCGTCTTTGTTATCATGGGCTGCCATGGCAGATTCAATCAAACGCTTTGGCTGAAACCCTCAAGCTTCTGTCTTCGATGGCACCGCGCGAGGTGCTCACCGCGGCCATTGCCATTTACAAAGACAGTGTTCCTAGGTCGATCGTGGCCGAAGCCGCCGGCGGCGTGGAAGTAGCTCGACGCGTCGCGGCGGGCGAGCCGGTCGACGTTGTGGTGCTGTCCAGCGACGCCATCGACAAGTTGATCGAAGGCGGTCAACTCCTTGCAGCAAGCCGCATCGATCTCATGAACTCGCAGATCGCCGTGGCGGTGCCGACCGGCGCTCCGCATCCAAGCATTGCCGATGAGGCAGCGTTGAAGGCGGCGGTGAGCGCCGCGAGCTCGGTGAGCTATTCGACCGGCCCGAGCGGTCGATATCTCGAGACGCTCTTCGATCGTTGGGGCATCCTCGATAGCCTGCGCGCGCGCATCGTCGTCCCGCCGCCGGGCGTGCCCGTGGGCCGCCTGCTCGCGAGCGCTGAGGTCAAGCTCGGGTTTCAGCAACTCAGCGAGCTGCTCGGCGTGCCGGGCATCGATGTCCTGGGTCCGTTACCCTCAAAGATTCAGCTGGTCACGACGTTCACGGGTGCTCTAACGCCGGCCTGCAGGAGTCCCAGGGCGGCGGGTGATTTGCTGTCGTTCCTGGCCTCGGCACGCCTCGATGCGCTGAAGCAGCGCCACGGCATGACGGGCGCTCACTAGCCCGGACTTGTCTTCGACCCAGATTTGCCGGCCTCAGCGCCCTTTGCGATTCGGCGCGATATGCGTGCGCAACAGAAAGAAGCTCACGGCGACCATGATCACCAGAGTACCCAGGGCATAGAAGAAACCGCTGAGCGGGGGCTGCGGGCGCAGCCCGAAGAAGGCCCCGGCCGCAAGGCCGCCGAGTACGCCGCCGATGCGCGACATGGTCTGCGCGCAGCCGACACCGGCGCCGCGCACGTAGGTAGGGTAAGAATGTGCGCCTACTGCGTAGAGAAAGGACTGCACACCGCTGAAGGCCGCGCCTGCAGCGAGCACCAGCAGCGAAAGCTGCGGACCCGCAGGGCTTGAGTCCGTCAGCGCGACGCCGATGAGCAGTGTTGCTGCGACTCCGAGCAGCGCCAGCCCGGTTCCCACCAGGCGCGAGCCATAGCGGCCGATCAGGATCGCACCGCCGACTGCGCCGAAAAAGCTGCCGAAGTTGAAGTATTGGTGCTGCTCGAGCGCCGCCGTCTGCGTGAATCCGGTCGCCGTCAATACAGTGGGCAGCCAGTTCGCATAGGTGTAGAGGCCCAGCGTATTGAATGCGAACGCGGACCAAAGCAGCAGCGTCGTGTATCGGTACTCGCGGCTGAGGATGATGCCGAGCCAGTGTCGGGCGGGCGCTGCGGGTTCGGCAACATAAAAACGCTCGCTGTCCACAAAACGCGGCTCGCGCACCAGGCGGTTGAGGAGGGCAGCCAGCGCTTTCGAATGGATTGGATCCTGTGCCAGGAATCTCGGTGATTCCGGCAACAGCCAAGCGGCCAAAATGGCGAACAGCAGCGGCAGGGCGGTTCCGATCCAGAAGATCGCACGCCAGCCGAACCACGGGATTGCACGTTGCGCGATCATGGCACCCATCATTCCGCCCAGGGGCACGGATACTACGGCGCAGGCAACTGCGATACTGCGTACTCGGCGCGGTGTCCACTCGGAGATGAAGGTCGCGGCCAACGGTGTCAGCCCGCCGAGTCCGATGCCCGTGGCTGCACGCCACAGGAACAACTCGCCGAGGCTGCGGGCATGGGCGCTCAGCAGCGAACCGGCGCACAGGGCCAGCAGACAGGCGATGAAGGCACGCTTGCGCCCGACACGGTCGCCGAGCCGGCCGAGCGCCACCGATCCAATGGCCATGCCGATCAGGCTGCCGTTCAAGACCCATATGAGGTCGGCACGCGCAATGCCCCAGTCGGCCACGATGGCTGGGGCGACGAATGCCATGCTCTGCAGGTCGTAGCCGTCGACCAGCATGATCAGGATTGTCAGGACCGTGATGGCCAGTGGCCATCCGACGAAGCGCGCCGAGTCAATGACTCGTACCACGTCGACGGACTGGCCCGCATTCATGCGGCGCTGTTCTGGTCCCAGGCCTTGATTGCCTCCGTATGATCACGGGTGTAGCCGAGCGCATCGCGTGCGGTCTCGAAACGCTCGCTCACCAGACGCGCCAGCGGCGCGTCGAGCCGCAGATCGTGCGCCAGGTCGGCGGCTATGCGCACATCTTTGGCGAGCAACCCGAGCTGAAAGCCGCTGGCGAACTTGCCCCCGACCACGTGTTCTCTCAGCACCAGATCGGTATGAAAATTACGGCCCGTGGAAACGTTCAGGATCTCTACCATGCGCGCGGGATCGAGGCCAAAGCGCTGCCCAGCCAGCAGTGCTTCGGCACAGGCGGCAAAGCCCGCTGCCGCCACGAAGTTGTTCAACGCTTTCATTGCGTGTCCGCTGCCGAGACCTCCGGTGTCGAACAGCCGATCGCCCATGGCGCGCAGCAGCGGCCGGGCGCGATCGATCGCCGCCGGATCATCGCCGCCGATCATGATCGTCAGCGTGCCCTGAACCGCTCGCGGCACTCCGCCGGAGACGGGCGCGTCGATCAGTGTGACGCCGCGGGCCGCGAGGGCGGCGCCAAGTGCACGTGTCCCCACGGGATCGGACGAGCTCATGTCGATGGCGATGGCGCCAGGTCGCAGTTTCCGCGCCAGTCCCTCGCGCAGGTATAGATCGCGCACGATCTGTCCGGTGGGCAGCATGGTCACGACGAAGTCCGAAGCGGCCAGATCGTCGAATCCATCAGCGACGCGCCCGCCATGCTCGGTGGCTACCTGCATGGCGCGTTCGCGCACACTGTCGTATAGGGTGAGCGGGTGGTGCGCGCGCGCGATGCAGGCCGCCATGGGGGTCCCCATCGAACCCACGCCGATGAACGCGACGTTCACGGCTTGCGCTCGGCGTGACGCGCGAGAGCCTCGGCCGCGGCATTGAAAGCTTCGACGCCGCAGGGCACTCCCGCATACACGGCCGTGTGCAGAATGGTCTCACGGATCTCCTCGACACTGCAGCCATTGGCCAGGGCGCCGGCAACGTGAACCTTGAGCTGATTGGGCTTGGTCAGTGCGGTCAGTGCGGCCAGCGTGATCAAGCTGCGGGTCTTGCGGTCCAGACCCGGCCGGGTCCAGGTGTCGCCGAAGCAGTAACGCGTGACCATGTCCTCGAACGGACGATTGAAGTCCGTGGCCTGTGCATAGCGCTCTTCAGCGCCGCCGGGCCCAAACATATCGCGTCGCACCTGCATGCCTGCGGCGAATGCCGCGTCCTCGGTCTCGCTCACGTCTACCCCCTATGTGCCCGGCCAGAGCACTTCTGCCAGCACTGGTGCTACTCCGGCGCAAAATTTGCTGCTGGCGGTGCCGCCGGCAGTATCGCACGACTGCCTCTGATGCAGGTTTGGCCTCAGCGCATCAGTTCGAGTGGCTTCGGCAGCTTCGCCAGCAATTCCTCACTGAATTCGCTATCAATGTGGAAGAACGCCATGCGCGCGACCTTGTCGGAGCGATTCTCCCAAGCGTGATCTGTGCCGCGCTGAACCAGGACATCGCCCTTGTTCAGCACCACTTCGGTGTCGTCGAGTACCAGAACGGCTTCGCCCTCGATTACCACCACATAGTCGAGCGTCTTGGTGCGATGCATGACGGTGCGCTTGCCGCCTGCCTGCGGCGGATAGATCTCGATGATACGCAACAGATGACCTGTGACCGGCATGATCGTGAAGCCACGCTCGTTCGGTTCGTGTGCTTCCGCTGAGGTGAGCAGCGGCAGGGATCGGGTGGTATTCCAGATCTCGTAGAAGTCCGCACCGATCGCGGAGCCATGCATCTGATGATGTTGCGGCGGCGGCCCATCCGAGAGGACGATCGATTTGCCGCTCTCATCATGGCCGGTGACGACTCGTCGTGGGTACTTGGATTGCCTCAATGGAATCTCCTCAGGCAGCGTTTGATTGCGGCACCGAAGAGCGCGAACGTATGTCATTCTTGGGCGGCGTGGCAATACGTTTGCCGGGCTGCGGCCTTGACGCTTCCGGAGGATGTCATGAAGCAGTGCGTGTCAATCGGGGTCGCTATTGGGCTACTCGCTTCCGGGGTTTCCTCCTCTTCCGCGCCGGCCGCCGAGCAGAGTTGTGCGCCACAGGGCGAGTTGCACTTCATTTGTGGGCCACACCACCCGGAGGATCTGGTGCAGATTCCCGGCACGCCGTGGATTCTCATCAGTGGCTTGGGCGGTGCCCTGCCGGGCTCGCCGCCGGGGCCAGGCGATCTGTACCTGTTGAATGCGACGGACAAGCGCTGGCACTCTATCGCCCAGGCTTCGCTCGCCGCGGTGGAGCGCAATACCAGGCTCTACGGCGATTGCCCCGTGCCCGACGCGACGCAATTTATCTCGCACGGCCTCGCCATTCGGTCCGGCAGCCACGGGCGGCACACGCTGTACGCTATCAACCACGGTGGACGCGAATCCGTCGAAGTGTTTGCCGTCGATGCGCGCGGCCCGGAACCTCGGCTCACCTGGAGCGGATGCGCCGTGCTCACTGTCAGCGCCTGGCTCAATGCCGTCGTGCCATTGCCGGGTGAGGGCTTCATCGTCACGAGCACCTTCGATCCCAAGGATTCGCAAGCGCAGACCAAGATGGCAAATGGGCAGTACGCCGGCGCCGTGTACGAGTGGCAGCCCGGCCGCGGCTTCGCGCCGCTCGCCGGCGCTGAGCACACGGGCGATAACGGCGTGGCTATCTCGGCTGATGCCAGATGGCTCTATTTCAATTGGTTTTTCGGCCGCGCCGTGATCCGCTTGGCGCGCGACGGCAGCGCCGAGCGTGCGACGGCGCCGCTGGACTTCCTACCCGACAATATCGACTACGCGCCGGATGGCAGTTTGTACGTGACCGGTCAGAACGCGGATCCGAAACAGCTTCTATTCGATTGCCCCGGCGGCAACTGCAGGCACGATACCACCATCGTGAAATTGGATCCGGTGAGCATGATGACGCGAGTGGTTGCGCACCTACCGGCCAACCCTACCTTCAGCGATGGGACAACCGCACTGCAGGTTGGTGACACAATTTTTCTCGGCAGCTACCGCGGTGACGCAGTCGCCTACATGAAGGCACCTGAATGAGGCTGCCCACCGGGCGTTCCGGCGCAGGTCGACCGCGCTGGCCGCGACACTAGCTCACCTCTTGGGGTAGATCGTGAAAACATAGTCCTGCTGCTTCACTATCGTGTGGCATGCGAAACCACACTTGGCGTCGTTCCCCTGCGGCGGCTGGTCGGCCATGGTGCCGGGCCTGAACGTATCGGATGCGGCCTCATACTCAAACTCCGCATATCCCCAGCCGCCGCTGTCGGCGAACCTCTTACTATCCTTCACCATGAAATCAATGTCATGCAGCGTATCGGGAACCAGCGGCGGGCCCGGGGCTCCCGCGTTCGTTTTCGGATTCCAATGGATTTTGGCCATTTTCGCCCCATCGGGGAAAGGCTTGCCGTTACCGGGAACACCGGCCTTGAACGCGTCGACCATCGCGGGGTTCCCGAGGATCGCGGCAAGCAGCCCGCCGTTATGACTGATGGAAATGATCTGCCAGCCGTCGTATCCCTTGAACTCGGAGAACGCGAGCCCATTCGGCACTTTGAGGGTGTACTTGTCTTGAGCAGAAATCGCGGCCCCGGCCGCCAGGGCGGCGAGCGCCACCGCAGTGCTCACACCGATCAACAGGCTTTTGCCCTTCATCGCTGCATCTCCTCATATCCTGTCCGCGAACTAATCAGTGTTATCAGGCCATGAGTCTCGACCTGTGTCCACAACACCATAGTATCGGTCGATGGCCAGCCGATGACAGCGGGCATCCAGCCCCTTGGGACCGGCGGCGGATGGCTCGACCTGGTTTTTTTTCAGCCGGACCAGGTAGTTATGCCCGGACGCCTATAATCCTGTATCACACACCCTCGCTGCCGAAGCTGGTCCATTCCGGGGACATAGCTGACACCCAGGCTTGCGTTGCTCTGAGCTAAGGTGGTTGGGGCCGTGCGCTAACCCAACGATGGCAAAATTCTCCCGTCGGAGGAGTACGACAGCCGCATAGGAATGCGCTGATAAACCGACGCTGCTCCCGCTGATTAGCTCCCGTGCATGTGGATCGTCAAGGTTGCGCTGCAGCGGCCATATACCTTCATCATGATGGCCGCGCTCATAGTGCTCCTCGGCGTGCTGGCGACCCTGCGCATGCCGACGGATATATTTCCCAACATTAAAATTCCCATTGCCGCGGTGATTTGGCGCTACACCGGCCTTCTGCCGGAAGAGATGGCGAACCGAATCGTGCTGTTCTCCGAGCGCGTCGCGCAGACCACTGTGAACGACGTCGAACACACTGAGTCGCAGTCGTTGAACGGCCAGGCGGTCGTCAAGTACTTCTTTCAGCCCGATGTCAATCAGGCGCTTTCGTTCGCGCAGATCACGGCAGTGTCGCAGACGCAGCTGCAGAGTTCGCCCCCCGGGACCACCCCGCCTTTTGTACTGGCCTACAACGCCTCGAGCGTGCCGATTCTGCAGTTGGCGCTGTCGAGCGACACGATCCCGGAGCAGGAGCTGTTCGATCTGGGCAATAACATCCTGCGCGTACAGATGGCGACCGTCGCTGGAGCATCGATTCCGTATCCGCTGGGGGGGCGCCAGCGCCAGGTGCAGGTGGATCTGGATCCGCGCGAGCTTAGAGCGCGCGGCCTCGCAGGCAGCGACGTCGTGACTGCGATCAATGCGCAGAATCTGATCATTCCGGCCGGCACCGAGAAGATCGATACCCGTGAATATTTTGTCAAGCTCAATGCCAATCCGACGCAGATCAGCCAGATCAACGATCTGCCGATCGGCGTGCGCAACGGCAGCGTGGTCTATGTGCACGATGTGGCGCACGTGCGCGATGGTTATGCGCCGCAGACCAGCGTCGCTCGCGTCGACGGCAAGCGCGCGGTGCTGATGAATGTGCTGAAAACCGGCAACGCCTCGACCATAGATATTATTGACGGCATCAATCAACGCCTGCCCAATGCCAAGGCCACGTTGCCGCCGGAGTTGAAACTCGAATCTCTGAGCGATCAATCCATATTCGTGCGCGCGGCCATTTCCGGCGTGATCCGGGAAGCCACCATCGCAGCGGCGCTGACCGGGCTCATGATTCTGCTGTTTCTGGGCAGCTGGCGCAGTACCTTGATCATAACGATCTCGATTCCGCTCTCGATCCTGGCATCGGTCGCCTGCTTATCGGCACTGGGCGAAACCATCAATATCATGACGCTGGGCGGCCTGGCGCTTGCCGTCGGCATCCTCGTGGACGACGCCACCGTTACCATTGAGAACATCAACTACCACCTGGAACAAGGTTCGGACGTGGAGGCAGCGATTCTGGAGGGCGCGCGCCAGATCGCGCTGCCCGCTCTGGTGTCGACGCTTTCGATCTGCATTGTATTCGTGCCCATGTTCCTACTGGCCGGGATCGCCAAGTATCTGTTTATTCCGCTCGCGGAAGCAGTGGTATTCGCGATGCTGGCCTCGTACCTGCTGTCGCGCACGCTGATTCCGACGCTGGCGAAATATTGGCTCAAGAAGAAGCAGGAGCACCAACACCGCAGTCGCCGCAATTTCCTGGTGCGTTTTCAGCAGGGTTTCGAACGTGGCTTTGAGCGCATGCGCGAGGCTTACCGTGAGACTCTCAACATGGCGATTGACGGTGGCGGGCGTTTCGCCACTGTGTTTTTAGTGACGATGGCAGCGACCGCAGTGCTGGCATTTCCGTTAGGACCATTGCCGGGTCTGGGCCAGGACTTCTTTCCGACAGTCGATGCCGGGCAGCTCAAGTTGCACATCCGGGCCAGTACCGGAATGCGCATCGAAGAGACGGCAGTCCTCTGTGATGCGATCGAGAAGAGTATTCGCGAGCTCATTCCCGCCAGGGAGCTGACCAGCATCGTTGACAATCTGGGACTGCCTTATAGCGGCATCAATCTTGCGTACAGCACCTCCGCGCCGATCGGACCAAGCGACGCTGATATATTCATCAACTTCGCGAAAAAGCATTCGTCCCTTCAAGGCTATTTGCGCACGATGCGCGCGAAGTTGGCTGCGACCTATCCGTCGGTGCAATTTCAGTTCCTGCCTGCGGATATCGTCAGTCAGATCCTGAACTTCGGCCTGCCGTCGCCGCTGGATGTCCAGGTTTCAGGTCAGAACACCAAGGCGAATCGGCTGTTCATCAATTCGCTATTGCAGAAAATGACAGGTATCCCGGGTGCGGTCGATCTGCACGTGCAGCAGGCCTACGATTATCCGCAAATCGACGTCGACGTCGATCGCAGCAAGGCACAGCTGCTGGGTCTGACGGAGCAGAACGTCGCATCGAACATGCTGATCAGCTTATCCGGCAGTTTTCAGACTTCGCCCTCGTTCTGGATCGATCCCAACACCGGCACCCAATACAACGTGGTCTCGCAGACTCCACAATACCGCCTTGCGTCTCTCAACGATCTAGGCAACACGCCATTGAGTCTGAGCGGCGGCACGACCGCGGGCAGCGGCGGCACCTCGCAGATTCTCTCCAGCGTTGCGTCAATGCATCGCGATGACGCACCATCGGTAGTCAGTCACTACGACGCTCAGACTGCCTTCGATATCTACGGCGGCGTACAGGACACCGATCTGGGCTACGTCGCTTCACAGATGAACAAGGTCATAGACGGCGCCAGGAAGGATTTACCCAAGGGCTCGAAGATAGCGCTCAAAGGACAGGTGGACACCATGCAGCGCTCGTTTTCCGGTCTGCTGCTCGGGCTGGTGGGTGCAGTGGTTCTGGTCTACATGCTGATCGTGGTCAATTTCCAGTCGATGCGCGATCCGCTCATTATCATTACCGCGTTGCCGGCGGCGTTGGCGGGTATCGTCTGGATGCTGTTCCTCACGCACACCACGGTGAGTGTTCCTGCACTGACCGGATCCATCATGTGCATGGGCGTCGCGACCGCCAACAGCGTGCTGGTCATCAGTTTTGCGCGCGAACAATTGGATCAGGGCTTGGATGCCAGGAGTGCCGCACTGGAAGCGGGTTTTACGCGGCTACGGCCGGTGTTGATGACCGCTCTGGCTATGATCATCGGCATGATTCCGATGGCGCTCGGCCTTGGCGAGAGCGGTGAGCAGAACGCGCCGCTTGGGCGTGCGGTGATCGGCGGTCTGGTATTTGCGACTATTGCCACACTGTTCTTCGTGCCGGCAGTATTCACGATCGTGCATAAGAGCGAGCCAAAGAAATCCCCGCCGACGCAAGCCGGCAGTTCCGGCAATAAGCCAGGGCCGCATTCCCAAGGCGATCGGTCTTCGGAGAGCTTGCATGCCTGACTCTACAGAGGATCAGCGGCAGTCGCATCCACAGCACGAGCAATACAGCCCATCCCGCCGCGATGCCCTCAAACGCAGGATCCGCATGGCACTGTGGATCCTGCTTGCGCTCGCGCTCGTGCTTGCGATCTGGGGCATCGCGAGCCGGCTGATTGCCCGGTCGGAGCTGCGCAAGCGCACCGTTCAGGATGCCCGATTGACGGTGGTGACTGCCAAACCGCAACTCAGCGGGGCCGGCGATGAATTGGTGCTTCCGGGCATCGTGCAGGCCTTTGTCGAGGCCGCAATCTACGCGCGCACGAGCGGTTATCTCAAGAATTGGTATACCGATATCGGCTCGCATGTAAAGAAGGGTGAGTTGATGGCTGAGATCGAAACCCCCGAGGTCGATCGTCAGCTGAGCCAGGCGCGCGCCGATCTGAACACGGCATTGGCTAACTTGGCGCTGTCACGCACGACCAATGAGCGTTGGAAAGTGCTACTCGCGACTCACTCCGTGTCGCAGCAGGATGCGGACGAAAAAGCCGGTGATGCCGCAGCCAAGGATGCGACCGCCAAGGCGGCGGAGCAAAACGTCGCGCGGCTGCAGGATCTTGAATCGTTCAAACGCGTGCTCGCGCCGTTCGATGGCGTGGTGACCGCGCGCAACACCGATATCGGCGCGCTGATCAACGCCGGACAGGCAACCGGCGCCGAACTGTTTCGAGTCGCCGACACCCAGAGACTGCGCGTCTACGCGCAAGTGCCGGAAGCCTATGCCGCGTCCACCACCACTGGCCTGAGCGCCGAGCTGCACTTTGCCGAGCACCCGGGCAAGAACTATGACGCCCAAGCGGTGCGTACTTCGAACGCACTGGACCCAAGTGCGCGCACGCTGCAGGTCGAGTTACAACTCGATAACCATCAGGGGGAGGTGCTTCCAGGCGCGTACGCCGAAGTGCATTTCAAACTGCCATCGAGTGCACAGACGCTGAGGTTGCCAGCCAATACGGTGCTGTTTCGCGCCGCCGGCATGCAGGTAGCGACGGTCGACAATTCGGACAAGATCAAACTCAAGAACATCCTGCAGGGACGCGACTTCGGCAAGACGATCGAAGTGCTTGATGGCGTCGATCAGAACGATGTCGTAGTGGTAAATCCGCCGGATTCGATTACCGACGGGGTGGCGGTGCGCATTGCGCCGCCACCGCCGGCGCAATCACAGAGCACCGGCGAGCCAGGCAGCCACCAGCAGCCTGGACAGAAAAGCGGCGCCCAACACGAGGGTGGCAAGCAGGGCGGTGATCAACAGGCCAGCCCGCACCAGGGCGGCGGCAACTCGTGAAGGCGACCTATTTATCATCGGTCTTGCTGCCAATGGCGGTCCTGCTCGGCAGCTGTTCGTTGGCCCCGCCATACCGTGTGCCTGAGTCGACCCCGGTGCCGGCACAATACCAGGAGCTGGACGGTTGGAAGCCGGCGGCACCCATGGACGAGTTGTCGCGCGGGAATTGGTGGCAACTGTTCAGCGATCCGCAGCTGGATGCTCTGGAGACTGAGGCAGCGGCTGCCAATCAGAATCTCAAGGCCGCCTATGCACGGCTCCAGCAGGCGCGCGCGGAAACCCGCATAGCCCGCGCGGACCTGTTCCCGACCATCACCGCTTCAGCATTGGCCGAGCGGGCCCGCACGTCGCCCAACTCCCCGCGTTTTCCGCCGGGCGATCTGACCACCGGAAACGATTTCAATCTGGAGGGTGATTTTTCCTATGAATTCGATCTCTGGGGGCGAGTGCGCAACGAAGTGGCCTCGGCCAAGGCCAGCCAGCAGGCCAGCGCCGCCGATTTGGTCTCATTGACACTATCGATCCAGGCAGAATTGGCCACGGACTATTTCAATTTGCGCAGCGACGATACCCAGCAGACGCTGGTGGATCACGCGGTGCAGGACTACCGACAGGCGTTGCAATTGACGCAGAATCTCTACGATGCCGGTGCCGTGCCGCTAGGCGATGTAGCGCAGGCCCAAGCGCAGCTCGAGAATGCGATGACGCAGGCGGCGGACATTCACCTGCAGCGATCACAGGCGGTGCACTCAATAGCTGTTCTGGTCGGTGAGAATCCTTCTGCATTTGCCATTTCGGTCAACTCGCTGCCGCCCGCTCTGACGCCACCAGGAGTGGATACGGATCTGCCCTCGGCGCTGTTGGAGCGGCGCCCTGATGTCGCTGAGGCGGAACGGCGTGTGGCATCGGCCAATGCTCAAATTGGGGTGGCACGGGCAGCCTATTTTCCGCAATTTTCCCTGGATGCGAGCGCCGGCTTCAACAGTACCAAGGCGTCGAACTGGTTGTCGGCACCGAGTCGCTTCTGGTCCGTCGGCCCTCAACTGACGGTGCCGATCTTCGAGGGAGGTCGGCTGGTCGCGCAGACGGCGCGTGCCAAGGCGCAATACTCTGAGCAGGTCGCACAGTATCGCAATACCGTATTGACGGCCTATCAGAATGTCGAGGACAGTCTGGCGGCGCTGCGCCAGCTGGAGCAGGAAGCGCAGACGGTCGCTGCCGCAGTCACGGCTGCGAATATCGCCTTGGAGCAGGCGCAGTTTCGCTACCGCGCCGGCGCGGTGACCTATCTGGAGGTCTCCAGCGCCGAGACCACAGCCCTGCAGGCTCAGCTTGGGGCCGCCAATATACAGACGCGCCGATTCAATGCGACCGTGACGCTGATTAAAGCGCTCGGAGGCGGCTGGCGCGTGTCCGATCCGCTGCTGAGCAATAACTGAAGCTGTTCGCACAGGCGACAAGTTATTAAATATCATGTAGTTATCTACTAAGCGGCTTTCCCTATCAGACGAAGTGTTCGCTTGCATCTGCTCCCAGTGGTGCCAGCCAGCCGGCTATTGCGCTAATTGTGCTGGACGGAGCGGCGAGGTTGGAATGATGCTAGGCAAAATGCCGGCACGATGGCCAAGGCAAGGGAGCGACTGAAATAGGGTTCAAATGATCGCGCCTGCTCTGCAATCGAGGACGCCTTGCGGCAGGTATTACGCATGACGCCCGAAACGCCGCCATCGCAATCAGCGGATTCCCCAGACATGGAGAACCGTTCGACCGCAGAGCGCCAATTCGCGGCACTTTATCGAGACCTGCGCGAGTTGGCGCAACGCCAACTGCAACGCAACGCCGGCGCAGCGATTAGCGCCACAACCTTACTGCACGAGGCCTATCTCGGCATGTCCGGCAAGAACACCGTGTTCCCCGACCGTGCCCGATTCATGGGCTACGCTGCTCGAGTCATGCGCGGCCTAATTATCGACATGGTGCGCGAGCGTCGCGCGCTCAAGCGCGGTGGCGAGTTTCGAATCACGCTGCTGCCCACGGAAGTGGAAGACCCGGGTCCCGACGAGCTTGAGCTCACGAACTTGTCGGAAGCACTGGAACAGTTGGCACGGCACGACCCGCGACTGGCCGAGGTCGTCGATCTGAAATATTTCTGCGGCTATTCCTTCGAGGACATAGCGGCCCAGCGCAGCACCTCCAAGCGGACGGTACAACGCGATTGGGAGAAGGCGCGCATCGTTCTGTTCCAGTTCCTCAAGGCTGTGCCCGATACCTAAGCGCGCGGGAGACCTCATGTCCGCTATATCTGCCGATCAGTGGCAACTGTTGAGTGCCTGCCTCGATGAAGTACTGCAGCTCCCGGCGGAGGAGCGCGCCAGCCGACTGACGCTGTTGGCGCAGCAACAGCCTGAGCTGGCAGCTCTGTTATCCGACTATCTGGCCGCGTCGGACCAACACGAGTTTCACAAATTTCTCGCGGGCGCCGGGCCACGGATTGCAGAGGAGCTGACCTCCGCTACGCTAGTCGGAAGACAGGTCGGGCCCTATATCATCGATGCGGAGATTGGCCGCGGCGGCACCGGCAGCGTCTGGCGCGCACACCGTGCAGACGGGCGCTTCGATGGCACGGTTGCGATCAAATTCGTGCACGCGGTCTGGATCGGCCGCAGCGGCGAGCACCGATTCCGCGTCGAAGGAAAACTGCTGGCACAACTCGATCATCCCAATATTGCCCGTCTCATTGACGCCGGCGTGCTCGATGCAACCCAGCCCTACCTGGTGCTCGAATACGTCGAGGGCGAGCCGATCGATGCTTATTGCGGCCGCTGCCAACTCGCGGTTGAGGCACGCGTCAAACTGTTCCTCGAGGTGCTCGCAGCGGTGGCGCACGCGCACAGTCATCTGATAGTTCACCGCGACATCAAACCAAGCAATATCTTTGTCACGGGCGAAGGCAGGGTGAAGCTGCTCGATTTCGGAATTGCGAAACTACTGGCCAGTGGCGTGGCCGACCAGGCACTCACTCAGTCGGGTGTGGCCGCTTTGACGCCGCTGTACGCGGCGCCCGAGCAAATGCTCGGGCAGGCGGTGACGACTGCCACGGATGTCTATTCGCTTGGACTGGTGTTGTTCGTTCTGCTGACCGGCACGCACCCCATATCAGTCGAGAACCTTTCTGCGGCGGCGCTGGTGCATGCGGTGTTGACAGAAATTCCGCCGCATGCGTCTGTGGTGAGCTCGATTGCGGAAGTTCCTGCGCATGCACTGCAAGGCGATCTCGACAATATCGTCGCCAAGGCACTCAAGAAAACGCCCGCCGAACGCTATCCGACGGTCGAATCCTTCGCCGATGATCTATCACGGTTTTTAAATGATGAACCGGTGCAGGCCCGGCGCGACACGTTCCTGTACCGTAGCGGTAAATTCGTTCGTCGCCACCGCACCGGCGTCGCCGCTGGCCTGCTGGTCACGCTCGGTTTGGTCGGCGTCAGTGCGTTTGCGCTTTGGCAGATGTTCGAAGCGCGCACTCAACGTGATATTGCGGTATCGCAAGCTCGACTGGCCGGCAGCGAAAGTGAGCTTACGGAATTTCTGATCGGAGATAGCCTGAAGCAGGCCTCCGAAGGCGCCGCTCGCGAGCGTCTGGAACGGGCGCGCGAATTCGTCACTCATCGATTCGCCAAGGATCCGTCGCTTGCCGCACAGTTGCTGCTGGTACTGGCGAGCCGCTATGTCTCGCTCGGAGACGATCGCACGGCCGCGCAGGTGACATCTGACGCCGAAGCCATCGCACGCCGGCTCGACCATCCGGCGCTGCTGGGACAGCTCGCCTGCATGCGCTCCCAATTCCAGTCGGTGGCTCACGACTATGTGGCGGCTCGTGCACAGCTTGATTCCGGACTCGCACAGGTGAGACGGGCGCCGTTCATCCCATCCCAGGTCATCGTCGAGTGCGCGCGAGCCTCCGCTAAGATCGCGCAGAGCGTCGGCGATTTTGCCAGCGCCGCCGCCAATTTGAGAGTTGCGGTGCAGAACCTTGAGCAGACCGGCGCCTACGGATCCACCGATTTCGTCAGCGCCGTCAACGATCTGGCGCTGGCGCTCATGAAGTCCGGAAACTTTCATGATGCCTGGGATGCCGAGAGTCGCATCATTGCGCTGGAAAGAGAGTCCGGTCTTGCGGAAACCTCGGACTATTTTGCACTCGTCAATGTGGGCAGTACCGCGTTGCGTTTTGGCGGGCGGCCGCGGCAGGCGCGCGATCTGATCGATTCCGCGATGGCTGATGCCAGACAAGACTCACTCAACGTTGAAATTCCGGCCTATCTCGAGGCCTCGCGCGCCATGGCACAACTGGTCATGGGGCCCTCGGAGTCAGCCTCCGATACTCTAAAACGCGCAGCCGAGGCGGCGCGGCAGGCCGGGGTGCAGTATTGGCCGCTGTTTCAGGTGGCGTTGGTCACCGATGCCCTCGATCGAGGCGACGCTGCAAAAGCGGACTCGCTGTGGGAGCCGCTGGCGGCGGTCGAGAATAAGATGCTCGCCGGTGACGAACGCGGAGACGATCTGGTACGTCTGCGGCTCATCCACGCGCGGCTCGAGATGGCGCATGATCGACTCGAGAGCTCCGGGGCAATTTTCGACGACGCGGCCAGCCGCATCGCCGCACGGCGGCAACCTTTGAACCCCGACGCCACCTCACTGGAGCTCCTGCGCACACAGCTGCTCTTTTCGCAGCATGCCTACGCACAGGCGATCACACACGCCGATGCGGCCGCGCAGTTGGCCCGTGCCACTGCGGTCGAGGCGCAGGCGTCAGCCTGGGTGGGTGAGGCCCTTGTCTGGCGCGCGCGCAGCTGTCAGGCGGCGGGGCGAGCAGCAGAAGCCGCCGCGGCCGCCGAAGCAGCTCTGCCGCATCTGCTGGCAAATCTGGACGACGACCACCCACTGATTGCCTGGAGCCGCGCGCTGTCGTCGGGCCATTGACGGCTCGGTGCCAGGCCCAGCGCGCTGCGTTGGCGGGACCTGGGCGCCGCGACGGCGATCGCGCGCCGCCGCCATAAAGGGAAAACAGCTGCGGCACGCGAGCTAGGATTTTGACCGGCGGGGGCCTTAACCCCCAAATGTAAGAGATCAGCGTGCGCGCCATTCGCATTTAAGCCGGCCCCCCCTTTTGTCGGGTTGTCTATGCAGCGGTTCCTTCCTAGAGTCATCACAGGCAGGGAGGACCACGCATGATGATTCATCACAGGCACTTGAGCAGCGCTACCGGTGCGGTCGCAGCTGGCGTGAGCATCATTTCAGGATTGATGAGTATGATCGTAATGTTCATCGCGCCGCATGGTTTGCACCGCTTCGCGGTTGCTCTGCACATGGCCCGCCAGCCGGTGCTGGTTACGATCGCGCCGTTCATTGCGGCCATTGCCGTGGTGGCTGCGGCAATCGCGGGCGTGCTGCGCCTTTATTCTTGGGGACGCGAGGTCGGGGCCCGGCGCGGCGAGACGGCGTCGTCCAACTAGCGGCGAAGCCTAAGCTCACTCGGGTTATTGGCCTTGAGGAATCGCGGCGCGCGTTCGATACTGACAGACTCCATGGCGCGCACAACCGAGGCGGTTGATGCTGTGTTCAGACCGCTGAGTAAGCGACCGTCGCGGCCCGGGGCCGGTATCCGGCCCACGAATAATCCAGTGGTTCAAACGATCTGGGACATCATCTCCATGATCCCGCGGGGCAAGGTTGCGACCTACGGCGATGTCGCGCGCGCAGCGGGGCTTGCCAGAGGCGCGCGGCAGACTGCATACGCATTGCGTGTGTTGCCCGACCACATGCAATTGCCGTGGCACCGTGTAGTCGGTGCAGGCGGACGGATAGTGTTTCCGAGATCATCACGGCCTTACCGCGAACAAGCGCGACGCCTGCGCAGCGAGGGTGTCGAACTGAAACAGGGGCGTATTGTTCGCTCGGCGATCGCGAATTTGGAGCTGCTATAGTCAGCGCGTTGCTCGGATCGGGACAGCAAACCACAACGGAGACGAGGATGAGACGCGGGCCGGTATTTGCACGCATGGGATGGCTGACGTTCTGTACGAGCCTTTGCTTCGGAATAGCCCTGGCCCAGGACACCGCCCAGCCGCCGGTTCGTGGCTCGGCGCCTGCGAGCGTGAACGTCGTACTCAAGACATCGTTGGGCAACATCGTGCTGGCCGTGGAGACCGAGCGGGCGCCCGTCACGGCTGCCAATTTCCTGCGATACGTGGACCAGAAGCGCCTGGACGGGAGCGAATTCTACCGCGCGATGGTCTTGGGTGATGATGGCCAGTATGGCCTGATTCAGGGCGGGCTACGCGGCAACCCCAAGCGTGTTCTGAAGCCAATCGCCCACGAGCCGACCTCTGTCACTGGCTTGAGCCACGTGAACGGGGTCGTTTCAATGGCACGCGGTGATCCGGGCACGGCAACGGCTGATTTTTTCGTTGTGGTTGGCGACTTGGTCTCTCTGGACGCACAGCCAAATGGCGGTGACCTGGGCTACGCAGCCTTCGGCCACGTGGTCGATGGCATGGACGTGGTCCACGTTATCCTTGGTCAGCCGCGCTCACCAACGGCAGGACAAGGGGTCATGCGGGGTCAGATGCTGGCCATGCCGGTGAAGATCCTTACGGCCCGGCGCGCAGAGTAAGCTAGTAGGGTGGCCGGCGATTGGCGCGCTGAACCTTCGACGCCTGCGTCCACCAGCTCAGGTCGTCTGCGAATCGTTGGAAGGTACTGTTCAATCTTTGGCCGAGTTCGCCAATTGGTTGTCCGTCCGCATCCAACGTCTCTGCTATGGGTCCGACCGCGATGGTGCTCGAGATAACGTTGAGTCCCATTTCCGACAGGGTGGCATGCCAGGCATAGCTCGACCGGGCGCCGGCAATACGTCCAGCTGAATAGCTGACGATACCTGCCGGCCGCCAGAACCACTCCTCGAGATAATGGTCGGTCAGGTTTTTGAGCCCTGGCTGCAGGCCCCAGTTGTATTCGCCCGCGACGAACACAAAGGCTTCGGCGGCGACAATCTTTCGGGCCAGTTGCTCCATTGGTGCCGGCGCGGTTCCGGACGGAAATTCTTTGTACATGCGGTCCAGCATGGGCAGCCCCACGGCTTTGGCATCGATCAACTCGACCTCGTGGCCGCGCGCACGCAGTGCAGAGACCGCAAAATCCGCCAGGCGAATACCCATGCGATGCGTCCGGTAAGAACCGTAGAACACGAGAATGCGGTCCGACACGGTTAGTCAACCGCTGTTTCGAAGTGCTGTGGCGATTGCGCTGATCGAGAGCTGGATACTTTCGCGTATTCGCGCGTCGCTCTCACCGCTGCGATGGCGCTTGAGCAGCTCGACCTGCAGCAGATTCAACGGCTCGATGTAGGGCAGCCGCAGCCGTATCGAAGCCTCCAGTGCCGGCTGACGCTCGAGCAGCCGAGACTGGTCCGTTATCCGCAACAGTAATTCATGGGTCATGTGCCAGGCGTCGCGGATGCCGCCGAAGATGCGCTCGGCCGCGGCCGCATCATGCACCAGCGAGGCGTAGCGCGCGGCAATGGCCATGTCCGACTTGAAGAGCACCATTTCCAGATTGTCCAGCGTGGTGCGGAAGAATGGCCAGGATTGCCACATATCGCGCAACAGGCCCAGATCACCGAATTCACTCAGGGCGTGGCCAACCCCATACCAGCCCGGCAGCATCACCCGCGCCTGCGCCCAGCTGAACACCCAGGGAATTGCGCGTAGATCCTCGATGCGCTCGGATTGCGAGCGCGAGGCCGGCCGCGAACCGATCTTGAGCTCCGAAATCTCCAGTAGCGGCGTGATCTGACGGAAAAATGGGACGAACCCTTCAGTGTCGTACACCAGCGATCGGTAGACGCGGTAGGCAGTGCGCGACAAAGACTCCATGGCTGCGGTATGTTGACGCTGAAGGTGCGCCGAATGATTCTGCTTTTCGAGAGAGGCCAGCAGGGTCGCCGAGGTGATGGCCTCAAGGTTCGCCATGGCGCTGTCGCGCGTGCCATATTTGGCGGCAATGATTTCACCCTGTTCAGTGATGCGGATTCGGCCTTGCAGTGTCCCTCGGGGCTGAGCGCGGATAGCCGCGAAAGAGGAACCGCCGCCACGTCCGACAGCGCCACCACGGCCGTGGAAGATCTGTAGTGTGGTGTCTTGCCGCTGGAACACGCCGGCCAGCGCCTCGGTGGCTCGGTACAGGCTCCAGGCTGAGGTCAGATAGCCGCCATCTTTATTCGAATCCGAATAGCCGACCATGACTTCCTGATAACCGTGTGCGGCGGCGACCGCCGCCGCCTCGGGCAGCGCCAGCCACAGGCTCATGATGCGCGCGGCGGATTCGAGATCGGCGATGGTCTCGAACAGCGGCACCGCCAGTATTTGCGCGCGCGGCGTGCTGCCGGGCCGGTACAACCCAACTTCCTTGAGTAGCACATTTACTTCCAGTAGATCCGAAAGGCTGTTGCACTTCGAGACGATGTAGGTGGTGATGCACTCGGCGCCGTAGCGCTGGTGAGCCTCGGCCGCCGCACGAACGATGGCCAGTTCCGAGCGCGTCTCGTCCGTGTACTGCGCGTAGGGACTCGCCAGCAGGCGGCCGCTGGCGAGCTCGCCTCGCAACAACGTGACGCGCCTGGCCTCATCCAGGGCGAGATAGTCCGCCGTGACACCGGCCATGCACAACAACTCTGCGACCACGCGCTCGTGCACATCCGCGTTCTGACGCAGATCGAGCGTGGCAAGGTGGAATCCGAAGGTATCCACGGCGCGGATCAGTCGGGTCAGCGTGCCGCCGATGTTCGATCCCAACTTGCTGTCAGAGCGCAGCGATGTGCCCAGCCGCTCCAGATCGGCCCGCAACTCGGCCGCATCGATGTAGCGTTTGGCGGCGACCGATGCCGCTCTTGCCGGCGCGTGACCGGTCAAATCGGCGTAGGTGGCCGCCAGCCGGCCGTAGATGCCGGTAATGGCGCGCCGGTACGGTTCATCGGCGCGGGCCGGATGCTCATCGCCACTGGTCTCGGCCAGTTGCAGCACCGCGGTTGACACACTTGCGAGCTCGCTCGAGATAGAGAGCTCCGCGCCCAGCGAATGCAGCTGTTCCAAATAGCTCGCCAGCACGCTCTGCGAGGCTCGGGCGAGCGCCAACTGCAGCGACTCGGCAGTGACGAACGGGTTGCCATCGCGATCACCGCCGATCCAGCTTCCAGGGCGCAGAAAGCTCGCCGGCCGGCTGCCGAGCAGCCGCTCCCAGCGCGCGTATAGTGTCGGCAATACCGGCAGGAAAATGTCACGCAGATAGGCCAGCGCCGAGCCGACTTCATCGGCGACGTCGAGCCGTTCGCGGCGCAGCGCCCGCGTGTGCCACAGCAGTGCGATCTGACGTTCGATGGCCTGTTCGATTAGTTCGCCTGCAGCGGTTTCCGTCAGCCCGGCGTCCCGATCGTGCATCAATGCGGCGATGCGATTGCGATGATCCAGCACGCTCTTGCGCATGACTTCAGTGGGGTGCGCGGTGAGCACCGGCACGACGCAGGCGCGCTCGAGAAGCGCGGTCACTTCTGCTGTTCCGGTGCCCTCGCTCGCCAGCAGCGCCAGGGCCGACTCGAGACTGCTGTGGCTTTCGGCAGCTGCACCCTGCCGGTCCTCGGCCAGATTCGCCAGCATCGAGAACAGCATGAAACTGCGCACGAAGGCCACTGTCTCATCGAGCGACAGACTCTCCCATCCGGCCGCGATGCCGCGTGGATTGGCGACACCGCGATGACGGTCGACCGAGGCCGCGCGGATGTCCTCTATTCGCTCCAATAGCGCATCACCACCCTGAGTGCGGATCACGTCGCCGAGGATGCGTCCCAACAGGCGAATATCGGCGTTTTGGGCGATTGTGACGGCCGGCTGGCTCATGGCATCGAGTCCGTGGGGAAGAACCCGCAGCATAATCCAGTGGCGGCGTTGAGGCTGCTCGCCTTACGTCAAGCGGGTGTCCGGATGTGGTGCATGGAGGAAGGCAATTCTCATGAGGCGATAACGGTGAGTCGCCCCCGAACCATCGGCTTGTACGTAAGCTATAGGTTCGGCGGTACTAGCGTCACTTCACGTGGCGACTCTCGCTAGCCCCGGGGCTTGCGAAAAGTGAGAACGAACTGATCGGTCTGCATCCGAATGGACGGATCGAACACTTTCTTGGTGTGATCGTCGGCTGGGTTACGCAGGATATCGCTCTTGCTGACCAGCTCAAAGCCCGCCGCAGTGACCTCCTGCACAACGGTGAGCTCATCGATGCGATGCAGGGTGGGTGACAATGTAGCCCCGGTGCCCGCCGCCGCCGCGTGATCGACGATAAAGTAGCATCCACCCGGCTTCAGCGAGTCGAATACCAGTTTGTTGAACGCCGCCATGTCGACGTTCGCATATTTCGGAATGTGCAAATCGTGGTAGTTGAGTGTGGTCCAGAAGAGATCGACCTTTACCGGCAGGTGAAATGTCCCCAGTGGCGCAAGGTCCAGCGACACGTTTTCGCGCCCTGGCTCAGCGAGTACCGCCTTGGTCGCGTCAACGCCTTTGTCGCCCCAGGTCGTGGTCTCGAGCGCGTAGATTTTCCCTTTGGGCCCGACAACGTCGCTGAGCAGGCGCGTGTAATAGCCGCCGCCCGGAAGGTATTCGCCGATGACTTCGCCGGGTTTGACACCAGCCTGGGCCAGAGTCTCCGCAGGTTTGCGCTTGGCATCGAGGTCGCGATCATCAGTTGGCCGTGTTTTGTCGGCCACCGCCTGGGTAATGTATTCCGGGATGGCCGACAGCGCGCTGAACGACGCCACGACCGAGGTCACGGCGACAATCGTTGCGACCAGCCCAGGCACGAAAGAGCGTTGGTGATCGAGGCGCATTGGGCTGGCTCCGTTTCTATTCGTTTATTTAGATCGTAGCAGCTTGTCGCGGGGTGCCGGCAATCGCAAGCCGAGTGCCGCGAACCGAGTGGACTGAGGTTTAGGCCGCATCCGTGGCGGGGCCAAATCTCGCGCGTTGACTCCAGAAACCGTCCGCCGTGTAAATGACAAGACCGACCCAGATCAGGACGCAGGCATGCATGCGTACGGCATCGAGCGGCTCGTGATAAACCCACAGGCCGAGTAGAAATTGCACGCTCGGTGCGATGTATTGCAGTAACCCCAGGGTGGCAAGAGGGATTCGCCTTGCGCCGTAGGCAAACAGCAGCAATGGCGCGGTCGTGATCACACCGGATGCAAGGATCAACGCATCAAGACCTATACCTGCGTGCTCGAATCCGCTGTCTCCGGACCGTACACGCCACAACAACAGTGCCGCGGCAAGAGGAAACAACAACAATGTTTCTGCCGTCAGACCGGCGATGGGGCCCAGGCTGGACTTCTTTTTAAGGATGCCATAGAGCGACCAGCTGCTAGCAAGACTCAGCGCGATCCAGGGCAGATGGCCCGCACGAAGCAGCAATACGGTGACGCCGGCAACGGCAAACGCGACGGCAGTCCATTGCGAAGGTCGCAGCCGCTCGTGCAGAAAAATGAATCCCAGTGCGACATTGCACAGTGGCGTCAGAAAATACCCGAGGCTGCTGTCGATGACATGACCGTTGTTGACCGCCCAGACATAGATAGTCCAGTTTGTAGCGAGCAATATCCCACTTAACAGGCTGGCTCCGAGAATAGTGCCTGTGGTCAGCGCCGCTCGCAGCTGCGGCAGTGTTCGCTGCACCAGCATGATGACCAGAAGCAGCAGCAGCGACCAGACGATCCGGTGCGCAATCAGTTCGAACGATGAGACCGACTGCAACTCGCGCCAATAGAGCGGCCACAGTCCCCAGAGAAAAAAACTGACGCCGGCGGCCAATGCGCCGCGCGCGACGCCCGAGTGAGAGGCTGTGGACATGAAGACCAATGAGTTAGGGCTGCGCAGTGTAATGTGTAAACAATAGCTGTGGCTGCGCAGCCAGATGCTTTGCTTCGGCGGCAATTAATTTTATTCAGCAGCTATGTAACTTAACTGTCTGATTAAAAACAGTTTTGTACTGGCCGATCCGACCGCAGCGACGCCGTGCAGTCAGCGCCGCATGGCCGTACATGTCCGAATCATTTGCACTGCGTGCCGCCGCAGTCGCTTCCCCGTGCCGTGCTAGTCTTTCCTGACAACCAGGGAGGGCTTCGATGTCCGAGGCTGTATCCGCCGCTCGCCTGACGGTGCCGGAGAAAGGCCGCCTTGAACAGGAGCGGGAGATGGTGCTGG
>Ga0302324_100001874_pt1 | contig 49972 bp, 36 predicted proteins | sample Palsa_T0_1_FD_201949 | JGI IMG/M metagenome (GOLD analysis project Ga0302324, IMG submission 201949) | Peat permafrost microbial communities from Stordalen Mire near Abisko, Sweden - Palsa_T0_1 | ecosystem: Environmental > Terrestrial > Soil > Palsa > Peat permafrost | place: Sweden: Abisko...
GTCAAAACCGAATACTCCCAGGACTACGTTCCATTGCATCCGTCATTGAGCGAGATTGTGCTGGCGTGGAGCAAAGAGGCCGTGCCGACGGAAGAAGGCTGGGTCTTTGCCAATCCCATCACGAAGCAGCCCTACTTTCCAACGTCGATCCAGAAGCGGCACATCCGGCCTGCTGGGTGCTGCCTTGTGGAGTGCCCTAAGTGCGATGTAGGCGTCGGAGTGTGGTGCAAGCAAGATCGCCCCACGCCCAACGGCAAACGGCTTCAAGTCCACGAGGAGCGCCAGGAAGCCGCCGGGAGGCTCGCGAATCTCGGCTGGCATACGTTCCGTCACACGTACCGTTCGTGGCTGGACGAGACCGGAGCGCCGATGAAGGTGCAACAGGAACTGATGCGTCATGCCTCCATTCAGACGACGATGAACGTCTATGGACAGGCCATGACTTCGTCGAAGCGGCAAGCCAATAGCAAGGTCGTCGAGATGGTGCTCAAGCCGATGCGGGCAAGCTTTTGAAATGATGATTTTTCTTATTGGGAGTTTTTGGGAGTTTGTCGGTGGGACCAAATCTTCCTAAGTTGTTGAAAGATTTGGTTGCGGGGGCTGGATTTGAACCAGCGACCTTTGGGTTATGAGCCCAACGAGCTACCGGGCTGCTCCACCCCGCAATATCAGTGTACCAACACCCGGAGCGAGGGGTCAACGCGGCGTACTGCATGGGCTGCCGCGAGCTCGTTGGCGGGGACTGCCTACCCGGCTTGAATCCTGATCCGGTACACTCTTGAGAACCCAAAGTTGCGCCAACCGCCAAGGTTGAACCTGCGAGGATTCCCTTGTATTTACGCGCTACAAAAACTCAGGAGACTCTTTGACCTTCTCCAAACGTTTCCACGAAATTCGCACCGGATTTGAGCGGCCGTTCTGGGTTGCCAACATCAGCGAGCTCTTCGAGCGGCTGTCGTACTACGCGGCGTTTGCCTCGCTGCCCCGCTATCTGCATGAGAGCCTGAATTTCGGCGTGGAGCGGGCCAGCAGTCTGGCGGGATTGTTTGGCGGGTTGGTGTGGTTTCTGGCGGCGTTCGGCGGAGCGCTCGCGGACCGAATGGGCTTTCGCAGGGCGCTGTCGCTGGCCTACCTGATTCTGACCCTCTCATATTTCCTTTTAGGTTCGATCGGTTCGCCGTGGCTGGCTCCGGTTCGCAATGCCATGCCTCTGGTCGTGCTGGTGACGCTGATCCTGATGCTTCCGGCCCTTGGTATCGCGCTGGTGAAGCCCTCCGTGGTCGGGACTACGGCCAGGGCTTCCAAGGAAAACGTGCGGTCTATTGGGTATTCGATCTACTACACGCTGGTGAACATTGGCGGGGCTTTGGGGCCTATTCTGGCGGGATGGGTGCACCAGCATCTCAGCGTGGAGAAGGTCTTCGGCATGGCGGCATTGGGCGTGTTTGCCATGTTCTTTGCCGTGTTGATCTTTTTCAAGGAGCCACGCCGCTCTGGTGAGGCGCAGACGGAAAGCCTGGGACAGGTTGCTAAAAACTTTCTGACCGTCTTGTCGAACTGGCGCTTCATGCTTTTTCTGATTATCTTCTCGGGCTATTACATCGCCTTCTGGCAGGAATTTATCATTCTTCCCCTCTACATCCATGATTACGTGAACGCAGCGAGCAATACTGAGGCGCTGCTCAGTTGGGACGCACTGACGGTGATCGCACTGCAGATGGTGGTGAGTATTCTCACGCAGAAGATGCCGTCGTTTCGCGGCATCACGCTGGGCACCCTGATCTCGGGCCTGGCCTGGCTGCTGTTGATTTTGCATCCCAGCGTGCCCATGGCAGTGGCAACGCTTATCGTCGTGGCGATTGGCGAGATCACGCAGCAGCCGCGCTACTACGAGTACATCTCGCGGCTCGCGCCCTCCGGGCAGCAGGGAACCTATATGGGCTTTGCCTTCCTGCCCATCGGGATTGGGTCGCTGGTGGGCGGGTGGTTTGGCGGGTTCCTGATTCATCGCTTCGGGGAAGTTCTGCACCAGCCGGCACTCATCTGGTGGGCGGTTTCCGGAGTGGGCGTGGCGACGGCCGGGCTGCTGTGGGTTTATGACCGGTTGGTACGGAGGGACGCGGGCGGCGGAGCAACTCGCGAAGTTTGAGAGCTGAGACTGATCAGACGACAAAAGAAGAAGCAGGTCCTTCGACTCCGCTGAAGTACGCTTCGCTCAGGATGACAAATTTGTGGATCGAAAAAGTAGCATCTCCTGGCGTTGTGAAGAGCATTCCGTCAGACCCAGAGGAGCGGCTGGCGGATGGGGAAGTTGCGGATGATCTCCTTGTCGGTGGGGTCGGGATTGAGGGTCTTCCAGAGGTCGATGTAGTTCTGCTGATGAAACGCGATGCCGGAGAAGAGCAGGCCGGGTGAGCGGACGGGCAACGCGTCGAAGTGCTCGACGTCTTTGGGCCACTTCCATGCACTCTTGTCCTTGATGTATGGGTAGATGAACTCTGCTGCCTTTGAGAGGCCGCGGCCGTCGGGAAGCTGGTAGGTTGAAGGATCGGGGACGAGGCCCTTGAGCGACTGGCAGAGGCCGGCCATCACGTCGAAGTTGAAGACGGAATAGCTGTAGGGCTTGGTGCGGGCCAACTCTCTGGGAAACGAGCCGTCCTGAGCCATTTGATCGGGGAGCATGATTTCGCGGTAGCGGCGATAGACTTCTTTCCTTGCGGGTTCATCGCCGGCGAGGCGCGCATACTCCGCGGCTTGCAGCGCCCAGCAGATTGCATGGTTATTTTTTGCGTCGCGCTCGGTCTTTCCGGGGTCGCTGGAGTTGAGCCATTCCAGATAGCTTTGGAACCAGGCCTTGACGGCGCGGCTGTCTTCGGCGCTCAGGGTCTGCGCGGTCAAGAAGCTGGCGGCGCGGGCTACCTCGACCAGATGCAACGTGTCGATAATCCCGTAAGAACGGCCGGTCGAGACTCCCTGAACTGCCTGGGCGAAGTTGAGGCTGGGGTTCATGCGGGTTTCCGGAGTGACAAACCAGGCGCGCAGGTGATCGCAGGCACGGCGGGCGTAGCTGCTACGGCCAGTGAGGAGCCAGGCCGCGGTGAGAGCGGGCACCTGAATGGAGAGCCTTACCATCACTCTGCGATGGTCGTCGAAGTTGCCGGGATTGCTTTGGCCGTCGCGGTTGATGTAGGGGCCGTTCGGATCTTTCGGGTTGGGCCAGAAGTAGTCGGCTTGTGAATAGAAGTCGTGGAGGCCGCCGGCGCTGCGGGTGGCGGGGAAGGCTGTTATGGTCAGGGGCGTTTGCGAGACGAATTCGGCTGCGGCATCGAGAACGCGCTTGCGGTCTGTGGTTGCGACAAGGCGGTAGGCTTCAGATTTGGCTGCTTGACTTGATTTTGGCAATGCCGGATGCGCGGCGGCGAAGACGGTTGCGGATGCGGCTTTCAGGAATGCTCTTCGATCGATCTGAACTGGTGGCTGCATGGCGTGAGTGATGCGAATTCCCCCTTTCAATGTTGCCGATCGATCGATTTATTATTTCGATTGCGCATACTTAAAGTCATTTTATTCAATAACTTGAGTCAAGAAAATCACGCGGTTCCACAGTTTTCCCGTCGCATGGTTACTACCGGGTAGGGGGGTAGGGGGTATGCTCGATCTGCCCACGCGAGATTCGATTCCGGCAGAGGCTCTGGCACATCGATTGCTCCTTCTCTTTTTTATTGTGCGCCGACGGGCGGTAATTATATGCAACGAAGATTGGGAAAAATGCAGGCCGGCGAGGGGCGGCTGCGAAAGGGTTGATTCGCCTAAAGGAAATGGAAATTCGAATTCGTCGCAAGTTGAACAGTCCAGATGGAGGGCATCGGACATTTCTGGACTCGATGTAGCAAGTCAGCGCCCGCTTTGCGGGCCTAGCAAGTCGGCGAGTCAGCGTGTTGGATTCTGGCCCGTAGCAAAAATTGCTCTGCGTTCTGCGATTACGGCTTACACTGTCGTTGCAAACCTTTGACGCTATGCCTGTTGCACAGCTTACCCTGGAAATCCGGATTGAGCACGCGCAGTCTCTCAAGGACCGGCGGCAGGTGGTGCGCTCGCTGAAAGACCAGTTGCGGCAGGGGTTCAACATTTCGGTTGCCGAGATGGATGAGGCGGTGACATGGCAGTCGGCGACCATTGGGGTGGTGGCTATTTCGCGCTCGCGGGATTACCTACATGGACTGGTGGAAGAAGTGGAGCGGGCGGCACGCCGGATCCTCAATGATCACGGGGCGGAATTGTCCGATTCATTCTGGGAGTATGTGGAGAGCTGAGGCAGGCTTGTTCGTTTACACAGCATCAGGCCCGCGGAAGGGCTTCCGCGGGCCCGATGCCGCAAATGCTGATGCGCTAGTTCATCGCGATCAGAACGTTGTCGTCGATGCGAAGAGTGGCCTCAGTGGTCTCCATGGCGCGCTGCCGTGCCTTCTTCTCCGCCTTCGAGACAGGCAGGTAAATCTTGGTCGAGGAGTACGCATAGCGAACTTCACTGAGGAAGTAAGACTCGCCTACCCGGTGGAACACCAGTTCTCCGCGGTCGGAAGGCTTGTTTTGATTGACGATACCCAGAGCCATTGCGGCGGAGCCTTTTCCCGGCGCTCCGATCTCGATGGTGTTGCTTCCGAGGCCGTTGGAGCCGATGGTGTAGGTCCCCGCGGACACCCAGGTGCCGCCGGCGTTGAAGTTGAAAGGAACATCTGCTTTGACACCGCGATTCTGCGCCAATGCAGAGCCGGTTGTGAAGAGGGTGGCGGCGACGACGAGGGCGATGGCGGCTGTGCGTTTCATGATGATCTCCTTTTTCTGGGAACCTCTTAAAGGTCCCTGGGGTTTCGGGTATTTTTGAGAGCTTGTTGCTACGCCCAGGGATATTGCAAGCAGGTGGCCAAAGCTGATCGCTGCTTCGGAAATTCGCTCCGTTCAATCATGGTTGTTTATTCTCAATGAGATGCGGGATGAGTGTAGTTTTGGCGTTCAGATAGATGACCTCGCCGAACGAGCGACGGTATCCGATCGGATACCCGCGGGTATCTGTTCGGTTCCCAGGAGTCGGGTTTCCGGATTAATCCGTTGTTTTTTGCCCGCTCGGTTAGAGCGGTTTTCACAATTTATGTGCCCTTTGTGGTTTCTCAAGAGGTGCCTTTTTCTTGAGGAAAAAGGCACTTCAGGGCTGTGCTTTCCGGATACAGTAATTGTGAAACCGCTATAGACTCGATTGCACCGGAGGCTCAATGCAGCCGCGCCTGCTCGTCATTTCGGGTTCTCAGACAGGGACGGTTCGACCGCTGATCGAGGGGCACATATCGATCGGCCTGGACGCAGGGGATGAGCTATGCCCGATGGACGGAGTTGGCGCGCGCTGGCAATGCAGAATCGACCAGGTGGATGGGGAGTTTGAGATTGTCGACCCGGGCAGTCACTTAGGCACGTTTGTGAACGGGATTCCTGTCAGACACAGAATCATCGTGCACGGGGATACGATCCGGGTGGGGAAATCAGAGTTCGTGTTTCTGGTGCACGACGATGAAACGACCGGTACAGGCAAGATACTTCTCAATGACGGGGCTCCGGTAGCTGCACTCACGACGATTCCCGTGGAGCAAGCGGCGGCGCCTGCAACGTTTGCGGATCAGGTGGGCCACATGGCGCGCGACCTGACGGCGCTTTACAGAATCAGCAATATCATCAATTCCATCCGCGACCGGGAACTGCTGCAACGCGAGCTTCTGCAACTTATCTTCGAAGTGATTCCGGCGGAGAGCGGCGCGGTGCTGCTGTTCCTCGATCTCGACGGGGATCCAAGTTCGATTGTTACCTGGAACCGGCAATCAGGGATCCGGCAACCGGGCGCGGAGAAGCCGATCGAGATTCAGCGCGAGCTGGTTCATCGGGCAATCTGGGAACGGTCGGCTATCTTCGCAGGGTCCTTGGCGGGCGCGAGCGATGCGCCCAATGTGCTGTGCATGCCGCTGGTGGCAGTGGAGAAGACTATTGGCGTTATCTACCTGACTTCGTCCGGACCGACGCCGCCTTTTCGGGAGGATCACCTCCATTTTCTCGAGCCGGTTTCGCGCATTGCAGCGGTTACGCTGGAGAGCATACTTGCGCTGGATGGTTTGCGTTACGAGAACCTGGAACTGAAAGCGGAGATGAACCCGACGGGGGGAATGGTGGGGGATAGCCGGCAGATTCGCCAGGTGGAGGACTTCACTGCGCGCGTTTCACGGAGCGAGTCTACGGTGTTGATCCGCGGGGAGAGCGGCACGGGCAAGGAAGTGGTGGCGCGGGCGATTCATCACAAGAGTCCGCGGGCTGACCGGCCATTCGTGGCTATCAACTGCGCGGCGATTCCGGAGACGCTGTTTGAGAGCGAGCTATTCGGATACGAGAAAGGCGCGTTCACCGGCGCGGCCGGGATGAGGAAGGGAAAGCTGGAAGCGGCGGGCGAGGGAACGCTGTTCCTGGATGAAGTTGGCGAGTTGCCTTCGCCGATGCAGGCCAAGCTTTTGCGCGTCCTGCAGCAAAGGGAGTTTGAGCGGGTGGGCGGGACGCAGACGATCCCATTCAAGGCACGTGTTCTGGCGGCGACCAACAAGAATCTTGAACAGGCCATCAAAGCGGGCGAGTTTCGACAGGATCTCTACTACCGGCTGAATGTGGTTTCGGTTCATGTGCCGCCGTTGCGCGAGCACCGCGAAGACATTTCTCTGCTCGCGTTATATTTCGCGGCAAAATATGCGGAGAAGAGCAAGCGGCCGTTCAAAGGGATCTCCCTGGAGGCGCGGCGGTTGCTGATGGGTTATAGCTGGCCGGGGAATGTGCGTGAACTGGAGAACGCGATTGAGCACGCGATTGTGCTGGGGCTGACGGAGGAGATATTGCCGGAGGATTTGCCGGAAGGGATGCTGGAAGAACAATCCGCCGCGCTGCCGAGAGCGGGATACCATGCGGCCCTCAGCGAGGCGAGAAAGGGATTGATTCGCAATGCGCTGAGCGAGGCGAAGGGAAGCGTTGCCGAGGCTGCGCGAATCCTTGGGATTCATCCCAAATATCTGCACCGGTTGGTGCGGAATCTCAAAATGAAAGCGGAGTAGCGCTGACTGGCCTGCCTCCTTACTCGTAATGCAACGTTTTTGCGAGGTCCAGCCGCAGCGCGCGGCGCGCAGGGAGCACTGCGGCTACCGCAAGAATTGCCGCGAGGATGCAGAGCGCGGTGACGTAGCTGAGCGGGTCAAGGTTATTGACGCCGAAGAGGGCTTTACGGAGCACGCGCGAAGACGCTGCCGCGATTCCGGTGCCGGCGACCAGGCCGAGTGCGACCGGCCAGGCGAACTGGCGCAGCACGGCGGCTAGCACTTGAGATTTGCGGGCGCCCAAGGCGATGCGGATGGCGATCTCTTTGGTGCGCTGCGAAACGGTGAAGGCTACCAGGCCGATGATGCCGACACCGGCCAGCAACACGGCGACCATTCCGATGAGGCTGACGATCGTCGCCACCTTCGCCACGGGAGAGATGTTGTCCTGGTAGAGAGCTTTGAGCTGCCTGATCTCGGGAAAGATCCTGGGATCGATGCTTTCACTGATGGATTTCACGATGGGCGGAAGGCTGTCGGGCGTGCCGGCGGTCCTTGCGATCACTGTCATGCCGGGCATGTCGTCCGGTTGGGCCGGCCAATACTGTTCGGTTGCGTCGTTGTCGCTGAGCGCGTTGATGCGGGCATTGCCAACCACGCCGACGACGATGTCCTTCTTGTCGTCGTCCCCGAGTTGCTGGCCGAGCGGGCTGCGTCCGGGCCACTGCCAGCGGGCAAACGACTCGCTCACAACGACGGCATTCTTCTCGCCGGGATAAAAGGTTCGCCCCATGAGCAGCGGAATGCCCATGGTTTGAAAGAAGCCGGGCTCGACCCAGTTGGGGTAGACCAGAATGGCATGACCGTCGACCTCTCTATTTAATCGCATAACGGCGTGCCCGAGCGGCGGCAGCTTGACCAGGGATACCGACTGAACTCCCGGAAGCGCACGAATCCTGGCCTGCATCTGGGAAAGATAGGCTTTTGCCGCGGCGGGCGCGTAGCCGTGCTGGGCAAGCTGGGCATCGATGGTAAGCAACTGCTGATAGCCGAAGCCGGGATCGGTGTAGAGGGCGTGCTGCGAGGCGCGCACGAGGAGCCCAGCGACGATGAGGAGCACGCAACTGGCGGCTACCTGCGCGCCTACGAGCACCTGTCGGGCAATGGTTTTGTGCTGGCGCTGGCGGGTAATCTGCAGAGCCGGCGCAAGACCAAAGAAAACTGCTGCCAGCAGCGTGAGGCCGAGGGTGAAGAGAAGAACCCGCCAGTCGGGTGAGGGATTGATCCACTTGGGCGCGTCCATGCTGCTTAGGGACACGCGCACCACGATGTTGCCCAAGGCAAGGCCGGCAAGCGAGCCAAGCGCGGCGAGCAACAGGCTCTCAGTGCAAAGTTGTCTGAAGATGCGCCAGCGGCCGGCGCCGATGGCTACGCGGATACCGATCTCGCGCTCGCGGGTGACGGCGCGGGCCAGCATCAGGCCGCCCAGATTCGCACACGCCACCGCGAGAATGAGCAGCGTGAGCACGGCAACCATGGCCGCGACCTGGTACATCATCTCCTGCATCACCTGCATGCGGCCACCGGGATGAATGTCGATGTACTCGTTGTCCCAAATGTCGTTGGGGTGCTGGCGGCGCAACTCATTGGTGAGCGCCAGCAATTCTTGCGCGGCGGTTTTTTGGGTTACGCCGGGTGCGAGGCGGCCCCACATGCGTACGGCGGAATCGCCGGAGTCGGTGAGGATATGGCTGCCGTCAACGAAGTAGGGCTGCTGGGGCATGGGCAGCCAGATGTCGGGAGTCTGGCCGGCGAGACTTGCAAATGCGTATGGAGTGATGCCGATGACGGTGACGGGCTTGCCGTTGAGGTGGATGATGCGTCCGACGACGGACGGGTCCGCACCGAAGCGGCGCTGCCAGAAACCATAGCTCAGCACGACGGTTGGGGCAGCGCCAGATGCATCTTCACGCGCGGGATCGAACAGGCGTCCCATGCCTGCTGGGGTTCCCAGCTCAGTGAAATAATTCGAAGTGACGAAAAAAGCGGACGCCTGTTGAATATCGTTATCCAACTGCATGGGAGGAATGCCGAGCACGGCCATCACCGCAGAAAGAGTTTTGGCATGCGCTCCATAGAAGAGCACCGAGGGATAGGGCATTTCGCTGGTGTAGGCAGTGGGCGAGCGGCGTTCGAGGCGCACCAGCGAGCTGGGATCGCGCACCGGGAGGGGCTCGAGAGCGACCATGTCAAACAGGCTGAAGGCCGCTACGTTTATGCCGATTCCGATGGCCAGCACCGAGACGGCCATGAGCGTGAAGCCGGGGGAGCGGGCGAGGATGCGAACGCCATAGCGCAGGTCCTGAACGAGGCGGTCGAGCCATGTCCAGCCCCAGGCTTCGCGTGCCTGCTCGCGCATGCGCAGAGTGTTGCCGAAGTTGCTGCGGCCGGCGCGGGCGGCCATTTCGCGGTGGAATTCCATGTCGCTGGCGAGCTCGGCATCGAGGCGGCGGCGGTTGATTAGGTACTTGATGCGGCGGAAGAGCTCGGCCATGGTGGGCCTCCTGATTTAGGTCCGGGTGCCCCCGGTCTCGATCTTGAGACCGGGGATCGAGTGCTAAGCGGTGCGGAGAATTTCCTGGATGGCCTGCGTGACGCGGTCGTAGCCAGAGAGTTCGGCCTTCAAATGTTTACGGCCTTCGGGGGTAAGGCGGTAGCAGCGCACCTTGCGGTTGGTCTCGGAGATGCCCCACTCAGCGGTGACCCAGCCTTTGACGAGCATTTTTTGCAGCGTGGGATAGAGCAGGCCTTCTTCTACGCCTAACACTTCACTGGAGAGCAGGTGGATGCGCTGGCCGATGGCGTATCCGTGCAGAGTGCCGGACTGGAGGACGCGGAGGATGAGCATAGGAAGCGCGCCGGAAGGGGTTACGGGTTTAGGCGTCTCCTGATTAGGCGTAATGGGCATAGGCATAATTTAATTATGTCTATGGGATTTGTCAAGCGGGGCTGTTTCCGGTTAGCCGGTGATGCGTCCGGGATGCCAGAGGCGGCGGTTCGGATTGCCAAGCTGTTCCCGTTCCAACGGCTTTTGAGTTTTTCGGCGGTCCCACCGGCGAGCGGGCTGGGCTGTATCAAGACTGTGGCGAAGCCCGTCGTCCTCACCGCCCTCCTGAGTTGCCGAAAATCGGTGCCGTTACCACCGCTGGTAGGGTGCCTCATGCTCGATTTTGACCGGGCGATTGTACCCGCGCGAAAGAATCAGCAGCGAATGAGAGCGGACGTGATTCTTCCCCCGAGCTATAGCAGTAAGCGTTCAAGGGAGGCGAGGAACGATTGTGATGGCGCTGGATGGGAGGGTGGGAAATCGGAAGTTGGGGACGGCCAGTTCGGTCTGGGTGCGGCGAACGAGGGTGTAGTGGGTGAACTGTAGGGGGCGGTCCGGGCAGCGGGTAACCTTGGTGGCTGCAGACTGGTTCGCGAGATAAATGGAGTGATTCCAGACGGAGGTGAGGCCGAAGTCGGCCGGATCATTGTTGAGTGAGCCTTCCCAGGCGCCGAGGGGGACATCGTCCTGGGAAGCCTGGGCGCCGCAGCCGGTAGTAGAGCCAGTGGTGCGGATGAAAGTGAGGTCAGGGCCATGGAGAGCCGAGCGGCAGAGAATGGACCGATCGTCATCGAAGTATCGGCTCATGACGGAGGGAGCGCAGATGCCGAAGGATGAGATGGAGAAGTTCTGGTTCGGATGGTCAACGGTGGTGACGTGTCCGGCCTGAACTTCGGTAAGGGCGAAACGAAGTTTCAAGGCGTGTGGCGAGGTGCGGAGGCGTTCGTAGTCTTTGCTCTTGAGGTGCAGGGCAAGTTCGGAGTGATAGCTGCCGGGGAGAACGTTTTGGTTGTAGACGGCCTGCCAATCCGAGGTCCAGGAAGCGTCATCGATGGTGGCGAGAATGTTGTCGATAAGGACGGCGTGGTTGGGAGCTACTCCTTCCGCGTTCATCGGGAAGACGAGATCAAAGGTGTCGTTGTCGGAGCCCTGGCGGATGAATGTGCCGGAGGTCGGGGTGAGATGGACCGGATCGGCGGCGAGATGGTCGGGTCGGGGATAGGCAGATTCGACCATGGACGCGTTGGGCATGAAGATGGCCATCAGAGCTATGACAAAGGGAAGGGGGAGGAGCAGGGCGCGAGCAAGCCAGGTCATGCGCCGTGCGTATTGAATGACAATGGCAAATCCAGCGACGACGAGAACGACAGGAATGGTGACGCGATCAGAATAAGGTGTGGAAACGCTGTTGGAGTCAAACTTGTTGGCTGCGTACGCGATGGCTGCGACGGCGAGGATAAGGCCGAGCATGGTGAGGAGCGAGCGCACGAAGTTCTTGGTGAGAACAGCCAACGTAAGCAGGGGGACGACGAAGATACCGGTGACGAGGATGAGCAGAAACAGCAGGCCGGGCAGGGCGGAAAGGATGGGGAAGCCGGCACGGTTGAGTTCGATGCATTGCGCGATGGCAAACGGAAGGTAGAGGAAGACTAGAAGGAAGAGGAGCTTGGCAGAGAGAAGTGATTTCCAGTCGATGGGCCGCGTGATCCAGAACTGCTTGTCACCGATGAGCGTTTCGGCGTGTACGATGCGCTCGATGAGAAGCCACCAGCTGAGGGGCATAAGGATGACGAAGCCGTAGGCGAGCAGCCTGAGCGGGTCGTGAGCGACGCGCCACGCAAAGGGCATGGTGTCGTTGGGATCGGCTATCCAGAGGTAATGGTCAGTGAACGCCGCGGCGAAGACCACGAAGACGGACATCACGGTCTCCAACCAGAACTGGCGGAGGTCTTTGCGGAACAGATGCAGGGTCTGCGTCACGGCGTACCTGCCTTGTGGGCAGCCGCTTCGCCTGGCCCACCCGTTGGCAGAGGGCTGGAGCTGGGCAAGGTCGAGGTTGGCGACTTGGATTGGGCGAGGGCAATGAAAATTTCGCGGAGAGTCATGGGCTCGATGCGGGGAATCAGGGGCGCGGGGAAGTGCTGGTGGATCGCGGCGATCTCTTCAGGGGCAGCATTTGCGAGGACGAAGCGCAGAGAGCCATCGCGAATCTCGGGCTGCCACCAGGTTGAGGGGATCGATGCTGGCAGAGCTGACTGGTGAGGGATGGAGACTTCGCGGAACCTGGCTTTGAGATCCGGAACGCCTTCGGCAAAGAGGAGCGTTCCCTTTTCAAGGAAGCCGAGGTGGGTAGCGAAGTCTTCGATCTCGGCGAGGTCGTGGGAGGAGACGAGGATGGTCATGCCTTCGCGTGCGAGAAGGCGGAGGACCTGAACGAGCTGATCGCGGACGAGGGGATCGAGGCCGGAGAGGGGTTCATCGAGGATGAGGAGCGAGGGGCGGTAGGAGAGCGTGCTGACGAAAGCGGCTTTCATGCGCATACCGCGGGAGAGGCGCTTGAGGCGGCGGTTGAAGGGAAGATCGAAACGCTGGAGGAGCGAGGCTTCGAGGGCGCGATCCCACTGCGGATAGAGGGGGCGGACGAAGTTAAGGAAACGAGTGACAGTCATCCACTCGGGCATCTCCTGATTTTCGGAGACGTAGCCGATGTTGGTGAAGGCGTGGCCGCGGAGTTCAGATGAAGGCAAGCCGAGGATGGTGGCGTGGCCGGTGGTGGGCGCGAGGATGTTCATGAGTATCTTGAGGAGGGTCGTCTTTCCGGCGCCGTTCGCTCCTACAAGTGCGAAGACGGAGCCCGCTGCAATGCGCAGCGAGACATCGCGGAGCGCGGTTTCGCGGCCGAAGGATTTGGTTAGCGCGGTGGTCGCGATAGCAGGTTCCATGAAAGATTCTCGTAGGACCATCATATGCGCCCAGGAGGTGTGAGAGTGCCTGCCGGTCTCTGGTATCCTTAACCGTTTACCTCACGCGGTGGGGATTGGGTTGTCGGGAGCTTGAATTATGCCGGAGAACAGGGCGCGGAAGCATCATCAGGACCGGGTGGCGGAGACGCTGCGGCTGGAGATTGGAACCATGATCGAGGGCGAGCTTTCTGACCCGCGCATCGGCAACTGCTATGTGAGCGAGGTGGCGCTGAATCCGGGTGGGAAGTCGGCGCGGGTCTATGTGGCTGTCGACAGCCATGTGAAAGACATTGTGCAGGCGGAGAAGGATACGATTGCCGGCCTCGAGGCGGCGAAGGGCTACATCCGCTACGAGTTGAAGGAGCGGATGGGGGTGCGGCATGTGCCGGACCTGGCTTTTCTTGCGGATCGCTCGGGGCGGTTTCAGGCGCGGATTGAAGAGTTGATGGACCGGTCGCGGAAGCGGAACAAGTATGCGGCCGAGGTGAAGCCAGCGGAGGCGGAGCCGGCGACGAACGAAGCAGGAGAGGGGATTTGAATTGGGCACATTTGAAGTAGAAAAGAGGCCGTGTTGTGCTCGAGGCAAATGCAGCAAGTTAGCGCCGCTTCGCGGGGTTAGCAGGTTGGCAAGTTAGCGGGTGGCGACGGAATCCGGAAACGCTGGAGATGGAGACCCTCGAAGTGGAGACGGGACCACAAACCTCTGATACAGAGCCGCCCGAAGACCTGCGCAAGCGGCTGGCGCGCTGGCCCGGGTTTTGGGAGGCATCTGTATTCCTATGTTTCACCGTCTTCTTTCTTGCCTACGGACTTACTCCGCTGCTGGGCGGCGACGGATTGGGGTTGGTGGGCGCGGACGAGCCGCGCTATGCGCAGATTGCCCATGAGATGCTGGTCCGGTTTGACTCCGCGCATTCGCTCGGCGACAGACTCAGCGCCTGCGTAACTCCGTACCTCTACGGCCATCCGTGGCTGGAGAAGCCGGCTCTTTACTACTGGCGGGCGATGTTCACATTCCAGGACTTCGGGGTGCACGACTGGAGCGCGCGGCTGCCTTCGACCAGCTTTGCGTTTGTGATGGCTGCGCTCATTTATTTGCACATGCGGCGATTCCGGCGAGGCGGACATCTGGACGCGGCGCTAATTACCGTCGCCTGCGCGGGCATCATTGGATTTGCGCGCGGGGCGTCCACCGACATGCAGATGGCTGCGCCGCTGGCGATTGGCCTGCTCGGCTGGTATGCCTGGTATGAGACCGGCTCAAAGTTCTGGCTTTTCGACATCTACTTTTTTACCGGCGTGGCGACGCTGGCCAAAGGGCCGGTTGCGCCGTTGCTGGCCTTTCTGATTATTGCCGCGTTTGCTTTTCTGCGCAGGGAATGGCGGATCATCTGGCGCTCGATCTGGTGGCCGGGGGTGGTTCTTTATTTTGCAATGGTGCTGCCCTGGTTCATCGCCGTGCAGATTCAAAACCCTACCTTTTTCCGCGAGTTTTTTCTGGAACACAATCTGGAGCGATTCGCCACCGATCGCTACCAGCATGTGCAGCCTTTCTGGTACTACCTGGCGGTGGTGGTGCTGGCCATGATGCCGTGGACAGTGATTGCAGTCCGCGCGCTGGTGGACGGAATCCAGACTTCGGTGGCGGAGTGGCGACTGCGCCGGCTCAATCCCCGGCGTCGCGTTCCCAACCGGCCAGGCGATGCTTTTCCTGAGTTCCTGGTTCTTTGGGCACTGATTCCCATCGTCTTTTTCTCGCTTTCCAGATCCAAGTTGCCCGGTTACATTCTGCCTTCGATTCCGCCTTTGGCTATCCTCACGGGAGACTTCCTGTATCGCCGCCGAAAGCCGGGGCTGAACCGCTGGGTGCTGTTGGGGCACGCGGTGGTTTGCGGCATCATGACGATGTTTGCGCTGCTGCTGCCCTGGTTTGTGAGTCACGGCGCCAAGATGCCGCCTCCGCACGCTCTTGGTATCGCCGCTCTGGCGGCGGTGGGCGGCGTGCTGCTGATCCTGATTGTGGTGAAAGCTTATGGCGTGGCCCGGCTGCGCCTGGTTACAACCGGCATCCTGGTGGTGCTGGTGCTGTTTCTCTACGGCGTGGGTCCGTTTTTCGGGATTCCGGCGGTGGGGGCGACCAAGCGCGTGATTTACTTGCTTGACCGGTCCTACTCCGCGCGGCCGCTGGCCGAACGCCTGACCACGCTGGCCCCGGCGGACGAGACGGTGGCCGTGTTCAGGGTGCGCAGGGACGTGGAGTATGGGCTCTCGTTTTATCGCAACCGCGAGGTGATCAATTACGAGCAGGACGGAGTGCCGGAGGGGCAGCACCTGCTGGTGGTGCGAGTTACCGGTCGCAATGGCGTTGACCTGCATACGCTTCCCGACCTGGACGAATACCTGGAAGGCCGCCACTACGAACAACTGTTCACCTGGCCGGAGCAGGGGCTGGTGGTGTACATGGTGGGCAGCAGATAAAAAACTGATAAGCTTTCTCTCAAGTCGCTTGCGGCCGGTGGTGATGGCGAAGCGGCCTGGTGGAGAGGTTCGTCTTTCTTAGAACTGGATGCGTAGATGCAGCCCCGGCCAGTCCAGAGAATCCCTCAGGGGCTAAAGCCCCAGATTTTGGGCAGGTCTTGCGGCACGGCTAAAGCCGTGCCCTTTCAAAACCCGATTTATGCAACCAGCTCTTATTCCGGAGCCTCTCAAGTCTTGCGTCGTCAGCTTTCTGACCCAGGGTTCCAGCAGTCCAATACTCAGGGAGATGCATGGTAACTGGTGTTTCCATCGAGATTCTCGACCTGCGGCACTTCGCGGCGCCGGTGCTTCGGCCTGTGCTGGACGCCGAAGGAGATGTATGGAAGCAGCGCCTTCACTGGGACTATCGAACGTCTTCCAAGCTGCTGATGCAATATCTTGACAGCCACATGCTCCCGGGGTATGCGGCCCTGGAGGCCGGACAGGTAACCGGTTATGCCTTCTGCGTGTACGAGGAGACCAAGGCCGTGATTGGCGATGTGTTTGCCCTCAACAGCCACGCAGCGGGTCTGGAAGGCGCGGCCGGCGCGGGACCGCCTGGCGCCTCGCAAGTTCCGGCTTCAGCACACGAGATTGAGCAGACGCTGCTTAAGCATCTGTTTGAGACTCTTATCAACTCGCCGCATGTGGACCGCATTGAGTCGCAGCTTCTGCTGCATCCATCGGGCGTACATAGCGGCATCTTCACTCAGGCAGGGTTTCAGGTATTTCGCCGGCTCTTCATGGTGCAGCAGCTCGAGAACCTCTGGACCCAGCCCCGCGCCGATTTGCCGCGCGATTTTGAACTGCGCACATGGCGCGACGAGGATTTGACGCCCGCCGGGCAACTGATCTCCGAGGCCTATCGCGACCATCCGGACAGCATCATCAACGACCAGTACCGGTCGGTGCACGGGTCGCAGCGGTTTCTGCACAACATTGTCCGCTACTCCGGTTGCGGAACCTTTTCGCCGCAGGTATCGCACGTGGTGGTTAACCGGCAGAGCCGCGAATTGGTGGCGCTGGTATTGGGGTCGCGCGTAAGCCCGCAAAGCGGACACATCACCCAGCTTTGCGTTCATCCCCGTTACCGGAGGAGCGGACTGGCGCGGATGTTGCTTGCGCTGGCTGCCTTCCATTTCATTCGTCATGGAGCTATGGAGATATCGCTTACGGTGACCGAGTCCAATACTACAGCGATCGATCTTTATTTGTCGGAAGGGTATACGACGGCGCACACGTTCGACGCGGCGGTTTGGCAGCGGGGGCGGTTTGTGTAATTGACGTTTGCAGTCTCCCACCCTTCGCTAGAGGAAAGCGAAGGATGGGGCACCCAGCTCATTACATAAATTCCGAAGTGCAACCGCAGATCCTTCGACTCCGCTGAAGTACGCTTCGCTCAGGATGACAAGTCATTTTTTATATGAACTTTGGGGACAGGACACTAGCGCGCGATGAAGTACATGAGCCAACTGAGAGCGATTGCCGCGCCAACGAAGAGCACAAAGCAGTAGAGGCCGTAGCGAAACATCTGCCGCGGCGTTTCGCGCTGGGTGATGCCGAAGACTACGGAGGCGAAGAGCGCGAAGAGCACGACCGCGGCAAAGTGAGAGGGCCTGAGCACTAGGCTTTCCTCCCGGTGCGGATGTTGTGCGCGTCGACGGCGGCAATGATATTCAAGAGGCCAGCGACGACGATGAACCGGGTTCCATAGTCGCCTGTGGTCTGGGTCACCTGGTCGGCGCCCCATCCCGCTGCGCGGCTCACAATATAGAGCAATCCACTGCCCAGGTCGCCGGCCAGACCGAGCATGTCCAGAATGTCGTGCGCCCCGGCGTAAAGCTTGCCCTGCATGGCGATGCCGATAAGGAACATGGACAAAATCGACACAAAGAGGAGCGCTCCGCGGCCCCATTTGCGCAACAGAAAATGCCCCCCGCCTGGCACCAGCCAGCCGGCGATCAGCGGGAGATAAATGAAGCCGCCTGCGGCCGGAGTTTTCTTGTCTTGGATCGTTGCCATTCCTTTTTGACTATATCGTATTGGGGCGGGGGAATGGCTGGACGCGGACGAGCCAAAGAGCGCAGTACGAAATGCAGGTCCCCATTCGACTACGCTCAGGGCAGGCTTTCGGCTCCGCTGAAGAACGCTGCGCTCAGGATGACAGGTCTGTTTCTGATTTGGAGTTAGGAGGCGCCCACAAATGTCCGCAGGCCCTGATCCCTGATCCCTATTCCCTATTCCCTATTCCCTGTACTTAGATTCGCACCAGTTCGCGCTGAATTTCTCCAGTGACCCAGGCGCGATCGGGGGCGGTGAGCATGTCGATTTCGCTGCGAATGCCGAACTCGGGAAGATAGATTCCTGGCTCGACGGAGAAGCAGGTATTCGGCAGGATGCGACGCTCGTCGTGGGTTTCGAGGTTGTCGAGATGCGCGCCGGGGCCGTGTATCTCCTCGGCTATGTTGTGGCCGGTGCGGTGAGTGAAAAATTCGCCGAAGCCGGCCAGATTGATCACGGCGCGGGCTGCGTCGTCGGCTTCATATCCGCAGATGGGCTGGCCGGCGGCAAAGGCCTGCTCCACCTTGGCAATGGCCGCGTCGCGCGCGTTGCGGACGACTTCGAATACGAGTTGCTCGCGATCGGTTGGCTCGCGGCCTACGACGCCGGTCCATGTAATGTCGTAAAAAATGCTGCCGGGTTTTTCGAGGCGGCCCCAGATGTCGATGAGGATGAAGTCACCTTCGCGGATGGGCGAGGATTTCTCGGCGGTGGGCTCGTAATGGGAGTCGGAACTGTTGGCGTTGGCGCTGACGTTGGGACCGTTCTCCCAGACAAGTTTCTCGCGGCGCATGGCCTCGCTGAGCCATTGCACCATTTCAAATTCCGTAAGCGTGCCTGCGCCGGGTGCGGGAAAACGAAGCCGACGCCCGATCTGGTGCCAGGCCTCGGCGAGAATGCGGTCGATGGCCACCTGCGCCACGCTGTGCGAGAAGAGCTGCTCTTCGGTCAGCACCGCTTGAAAGTAGCTGACCAGGTTGGCGGAGCTTACGATCTGCTTGCCGATGCCGCGCAGGAATTCGACCGTGCCGGCGTCAACCATGGAGACGTACATGATGGCGTTGTTGGGCGAGTACTGCATGGCGATGGTCTTGGCATCGAAGAGCAGGGCTTCGAGGCCCGCGGCCAGTTCCTGCCAACTTGAGTATTGGCCCTTGCCACCGGGGAGCGAGTCGAGGCGGAACTGCTCGATGCGGTGAACCAGCTTGCGCGGGTCGCCCTCGGCGGGAATGTAGTAGTACCAGCGGCGGGTGATGTGGGCTTTTTCGTCGAGGCCAAGGATGTGGGCGGCGATGGGGTCGCGGTGGTGGTGGTCGTAGAAGAGCCAGCCGTCGAAGCCGGCCTCGCGAATGGCGGCTTGAATTGCATCAAGATTCATAGGGGACATTCTACAGCGCGTCCGCGCCTAAGCCGTCAGGGCAGTTCGTGACCGTCGATTTCGCTCTTGAGTGGTGGTTTAGATCTCAGCCACCGGCGGAGCATGATCGCTTTGATGCAGGTCACGTCATCAGAAGAACCAGGGTACACGCTGCGGACGGTCAACCGGATCTCCTTTGCAGGTCCTGGATATGGTGGTAGGTCGACCCACTCGTATGCCTTGTGCGATTCAGGCCAGAAGGAGTTGTATTCGTCAGGTAGTAACACTTCCGCCGAGTTCTTTCCGTTGACGGAGACTTGGATTCTCTTGATTCTCGTGTGGCTGAACCATTCTTGTTTGTTCGTCCCACATCCGGGAATCACGCCGACCTGATTGATATGCGCCGGTCTCCCGATAGCGAGGGTCAGCGTATCGCCGATTCCAGGCGAGTGGACTGTCCTCCACTCATTTTCATGATCGCCGGAAAGGAGATTCTCAGCGGAATAGTCGTTGGCGCTGGAGTCAGCATGGGGCACGAAATCGCGCGAGAGGTAGAAATACCTTCCGGCCTCTGCGGTGTAGTAGCTGATTTGCTGCGTCCCGCCCTTTGAATCCACCTCACCATATTTGGCAATCGTCGAGTAGTGATCGTTCATATTCACCACGATGTCATCAGACTGGGAAGGCTTGAGATTCCGAAATTCCCAAACGAAGTTCTCGCCTTTTCGGCGGAAGCGGCCCGCAGGGGAGATCAGAAGCTTTTCTGGGTCGATTGTCATGGCTTGGATGGTCACACGGCCTTCGGGAATCGGACCCTTCCATCCCGCAGCGGTGGAAAGGATGTAGGCGAAGCGGTCATCGCATGCATCTGAATCGTCAGAATAGCCACCTTCGCAATACGCATAGAGTGATTCATAGCTGATATGAACGTGTTTTTTCTCGCCTGCATCGAAGTGCACGCTCGAGGTGAACCACTCGAGCAGCATGCTGTTCCGATCCGGAGATTGGTCTTGATCTGTCGTGTCGACCATGTCGAGGAACTTTGCCTCGAACATCCCTTTCAGCGGCGCCGGATCGCCCTTCTCGATTGTGAAGGGCACCGGGCCGCCGTTAGCGGAGATTGCATAGTCTTCGATTTCGCGGTGTTTTTCGTTTGGCGTCTCGACGCCCAAACTGGGAAAACCCGCCCGCACTTCGACAGGACCGCCGGAGTTGCGCATGATGTAGTCGATTTCAACTTTTGCACGGTCGCGATAGAGCCGGATTACGAGGTCCTCGCTCAGCATCTCGACCTGGGAGTTCCCGAACGAACGGAAGCTTCCGCTGGCCACGCTCCCTCCGGCTGCGCTGCCCCAATTCGCAAACGCCGGGACAACGCTCGCTCCAATCACCAGGATGGAAGAGAGAAGTACAGAACTGGGCATACCCGGCCGCCATTTTACTCGCATGCGGGGCGCGGGATCCCCTAGAGCGCCGCCAGCGCTTCGGCCTGGCTGGGGAAGAGGCCGGCGTACTTGGTGATGCCTACCATGGTGAACACTTTGACAAAGTGCGCGGAAAGGCCGTAGGCGTAGACCTTCTGGCCGGAGTTGGAGGCTTCGATCAGCAGCTGGATGACCAGGGCTATGCCGCTGGAGTTGATGTAATCCACCTTGGTGAAGTCCAGCAGGATTAGCTTGTTGGTGGCTTTGGGCAGTGCTTGATAAACACCCAGAACCGCGTCCTTGGAAGTGCTGGCTATATCACCCTCGAAGCGGAGGACGGTCACCGGATGCCCGGCAGGGGATGTTACCTGGTCAACATGGGATTTGGTTTCGGTCTGCACGATCGATGATCTCCATCTCTTCTCTGGTTATTATGCGTCTTTATCCAGCCGGATCACCAGCCGGACATAACTGCTTTTGCCGTCGGACCCCGCGACCCACTCAGCCTCATCTACCAGTGCCTGGATGAGGAACATGCCCATGCCGCGCGCGTCTTCTTCGCCATGCATCTTGCGGTCGATATCGGGCTTGGCCGGCTGCTTTTTCATTCCAGTGCCGTCGTCGATGACCTTAACTTCGAGGGAGTCTTCTCCGGCTGAAAGCACCACACCCACGGAGAGTTTCTCATTCAGCCGGTTGCCGTGTTCGATGGCATTGATGCAAGCTTCGGCCACAGCCGTTTTCAGGTCCTCGATCCGGTCATCGCGAAAGCCCATCAGCTTGGCCACGGAGGCGGCGGTACTCATGGCCACTTTTTCAAAGCCCATCCGGGATGGTAGCCGGACCTCCACGTTCGTGGTCTTCATTGCGCTCATGCCGGCATCTCCGGGTTACTCCTCCACCGGCACAAAGCCAGTGCAGTCATGTCGTCTGACTGGGGACCACCAGAAGAGAACTTATCCAAGGTTGTCCACAATGAATCGAGAATACCATCAGCCTTCTCACAGGGGCACTTAGAAAATTCATCTAAAAGGCGTTCCGAGCCGAATTCTTCATCTCCCTGGAACACCTCGGTGAGGCCATCGGTATAGAAAAGGAGCCTTGAACCGGGCATGAATCCGTGTTTTTCGGTGGAATAGGTCATGCCTGGAAGCAGCCCAAGAGGCGTTCCGGCGGCATCAAACTGGTGCGGAATTCCGCCCGGCTCGATCAGAAATCCGGGATTGTGGCCCGCGTTCACCACTTCCACTTCACCGCTTTCGGCGTGCAGGCGGAGGAAGATGGCTGTCACATAGCGACGCCGCGCTTCTTCGCCTTCGGCCCAGTGGTGCTGGTTCATGCGCGTGGCCAGCTCATCCAGGGGAAGGCCGGTCACAGCCATGGCCCGGAAGGCGGAGCGGAAGCTCATGGAGACAATGGCTGAAGCCAGGCCCTTGCCGGCGACGTCGGCTACGGCGATGAGCAGGCTGCCATCGGGCTGCGCAACAATGTCCAGGTAGTCTCCGCCCACTTCATAGCAGGTGGCGGAGCGGAACCCTATTGAGTAGCCGGCGATGTCCGGCATGTGTTGCGGGAGAAGCGAACGCTGAATCTGGCGGGCTGCATCGAGGTCCTGCTGCACACGGGCAAAGGCCACGTTGCGCTTGTGATTGCGGGCGTTTTCCAGTGCCACTGCAGCCTGCAGTGAAAGGCCTTCGAGAAAGTCCAACTCATAGAGCGTCAGCTCGCGGCCGTCGGGCGGGGCGACGAGCATGTCGGTCATGTGGTGGCCGTCGCGGTCATCCAGGGGATAACGGAGCAGGCCCACGGTATGATCGGTTGGCTTTTCTCCATACGCGAGTCCGGTGCCCGCAAAGGAAGCGCCGGCCATCTCCAGCTCGCGCACCACGATGCGCAGCACCTGCTCCAAAACTTCTTCCTCGCGAATTGTGGAATGGACCTGGCGGGAAGCCTCAAGCAACGCCTGCAATCGCGCCACTTGCTGTTGCAGGTCGATGGTCTCGCCATTCCCCGGGATTTGCAGTCCAGCCGCCATTGCTGTCCTCCGAGAATTTCCACTCTAACATGACCGCGGCACGGCTTGCTCAGGCAGGCGCTGGAATAGATGCTTGGCGCCGGGCGGTCGACGGTTTACCTGTGGCCAGGCGGGTGAGGGTGAACACTCAAATCTGGTAGAATTTGCCGGGCAGATCAAGGTCACTGCGCTCTGCAATTCATGATGCCGGCGCCTATGACCGCACTATTTGTCAGACGGCTGAATCGGCTTCTGCCCTGCAGAAGATTGACCGGGTAAGCATAAGTTTCTGCGCGGAGGATTAAGCCAAAATGGAAATGACACGCCGGGAATTTGCACTATCGATTGCTGCTACCAGCGCCTTGCGTTCCTCCCTGTTCGACCCGCCGCTTTCCCCATTAGGTGTTCCTCGCGGCGTGGTTCCCGGGCGAGTGACCTGGGCACACGATCCGGCGGCAGTGACCTGGGATGGAACAGGTTCCTGGTGGGCGGACGCCAACAACAACCAGGCCGCGATTGACCGCATGGTCTCCCACTCCATCCGCGGAGTTACAGATCAAAAGAGCGATGCTCAGGCATGGAGCACCATTTTTCACTATTTCAATCGCACCCATGGCCGCGGCAACACGGGGTACAAGGCCGGCGAGAAGGTCGCCATCAAGGCGAACCTGAACAACACGACGGACCATGGCACAATCGACCGTTTGAACTCGTCGCCCCATCTGCTTCTTTCGCTCGTCAAGCAGTTGACCGGTCCGGGAAAAGTACCGCAATCATCGATCACGGTCTTCGATTCCAGCCGGTTTATTCCCGGCAATCTCTACGACAAGATTTACGGCGAGTTTCCCGGCGTCGTCTTCGTCGACCATATCGGCGGTGACGGGCGCATGAAGGCCGTGTTCAAGCCCAACGCGATCCCCTACTCGATCACCAGCCGCAATGCGACGGGACTCGATACCACTGTGACCGACGCTGCCTACCTGATCGATGCAGCCTTATTAAAGGCGCATGTCAGCTCAGGTGTGACGCTTTGCGCGAAGAATCTTTTTGGGGCTACGAGTATCAATCCCGACTGGCACAAAAATGCGCACGATGGTTTTCCCCACAACCGCGATGGCTCGGCAAGTTACGCCGCAATCGTGGATTTTTTGGGTCATAAGGATCTCGGCGAGAAAACGATGCTGTTTCTCATCGACGGGCTCTATGGAAACGAGAATGCGGATCCTCCGCCGAGTCACAAGTGGAAGATGGCGCCGTTCAACGACGCTTGGCCGAGCAGTATCTTCATGTCGCTTGACGGCGTGGCCATCGATTCAGTGGGCTTCGATTTTCTAACTTCGGAATGGCCCAATCTCGTGGATATTGCGAATGCGGACAATTACCTGCGCGAAGCTGCGCTGGCAAACGATCCGCCTTCAAAGACCGTCTACGATCCGGAACGCGACGGTATTCGATGCCGCAGCCTCGGGGTTTTTGAGCATTGGAACAACGGGACGGAGAAGAAGTACTCAGGCAATCTGGGAAAAGCGAACGGGATCGAGCTATTTAAGGTTAGCTGAAAACAGAACCTACAAGAGCCGCTCGCCGGAATGCGGCTCAAGGATGACAATGCACCGCATCTTTACAATGATCGCCGCATTGGGGCTGCTGACGCCGACTGCAGTGACCTCGACCCCGCATGCGTCCTCGCGCCAGTGGAAGCTCAGTTGGAGCGACGAGTTCAATGGCCCGGATGGCGCCCCGCCCGACCCGGCAAAGTGGGAGATCGTGACCGGGGGAAACGGCTTTGGCAACAAGGAGCTGGAACAATACACGGCGCGCCCTGAAAATGTTCACCAGGAGCACGGCAATCTGGTAATCACTGCGCGTCACGAATCATTCACTGGCGCAGACGGTATCCAGCGCGAATACACATCCGCGCGTCTACAGACGAAGGGCAAATTCGAACAGGAATACGGACGTTTCGAAGCTCGCATCAAGATTCCGCATGGGCAGGGGATGTGGCCGGCCTTCTGGTTGCTGGGTAATGACGACGCGAAAACGGGCTGGCCGGGGCGTGGCGAAATCGACATCATGGAGAATGTAGGCTATGAACCGGGGAAAATTCACGGCTCAATGCACGGCCCAGGTTACTCCGGCGGCAGCCCGCTGACCGGCGCATATAGCCTGCCGGCCGGCTCGAAATTCGCCGACGACTTCCATGTGTTCGCGGTTGAGTGGGACGCCTCGGCGGTCCGCTTTTATATGGATGACCACCTGTACGAGACCCAGACGCCGGACAGCATCCCCAGCTCCAAGCGCTGGGTGTTCGATCATCCGTTTTTTATTCTGCTTAACCTGGCGGTGGGTGGAGAGTGGCCCAGGGATCCAGATGCTACTACTCAGTTTCCGCAACAGATGCTGGTGGATTATGTGCGTGTGTACACCCGTACATAGTTCCTTTTTTTGAGATGGAGTGCGGAGGTTTCCCACCCATGAATCGGAGTGCGATTCATGGATGGGGCACAGAGAGTTCAGCCGATGATCTCTGCGGCTTACTTGATGATGACTACGTTCATGCTCCAGGGGGTTAGGGTGAGGGGCATGGGAAGGGTTTGCGGACCGAGACTGGTGGTTGTTGGCGGGGCCCAGGTGCTGGTCCCGGCCGGGTCGGGGAACGTGCCTGTCGGCGAGCCGGACAGATCGTAGATGGCCTTGTCGTAGGTCATCATGGTGACGCCGGTCGAGCTGGCCTGGCCAGTGAGCGTGACCAGGACCGACTGGGGCGTGGTTTCGTTGAGGTTAAAGAGCACCAGGGCGGTGCCGCCGTTGTTGGTGGCGGCATAGGCGCGGACGTCTGTGGTGTCGCCGCCGACCGTTGCGGTTAGGGCGTTTTCGCCGTTGAGTGCGACTTTGCTGAAGAGCTGGTACGCGACCGCCGTGGGAGACAGGGTGCCAATGGGACCAGCGCCGGGACACGTGGTGTCGGAGGGTCCATCGGAGAAGACGTTGTAGGCTCCGAAGTCCTGCCATCCATAGAGCGAGGCGCTCATATTTGCGGGATCACTGGTGCTGCCGGTGCCGTTGCAGTTGCCCCACCCGATCCACCAGGTCGCGCGCGAGACTCCATCGTTCATCATTTCGCCAAGAAGCTGGCCGGCATATAACCCCTGGGTTATGGACCAGCTTTGCCTACCTGGATTGGAGGAGACCGAGCCCATTTCCCCCACATAAATGGGCGTGTCCGCTGGCTTCCCGGCGGCAGTCAATTCCGACCTGATGGTGTTGATGCCCGTGGTGAGCCCCTGAGCCGCCTGCTGCACCAGGAAGGTGTCGCTCTCATCGCCAGGGTTCTGCGGATAGTAATGGTATTCGACAAAATCAAAGGGCGCGCCCGCCATCACGATGGGATCCCAACCGGTCGTCGTGTCGTTAGCGATCGTGGAACCGGCGTCGACATCGACACCTACCAGCGTGGTGGGAGAGGCTGCCTTGATAAGCGCATAGTAGCCGCTGGATCCAGCTACCGCGGCGGCGTAGGTTGTCGGGTCCCACTGAAGGGTGTGATTGTCTGGCTCCCAATGCCCGTATTCCTCGTTGCCCACGGTCATGTGGCTCGCCGTTGCGCCGAGGGTTACCGACTCGGCAGCCCATGCGGCAGCCTCGGTGGGGTCTCCAGGTCCGGTGCAATTGGTGCCGGTGCCGTAGTCTGCGGTGAGCGCCAGATCGACCTTGGCGGGAAGGACGAAGCTGTTGACGTAAGTGGTGAAATTGGAATTTGAATCGGAATAGCCGCCGCATTCGGTATTGGTTTCCCAGTTATAAAGGTCGGAATTCGATCCGCCGGGCCAGCGCACGGCGGTGACGCCGACCGACGCGAACGCGGTCTGAATTTGAGGGGTGGTTGGGTCGTACCACATGGCCATGTTCATGCCGATCAGCTGGTCTGTGACGGCCGCGCCTTTGGTGGACTCGTCAACCGAAACCGAGCTTGCCACGGTGACCGTGGCTGTTTTCGTGATTGCGGTGCCGATGGGCGGGGTCACGGTGAGCGTGTATGTGGTGGTGGTTGTCGGGCTGACGCTGACGCCGGTGCCGCTGGTGGCGTCAACGGGAGCCGGAGTGCCCGTAATAACGCCTGTGCCGTTGGCGAAGACTCCGGTGAGGGTGGAGCTTTCACCGGAAGTAATGGTGGCCGGGACGGCGGAGAAGCTGGTGATGGTGGGCGCTGGATTCACGGTGATGGTGGTCTGGGCCGTGAGATTAGCGCCGCCGCCAGTCGGGGTGAGGGTGAGGGTGTATGTCTGGGTGGCGCCGGGGGTGACGGTGACGGGGGTGTTGCTGGTGGCGGGGAGATTGCCAGGAGTTATGACAGCAGTGCCGCCGACGAAGACCGCGGTGAGCGTGTCGCTCTGGCCGGCTTCGATGGTGCCATTACCGGCTACAAAGCTGGTGATGGACGGTGGCGGGGGATTGACGGTAACGGTGACACTGGCGGTGATGGAGACGTTGGCGCTGTTGGTTACGGTCAGGGTGTATTTGGTGGTGGAGGCAGGGCTAACGCTGACGGCGGTGCCGCTGATAACGGAGATATTGCCCGGAGTTATCACGCCGGCGCCGTTCGCGAAGACGCCAGTGAGCATGGTGCTATTGCCTTGCGTGATGGTGGGCGAACTGGCCACGAAACTGGTGATGGTGGGGGGCGGGATGATGACGGTGACGGTGACGGTGGAGGTGATGGCAGTGCCGGCGCCATTGGTCACGGTGAGGGTGTATTGGGTTGTGGAGGTGGGGCTGACGGTAACGGCTGTGCCGCTGGTGGCGGCGCTTGAGCCCGAAGTGCCCCAGGTAATAACGCCGGTGCCGCCGGCAAAGACACCTGTGAGCATGGTGCTCTGGCCCAAATTGATGGTTGGAGAAGCGGCCACAAAACTGGTGATGGTGGGCGCGGCGTCCACCGTGATGGTGGCGGTCGAGGTCGCCGGCGATCCACTGGAGCCAGTGACGGTGAGGGTGTAGGTGGTGGTCGCTGTTGGGCTCACGGAGACAGCCGTGCCGCTGCTGGCGGCCAGGTTGCCGGGAGTGATAACGCCGCTGCCGTTCGCAAATACTCCGGTAAGGGCGGCGCTGCTTCCGGTGGTGATGGTGGCCGGACTAGAGACGAAACTTGAGATGGAAGGCGGCGGGGGCGGTGCAGGTGCGCTCGATCCTCCGCAACCGGTTAAACCTGCAAGACCCAGGCCCGCGAGGCCCAGGGAAAGCGTCATGGCCCAAGGAGAGACAACAAAACCACGTTTCATGGAATTTCCTGTGCGAATAAAATTGCGTTCAATCGGACAGGCAATCATACGGCTTTTCGGGCAGTATTTGTGTGATGATTCCGGGAAGACGCGGAATTTTTGTCAAGCCAGTGCCGGGGCGGGACGCAGTTCTCAGCCGCTGACGACAGCGCGAATGTCTCTGGTTTCCAGGATGCGCTTCTTGTATCCGTGTTTTGCGACCGCGAGCATTGCCTGGCCAATCTCGCGCGTGGTCAGGATGTGGTTAGGCAGCGCCCAGCGCAGGAGAGGCATAAGCGGGCTGAGGAATCTATAGAAGACGCGATACGACGGCGTTTTCGATTGAATGCCGTCCATGGGCTGGATGAACCCTGGGCGGAACATGTAGGCGCTGAGCAGGAGTTTGAGAAGCGCGTTCTCTGTGCGTCCTTTGACGCGTGCCCACATGGTTCGGCCTTTCTCTGAACTGTCTGTGCCCGCGCCGGAAACGTAGATGAACGTCATTCCCGGATTGACGCGGCTCAGAGTCTCGGCCGCGGCAAGTGTGAGGTCGTAGGTCACGCGGGTGTAGTCCGCTTCGCTCATGCCGCTCGACGAGATGCCCAGGCAGAAGAAGCAGGCGTCGAAACCGGCTAACTGGGGCTCGATGCCGGCGTAATCTGTCATGCCGTTGTGGATGATTTCGTTTTGCTTCACATGCTGGGTTCCCGTTGCGGTGCGGCCGAAGGTGACCACCTGCTCAACGTCCGGGTCGCGGAGGCATTCGCGGAGGACGCCCTGGCCTACCATGCCTGTTGCGCCGAAGATCAGAACTTTCATTTGAGCTCCTTTGTGTTTGATGCGTACCTCCGAGTCGAAGGCTCGGGCAGAGGCGTTGCCTTAGGGCCTTCGCAGCGCCCCGCCGGGGCGCGGGCAATCTTCGGTCTCAGATCCCAGCATTCCGTCCGCCGCGGCGGACTCCATACTGGGCTATTGTCCTTCGCTCCCTCCGGGAGTGGGGAATGGCCGCGAAAGGCGAAGCAATCCCGCGACAGGCCTCGTACCGGCTCCGACTCGCGGTAATTCCGACTGCTATGGTGGATACTCTTGGTGTGCGCAGAGCGTGGTTCATGGCGATGGTTGCGGGGTCCCTGGCTGGGGCGTGCTTTGGGCAGACGCAAGCCGCGCCCACCTGGGCCGGGGCAACGGCTGATGCGGCGCGGCGGTCTCCGCAGGCACGTATTGTGGTGCTGGATATTGCGACGGGACATTTGCTGGCGGCGAGCAACCTTGTGGATGCGGCGCACACGCTGGCTGCGCCGGGATCGACGCTCAAGCCGCTGGTGCTTTATGGGCTGCTGGCATCCGGACGCTGGGATCCGTCGCGGCGGATTGCCTGTACGCGCAAGCTGAGCATCGCGGGGCGGTCGTTGGATTGCTCGCATTCGGCGGCTGATCCGATGGATGCTCGCGAGGCGCTGGCGTGGTCGTGCAATACGTACTTTGCCGCGGTGGGTGCGACGCTGGCGCCGGGGGAACTTCTCAAACTGCTTGCGCCGAGCGGACTGCTGAGCCAGACAGGTCTTACTTCCGACGAGGCAATTGCGGAGTTTCGCGAGCCGCGCACACGGGACGGCGAGAGCCTGGCGGTGCTTGGCGTGGATGGGATTCGCGTGACTCCGCTGGAGCTGGCTGTGGCTTATCGCTGGCTTGGAATGCAATTGGCGGCGCATGGGGATTCAGTCGCGGCGCAGGTTGTGCAGGCGGGGCTCGACGACTCAACCAGCTTCGGCATTGCTGCTGCGGCATCGCTGGGGGGGGTGGCTGTGGCGGGCAAGACGGGGACTGCGAATCTGGGCGCCGGAACTCCTTCGCATGGCTGGTTTGTGGGGCTGGTGCCTGCAATTAAGCCAACGGTTGTGGTGGCCGTTTACCTGCCTGCGGGGCATGGGGCCAATGCGGCGCAGATTGCGGGCGATCTGCTGGCGCATTCGCCGCTGGGGCAGGCGCGGCCATGAAGCGGCTTCTGGGTGGGCTTCTGCTTGTCCTTCTCACGACGGCTGCGCTCGGCCAGGGGGGCGGAGCTCCGGCGCATTCACCGGCGACGCTGCGTGTGGGGCTTTGGACGCTTTGGCACGACAAGGCGATCACGGTGTCTGCAGCGCCCGGAGCTACAGGGCCCGGATCGACGGCGATGCTGCGATTGTGTGAAGAGTGCGCGCCGGTTCCGCTGAAAGAGGCGACGCAGATTCGCGCGGCTGGCGCGGAGTTGATGCTGACGGGCGATCGGAGGGCTGCGGTTGTCTGGATCTCGGGCGGCGTTGCGCTTGCGGCGCATGGGGAATCGATCACGATGCAGTATCCGCTTCGCATCGCGGCGCGCAACGGGGAGCTGGTCCTTGCCGTCACGCTGCCCGTCGAGTCTTACGTGGAGCGCGTGGTCGCAAGCGAGGGCGGCGCGGCCGATGGCCCTGAATCCCTGAAGGCGCTGGCGATTGTGGTGCGGTCGTTTGCGCTGCATGAGAGGCATGGGCACGCCGATTACGACGTTTGCGACTCGACGCACTGCCAGTTGCTCCATTGGGGCGGCACGGTTGATCGACGCGCGGCGGCGCATGCGGCTACGCTTGCGACGGCAGGAGAGACGCTCTGGTTTCATGGGCAGCGGGCGACGGCGTGGTTTCACCAGAACTGCGGGGGACGGACTGCAACGCCCGAGGAGGTGTGGCCTGCGGCTGGTCCGCATGGGGAGGCGTCGCGCCATCCGATGCCGTGGCTGGTTTCGCGGGCAGATCCCTACTGCACGGCCAAAGGGGCGCGGGAGTGGTCGACGAGTGTTTCACTTTCCGATTTGACTGCGGCGCTGGCGGCGGCCGGGTTGGTTCGGCCGGGATGGACCACGCTCGCCGTGGCGCGGCGCGGTGAATCGGGGCGTGCGGTGATGCTGCATGTGGGCTCGACTGATGTTTCCGCGGAGGATTTTCGGCTGGCGGTTGGGCGCGCGATGGGGTGGGGCAAGATTCTGAGTACATGGTTTGAGGTTTCGTGGCAGGGGGGCGGCTTTGTGTTTCACGGGCGAGGGTCGGGGCATGGGGTCGGGCTTTGCCAGGCTGGGGCCGCTGCGATGTCTGCTCTTGGGCGCGACTCAGGGCAGATTCTTGAGCAGTATTTTCCGGGGGCTGCGGTGGCGGATGAGACAACGGGTCTGGGCTGGCAAACGCTGCCTGCGCAGGGGTTCGCGCTAGAAGCGTTGACACCGGGTGATGATGTTTTTTTGCCGCAGATCAGCCAGGCATTCGCAGAAGCGGAATCGCGCTCGGGTCTGCAGCCGGCCGGAGCAATCACAGTTCGCGCCTTTCGCTCAACTCCGGCGTTTCGCGATGCGACCCTTGCGCCGGGATGGGTGGCTGCCTTCACGGAGGACAATTTTATTGCGACGCAGCCGCTTTCGACACTGGCGTCGCGCAAACTGCTGGGGCCGGTTTTGCGGCATGAATTTCTGCACGCGCTTGTTGAGGGACAGGCTGCGCCGGCCACGCCGCTGTGGCTGCGTGAAGGGCTGGTGGAGGTGTGGGCGGATGGACCGCAGGGTGTTTCGGTGCCGGTGATGAAGTTGGATGAAGTTGACCGGGCGCTCGCGCATGCGTCCAGCGAGGCTCAGTCCGAGGCTGCGCATCGGGCTGCGGGGTGGTATGCGCAGAAGCTGCTTGATCGCTATGGGCGCGCGCAGGTGGTGGCTTGGTTGCGCGGTGGAATGCCAGTGAGTGCGGTTGCAGGCTTGCATTGAGGCCAACAGCGTATTGGATTGGCATTCACATCGCCCCTACGGGGCGATAGGCCTTTTATGCGGCGGCATCCCAGGGTTTCGTCCGCTTAGCCACCCCAGCGACGAAGACCTGTCGCTGGGGACCCCGGCCCGGCGGACTTCACCCTGGGCTATTTTCGGTCCTCCCTCCGGGAGGGACTGAGGCTGCTGTGAGTGATCGTGCTGGTCCAGGATCACGGGTCTGTGGATGGGGCTCTTCATGCGATTGCCCCTTGTAAGGCGAGGCACCTGGCCGCGCAGCGGCGTCTGCCCCACCACAGGTGGTGGTTTATTCTTCGATGGATGCGTCAGACGCTGTCCGTTGCCATGATTGCGATGAACGAGGAGGCGAACCTGGCTCGCACGCTTGAGTCGGTGCGCTGGGCGGACGAGATCGTGGTCGTCGATTCGGGTTCAAAAGACCGGACGATTGAGATTGCGCAGTCGTTTGGGGCGAAGACCAGTTATCACGCGATAAGCGGGCATGGAGAGCAGAAGAATGTGGCGCTCGATCTGTGCACGTCGGACTGGATTTTCTTGCTCGACGCGGATGAGGTGTTGACGCAGGAGTTGCAAGAGGAGATTCGGCAACTGCTTAGTTGTGGGGACGGGCGCGAGCCGCAGTTTGGGGCTTACTGGATTCCGCGACTGAATCTTTATTTTGGGCGCTGGATTCGGCACGGGGGATTTTATCCGGACCGCAAGCTGAGGCTGTTCCGGCGCGGGGCGGCGCGGCTGAGCGAGGGCGTGGGGCCGCATTCGACGCCGCAGTTCGCGGGGCCCAAGGGCAGGCTGAAGGGGGATATGCTGCACTACGCGTATCCCACGCTGGGTGTTTACCTCGAGCACATGGATCGGTACAGCAGTGAGATTGCGCGGCTGCTGGCGGCGAAGGGGCGGACGAGCAGTTCGCTGGCGGCGTTTTTGTGGAATGCGGTGGCGAATCCGGTGGCTACTTTTGTTTATAACTACATTTTTCGGCTGGGATTTTTGGATGGGCGCGAAGGGCTGATTCTACATATCAATCATTCTGTTTATATCCACTGGAAATTCATCAAGGCTTGGCGGATTGGGTTGGGGAAAGAGTAGTTCGCTTCCTCCCTCGTGAACGCTGCTTCGATAGAAAACATCTCTCAAAATCAGGGCCGTGGTTTCCCACCCTTGCGATAGAAAGAATCGCAAAGATGGGGCACCCAACACCTTCGGCTTATGCAGGAGTGTCGTCCGGCGGCGGAATGTCGGCACTTGCGCCACGCTCTCGGCCAGCCGGGCCTGTGAGCACTGGGACAGCTACGAGCGCTTCCTCGGCTGGTGGCTTCACCGGCAACTCGAACAGCGTAGCCCACCAGGCCAGGAGCAGCGTCCAACTGCTGACAGCGAGGATGTATGCGCCAAGCAGCTTCAAAATGACGGCCCAGACTTGAGCGGAGACCGAGCCTGCCGGCTCCTTGCTAAAGAACGAGGCAGGAAGCCATACGCCTGCGAGCGAGGCCAATACCACGCCCAGCCACCAGCGCCAGTTGAAGAGGAAGCGGATCACTCTGCGCCACGGGACGCGCCAGCCCCATTGGGCGGAAGCCGCTGCGAAGGGAATGAGCTTGGCGGGTACGACGATCCAGCGGATAATCCACTCGGCGATGGTGAGCCAGTGCCCGATGTGCTGATAGGAGAAGGTTGTGACCCTGCCATGCGGGGACGCTTTCGAATTCAGGTAACTGGCCCAATCCCAGATCTGGTCGTCGCACCAGTCCAGCAGCGCCCAGAGAGCCGCGCCGACGGCGATCCAGACCAGCAGGCTAACGGCGCCCCATATCAGCTTCACGCGGTTGCCATCGTCATCGGCAAAGGCGCGGACTGTGCCGGCTTGCAGTTCGAGTGCGCCGATGGCGAGAAGAACAGGGATCAAAAGACTCAGTGCGACTTGCCATATGTGTTTGTCGGGGAGGCGCGTCCAGGCCAATGCGACGAGAAATAGGAGCAGGGTGAGCAGGAACTGCGCGACGACCCACTTCCAGTTGAGGCGCAGGCGGTGGAACAAGTTCTTCTGATGGATCATGGCTGCACCTCCAGGGTTGCCGGGTCGCTGGTGGCTTCCACGTTGGGTTGATACATGGGGCCGGCCTGGGCGGGGCTGATGGCGAATTTGCCAGGGTTCACGACTTTGAGCAGGTAGACATACTCGCGGCGGCCGTTGAATTCGGTATTGAAGAAGGCGGCTCGGTCGTCGTGGAACTCCTTGCGGGTAAACCAGTCGGCCCACCAGTCGGGCTTGTTGTTCAGGGTGTAGAGCTCAGTGTGGTCGAGGAACTCGGTGCCCGACGGAATGGGGTCTTCCGCGAGCAGATACTTCCATTCCGATCCATTGACCGCAAGTTTGACCGCGACGATATCGCCGACATGAACGGGGCCGCTGAGCGGAACCAGATCGTAGGTGATGGGGTCGGTTGGTTTGGGTTGATTCTTTTTGAGGAGATAGTAGTCGCGGGTGACGTTGAGCGCCACTTTTCCTTGCTGCGACAGGCTCTTGTCGGCTGAGTGCCAGGCGCTTTCCGCGGACCAGTAGGTGATGCCGTTGCCGCTCTTGCGGATGGTCACCAGGCCGCTTGTGCCGGCCTGCGCAGCGGGGATATCGAGTTTCCATGGGAGGGCAAATCCATCGCCGGGGCCAAAGTGGCGGCTGCCTGCAACGGTTCCGTTGACGAGGACTTGAACGTCTGAGGAGTTGTTGAGTTCGCCGCTCAGGGAGAGATAGTCGGTGAGGCCCTCGATGACCATGGCGGTTTGTTTGGTCGATTCCCAATACTCGCCATTGTTGCGATGACCGGCGAGCCAGACGGCAGCTTTGGAGAGCAGACCGCTGCTCGAGTCCTGGCTCACCAGCAGTTTCAGCGCGAGGGCCGTGGTCTCGGCGGAGGTGTCGTCCCAATATTCGAGCAGCCCATCGTAGGTGCCGGCCCAGTAGGCATCGGATGCGGTGGTTTTGGCCTTCTTTTCAAGCGTCGTTGCGGCGTCGTGCGCGCGAGGGTCTTTGGCGGCGTCGAGAGCGAGGCCCACAAGGGCGAGGCCTTCGTCGCTTAGCTTTTCGCGGCTGGCCCATGCTTTGTCGAGCGACTCCTTGGGTGCGCCGCCGGTTGTGGCCAGCGCATAAACCACATACGCGCGCAGGTCAGGAACCATATCTGGGTGCGCTTCGAGTGTTGCCTTGAGCCAGTCTCGGCCTTTATCGAGATGCGTGGGGCGGTAGGTTCTTTCCGGTTCGAGCGCATAGCCGGCGTCCTTCGCCTGGCCCAGGCCGCTGACCACGTAGGCGGTCATGAAGACGCGGCTGGGATCGTCGGGCCACCAGCCCCAGCCGCCGTCGTCGTGCTGGTAGCTGTACAAGCGATCAAGGCCGGCGCGCACCATGACGTTGAGCGTGGGGCGGTCGAAGGGGGGCTTGAGGTGCAGCTTGTCGACGGCCTGCGCAACAATCACGTCGGGCAGGAAGCTGGACATGGTTTGCTCGGTACATCCCCAGGGATAGCTGGTGAGATAGTCGAGGGCGTCGAAGACGGTTCCGGCTACGCTGGGTGCAACGGTGACGGTGAGCTTGCGTGTTCCTGCGTCGGATGCGGCCGGGTAAGTGTAACGCCAGTCGTTTTGTCCGGGGCCGGAGAAGACAACCCCTGAGGCCGCGACGCGCTGCTTTACGCCGTAGGCGAGTACCGGGAGCGTGATTTCGAGGGCGTCGCTCTCTTCGTTGGTGAGCGCCTTGGCGGTGAGCAAGGCGTTGCCGGTGGTTTGTGCCTTCACTCGCCATTCAAAGTAGCTCTCGCCTTTGGCGGGAATGTTGACCTTAGTTTGTTGGCCGGAGATGACTTCAAGTCCGCTCACGTCGAGGGCAAAGGTTACGTCTTTGGCGGTCTCAAGGTAGTTGTGGGCGATGACGCGGAGAGTGACCTCGTCGCCCTGGCGGAAGAAGCGGGGCGCGGCCAGGCGGACGATGAGGTTCTTGCGTACTAGCACACGCGTGACTGCACCGCCGGCTTTGCCATCGTCGGTCATGGCGCGGATGGTGGTGCGCCAGGTGGTGAGGGCGTCGGGGAACGTGAATTCGACCTTGGCGTGGCCGTCGGGTCCGGTGCGGACGCTGGGATTCCAATAGGCCGTGTCTGGGAAGGCTTTGCGGACTTTGGGGACTACTAGGTCCGAGCCGGGTTTTACCTGCGCGAGGCGTGGATGGTAGAGGCCATTGGCAAGTTGAGCGAGGAGCGGACTCTTCAATCCTGCCTGGCCGGAGAAGAAGAAATCGAACGAGGATTGCGGCTCGAGTTCGACGTAGCGCTTGGGATAGAAAGACGCTACGATGTCGCCGCTCTCGTCGGGACGGACTTTGAAGAGAGCTTCGTCGACTTCGCCGAAGCTCAGGTCGGCCTGGACGGGCTTGCCTTGCGAGTCGACCGCCAAGACATCGAAGCTGCCTTTTTCGCCGGGCAGATATTGTTGCTTGCTGGGTGTGGCGGTAATGGTGAGCGTGCGCTCGACGAGAGGGACTTTGAGGCTCTTTTGCGCTGTGACGATCTGATCGTCGTGGATGAGGATGGCGCTGACGATGAGATTGGGCTGCGACTGTTTGGTGATGGGAATGTCGAAGGCGAAACTTGCGCCGATGGCATGCAGCACCTGGCGCGACTGTACGCTGTCGCCCTCGGCGGTGACCACGGCCCAGGATTCTTTGAGGCCGGTGACGAGGAGCAGATGCGCGGTGTCGCCCACCTGATAGGCCTTCTTGTCGGCGACGATCTGGGCTTGCACGTTCTGGTTGTAATACTCGCCGCCGCCATTCCAGATCCAGACCCAAGTGCGGCCTTCGACGGTACGGCTTTCCGGAGTGTGGGCGCTGGCGGTGATTTCGAAATCGCCGCTGGCGGTGTTGTTCATGGGCAGTGTGACGACGACCGTGCCGTCGGCTGCGGTGCTGGAATCCAGGCTGGTGATGGGTGTGTTCGATTCCTGATGGGTGGTTGAATCCCAGTGTTCAAGGGCTACGGCGACGTGGATGGGCGTCTGAATGGGTTTGCCGTCGTAATCCTGCGCGGTGATTTTTACTTTTACGGGGTCACCGGTTTTGAAAACGTAGCTGATGGGCTCGGCGCTGACGCGGAAAGAGCCGTAGGTGGTAAGAACAGTGGAGTGGCCGCTGACTTCGCGTTCGCCGGCATCGGTTACGCGGGCTTCAATTCGGTAGTCCTGGTCTTCATGCTTGGGGTCAACCGCGACGGGGAGTTGCACGGTGAGGCGGCCGTTGGCGTCGAGGGTGCCTTCCTGTTCCTGCTGCTCGGTAGCGCCGTAGGTGTCGTCGGAATCAGAATCGGCGTCGGCGGAGGCATCGGTGGAATTATCGCCTCCGGCCTCGTCGTCCTGGTCCTCATCCCACCAGTAATGCTGCGAGGTGTGCACTACGTATTTCACCTTGGCATTGGCGACGGGCTCGCCGAAGAAGTAACGCGCTTCGATGACGGCCTGGATGGAATTTCCCTGGAGAATGCGTGCGGCGGTGGGCTTTACAGTGACCTGGTACTCGGGCTTCTTGTACTCCTCGACATAGAAGTTGCCGCTGTCTCCCTGCACGCCGTCGAGGTTGACCGTGTAGTAGCCGAGCGACGCATCGGCCGCAAGGTTCAGGTCTGCGACCACGGTTCCGTGAGCGGAGACGGGCACATCCTGCTCCAGCACGGCCTTGCTGTCGGCGTCGGTGACTTTGAGCTTGATGGTCTTCGCGTCCGGCAGGAGGAGCTGATCGTTCAGTTCTTTGCGCAGGACTGCCTTGATGTGGACGGTGTGGCCGGGGCGGTAGACGGGTCGGTCGGTGTAGACGTATGCCTTCAGGTCGGTGGATTGGTCGGGAGAAAAGCTGTAGCTCCACGGGGTTACGAGGGCTGTCTGGTCGGCGTGGCGCGCGAGGATCCACACATTCTCCGGTTCCGGCACATTGCCGTTCGCATCGGGCGGCGGATTGGTAGCCATGGACAGCGTGGCCAGTCCGTCGTTGCCCGTCTGTGCGGTTGATTGCTGCTTGCCGTTGGCCCATAGCGTTACATCGGCCTTGGCGATGGGCGCGCCGGTCTTACGGTCGGCTACATATAGGCTGGTTTCGCCGTTGTTGGCGCGCGACACGACGGCGATGGTGGTGACGATGGCTACGGTGTAGGCCTTGTATGTGCCGTCGGTGGCTTCGATGAGGTAGACGCCGGCGGCGAGGTTATCGATGGGGAGCAGCTGGGTTTCGCTGACGAGCGCCGGCGGAGTTTCGAGCTTCCAGCGGGCTACGAGCTGGCTTTCGTTAAGCAGCGGGATCTGCGCAAACTCGGTTGCGCCGACCACGCGGCTGCGCTTTCCGAGGCTGGCCTGGCGCTCGCGGAAGCTGTCACGCGCATTGTCAGTAAATTGGCCGCGGAAGAAGCGGCGGACTTCGAACCAGAGATGGGCCTTGTAGTCGTGGAGGCGCTCGATCCAGGTGCGCTGGTCGATCTGCTCTTCGGGAGAAGAGCTCTCCGCGCCGCCAAAGCTGTGCACGTCTTTGAGGCCGGCGAAGAATTTTTGCTCGTCACGGACTTTGTAGACGCGGAACTCCAGCGCCGGGACGTTTCGGGCGAAGAGTTGGATTTTGACGCTTTCGCCGGGGGCGAAGGTGCGGCTGGTGGAGAGCGAGAAAGAGCGCGGGGCGTCTTTGGCGAAGGCGGGAAACGCGGCGGAGCATGCAACGAGAAGTAGAAGTGCAAAGAGTCGGATTGGATTTCGGCGCCTCATAACGTGCCTCGCAGAATATTCCATCGATAGACGCCGAGAAAGTTGGGATTGCCGGGCAGCGGACGCCATTGCGGCTGCGGATGATCGAGCAGTTCGGCGAGGGTGACGCGGCGGAGTTCGCCGGATTTACCGTGGTCTTCACCGGTGTCGTAAACCACTGCGGGCTGGCCGGCAATTCTCGTCACGATCATGGAGTGCCACGGCGACGACTGCTCGAATTGCCGGTAGAACAACAGATCTCCCGGCTCGGCCTGGCGCACATCGTGGCTCACGAAGTAGGCGTTGCGCTCGACCAGCGTTTTGGCGTCGGCGAATTGTGCGAAGGCGCCGCTGGTTGCGTCGGGCGGCGTGAAGCTGCCGGGGCGCACGCGGAAGAGCGACGCGCCGAGGGGCGTTTCGGGGTAGCGCCAGGCGCGGATTTCGCCGGGCAGCGCGGGGACTTCCATACCGGTGGCGGCGAACCAGGTGTCGTCGTGGCGCTTGAGGGCTTCGCGATAGGAGTAGCGGAGCAGGCTGGCGCAGTCAGTGATTTCCGCGGGAACATCCTCACGGGGGCGGATGGTCTGGTAGTCGGCGATGGCGGTGAACCACTGACGGAATGCGGCCTGGTCGGCGGGATCGGTGAGGCGGAGAAAGTCGGGAGTGCCGTCGGCGAAGCGGTCAGTCCAGGGGCGCGCGGCCCAGTTCGTGGTTTTGGTGAAGCTGGCTGCGCGGACTGTGCCGGCGGGATCGTTTGCTGCTCCGCGATACCGGCGATGGCCGTGCCCATTTACGAAAACCATCAGGCGCAGTAGGAGCAGCAGAATTGCAAGCGCGACTAAGGCTGCGATAAACAGACGCGGTGCGCGCGATTTTGTCTGGGAGCTCATGCGGAGGCCTGTCCGAAGTGAATCCCATCTTACCGCCAATCGCGCGTTGGTGACATGAGCAACGCTGGACGGAGTGAATAAAAAGTCGTGAGAGGCGGCGGATGTTTGGGAGCCGGATGCGGCGAGTTTGCCCCTGCTGCGCAGGGTTTAGCGAGTCGGCGATTTAGCGGGGTGCGGGCTGAATTCCGCACCCTCACGATTTGCGCGCTTATGCGGTGACGGTTCGCGTGGGCTTATGGCCGGCAAAACCGTAGAAGGCTATGTAGAGATAACAAAGCACAGGGACAACGAGCGCCCATTGATAATTGGTGTTGTCAACGAGCCAGCCAATGAACACAGGAATCAGCGCACCGCCCCACACCGCAGTCATGATGAGTCCAGAGCCCTTGCTGGTCATCGGTCCGAGCCCAGCAATACCGAGTGTAAAGATGTTCGGAAACATAATGGAGTTGAAGAAGCCTGCGAGGATCAAGCAGCCGATCGCCACATAGCCGCTTGTAAAAATGGACAGGACCACGAGAGCCGCGGCGATTGTTCCAAAGATACCGAGCAGCTTTCCGGCTCCGATCTTGGTGAGCATCCACGACCCGAGCAGGCGGCCGACGAGTGCCCCAAGCCAGTAGAAGAGCACCAGCTTTTGCGCTTCCGGAGCGGATAGAGCGTGCAGTCCGCCATGAAGTGAATCGCTGAAATAGAGCACCATGGTTGTCGCGAGGCCGACTTCGACCCCGACGTATACAAAGATTCCCAGGGCACCCAAAACAGTTTGCCGATAGCTCCAGATGCTTCGGCTCAACAGGGGATCGCCTGCCTTTGCCGGACGGAACTGCTGCGTGGCCTCCACGTGGGGCAACCGGGTGAAGGCGACAGCGATCCCCAGTATGACGAGGGCGAATGCGATGATCAGATACGGTACCCGGACGGTGTCCGCGATCGTCAATTGATAGGCGTGCTGCTCAGCGGCGCTTTTTGTGGCAACCACGCTTGGATTGAGGACTGAGGTTGTCAAAATGAACGTACCGGCTACCCATGGAGCAAATGTGCCACCAAGCGAGTTGAGAGCCTGCGCCAGGTTGAGTCGTATCGGTGCGCTGTGTTCCGGGCCAAGGATCGAAATATAAGGATTAGCCGCCGTCTGCAAAGCGGCCACTCCGGCTCCTACTACGAAAATCGCCAGGAGAAACAGCGGGAACGAAACCTTTTGCGCCGCCGGGACAAAAAGCAATGCTCCGAGCACCTGAACAAACAAGCTTACGACCATCGTTCGCTTATAGCCGATGGCTTCGATCAGGCGGCCCGTAGGTGTCGAGAACACGAAATAAGCCGTAAAAAATGCCCCATTTGCCAACATGGCCTGCCAGGTCGCGAGCCCCTGGATCTCAAATATCTTCTTCAGGTCCGGAACCAGCCCCATGTTCAGGTTGGTGATGAACCCGAAGATGAAGAACAGCACAGTGACGATAATAAACGGGACGAAGTATCCGGGCGATGTAAGCGCCGACGATTGCTTGGTTGTTGTTGCCATACCGATTTGATCCCCGCTTCCTCGAAAAAGTTACGCCCGGTTTGGGCTTGTGTTCTGCATCCTGAATCCACACCGCTTCCAGGACGGCCTTCCGGTGTTGCCGCCAGTTGGTTTACCGCTGCTCCGGATTCCCGGCTTTTGGCTGCACACAACACTATATCCAATACCCCTTGGCGGGGAAGTGGGCGAGGCGTTTTCGGACCTGGGAGGGCGGGCGGTCGTCAAGTTTGAGGCGGGCTCACTGTTCCGAAGTACAAATGCAGGTTCTTCGACTCCGCTGAAATACGCTTCGCTCAGAATGACAGGTCTGTCATCGTTAAATGCGTTGGAAATCGGCTGCCGCCGTCAGGGGAAGCGACGAGAAGCTATCGCCTCCACGCCGAATTCCGTTATCCTCAATAGACAAAGAGGAGTCACTCGTGGCCACTGCATCTTTGAGCGGCGCCAGGCTGAAGAAGGTTTTGGCGGCCGTGGAAGAAAACTGGCAGGCCGAGATGGAGGCCTACCACACGTACCTGGCCCTGGCCGAGCGGGATACGGAGCCGGTGCGGGCCATGGTGTTGCGCCACCTGGCTGCCGCCGAGCTGGAGCACGCCGAACTGTGGGGTGGCCGCATTCGAGACCTGGGAGGACCCGACCCGGTTTACAAAGGCAGCCCGGGCGGCGAGGCCGACTCGCTGGCCAACCGCGCCGGCGGGGTGCGCATGGCGCTGCGACGCCTTGAGATTGAAGAGAGCCGGCACATCGCCACTTATGGCGAGCAATTGAAGGAGCTGGGCGACGAGGGTTCGATCGAGATCCTCGATCACGTGATTGAAGACGAGAAGGATCACTACCGCGAGTTGGGTGCGCTGTTGCGAGGTCACTATACTCTTGCGGCCGGTGCTGCCAAGATCGATCCCAAAGCGGTTTTGGAAGAGATGCTGGCCAAGCGTAACCAGGGGCGCAAGCAGCCAGGGGCGTGGATCGGAGATGCCATCTACGGCGTCAACGACGGGCTCGGCGCCATATTCGGGATTGTCTCCGGCGTGTCGGGCGCGACGGCGGGGGACAGTAAATATGTGCTGCTTGCGGGCTTATCGGGGATGATTGCGTCGGCGCTGAGCATGGGGTCGGGCGCTTACCTTGCGGCGAAGAGCAACCGCGAAATTTACCAGGCGGAGATCCAGCGCGAGCGCGAAGCGATCAAGATGAACGGCCCTGAGGCCCGCGAACTGCTTTCGCTCTACTACCAGGTCAAGGGCCTGCCTGAAATGGATGCGTTGCACATGGTGAATCACATTGCGAGCGATCCGGAGCAGTTGCTGCGCGCGCTTGCGAGCGAGCGGCTGGGTTCGTCTGAAGAGGCGCTGAGCAATCCGTTGGTTTCCGCGAGCTCAGGAGCGCTGTCGACGGCTGTCGGGGCGGCGATTCCGATTATCCCGTTTTTCTTTCTGAGCGGGCTGGATGCGGTGATTGCGGCGGCTATTGTTTCGCTGGCGGCGCATTTTGCGGTGGGCGCGGCGAAGAGCCTGATCACGGTTCGCTCGTGGTGGTCATCAGGATTTGAGATGACGGTGGTGGGCGCGGTGGAAGGCGCGGTGACGTACGGGATTGGAATCCTGCTGGGCAAGGGCGGGGTGTAATGGGCGGGTTGATCCCCCTCGGCGTTGCGTCGCGCCCGCCGAGGCGGCCTGCCGTCGCCACCGTTCTGCTCATCGTCATCAACGTGCTGGTGTTCATCCAGGAGCTTGGCGGCGGCCGCCATTTCCTGCTCAAGTGGTCTGCAATTCCGCTGCACCTGATGCATGGCCATAATGGCATTACGCTGTTGACCTCGATGTTCATGCACGCCGGGTGGATGCACATCATCGGCAACATGATTTACCTGTGGGCTTTCGGTCCGGAGATTGAAGACGCCATGGGATCGTTCCGCTTCCTGCTCTTTTATCTGGGCGGCGGGCTGGTGGCGATGTTTGCCCAGGTGGCCAGCGATCCGCAATCGACCATCCCGGTGCTGGGAGCCAGCGGCGCCATTGCCGCGGTGATGGGCGCGTTCATCATCACCTATCCACGCGAGCGAATCCGCACGGTGCTGATCATCCTCATCTTCGTGCGCATTACTTTCATCCCGGCGGCGTTCCTGATCGGCTTCTGGTTCCTGATGCAGTTGTGGAACCTGGGCGCGGTGGCTGAGGTGCGCGGCGGAGGCGTGGCAACCCTGGCGCATGTGGCGGGCTTTCTGTTTGGATTGCTCACGGCCCGATTCCTTGAAGACCCGCGCCGCGTGGCGTGGCGGAGAAGCTTCTCGTAGCGTTGTAAGTTGGATGTTCGCTGCATTTGCTTTCGCCTAGTTTTCCGATCTAGAGCATTCCAAATGCAGGTCCTTCGGCTCCGCTGAAGTACGCTTCGCTCAGGATGACAGGTCATTTTTCGATAACAAAAATTGGACACTGAACGGCAGGTCGATAGACCCTAAATCACCTCGGGCGGTCGAGTGGGTAGAATGGATTGGTTTCGACCCCGAAGGGATAAACCTGAAATGCGCAAGAAATTCCTGTGCTCAATTTTCTTTGCCGCCACGCTCCTGCCCGCACTAACCGGGCTCAGCCAGGCCGCTCCGATGGTTGCGGCGCCTCCCGCTCAGATCATGTTCGAGCAAGGGGTCGCGATGAAGACGCGCGACGGCGTTACTCTGCGCGCGGATATTTACAGGCCTGCCGCGGAGGGGAAGTATCCGACGCTGCTTCAGCGCACCCCTTACAACAAAGACAACACGGCGGAGTTTGCCCGCAAGGCGGCGGCGCGCGGATACCTGGTGGTGGTGCAGGATGTGCGCGGGCGATATTCGTCCGAAGGCGAGTGGTACACGTTCAAGCATGAGTCGGACGACGGCTATGATGCCGTGGAATGGGCCGCGGCACTGCCGAACTCCGATGGCAGGGTGGGAATGTTTGGCGGCTCGTATGTGGGCGCGACGCAGATGCTGACGGCGATTGCGCATCCGCCGCATCTGGCTGGGATTTGCCCGGTGGTGACGGCGAGCAATTATCACGAGAACTGGACCTACCAGGGCGGGGCGTTCGAACAGTGGTTCAACGAGTCGTGGACCACGGGGCTGGCGCAGGATACGCTGGGCCGAGTGATCCGCGACAACACCAATGCGCGTGTGGGGGCGGCAGTTTTGCCGCTGAAAAACTATCCGTTGTTCAATATTCCTGCTCCACAGAATACGGCGGCGTTGACGGGAGCGCTGGCGCCCTATTTTCTGGATTGGCTGGCGCATCCGACTTATGACGATTATTGGAAGCAGTGGTCGATCGAAGAGAACTTCGACAAGATTCAAGTATCGGCTCTGACCATCGCGGCATGGTATGACATTTTTCAGGGCGGCTCGCTGCGCAATTACCTGGGGATGAGGGAGCACGCGGGGAACGACGCCGCGCGCAAAGGGCAGCGTTTGCTGGTGACGATCGGTGGCCACGCGGGCGGAGGACGGCACATTGGGGCGGTGGATTTTGGGCCGGCGGCGGCGGAGTTTGATGAGAACGAAATTACGCTGCGCTGGTACAACTATCTGTTCAAGGGTGAGCAGAATGAGTTTGCCGGCAAGCCAGTGCGGATTTTTGTGATGGGGAAGAATGAATGGCGGGATGAAGATGCGTGGCCGTTGAAGCGGGCTAAGGAGACGCGGTACAGTCTTTACTCGGGTAACGCGGCAAATGGCGCCGCCCGCAACGGCGCGCTCCTTGAGCCTGGAGTCTTAACACGGACGAGCGGCTCACCAAGCGACACCTTCACTTATGATCCCGCCAACCCGGTGCCTACAACCGGCGGTCCGCTTTGCTGCGATGGGCAGCACCTGGCTGCAGGGCCGCGGGATCAGAAGGAGGTTGAGGCGCGGCCGGATGTGCTGGTGTATTCGACGGAGCCGCTGGCAGAGGATCTTGAAGTAACGGGGCCGGTCACGCTGGATTTGTTTGCGAAGACTTCTGCCGCGGATACGGATTTTACGGCGAAGCTGGTGGATGTGGGACCGGACGGGTCGGCGATTAATCTTACGGAGGGAATTTTGCGGGCGAGGTATCGGGAGTCGACGACCGGGGCGCCCAAGCCGATTACGCCGGGCGAGGTTTACGAGTACAAGATCGATTTGTGGTCGACGAGCAATGTGTTTTTGAAAGGGCACAGGATTCGGCTGGAGGTTAGCAGCTCGAATTTTCCGCGGTTCGATCGGAATTTGAATACGGGGAAGGATGACGCTTCGGATGGGGAGATGGTGAAGGCTACAAATACGGTGCTGCATGATGCGGCGCATCCGAGTGCGTTGATTTTGCCGGTGGTGAAGTAGGGAACAACTGGCCCCGGCATGTTGAGGGCTGTGCTTTCCCACCTTAGGCGCATAAAACAAGAACGCGCCGAAGATGGGGCACCCTGGGTTGTGGTTGGGATAGACGAAAAGCAAAACAAACGCAGGTCCCCTTCGACTACGCTCAGGGCAGGCTTTCGACTCCGCTGAAGTACGCTTCGCTCAGGATGACAAGTCGGTTTTTCGAGTCAAGACTTTTGGGACGCAAAGCTACGCGATGGGCTGGCTTGCTGACTCGCTGACTTGCTGGCTGGATAACAATTCTTTAGCGGCGGTGCGGCCGAGGCGGATGCAGTCGGGGATGCCTATGCCGTCGTAGGCGTTGCCGGCTAACTTCAGACCTTGCAGGGCGGCTACTCGCTCGGCTACTCGCTTGGCGCGGGCCTGATGGCCGACGGCGTATTGGGCCATGGCGCGACGCCAGCGGGAGACCTGGGTGTATTCGGGCTCGGCCTGGATGCCGAGAATCTGCTGCAACTCGCGGCGGACGGTGGCCACCAGCACTTCATCGGGCTCGGTTAGCAGGGCCTCGTTTTTCATGCCGCCAAGAAACGCGCGCAGGACGGCTTTGCCTGGCGGGGTGCGGCCGAGAAACTTGCGGTGTACGAAAGTGCAGGCGAGCATGGCGCGGCTTTCGCTGGCGGGGACGAGAAAGCCGAAGCCGTCGGGGAGCTGGCCGAGAGAGGCTTGGTCATACAAGAGGTTGATGGTGATCGAGGAGGAATAGGGGATTGCGCTCAGGTCTTCGCCCAGCGCAGCGTCTACCGGGCTCAGCAGTACACCGGCGGCCCAGGCTTGCGAGGCGATAATCACCGCGTCGCACGTCTCGGTGACGCCGCCGGCCTCCACCCTCCACCCATGGGCGGCCTTCGCGATGGCGCTTACGGGTGTTCCAAGGCGGACCCAGGCCGGGTTCAGGCTGGCCTGGATTGCGTTGACAAGCTGCTGCATTCCTCCGCGCAGCGAGGTAAAAATTGGACGCGGCGCCGGATCTGAATTCGCATGGGCGTTGCTGCCTCTGGGTCCGGCGCCACCGTTCTTTTTTGCGGCGTCTTTGGCTCTTGCGCGCACCTTGCGGTGAGCGGCTAACATGCCGCGGGTGAGGGAACCGTATTCGCTTTCCATTTCAACGAGGCGAGGAAGAACGGAGCGAGCGCTGAGCTGGGTGGCGTCTCCGCCGTAGATGCCGCTGAGCAGGGGGTCGGCCAGGCGGTCGACGGCTTCGGGGCCGAAATGGCGCTCGACAAGCGCGGCTACGGCCTCATCTTCTTCTTTCGATGGGCGCGGAGGAAGCAGCAGCTCCAGGCCCATGCGGATCTTGGTGCTGAGACTGAAAAGGGGCGTGAGCGCGGTGGGAATGAGCTTGGTGGGAACCAGAAACATGAGGCCGTCGGGGAGCGGGATGAGGGTGTTCTTAACCAGAATCCAGGTCTTGCGGGCGGCGTCGTTGGAGGGGATGAGGTCGGCGGCGAGGCCCAACTCGCGGCACAGTTCTGCCGCCGCGGGCTTTTCGGTAAGGAATGAATCGGGGCCGCGCTCGAGCACCGCGCCGTCAACGATCTCCGATGCCAGCGATCCACCCAGCTTGGCCGCGGACTCGAACAGCGTGTACTCGACCGGCGCTCCGGAGGCGCGGGCCTTTTCAAGCTCGTAGGCAGCCGCCAGCCCTGCAATTCCTCCGCCAATGATCGCTGTTTTCATGAGTTGACCCAACACCATCTTAGCCCGCATTTCTCACCGACGGCGCGACAGCCCAGAATTCATGGTTTGGCGAAGTCTCTGAGGGCCGGGAGGCCCTCAGGACAGCCGGTCTGGAGACCGGCGCTACGATTTTCGGCGACCCATGAGCATTGCGGGTTAGAGCGGTTGCAGGCATTCGCAACATCTGAGACGGTAGCTCGCTCGCGTCGTGGAAGTTCCAGTTTCACAAGACTAGAATCGAGACCGAAACCTTCTGTGAGGTGTGACTCAAATCACTGAGCCTTTCACATATCGTCTGCATTCATAACAATTGTCCAGGAGTTTGATGCTTTGACGATCCTCTATTGCCTGCCCGCGCAAACTGTCAGCGGAATGTCCGCCGACTTCCGCTCCTCGATAGATCCGGAGACACTGTATGACCGCTGAGTTAATTCACCGCCTGCATTTTGCCTTCACCATCACGTTCCACTATCTGTTTCCTCAGCTCACCATGGGCCTGGCGCTGCTGATTGTGGTGCTCAAGTCAGTTGCGCTCAAGACCGGAGACGAGAAGTGGGACAGGGCGGCGCGTTTCTGGGGCCGGATCTTCGGCATCAACTTTGTGTTCGGAGTGGTGACGGGGATTCCGATGGAGTTCGAATTCGGCACCAACTGGGCGCGATTTTCGCGGCTTTCCGGCGGGGTGATCGGCCAGCCGCTGGCCATGGAGGGGGTGTTCAGCTTCTTTCTGGAGTCGGCATTTCTGGGGTTGTTTCTCTACGGGGAGAAGCGGTTGTCAAAGGTGATGCACTGGTTCTCGGCGGTGATGGTGTTTGTTGGGTCCTGGGTGTCAGGGTTCTTCATTATCGTGACGGATGCTTGGATGCAGCATCCGGTGGCGTATGACCGGCTGCCCAACGGGCAGTTTGAAGTGCTGAGCTTCTGGCAACTGCTGCTGAACCCATGGGGGCTGCTGCAATACATGCACAACATGACGGGCGCAGTAATTACGGGCTCGTTCGTGATGGCCGCGGTGGGTGCTTTTTACCTGTTGGAAAGACGCAGGGAAGACTATGCACGGACTTTTTTGAAGGTGGGCGTGATTGCGGGATTCGTGAGCTCGATCCTGATTATCTTTCCCACCGGAGACCTGGCAGGCAAATACGTGGCGCACAACCAGCCGGCGGCCATTGCCGCGATGGAGGGCTTGTTTCACACCGAGGCCGGAGCGGGGATGGTGCTGATGGGCCAGCCCAACGAAGAGACCGGGGAAATAGACAATCCGCTGGTGGTGAACGATGCGCTGAGCTTTCTGATTTATGGAACCACCAAGGCGCAAGTGAAGGGATTGGATCAGATTCCGCGCGATCAGTGGCCGACGGCGCTGCCGCTGCTGTTTTACGCGTATCACATCATGGCCGGTTTGGGGACGTGGTTTGTGTTGCTGATGACGGTGGCTGTATTTCTGCTGTGGAGGGGCCGGCTGGAGCGATCGCGCCTGGTGATGTGGGGGCTTCTGCTGAGCTTTCCGCTGCCCTACATCGCAAACACGGCCGGGTGGATGACAGCGGAGCTGGGGCGGCAGCCGTGGCTGATCTATGGGTTGATGCGGACCAGCGAGGGGTACTCGAATACGGTGTCGGCAAGCAACGGGCTGTTTACACTGCTGGGGTTCATGGGGCTGTATGCGCTGCTGGGGCTGCTGTTCACGGTACTGATCTATCGCGAGATCAGCCATGGGCCGGAGCCGAAGGCGGCTGCGGTTGAAATGGCGCACGCAGAGTGACGGGGGACGCGTTGCACGGGAAGGCTTGCGGAAAAGAGGTTCGCGCATGATGGGTTTTATCTGGTTCTGGCTGGTTGCGGTGATGATTGTCGGGTATGTGGTGCTGGATGGCTTCGATCTGGGAGTGGGGATTCTTCACCTTTTCCTGGTGAAGACCGAGGAAGACCGGCGAACCACGCTTGCCAGCATCGGGCCGGTGTGGGATGGGAATGAGGTCTGGCTGCTGGCGGGCGGCGGAACTTTGTATTTTGCTTTTCCGCTACTCTATGCCTCGGCGTTCAGCGGCTTCTACCTGCCGCTGATGATCGTGCTGTGGCTGCTGGTGCTTCGCGGGATCAGCCTGGAATTGCGCAACCACATCGATGTCGGCGTGTGGCGAGCGCTGCTGGATGGGGTGTTCGGCCTGGCAAGCGCGCTGCTGGCCGTCTTCTATGGCGCGGCATTGGCGAATGTGTTGCGCGGGGTTCCGTTGCAGGCCGACGGCTACTTCTTTCTGCCGCTCTGGACCAACTGGCGGCCGGGCGTTCACCCAGGGATCCTGGACTGGTATACGGTGATCGGCGGGGTGGTGGCTCTGGTGGCGCTCACGCTGCACGGGGCGCTGTGGATTGCGCTCAAGACTTCAGGGGAACTGGCGGAGCGGGCGCGGCGGATGGTGACTCCGCTGTGCCTGCTGGTGTTGGCAATGACGCTGGTCAGCCTGGCAGGGACCATTGCGGTTCGGCCGGCGAGCCTGGACAACTATTTCAACTATCCGCTGACGTTTATTGTGCCGGTGGGCGTGATTGCGTCGCTGATCTCGATCCGGGTGTTCAATGGCAGGCTGCAGCCGCTGCGGGCGTTTCTTGCGTCGTGCCTGTACCTGTTCTTCATGCTGGCGGGGGCGTGCTGGGGGGTTTATCCAACGCTGCTGCCGGCTACTACTGGCGCGGACCGGGATATCACGCTGGCAAAGGCTATTTCCGGTCCGCACACGCTGGCGGTAGGGCTGGTGTGGTGGGGATTTGGGATGACGCTGGCCGTGGGATATGTGGTTTTTGTATACGCGAAGTTCCGCGGGAAAGTGGACCTGGCTGAAGCGGATCATTGAGGGGCGTGCAACCCTACCCCCAGGCGCCGAGGGTGGGAACCTGGCGGTTTAGCGGGTCAGCAGGTCAGCGAGGAGCCGGCAGCTCAGGAAAACGTAACCAGTTGAGGGAGTTCGGCGTGGCGGAAAGCTTCGGCCTTCTGCTCCAGCTCCGGGTCCCAGTTCTTGGGCTGGTAGATGCAGCAGGGTTCCGGGGCCAGCGGGTCGCCGGTTAGTGCGTAAGAGCGGGCGCGGGAGCCGCCGCAGATCTCCTTGTATTCGCATGCGCCGCATTTGCCTTTGAGCTTGCTGGTGTCGCGCAGGGATTTGAAGATGGGCGCGTTGCGGTAGATTTCCGCAACCGGCGTCTCGCGGACATTGCCGGCGTGGATGGGCAGGAATCCACTGGGATAGACGTTGCCTACGTGGGAGATGAACATGAAGCCCTTGCCGTCGTTGACGCGGCGGGTGGCCCAACTGGCGGTGCGGGTTTTGGCGTCGGCGGTGGGCGTGCCGGACTCGTAGACAGCGG